>Ga0208849_1000799_pt1 | contig 26033 bp, 24 predicted proteins | sample NGESurdeep072012_10_FD_184470 | JGI IMG/M metagenome (GOLD analysis project Ga0208849, IMG submission 184470) | Arctic peat soil microbial communities from Barrow, Alaska - NGEE Surface sample 53-3 deep-072012 (SPAdes) | ecosystem: Environmental > Terrestrial > Soil > Wetlands > Peat ... | reverse complement strand
GAAAATCCAGTTCTTTTTCTATTTTCCTTCGTGCGACTTCGTGTCCTTGGTGGTTTATGGTCTTCATTCGAGTCAAGGGCTCTAACCACAGAGGACACAGAGGTACACAAAGGAAATCGAATTCTTTGAAACCGGTTTCTCCGTGCCCTCTGCGGTTTATTTTTTCTTCATCCCTGGACCGACAGCAGGAATGGCTGCTCGAATGCCTCCGCGATCCAGCGCAGAAATCGGGCCGCATCCGCGCCATCAATCAGGCGATGATCATACGAGAGCGAAAGCGGAATCACCTGTCGCGGCTCGAATTTTCCGTTCATCCACACCGGCTCCATGCTGGAACGCGAAAGCCCGAGTATCGCCACTTCAGGAAAATTCACGATTGGCGAAAACCCCGTGCCTCCGATTCCGCCGAGATTCGTAATCGTGAAAGTGCCACCCGACATTTCGTCCGGCGTCAATTTCTTCTCCTTGGCTTTCTTGGAAATCTGGGTCAACTCCGCGGCAAGCTCGACAATGTTCTTCTTGTCCACGTCGTGAATTACGGGAACGAGAAGGCCGCGGTCAGTATCTACAGCAACGCCAATGTGTATGTACTGCTTGTAAACGATTTCTTCCGTCGCCATATCAATGCTGGCATTAAATTGAGGGAACACTTTCAAAGCCGATGCGCATACTTTGAGGGCGATCGCGGTGACCGTCATTTTGCCGCCGGCTTCCTGAGCCTTGGGCGCAAAACGAGCGCGCAATTGTTCGAGTTCCGTGATGTCGGCCTTGTCCTGCTGAGTAACGTGCGGGATCGTGTTCCAGGCTTGCCAAAGATGTTCCGCAGTCTTGCGGCGTACGCCTCGCATCGAGACTCGCTCGACCTTGCCCCACTTGGAAAAATCCGGCAGCTTCGGGTGCGGCAAGCCAGTTTCAGGCGCTCGAGCGGCCATCGAACCGAGCAATGTTTTGGAGTGGGCCTTTACATCGTCTTCGCTGATTCGTCCGCCGGGCCCAGTCCCTTTTACTTCGTGGATGTCAAGACCAAGTTCCCGTGCCAGCCGCCGAACGTGCGGAGCGGCTGGAATAGGATCGCGATGCTCGGTGCCCGCGACTTTGCCAAGCTGAACCGGCATGCTGAAATCGGCAGGTCGAGTTTGCGGCGGATCCGGCGGAAGAACCTCTTCTTCGGTCTTCCCCTCGGCCTCAATGGCCGCTTGAAAAGACAACCGCGCCCCGTGCTGCTCGGATGCGTGCTCGACCGGCGCATGTTTCGAAGCTCCGGGCGCAGCGGACGATCCGGCTTGCAGGGTAAAAATCACCTGGCCAACTTTGACTTTCTCGCCTTGCTTAACTCGAATGTCTTTAACCACGCCCGTAACCGAGGATGGAACCTCAATCACTGCTTTGTCGGTTTCCAACTCCATGATGGGCTGCCCTTGAGAAACCGAATCGCCGGGCGCAATCATTAACCGGACCAAATCGCCCTGAGTGATGTTTTCCCCTAATTCAGGAAGCTTGCATTCGGAAGCGCCAGTCGAGCCGGAAGAGGAAACATCCTGGGTTGTTGCAGCAGCCTTGGCGGTTTCGGATGGCGAAGAAGCTTCAGCAGATTTCTTAGGCGTGGGCGGTGCGATCACCGGGGAACTATTCTCTACGTCTGCATTTTCCGGGGAAGCGACGCTCTTCTCGGATTTCGCTCCATTCGTCTTGTCCTCGACCGCGGGAGTCTTCCTCTCACTGGATGTCTGCGACTTCCCCTTTGCCCCGTTTTCTACCGTGAAGATAACCTGGCCGACTTTAACTTTCTCGCCTTCCTTCACCCGAACTTCTTTTACCGTTCCAGTCAGCGATGAGGGGACCTCAACCACGGCTTTGTCCGTCTCGAGTTCCATTACAGTCTGGCCCTCGGTGACGTTTGCGCCGGGTGAAATCAATAACCGGACGAGATCGCCCTGATGAATGTTTTCACCGAGTTCAGGTAGCTTGAATTCTGTCACTGAGCTGAATCTCCGTATTAGCTGGTCGCTGGATTTAGTTTCTCTGGGTTGATGCCAAGTTCTTTGATGGCAGTCTGGAGCGTTTCGGCTTTGATTTGCTTATCCTTTGCCAAAGCGTTCAGAGTTGCCAGGACAATGTGCTTCGCGTCAACTTCGAAAAAGTCACGAAGTGCCGCACGATTTTCGCTTCGTCCAAAACCATCGGTTCCCAACGCGACTAGCGGACGCGGCGTCCATTGTGCGATTGCTTCTGGCAAGACTTTCATGTAATCGGATGCCGCCACCAGCACTCCGGGTGCATCTTTCAAGCACTGTGTAACAAAAGGAACGCGTGGCTTTTCGCCCGGATGCAACAGGTTCCAGCGCTCGCAATCGTTGCCGTCGCGATATAGCGCCTTGTAACTGGTGACGCTCCACACATCGGCAGCGACGCCATATTTCTCTTCGAGTATCTGCTGGGCCTTAAGCACCTCATACATAATGGTTCCGCTGCCGAAAAGTTGAGCCCGCAGCTTCGCATCCTTCTTTTCCGAAGCTTTAAAGCGGTACAGACCTTTCAAGATGCCTTCGCGAACCTCTTTTCCCTTGGGCATCTCCGGCATTGGGAGAGGTTCATTGGTAACCGTCAGATAGTAAAAAACAGACTCCTGATCAACGTACATGCGCTTAATGCCATCCTGAATGATCACCGCAATCTCGTAGGCGAATGCAGGATCGAAGGCGAGAAGATTCGGGACCGACAGCGCCAGAACGTGACTGTGCCCGTCCTGATGCTGCAAGCCTTCGCCAGCCAGTGTTGTTCTTCCGGCGGTGCCGCCAACGAGGAAGCCGCGAGTGCGCATGTCCGCCGCAGCCCAAATCAAATCTCCAATACGCTGGAATCCAAACATGGAGTAATAAATAAAAAACGGGATCGTATTGATCCCGTGATTGGCGTACGCCGTTCCGGCGGCGATAAACGAGCACATCGAACCCGCTTCAGTGATCCCTTCTTCTAATATCTGCCCGTCCTTCGCTTCCTTGTAATAGAGCAACGTGGCCATATCCACCGGCTCGTAGAGTTGGCCGACGCTCGAATAAATTCCCACCTGCCGGAACAGAGCCTCCATGCCAAACGTGCGAGCTTCGTCCGGAATAATCGGAACAATCAGTTTCCCTATATCGGGGTCGCGCAGCAACTTCGAAAGCAGCCGCACAAAAACCATGGTTGTCGAAGCTTCGCGGCCGTCAGTTCCTTTATAGAATTCCTCGAAGTGCGATTCGGGCACCGGTTTCAGCGGCTTGGAACGAACTTTGCGGTCCGGCAAGTATCCGCCAAGCTGTTTGCGCCGCTCCTGCATGTATTGAATTTCAGGACTGTCGTCGGAAGGCCGATAAAACGGAGCATCGTGCAATTCGGCATCAGGGATGGGAATTCCGAAACGTGACCGGAAAATCCGGAGCTCGTCGTCGTTCAACTTCTTTTGCTGATGGGTAATGTTCTTGCCTTCTCCCGCCTCGCCCAGACCGTATCCCTTAATAGTCTTGGCCAAAACGATCGTTGGCGCTCCTTTGTAATCCACGGCTGCCCTGTAGGCCGCATGGACCTTAATCGGGTCGTGTCCGCCTAATCGCATCCGGGAAAGCTGCTCGTCGGAAAGATGTTCGACCATTTTCAGCAGGCGGGGATCGCTTCCAAAGAGATTTTGCCGGAAATAAGCGCCGCTCTCGACGAAGTACTTCTGATATTGCCCGTCGCTGATTTCGCCCAAACGCTTGACGAGCAATCCGTCGCGATCGTTTTGGATGAGGTTGTCCCAGTCCGTTCCCCAGATTGCTTTGATCACATTCCAGCCCGCGCCGCGGAAAATGGCTTCAAGTTCTTGGATAATTTTTCCATTTCCCCGCACCGGCCCATCGAGACGCTGGAGATTGCAATTAACTACGAAAATAAGATTGTCGAGGCGCTCGCGGGAGGCCAGCGTGATCGAACCCAACGATTCGGGCTCGTCCATTTCTCCATCGCCGAGAAACGCCCAAACCTTGCCCCCGGTTGTTTCTTTCAGTCCGCGATTTTCCAAATATTTGATAAACCGCGCATGGTAGATCGCCTGAATCGGCCCCAATCCCATTGAGACGGTGGGAAACTCCCAGAAATTCGGCATCAGCCACGGGTGTGGATAAGAAGAGAGGCCGCCGCCAGGTTTCAATTCGCGGCGAAAGTTTTCCAGCTTTTGCGCCGAGATACGCCCTTCGAGAAAAGCCCGAGAGTACATACCCGGTGCTGCGTGTCCCTGAAAATAAACGATATCGCGGTCGCCCTCTTCTGTCCGAGCGCGCAAAAAATGATTGAAGGCGACCTCATACAATGTCGCTGCCGAAGCGAAGGTGGAAATGTGTCCGCCGATGCCATCCTGCATCTTGTTAGCACGTACCACCATGGCAAGAGCGTTCCATCGGACCAAGCTTTTGATCCGGCGCTCCATCTCCTGACTGCCCGGAAATGGAGGTTGTTGCCGCACCGGAATCGTGTTCTGGTACGGCGTGGTTGCCGTAAAGGGAAGGTTTACCCCGGCGGCACGCCGGGCATGCAGCGAAAGCTGCTGCAAAAGACGGCCAGCGCGTTCGGGACCGCCTTTCGCTAATACATAATCAAGGGAATCGAGCCACTCCCGGGTCTCGAGTACTTCCGATCCATTGCTGCTGGTAGGGGTTTCCGCCAGTTTATAAGTCTCTGCCACGTCTGTTTTCTCCATCTAATTTCGGGAACCTTTAATCATAGACAATAATTTGGATTCTTGCTGAAGAGATATGCCCGTTTGAGGAATGTCAGTCATTCTTGAGAGTTTCTTGGTCGTGACTTGCGCCGCCATCGTCGAATTGGCATCCTAAACGACTACAATAAATCGTCAATACAGGGAGTCGTCTTTTATGTCTAAGAAAGTCGCAGCCGGCAACCATCGTTCACGACTAAACGCTCAGCCTCGTCTTCACCAGAGCGCTCGCGAAATCCAGAAGTACGGCACCGTCACTCATGCTCTGCCGTTGGATTTGGAAGAGCCTGTTCGGCTCGAAATGACAGAAAACCTAAATCAGCTACTTGCCGACACCATGACATTACGCGACCTTTATAAGAAATCACACTGGCAGGTCGCTGGACCAACTTTCTACCAGCTTCATTTGCTTTTCGATAAACACTACAACGAACAAGCGGAGATCGTGGATACGATTGCGGAACGCATTCAACTACTAGGCGGATTGAGCATAGCGATGGCTGCCGACGTAGCTGAAACCACTAAAATCGTAAGGCCGCCTCGGGGCCGTGAAGAGGTGCCAGTGCAGATCTCCCGGCTAATAGATGCGCATCAAGTAATTATTGGGGAATGTCGCGTACTGGCCGAAAGAGCCGACAAATTGGGAGACGATGGCACGAATGATCTGGTTATTAGCGATGTTCTTCGTACCAACGAATTGCAGGTCTGGTTTATCAGCGAGCATCTGGTGAATATGCCTCTGGTTGAGGCTGTGGATGCGGAGGAAGACGCGGCCTGATCCTCCCCCCAGAAGTTTTTGGGTGGCACAGCGGTTTACCGCTACGATGATCCGGGAGTAGGGGTGCTTCGACTATCTGAGCTTCCGCGAGCGGAAGCTCAGGCTCAGCATGACAATAAAAATAGAAACCATATAAAGATTGTCATCCTGAGCGCCTGTTCTTCTTCGCTCGCGAAGAAGAACCAAGTCGAAGGACCCCTATACCCACCATGCCCTAGGTTGACCGTCACCGGTAGAAACTGATCGAGGGAGATCAGCCATAAAAGACTGGTATCCTTGGATGAAGACTCCTGATCCACCGTTCTTATTTCGGCTTTAGCCGCCGAGGTTATGCAGGCCGCGATAAGGCCCATGTGGGCTGCGAGCAAACAGGAGACAAAGATGCCGAAGTTGCACGCGGTTGCTGACACGATCACTCGCAGGCTCCCGAAGGTTGTTTCCCCAGAAGCCCATGCGATTGCAGATTACATCGCGATTGGAATCTTCGCCGTGGCGGGCGGCCTTTTCTGGAGAAGCAATAAGCGCGCAGCCTTGGCGGCATGGGCGTGCGGGGGTGCCGAGCTTTTGCTTAACACGATCACCGATTATCCCGGCGGGGTCGCCAGAATAGTGAGCTTCCCGGCACACGGCAAAATAGATTTGGGACTCGCCGCTATAACCGCAACGATGCCCGAACTCCTGGGTCTTCGTGAGGGGCGGAGCTTCTTCTTGATCCAATCGGGCGCGATTACAGCTGCGGCGAACTTAACCAGGTTCACGAGCGTTCGGAATTATCCAAAAAGAAGCGCCCACGATTTGCGTAGGGCGATTTTCTAGTTTTCGAAGCAGTCTGGACCGACAAAATGCCGGGACATTAGATTTTCCACCTTTCAAGTCACCATTTATTCGAATAGCGCTCGATTTATCTTGCGTGATTGACTCCTAATTTGGGGAAAGCTTCCCGGGAAAGATAGCACTACAAACCGCTAAAAATGCCTGCTGCCTTTTTCCGTTACGAAAACCGAACAAGCCTGGGCTTTGCGGGCAAGCTATAAGTTGTTATTATTGAAGGCACTTCTTGACGGTTAGAGGAGCCTGATGAATTCCGGCGGTCAAAACTTGCGGGTGTTGCGTGAGCAACTCGGTTTGACCATGCGGGATGTCGAAACCGCCAGTTCACGAATTGCGGAAAAACATGGCAATGAAGAATTTTTATTGCCCCCCAGCCGCCTTTCCGACATTGAAACAAAAGCGCTTCTCCCCAGCATTTTTCGGCTGTATTCGCTGGCTGTCATCTACCGCCGGGATTTCCGCGAGCTGCTAACCTGGTACGACGTTGACCTCAACACCATTCCGGACGATCTGGATTTATCAACCCCTCCTAACTCCCACTTTTCTCATGCTTTAGCCGGAGTCTCCGTCGTCAGGGTGCCGGTTCGGCTTGATCCCGGATTCGATCCGCGCCGCACCGCCAATTTCGGGCGAATGGTGGAACAGTGGGGCTTAGTTCCGCTTTCTTATCTGGAAAAGTTTGCCAGCCGCCAATTCACCTATGGATATATCGGTGCCGAAGATTTAACTATGTACCCGCTTTTGCCGCCTGGCGCGTTCGTGCAAGTGGACGAGTCCAAGAATAAGGTCGCCGAAAGCGGATGGAGGACCGAATATGAGCGCCCCATTTACTTTGTGGAAACGCGGGCCGGCTATACATGCTGCTGGTGCACCGTAACCCGAGAGGAGTTAATTCTGCAGCCGCATCCTCTGTCGCCGGTTCCAGCCAGGGTTTTGAAGTTTCCGCAAGAAGCGGACATTGTGGGCCAGGTGGTGGGCGTAGCTATGAGGCTCGGCGAGTGGCACTCCGTATTCGACTCTTCGCCAGTGCCGAAAGCGCCTGCAACACTGAATTGAGATGACGCGCCGAGCCCGCGCCAGGGGCCGGAGGCAGAAGATTCAGATCTGGATTCTGAAGTTGCAGCTTCTCCATATAATCCACGGGCGCGACCCCGGCCAGTGCGCTGGAAGTGTCAATGTCTTGAAGTAGCAACCTGATTGGAGTCGCCAGTATTTGGGACACCAGCGAGCGGTGGGTTTGTGCCAGCGCCTTCATCGCCGGCAAATCCCCGTGAACCCTGCTCAATCCCCAATGCTCGTATTCGCCGTCTCTCTTCTTCTCTTTTTCCCTGGAGCGTAGTCCTCCAAAATACTCGAGCCGGCGCAGGCTGCCGTCCAGCGCTTCCACGGTATTGTCGTGTAAATCATCAATCGCGGATCGGAGTTTCATCGCCGTTACGCTTCCAGAAAACCAAATGAATTGCGCAAAAATATGCACACTTCTGCGTGTTGAGAGATTATCACGTTGCAATTCCAATTCAAAGGAGCTTCCCATGAAAAAAACTCTCTTACTGTGCGTAGCAGCAGCGTTATTGGCATTAACCGTGACACCAACGATCTTGATGGCATCTAACGGCGACCCGACCGTCCCTCCCAGCATCAATTTCAGTGTATATAGTGGAAAATAATTCTTCCCCGAATGGCGGGTATGGGGATATCTTTATAGCGCAAGATCGGTATCCCCATGACGTCCTCACTGCGGCTTCCGTTCTACTATCTGTGGATTGCCCCGCACGCCTTGCAGGTCATTATTCTGGTCTTGTTGGTGTGGCGAGGCTTCTATAAGAAATTCCCCGTATTCACAGCATATACAGCGGCTAGCTTTTGCAAATTTATCACGCTGTTTATTGTTAGTAAGTCTCTCCTTGCGCACACGACTTACTTCCAATGCTATTCTTTCGGGGTCGGGATAATCACCGCATTGCGGTTCGGCGTCATTTGCGAGATTTTCGCGCACGTTTTTGCAAACTATGCCGCTGTCCGTAGTGCACAAAGGCCCCTATTCCGATGGACGGCTGTCGCTTTTTTGACTGTCGCATTTTCTTTCGCCATCTACACACATCGCTTCGATACCGATCCAACATGGTTCGCTCTTCACGTGCTCGAAAGAAGCGCGAATATCGTCGAGTGCGGCTTAATATTGGCCTTATTTCTGTTCTCGGCTTATTTGGGCCTGTTGTGGAGCAGACTTGCTTTCGGGATTGCTCTAGGATTCGGCGTTCTTTGCAGTCTTGAACTGGCACTTGCCGCAGTTCGCTCTCAGATTGGATTGTCGGCGCATGTCACGCTTGATCTCTTCGACATGGCCACCTACCACTGCTGCGTCCTCATTTGGCTCTTCTATCTGATCATTCCTGAACGAAAGCCACTGCACATCCCGGACAACATTCCAGACAATGACCTCGAGTCATGGAACAACGAGCTTGAGACCCTCCTAACCAGATGATCATTACCCCCATCCTCGTGCTGGCCGGGTTTCTGTCGCTGGCTGCGATACTATTCCTGGCGAAGGGACGCGCCGAGCCTCCGGCGAATCTTGCGAATTTGCGGAAGCAGATGCAGCCGTTAGATATAAACGCCTTCCGTAATCTTATTGACTGTCGCGACGAAGAGTTCCTTCGCAGGGCGCTGGAACGCTCGCAGTTTCGCGCGGTTCAACGCGCGCGCCTGATGGCTGCGGTTGAGTACATTAGCTGTGCCTCACGCAATGCGGCGATATTGAACCGCTTCGGCGAAGCCGCGCGGCACAGCCCGAACCCCTCCGTGGCAGCAGCGGGCCAAAAGCTCGCCAACAGTGCGATTCGATTCCGCCTCAATGCCCTGCAATGCGTCCTGAGACTTCGTCTGGCGATGTTGATACCCGGCGCCGGTGTCAGCAGCATGAGCGTAGCGGAAGGCTATGAGCGGATGACTGCACTGGTCGAATGGCTCGGATGCATGCAATACAAAAAGCCGGACACACAAATCTCGGTATTGCCCCTCGCAAGTTAATCACGTAGACCCAGACGCCCTCGTCTGGGCGGGTGAGCGAATAGCTCAACAGGTTCGTCTCACCAGTTTGCGGAGCTGCGCTCCGCCGGACGGGTGAGGCACCCGTCCCTACGCGCGTATTCTCAATCCAATCGCACCAGAAAAATCTTTCCGCGGTCAAATTCCGTATCTCGCGCAATTTCCTGGGCACGAACGCGGTCGTCATGAAGAACACGAACTCTGACCCACCAGTCTCCGACCGGACTGCTGAAGCTGGAGACCTTAGCCGTGCGATATCTCCGCGAAATCTGATCAGCCAGCTTTACCGCGGATTCCTGCTGTTCAAAACTTCCAATTTGAACAGCCCACCGGCCGCCGCTATTAATCGCCACCGGGGCTTCGAGTACTTCCACTCGAACTTCGGCGAGGCCCGCGCGCTGAACGTCCGTTCTTTTGGCTGCCGCCAGCGACAAATCGAGAATGCGTCCTTCAATGAACGGACCGCGATCGGTAATCCGCACGATTGCCCAATGTCCGGTCTTCAGATTCGTAACCCGCACAATTGAGCCTAGCGGAAGCGTTCGGTGGGCCGCCGTCATTGCGTTCATGTTGTAAATCTTCCCGTCCGACCCGCGGCGGTTGTTGTATGGAGGGCCGTACCAACTGGCGATGCCGGTCTCCACAAAAATAGGCTTCGCATCAGGAGCCAAATGGAGTGCTTCGAGATCAGCCTCGGAGTCGTCGGTTCCATTCGACCGCGCCGTGGGGGCTTGTTCGGCGGAATGCGCGGAGGAAGAAGTGTCCGGCGTTTCGACGGCCGATGGAGGCGGCGCGTCCGGGATAGCCACGCTCGCGGTCTTGTGACGGCTACAACTGGTGAAGATGGTACAAAACACCAGCGCAAATAGAATCCGCCCGCTGATAACCTTCATCGGCGGCCAGAAGACCATTGCTCCATATAGTCGGCCAGATGGGAGAGTTTCTCCGCGGCGGTGCGTAAAGCTTTGGTGGAATGTTGCCGTACTGCCGGCACCACTTCCTCGTTCAAATATTTGATCAGCTCCGCGGACTCTTTTTCCAGGCGGTCTGTGGCCTCGGACATTGTTTTGTTTACGCGCGCTGTGGTCTCTTCCACCTTGCGATTAAAATCTGTCATGAAGGCCGCTCGAATCTGTGGATGCAAAAGCACCCACGAGTTGTTTCGCGGAAACCAATCAAAGACATTATTCTCCTGCCGGCAGCGGAGGGTCAATCAGGATGAACCGCATATGACACGCTCAGCACAAGCTGACTGGTTCGGCGTCTTCAGGCCTTAGTGCCAGCGCGTGGTGAAGTTGGTCTGAACCGCGGGCTGTCCCCATTCCAAAGCCCAGCTTACGTTTGGATCGTTGAGCGGCCCGTCCAACGGTTCAGCCGTCACCACGTAAGTATCGGGCGGCAACCCTGTAATCAAGTAGCTTCCATCGGGAAACGTTAATGCGCTTATGGGTGTCTTGCGAATGAGAGCGAAACCAGAAAATGGGCTCGACGCAGTGGTTGAACCGGCGAATACATGGGCGCCGAATACGCCGGTATTATTTAGAGTGACTTTGCCCGAAATGCTTCCAGTGGGAACGGCCGGATTTGGATCGGGATACAACAATGAAATCGCCGCCACGTCGTCATAGCTCAAAGTCTGTAGGAATGGAGGCGCGAAGGGAAACATGATTGCGTCCACGATTGCCGAGTGATCCAGGCCGAAAAAGTGGCCGATCTCGTGAGTCGCAACAGTGCGCAAATCCTCCTGGACGCTGCCGCTCGTAGGACACGTGGAATTCGTGTCACCGGTCGTAAAGCAGATGGGCTGCCCGGAAACGGCGCCTGTCGAAGCATTCGGATTGAACAATATATTGGCGTTTGTGATGTTCCCGCTTCCATCGAAATTAATCAGTGTTATAGCAAGAGTGCCGTCTTGACTGAAGTCAACTCCGCCGCAAGTGAAGCACACAAGGTTTTCATTAATCTGCGGCCCGGTCGCGGTGGAGGTCCCGGCAAAAGTTGCCACCACATGAGTATCAGGTGCACCCATCCACGTTGCGAATGACGATTGCATAATGTTGGTTACATCCGCGGGCGTGCCGGCGATATTCGCGCCGGAAACAGTAGGATTAATGACCCACGCAGGCGGTTGCGCCCAAGTCGAATCTGTAAATGTCGCGCCACTCCCCGTCCCCATGGGAAGGTACGAGTGGGCGGGAACAACCAGTATGAAAGCTGTCGCCCAGAGAGCTAAGAGCGCTAAGGGCGAGCCAATCGCCATCCATTTGGTCCTCATCGCTGCACCGCCTTCTGAATGCGGCCTTCCATTTCCTGCAACCGCATGGCACTTCCGCTATAGGTTGTAATCGGCGTGGTGCTCGCTTTGTAAGCTGAGACATTCGGAGCGCCGTTGGAGACCAGGTTTTCGCCGGCAGGACCTCGATAGATCAAAAAATTGCCTTGCATCAAACCCGTCACAACCAGGCTCCCATCGCGGATCTCGCCCGGCCGCAGAAAAAGGAGCGCCTGTTCTCCAATTTTCCACTGGCGCACGCCTGCAACTTTCTCGGTGGTTCCATCAAGAGTTCCGCCAAGTTGACGGACAATCATTGTGGCCGCAGCCTCGCCCTTTAATGTGCGCTGCACTTGAAATTTGGTATAGGTGAAAATCACCGTGTGGGTGGCATTCCACTGCGTCCACGATGAGATTGCGCGACCTTCAACTACATGACTGGAAATCGCCGTCAGGTTCTCCACCGAAAGTGGGATCACCGTAGTCGCGAAACTCGTACAAACCGTTATCAAGGCGCATAGCAGGAAACAAATATTGCTTTTCTTCACGGGATAATCTCGATTCCACCAGCGAATGTTGTGATGTCGTTGCTCGAATTTTGAAGGATTAAAGTCCTGGACCCGAGCGCGGCTGTGCTCGCCACCGCGACGTCGAACTGTAAGCCGGGCGTTCCATCGGTCGCGGTCACGGCACTGATATTTGTGACTGTGATGTCCGAGGGTCCGGAAAAGCTGGCCGTCATGCTGCCGGTAATGCCCGGCCCAAAAAGCGTGACAATTCCAGCGGTTTCACCCTGATGCGCAAGCCCGCCAGTTGCAAATGCGAATCCGTTAGAATCCACGCCGACGGCTTGAACGTTGGGAGGTGTGCCCGAAACAGGAGCTACAACCGCAATGTTCGCAATCGTTGTCTGATTGGCTACAACGGCAACTGGCACCGGCGCTGATACAGCTCCGCCACCGCCGCCGCCCTGGCCCAGGTTCCCGCCGCCACCGCCGTTGCTGGTGGCGCAACCTCCAGTGACGAAAACGCCACCCGGGCAGCCCGCAGGGCCGCCGCAGCCGGCTAGAAGAGATAAGCACAAAAGCAGAACCAGTATGGCCCAGTTCTTTGAATGCATGAATTTCCTCGCTTAAATCATAGGTCGAGCCAGAGGTTCCGAAACACTATTTGGCTGATTTTAGGGTCGCTCAGTGTGCCAGCAGGACCAATTCCCACATAAGGAATGTTTATATCGGGCAAGTAACTCACACAAGTTACCGAGGTACCCGGCAGCCTCGGCGTTTGGGGGACCGGTTCCGGCAGACGTACAATGCGAGCCACCCAACCATGGGCTATCGGATATCTCCGCTATGGGCAACGGCTGGATAGATGACGCAAGGCAACGGAAGTTGTTCCAGCGGAAGTTGCTGGCCTGGTACGAACTCAATCGTCGCGACCTGCCATGGCGTCGAACCCAGGACCCTTATCGAATCTGGATTTCAGAGATTATGCTTCAGCAAACTCGGGTCACGGCAGTCATCCCGCATTACCACAAATTCTTGCGGCGTTTCCCTACGGTTCACAAATTGGCCGCCGCACGAGAATCCTCAGTTTTAGCCGCCTGGAGCGGACTCGGATATTACCGTCGAGCTCGCACGCTGCACGCCGCGTCGAAAAAAACCGTAAAAAACTTTGCCGGAAGGATTCCCAACAATCGGGAAGAGTTGATGACGCTTCCCGGAATCGGACCCTACACCGGTGCGGCCATCGCAAGCATCGCATACGGTCAGCCGGTTGCCGTGGTGGACGGCAACGTTCGACGCGTTCTTCAAAGACTGATCGGAAAGTCCGCGGCAGATCGTCAAGTTTGGCAAATCGCCGAACGATTGTTGACTCGCGAAAATCCTGGGAATTTCAATCAGGCCCTAATGGAATTGGGTGCGTTGGTTTGCGTGCCACGAGTACCCAAATGCGCAAGTTGCCCCGTAACCGCCCACTGCGTCACGCGCGGTCCTCTCTCGGGAATCGCAAACAAAACTCCCCAGAAGAAGCGAACAATTTCGTACGCTCTGAATTGCCGGAACGGTTCAGTCTTCCTGATCAAGAGACCGCAAGAAACTTCGCTGATGCCAGGGATGTGGGAGTTGCCAAAGGCCGCCGCGGGCAATATCGCGACCGCACCAATTCTCAGCTTGCGTCATTCCATTACGGTCACGGACTATAAAGTGCGAGTTTTGCGAGAACCGATTTCAGTCCAATCTTCCGGAACATGGGTGAAGAACAACCGCGTTGGAACCCTGCCACTCACGGGACTCGCCAGAAAAATCCTCCGGGCTGCGAAGATCATCTAACATTGAAAGGCCAGAATGTCGCTATGAAATGGTTTAAGAATATTTTCGGAGGACCAAACATGACCACTCTTACGGCGGGGAAGAAAGCGCCCGACTTCAATCTGCCAGCCATGGCAGGAAAGGACTTTTCGCTTCGGGATGCGCTCGCCGGCGGTCCAGTGGTTGCCGCGTTTTTCAAAGTTTCCTGCCCGGTCTGCCAGTATGCTTTTCCTTTTCTGGATCGGATTTACAAAAATTACGGTGGGAAAAACGCGACTCTCGTCGGCATTTCTCAAAACGATAAGAAAGACACCGCCGCCTTCATCAAGCAGTTCAATGTCACATTTCCGGTGTTGCTCGATGATATCAATAAATTTCCCGTGTCCAATGCCTACGGACTTACGAATGTCCCCAGTATTTTCTGGATCGCGCAAGATGGAGAAATCGAAGTGTCCAGCGTTGGTTGGTCTCGGAAAGACATTGAACAGATCGCCGGCAAAGCGCTCGAAACGACTGGCGAAACGTCGCAGCTTCTATTCCGTCCTGATGAAAAGATTGCCGACTTTCGGGCAGGTTGAGAGTCCAGAAACTAGCCCGCGGTCGCGGGCCAAGCTTGTTTCTTGCAGCCATAAAAGCGATTCCTCGCGCGAAAATTGGGAAGCCTTCTCAAAGACGAAGAAATATTCGCCTGCGATAGAGAGGGTAGATCAAAGCCAAATTCAGAATCACTATTGCGATCGCATATGCGAGCGATGCATGGAGAGGTTGAAGCCATGTCGCAAAACCATAGCGGTAGGCGAACGTATGAAACGTGATTGCGGAACCGCCTTCCGGCGTTATGTGGATGGTGTCTGTCAAAGTAGTGATGACGCTGGACAGCACGAAGCCAAAGATTGCGTTGGTGCCGAATACAAGCGCAGGAGGCGTCCACCATCTCCAACGCTTGATGTCGAGAATCCAATATAAAAAAGAAAATGAGACGAGGCTTACGCCACCGCTGAAAAGTGCGAAAGTGCTTGTCCAAAGTTTTTTGTTGATGGGCAGTAGAGGATGGAGCAGGTAGCCTGTGATTGCGAGCCCAAGGCCCACGCCCGCGAAAGTCAACGCTTTGCGGCCCGGTGAGCGGTCTGTTCGCAACCATTCTCCGGTAAGGATGCCAATCAGCAATGTCGCAATCGCCGGAATGGTGGACAGCAATCCTTCCGGATCGAAGGTCACGCCATAGCCCGGAGTTGTGCCGTAAGCCCAAAGATGGCGGACTCCGAAGATGGAGCGATCCAGATAGGCGCCAAGATTTCCAAGAGAATCGAGCCTTCCAGGTCCAAAACCAGGTACTGGGACTAACTTCAGCAGTAGCCAATAGCCAGCCAGAAGAAGGATTGTAATGCTCGCGAGAATGGCAACTCTCGGCTTTCGCGATGTTGATTCGCCTCCGAACGCACGGAGAATGCCCAGATATAAGAACGAACCACAGAGGTAGCAAAGGGCAATTCTTTGAAGCACTCCGGGAATGCGAATTGTATGCAGGTTGTAATCCGGAAAACCGTTGATGGCCAAGCCAATTAAAAAGAGGAGGGCGCTTCTGATCAGGACATGCCGCGCCAGCCTGGCAGTGCTGTATCCACGGCGAATGCGCGAAGAAAAGGAAAGAGTGATTGCGATACCCACCGCGAAAAGAAATGCGGGGAAAATCATGTCCGTGGGAGTCACGCCGTTCCACTGGGAATGAAGCAGGGGCCAATAGACCGCGCTATAGGTTCCAGGATCCGTTACCAGGATCATCCCCGCCACTGCAAGGCCGCGTAAGACATCCAACGAAATCAGGCGGCTGCCCACCTGCTCACTGTTTGGCATAACGAGATCCCGAGAAGGCGCGAATGCGGAAGTTGTCATGTGAATATTCCCCTGAAGGACATTCTGTCAGCACGGCTGGCGAGAAACCCGGCAATTGATCCTCGCAGACAATGCCCGCTAAAAATCCCTATCCCTAAGACTTAGCAGTGTACGACAAAACCGAATCAAGACCGGCACTCCGGTAATCTTCTTGGCAGCCGCTTGCACCATATAATCACAGCATTGTGAGCATCTTTGCCACGCCAGCAGAAGCGCGCATCGCTACGCGCCCGACCTGGGCCGAAGTCTCTTTGTCGAAACTTCGCCAGAATTTCCGCGCCGTCGAACGCCACGTCGGCACGTCAGTCACGGTGTGTGCAGTTGTTAAGGCCGACGCCTATGGGCATGGCGCGGTCGAATGTTCCCGTGCTCTTGAGCAAGAGGGCGCGAATTGGTTGGGTGTGACTTCTTTAGATGAGGCCATTCCTCTTCGGGAAGCTGGGATTCACACTCGAATTCTATTGATGACCGGATTCTGGCACGGAGAAGAACCCGAGATCGTCCGGCTGCGATTGACGCCAACGGTTTGGGAAGCGGGACAAATTGAATCTCTCAATTTCGCGGCCCGCGGAATTTCTGATTTCCCGATTCACTTAAAAGTGGACACTGGCATGGGGCGACTCGGCGCCTCCATCGAAGACCTGCCTGCGGTTTGCAGGGTATTGAAAGCGTCTTCGCACTTAGTGCTTGAGGGAATTTCGACGCACCTCGCATCCTCCGAAGTCCTGGATGCCAACTCAGTGAAGCAACAGTTGCAGCGGTTCGCTCAAGCGCGAATGCTGCTCAGCGATGCGGGATTCGATCCTCCACTGGTTCATGCCGCCAATACCAGCGCCGTCATTGCGCGTTCAGAGGTTCTTTACAATATGGTCCGGCCCGGCATCGCGCTCTACGGATATCATTTGCCGTTTGAGCGCGATGGAAAAGAAGTCGCGGACCAGACCACAGAGTTAGAGCTGGCTCCAGTCTTGAACTGGAAGACGCGAATTCTTTCCCTTCGTAAAATGCCCGCGAATCAGGCTTTGGGATATGGCGGAACCTACGTCACGAAATCCAATGCAACCATCGCGGTGCTGCCAGTTGGATACGCCGATGGCTTGAATCGCCAGCTGTCCTCGCGCGGGCACGTGATTATTCGCGATCACCATGCTCCAATCGTGGGCCGGATTTCAATGGATCTGACTCTCGCGGATGTGACCAACATTCCGGGCGTTGCCGTCGGCGACGAAGTCGTGTTGCTGGGATCGTCCGGCAAACTCGCGGTTGATGCCATGGAACATGCACGGCTCGCCAATACGACACCGTATGAAATTCTCTGTAGCATATCGAAAAGAGTACCCAGGAAATACATCTGCTGACCGCGTCGATCACGTAGGGACAGCCGCCCTCGGCTGTCCAGTTGAGCGAAGCTCAACACAGTTCCCTACACGGAGTCCGTATTGTCAGAACCTCGAAGCCGAGCAAGAGCTCGGAATGGACGGACGGGGACGCCGAGTCTGTGTCGCAACCCAATTCCGACTTTGAAAGTGGAACGTCACCAGCGAAATGAGCCGCGAAGCGGCGCAAGAATTCAGCCCATGGCGCGAGCCATGGATGCAAAGTGGGAAATGCGCGAGCCCTTGAAAGGGCGAAAGATGAGCTGTGACACAGACTTGCCCCGTCCCTACACAGCCGAATTTAATCCAGATCCCTCCAGTTCGCGCCCACGCCTATTTCCACCAGCAGCGGGACGATCAGCGGATGGACCCTCTCCATCTCCTCGCGAACCAGCGAGCGCATCACGTCAATCTCTGCTTCTGGGACTTCGAAGACTAGCTCGTCATGGACTTGAAGCGTCATTCGCGAATTCATCCGGCGATCGCGCAAAGCTTTATCAATACGAATCATTGCCAGCTTGATTAAGTCGGCGGCCGTGCCTTGTAGCGGCGTGTTGACGGCGGTGCGTTCGGCGAATCCACGTAGATTCGCGTTCTTGCTGTTGATGTCGGGGATGGGGCGAACGCGTCCGAAGAGCGTTTTCACATTTTGATCGCGGCGCGTTTCTTCTAGAGTGCGGTCAATAAAATTCCGAACTCCGCTGTATTTTTCGAAGTACGCGGTAATAAATTGCTTGGCCTCGCCGGGTTGGATTCCCAATTTCTGGGAAAGACCGAATGCCGAGAGACCGTAGACGATTCCGAAATTTACGACCTTCGCCTGCCTACGATGATCGGGAGTAACCATGAGCGGAGGCACCCCAAAAACTTGCGATGCAGTCAGCGTGTGTATGTCGTCGCCTCGGCGGTATGCCTCGACTAATAACTCGTCTTTCGAAAAATGTGCGAGCAGGCGAAGCTCGATTTGCGAATAGTCCGCAGCCAGCAGCACGTGGCCGCGCTCGGCGGTGAAAGCGGCACGAATTTCGCGTCCCAGTTCGGTGCGGATGGGAATGTTTTGCAGATTGGGATTGGCGGACGACAATCTGCCGGTGGCGGTTCCGGTTTGATCGAATGTCGTGTGAAGGCGGCCGCTGGAATGATCGAGTAACGCCGGCAGGGCGTCCACGTAGGTGGATTTCAGTTTCGAGAGCTGGCGATATTCGAGCACCATCCGTGGTGCGTCGTGAGTGAGGGCCAGCGATTCGAGCACGTCCACGGCGGTCGAAATGGTTTTCCCTTTGCCGTACTTCACCGGCTTCGGCAAATTCAGCTTGTTGAAAAGAACGTCGCCCAACTGCTTGGGAGAATTTACGTTGAACTCCGATCCGCAACATTCATAAATTTCTTTGGCTTTGGCGTCAATCTCGCGTTGCAGACGCGATGACATTTCGCGCAAAACTTTAAGATCAATCTTCACCCCGGCGTGTTCCATGCGAGTAAGCACGGGAACCAGAGGCAAATCAATCTCGTCGTACACCTTGAGCACATCTGCTTCTTCAACTTCTCGGCGTAATGAAGTGGCGAGGCGTCCTGCAACGTCAGCGGCTTCGGGCAGAGAGCCATTCAGCTTGAGATTAAAACGGCGCAGAGCCACGTCGGCGAGGCGATGCGAAGAGTACGTCGGATCGAGCAGGTACGAATACAGCATTGAATCGTGTTTGATATTTTGTAACTCGATCCCGTATTTCTCCAGAGTGTGAGCCGCGGCTTTGAAATCGTGAAGAGATTTGGAAATTTCCGGATCAGAGAGAACAGACTTAAGACGGGACATCGCATCGCCAGCTGCGTCGGGCACGGTGAGCGAGATTCCCGGAGAAGCGGAGATGGCAATGTTGAGCGGCTTTTCCGCGGCAGGGGAACCGGTCAAAGGCAACAGCGCTTCTTCTGAGTCCGAGTCCGATTCTTCGTCCGTCTCCTCGTCCGATTCTGACTCTACTTCCACCGCGATGGCGAGGGCCCCTCCCTTGACGACGGCCTTTAGCACTTCATCCACGTCGGCGGCGGATTTTGCTTCGGTGTAATTAGCCTGCGTCACCTCGACCAGCGGGAGCAATTCTTTCAAAAGCGAGGTGAATTCCAGTTCCGTGAAGAGAGCGCGCAGTGCTTCAAGGTCGGGGTCGCCCGCCTTCATCGCGTTCACGTCGAACTCAACCGGAACGTTGCAATCAATTGTGACCAGCTTCTTGCTGAGCAATATATTGTCGCGATTGTTCTGTAGCGATTCGCGATAAGTTTTCTTTTCGACTTCTCCCGCGCGGTCGAGCGTCTGCTCAAGGCTTCCGAAGCGCCGGATAAGTTCAACGGAGCCTTTGTCGCCAATGCCCGGAGCGCCGGGGATGTTGTCAATGGAATCGCCGCGCAACGCCATGACATCAATAACGCGCTCGGGCGGCAGGCCGAGAATTTCTTCCACCTTCGCGGCATCGCAGATCAGGTTGTCTTTGGGCGGGTTCAGCACATGCACGCGGTCATTGACGAGTTGGAGCATGTCCTTGTCGCTGGAGACGACATAGACCGAATACGACTCAGCAACGGCTTTGCACGCGAGGGTTCCGATCACGTCGTCGGCTTCGTAACCTCCGAGCTCAAGAATGGGGATGCGGTAGGCTTCGAGCGCTCTCCTTATATATGGCACCTGCTGGGCCAGGTCGGCAGGCATCTGTGCGCGATTCGCCTTGTATCCGTGATATTGAATTTCCTGGAACGTCTGAGTCTTCAAATCAAACTTGCGGACGCTGGTAATCTCCCGTGCCTGTTGATCGCGAAAAGTGGGCGCGGCTACGTCGAATACCGCAGCGAGATATTCCGGCGCAAAATCTTCCCGCAATTTTCGCAGCATGTTGACAAAGACGTAAGTCGCCGCCGTCGGCAGCCCGGTCTTGGTGGACATGCCCCGCTGTCGCGCCATAGCATGATAAGCGCGGAAGATGAACGACATAGCGTCCATCAGGAAGATACGACCCTTGCCGGTGTTCGGCGCGAGAATGGGGCGAGCGGGCACAGCCGCCGATGCGGAAGTTTCGTGACTTTCAGACGATACGACCGAAGATTTGGTCCGGGGAGGCAAGAAGCAATTTTAGCAGGAAGGCCTTGTGGCTTCTGGCTCCTAGCTTTCTGCTCTCGGACATAAAGCTAGGAACTTAGAACTGAGAACTAGAAGCTAGCCCCCACCCTTCACGGGTTTTCCGTACTCTGAGTTGTAATGCAGCTTTATTTCTCCGCAGACGCTTTGTTCTGGGGAATAGACGACGCAACTATCAAACGGCTTCGAGTAAACGTGCAGTGTAACGGCCCGCTGATTGAATTCGCGCGGGTTGACGACGCGATGCACGGGTTCCTTGGGATCAACGGCGCAGGGGTGAACTGCGTTCATCTCCACCGAGGCGGCGGGTTCCAAATTGCAATGGCCGGTATTCAAGTCCTGCGAAATAAGATGATAATTTTCCACCAGCAGGCGTCCAACCGGTGCAGCCATCCAGCAATTCTGCCCGCGATGGTTGTGAACTGAACTGGCCTGCCCAACCTCCCAGCAAATAGCGACCAGTTCGTAGAGCGGTGTCTTGTCAACGAGATTGCGGGTGTAATGCTGGCGGTCCCAGATCAGGTAGCGCGTGAGCGAATCGGAGGCAACGGGATTCTGTTCGAGAAAACTAAGAATCTGTTCTGTGCCGGTAAACGCCGACTCGGAGAACTTGCGCAATTCGGAGACAAAATTATCTATCGAGATTTGCCTGGATACAGCGTGAGTGGCCATGTTTCACCCCGCGCAATTTAGTATAACGCGACCTTCCGGCGCCGGGAAATCGTTCCTTTCCTACTCCACGAACATGCAGTCCCCGTAAGAATAGAAACGGTATTTCTGTTCAATAGCATGGTTGTAGGCTTCCAGCGTTTGCTCGCGTCCGGCAAAGCCGCTGACCAGCATCAACAGAGTGGACTTCGGTAAATGAAAATTGGACAGTATGCCGTCCACGACCCGGAATTCATATCCCGGATATATAAAGATATCCGCTTCGCCGCTGCCCGCCTGGACTTCGCCGTTCGGAGATAGTGCGGCGGAATACTCGAGCGTTCGTACCGTAGTCGTTCCAATTGCGATGACACGCCTCTTTTCCTCCCGGGCGGCCTCAATTTTTTGTGCGGCATCCGCCGAAATGCGATATGACTCGCGATGCAATTGATGTTCTTCTACGCGATCCACCCGCACAGGTTGAAACGTGCCCAACCCTACATGCAAAGTGATTTCGGCGCTCTCAATGCCGCGATCATTCATTTGCCCCAGAATTTCAGGAGTGAAATGCAATCCCGCCGTGGGCGCCGCGACCGAACCGCGTTCGCGCGCATAAACAGTTTGATAACGCTCTTTGTCGGATGTCTCGTCATCCCGGCCTATATAAGGAGGCAAAGGAATATGTCCAACGCGCTCGACGAAATCGAAAAAGTCATTAACGCGATCGAAGCGCAATCGGCGTTCTCCGAACGGCCCCCGCCCAATCACCTCCGCGCAAAGCTCGCCGTTATCGCCAAATGACAGAACATCGCCAGAATTGACCCTCCGTCCGGGACGAGCCAGGCATTCCCATTCATTCGGATCTGCGGAAACTTGGCGAGTGAGCAAAATCTCGACTGTGCCTCGTGGAAGCGAGTTCGCCGGGAATTTCTTTCTCCCGAAAAGGCGGGCGGGGAACACGCGGGTGTTATTAAAAACTACGAGGTCGCCACGCCCCAGCATCTCCGGAAAATCGCGAAAGCGGCAGTCCCTCATCGTTCCCGAGGTCCGGTTCAAATGCAGCAAGCGAGAATCGGCACGGTTAGCCAGTGGTTGTTGCGCGATCAATCCGGGGGGCAGGGCGTAGTCGAAATCGCTAACTAGCATGTGCGCGAATTATAAATTCCGCAAAGCCTGGCATGCCGGAACAGGCTGGGCGATTGCGATTGGCTCGGCTTGAATTATCTTCTCTGGACCTGCTGATTAGGATTGTTTCGAGTCATTCGATGCGGTACTATACGCGAACCAAGCTGTATCTTCCCGCAACCCGCCGCCAATGCCGAGCCAAGGTCACTACCGTAAGCAGATTGTGCAGTTCGGCAGGATGCTGCATGAGCGCGGTTACGTGGCTGCGATGGACGGTAACCTCTCGGTCCGGCTCGACGACCGGCGGATTCTTTCGACTCCCACCTCGATTTGCAAAGGCATGATGCAGCCCTCCGACTTAGTCATTGTTGACGTCAATGGCGAGCGGATTTCGGGGCGCAATAATGTTTCGAGCGAAATCGCCATGCACCTGCTGATTTACCGCCTTCGGCCTGATGTGCGTGGCATTGTTCATGCCCACCCGCGCACCGCAACAGGTTTTGCCGCCGCCGGCATGGCATTAAATAAGCCGCTGGTCTGCGAAGTGGTGATCGGGCTCGGCTCCATTCCGCTGGCGAAATATGGGACTCCAGGCACTCCCGAGCTTACCGACGCGCTCGCTCCGCTTGTCCCTCAGTATGACGCGATTTTGATGTCGAACCATGGCGTTGTCACTTATGGCGCCGACCTGCACCGGGCTTATATGAAGATGGAAACGGTCGAGCACTTCGCTCAGATCGCGCTCATTAGTCATTTATTGGGATCGCAGCAACCGCTCGGCGACCGCGAATTAGAGAAGTTGATGGCTGCGCGGGCCAAGTACGAAGGTTCTACTTCAGTTGCGCCCATGCCGCTGGCGACGATTTCAGAGAATGGCGGACATAACGGGCATAAGCAAAAGAGTCCAAAACCATCCGTCGGTGCTAGTCGGGATCGGATTGTCCGAGGCCTTCCCGTCAGCTAGGTCGCCTTTATTTGCCAGATCCACACGGAGTTTGCATACCTTTATGGGCCATTTTTCTGTTTTTGATGTCTGAATATCAGACATGCTGTATAATCAGACATAATATGGAATCCGCGACAGTAGGAAAGCGAGGCGTGATCGTTGTACCAGCCCGGTTACGCAAGCGATTTGGCCTTGAGGAAGGCACTATTGTGACCGCCGAGGAAAGAGACGACGGCATCCTTATTCGGCCCGCCATCCTCGTTCCAGTAGAAAGGTACAGTCCTGAGCGAAAAGCGGAGTTCCTGCTCTCCACGGCTACTACCGGTGCCGATTACCGCAAAGCGCGAACAGCTGTCCGGAGCTTGGGTCTTGACTCGGATGCAATTTCACATCAGCGACCGGTCTAAATGGACCGGCTGTTTCTTGACGCCAATATTCTTTTCTCAGCAGCCTACCGGCCCGGCGCAGGCCTTCTCCGGCTTTGGCAACTCAAGGACGTCCTTCTCTGTAGTTCACGCTATGCCTTGGAGGAAGCCAGAATCAACCTGGACGAGGCGGATCAGCGAACCCGGCTCACGAAGCTGTCGGAGGGGGTTCGGTTGTTCGATGCGGGACAAAGAAAACTTCCGCGCGGTGTTTTCCTGCCCGATAAAGATGTGCCGATAGTACTTGCTGCAATAGAAGCGCGAGCCTCTCATCTACTCACCGGAGACATTCGGCATTTCGGACCATATTTTGGTAAAAAGATTGCGGACATTACGATTGTGCTTCCTGGAGAGTATCTCAGAGTTGAAGTTTAGAATTTTATCGTAACCGTTCAAAAATCTCGGTGCCTCCGTGTCTCCGTGGTACGCATCATGTCGGCGCCATGGGAATGCGAATGTCCGCCCGGGCGGCGAATCCGCTCGCTTCTTCATATCCCGCGTCGGCGTGGCGGATGATTCCCATGCCTGGATCGGTAGTCAGCACTCGCTCGATTCGTTTCGCCATCGCCTCGGTGCCATCCGCAACGGTCACCTGACCCGCGTGCAGGGAATATCCAATGCCCACGCCTCCGCCATTGTGGATTGAAACCCACGAGGCTCCGGCCGCGGTGTTCAGCAACGCGTTCAGCAAAGGCCAATCGGCGACCGCATCGCTGCCGTCTTTCATGTTTTCGGTTTCGCGATACGGAGACGCTACCGAGCCGCAATCCAAATGATCGCGTCCCATCACGATTGGCGCTTTGAGTTTGCCGCTTTTTACCAGGTCATTGATGGCTAATCCAAATCGCGCCCGCTCGCCGTATCCGAGCCAGCAAATTCTTGCAGGCAATCCCTGGAACTTGATCCGCTTGCGAGCCAACTCGATCCAGCGGCGCAGAATTTTGTTCTCTGGAAAGAGTTCCAACACTAATTCGTCGGTAGTATGAATATCGGACGCTTCGCCGGATAAAGCAACCCAGCGGAATGGACCGCGCCCCTCGCAGAACAACGGCCGGGTGTATTCGGGGACGAATCCGGGAAAATCGTAAGCGTTTTTCACTCCTCGCTGAAACGCAAAGGTGCGAATGTTGTTGCCATAATCGAACGTAACCGATCCCATCTTTTGCAATTGCAACATTCCTTCGACGTGGCGGGCGATCGAATCGAGTGATCGCTCCTGATATCCCGTGGGATCGCTTTGACGCAATTCAGCCGCTTGTTGCAGGGTCATGCCATTGGGGATGTAACCGTTCAGCGGATCATGCGCCGAAGTTTGATCGGTAAGAATATCGGGAACAACTCCACGGCGTGCAAGTTCCGGGATGATGTCAGCGCAGTTTCCTACCAGGCCAACGGAGATATTTTCCTTTTTTCGGATGGCGTTCTTCAGGATACGCAGGGCTTCATCGAGGGTCGTCACCATGAAGTCGCAGTATCCAGTCTTCAGCCGCTTCTTGATCCGATCAGGATCTACATCAATTCCGAGGAAGGCTGCGCCCGTCATGGTCGCGGCGAGAGGTTGAGCGCCCCCCATGCCTCCCATGCCGCCGCTCACGATCAGCTTGCCTGAGAGATCGCCGCCGAAATGTTTCTCGCCAGCGGCGGAAAAAGTCTCGAACGTGCCCTGCACGATTCCCTGCGAGCCGATGTAAATCCACGATCCCGCCGTCATTTGCCCATACATCATTAATCCCGCGCGCTCCAGTTCGTTGAACTTCTCCCAGTTCGACCAGTGTCCAACAAGGTTGGAATTTGCGATTAGCACACGCGGCGCATACTCGTGAGTCTTGAAGACTCCCACTGGCTTTCCGGATTGCACCAGCAACGTCTCATCGTTTTCCAGATTCTTTAACGAGGCGATGATCGCGTGATACGCCTCCCAACTGCGCGCCGCTCGCCCCGTTCCTCCGTAGACCACCAAATCTCGCGGACGCTCCCCAACTTCCTCGTCAAGATTATTCATCAGCATCCGCATCGCCGCTTCCTGCTGCCAGCCTTTGCATGTGATTTGATTTCCCCGCGGGGCGCGAATCGGAGTGTAGCCAGTGGAATCTATTTGGGTCTCAAGCCGCATGCGTAGATGGTAGTGCTTCCAGGAGGACGAATCAAAATGGACGTTCGCTCCATTACATTTACGGCGTGCTGCACCATCCTGGGTATCGCGAGCGCTAGGCCGCGAACTGCGGCGCATCCCTTATGCCACTGTGTCCTCTGCGCCCTCTGCGGTAAAGGATTTTGAAGTTTCAGGGCGTTAGCTCATTTCGTCCCTTCCTGCCGCCCATTCCTCACGGGCCCTTGTGCCCGTGCGTTTTTGAGCCCTTTCCCCAATTTCTTGTCAATAGCCGAAACAGGGCCTAAAACTCGTAAGTCATTGCTTCTAATCCAAATATAGTGGCAATAATATACTTGACACACAAGAACAAAAAGCGTACAGTTTTAAGCATGGACGCACCCAAAACACTCCAAGAAGCGATTGTTTACTTC
>Ga0208849_1000798_pt1 | contig 26054 bp, 17 predicted proteins | sample NGESurdeep072012_10_FD_184470 | JGI IMG/M metagenome (GOLD analysis project Ga0208849, IMG submission 184470) | Arctic peat soil microbial communities from Barrow, Alaska - NGEE Surface sample 53-3 deep-072012 (SPAdes) | ecosystem: Environmental > Terrestrial > Soil > Wetlands > Peat ... | reverse complement strand
TTTTAACGCCAGGACTCTGCGCCGTCGTCGCCGGCTTTGAACCAGACGTGGAATCAGGCCCGGAATTAGGCGCGGGGTCAGGCGCAGGATTCGGAGCGGAACTGTCCGGCTGCGTGGCCGTCGGAGTCGATCCCTGAGTTTCCTGACCCGCCGCCTGCTGTCCAGGCAATGGCTCTGCCCTCGCAACTGGCGCCACCAACAGCAGGACCATGCATGCCGCAATCGGCTTTTCAATGAGCCACTTTTTGATTTTCATGTCCACTTTCCGAATCCATAACCAAATTGTGTCTTTAGACAGCAACGATCAAGATAGAACGATCATGCTTCAGGCGGCATTTTCAGAAACCTGACTATCCTCTTCGAGTGAATATTCCGTCATGGCCAAGCCGGCGGGGGGCTGATGAAAGCTGTTTACCGCGTCGGTATTCGAAGCGAAGATCTGAAACAGGCGGTCGGCTCCAATCAATTTAAGCATTCCCTGGGCCGACGGAGTTACCGATGCTAGCCTGGCGTCTCCATTACGTTTCATGGCTTCTTCCAGGCAGGACAAAAGCAAGTGAAGAACTGGCTTGTCCATTTGACTTAGCCCGGAGCAATCAAGCACAAGACCAGGGCGCCTGTCGCTCATGCGATCCTGTATCCTGCCCAAGAAGCGCCGTCCCTGGGCTTCGCTGGTTATTTCCGGGAGCTGCTCGATGGTTACTGATCGCCTCGTCGCCATAATAGTTCTCCTGGTTTGTTCAGCTCGTTGTTCCTGTTAGCCGCTAAGGTTGAACATCATTGGACTCGGCTAATCTGGTCAGCGAGCCTACCGGCGCACCCCTCAACTGAGGAGGTGCTGCCGAATATTGTGTCAGTTCTCCGTAATCGCCAAAGATGCGCTCAAGTTCTGCCCTCGGATCGCGTACGGCCCGCGCCAATATGTGCTTTCCATACCGGATCATGGTTGCCGGGGTTGTCTTGTACCAACAGCATTCGGTCATTCGCGGCGAAAAGCCGCACATAAACCGAAGTTTTGAGAGTCCGGCCGGCGAAGATAGCAAAGCTGCTACCAATCTATGATTGCCATCCAGAACGGTAAGAGGCCCACGCTCGCTAATGCCGAGAAGAACCACTGTGCCGAACTTTCCATTTCCTTGTGAAAGTTGCGTTCCGAGCGCGGTCATCTTCGATAAAAACCTATCGTCAAGAGAGTGCCGGCCCGTGCGTAAACCCTCGGTGACCCGGACGACTGAATAATTGCCCCGCGCCAACTTTCGCCAGTGGGACCGCGGAAATATTCGGATGAGGTCAAGAGCATCCTCATTGACTTTCACCTCATACCATTCGGTTTGGCCGGGGAGTTCCTCCCAGAGCGAACGGCGCTTCGCAAGCAGAAGCGCGCGGCGCTTTGCAATCGCAACTGCGTGGTGCTGATCGGGTTCGGATATAAGCTCGTGCGTTTTGTCCAGGTCGCGAAAGTCGGGATGACTTAAGTCACTGTTCAAGAACTCAGCGATCACTTCGTTTTCCGTCACCGGCCGCAGCAGGCTGACCGGACAACACTCTGACGCTGGGGGCACGGTTTTCGATGTGGCCAGGGCGTCAAGTAGAAACGGTATTGCCACGACAACGAAGAGGACAGCAAGCACCGCCAATTGAACCATGATGACCTGGTGCAGCGATGAATGGAATTGATAGATTCCCGCAATCAACACGCCACTGAAAAACAATTGAACCCAGCTGGTGTTTGCAATCTTGTACGCCATCTCGAAGGTGATGACCACCGCACTAATTGAATAGAGGACGGTCTTAAGAGCATAGAGCGCAGAAAGGTGGGGAATGTCGAACTTTCCCGCAATTTGGAATCCGGGCCCGAGGATTGTCGTCCATAGACCGGGGGGGGCGATCCACATGGCAACGGCGGCAAAGGAGCCGATGCCGAGCACCAGCAAAAGCGACGTGGCGATGACGCGTAGATCTTTTCGCTCCTCGGCGCGAGTGCCAGCCACAATTGGGAATGTGGAATTGACGACGGCTGCAGATAGAACGAATATCACGCGACCGACAAGTCCCACAGCTGCGTAAAGGCCAGCTTCCCGCGCAGGGAAGATGTGCTTTACCACCACCAGGTCGCAGTTGTTGATGATCATCTGGCCGGAGTAGAAGAGCAACGCCTGGCCTATTTCACGAGCGCCCTCCCAAAAGCGAAGCGGATTTGGAGCCCGCGCCGGCAACCGTTGTGTCATGGCAAAATAGGAAACCGCCATGGCGACGGCATTTGCAGCGACAACTCCTTGCACGCCGTAGCCTCTCGCGACAAGAAGGTATGATCCTCCGAGCCGGACCGCTCCTTCGATCACAAGACTCATGGCCAGACGATGGAATCTGTAACTGCCCTGATCGTAGCCACGGCGGGCTCCCAGCGGGATATAGAAACCGGCGGCAATCGCAAGCATTGCGATCAGGCTGGAGCTGGGGAGATTTAGATAATCCGCGATTCCCTGGCGAAAAAGAAGCAACACCAGCGCAACGGAGATCCCGCACCCGATCGCGCTGCGATGGAGGCATCGATAGATCTCGGCTTTCGTCTCTGCGGATGGCTGCTGCGCCACCACCTTCGCAGTGACGATTTGAAATGCGAACGAAATGGCGGAGAGAAGGACGAGGAGTGAATAGACGACCGTGGCGTGGCCGAAATTCTTAGGGCCCAGAAACCAGCCGATGACAACGTTGTAGGCGAGGCTGAGGATGGTCGCGAGGCTCGAGCCAGTCAGCAATACCACGGTTCCCGAGACAATTCGGGATTGTAGCGTTTTCGCCATTTAGATATACCGTTCTCCACAGTGCCGGCGATCCAGTTCCCTGAGCCAGAAGGATGTATTGGAGCGAGCAGTCACACCGTAATATCTATTCCGATGCCGAAATGCATATTCTGGCTGCTCAACGCGATAAGCCGGGCGGCCAGCATGGATTTTGTGCCGCTCTCACGACAAACCCGGCAACCGTCTTGTGCTTCTAATGAGATTGAGACCATGTTGCATCGCATATGCGCCACATTACTGATCCTTTTGGTACACGGGTGTTCCAATGCCGGCTCCGGCCAGTTTGCGCCCCTGAAGTATCGGGCGGTCGGGAATTCGCCTGAGGTCCTTGCGGTGTACGAGGCATGGTTCGGGCATCCTGCCCATATCTCTGTGAATTACAACTCCCACGACCCCACGGAGATCAAAAATCAGATTCGCCATGCCCGGGCAATGGGCATCTCGGGATTTGTAGTGGATTGGTATGGCGACCGCGAGCCGTTTATCGATCAGAGTTACGCGCTGATGCAGAAATTGGCCGCCAAGAACAAATTTCACGTTGCCATGATGTACGACGAATCCAATGAGGCAGTTGGAGCAACAGACGAAGCGATCGCGGATTTCAAGATGTTCCATGATGCTTATCTATCTGCCAACTCACCGGGCCATGAAGCTTACCTGACTTACGAAGGCCGCCCCTTAATCTTCATCTTTCCAAAGGGGTTGCACACCGACTGGAGCAAGGTTCGGGCCTCTGTCAGCTCCTGGAACCCTGCGCCGCTGCTTATTTACGAGGCGCCTGCCGGCGCGGATGCCAGTGCGTTCGACGGCTTTTATCCGTGGTTCTACATTGGGCCCAAAGGTTGGGCTGCGGATGGCGGCAATTGGGGGGAGGATGCCCTGACCAGTTTCTACCAAACGATGCGCGATAAATATCCCGACAAGATCATTGTGGGAGGCGCATGGGCGCAATTCAACGACTCCAAGGCCTCCTGGGGGCTCAACCGTCAGATTGCTGCGCGCTGCGGCCAAACATATCAAGACACCTTCAATTTCTGGCACAGAGTATTTCCAGCGGATCAACCAATTCCTTTCATATTGATTGAGACATGGAACGACTACGAAGAGGGGTCTGAGATCGAGCGGGGACTTCCCACCTGCAACGCTCCGGCGATGACGAATAGCGCAAGGAATCCCAGCGCCAGCTCTTCAGCAACAACCCAGTGAGGCGCCCCATACCTCGCCGAGGTTGCCGATAGCTGCCGGGATAAGCGGAGCTTCGCTCGCAACGCATTGATTTCCCGCTTCACCAACTGGGAAAAATTGGCGACCAGTTCCGCACGCGCCAAAGTTAATAACAGGCTCTAAGCGGCGTAGCTTTTTGCCTTACGTGGATAGGCCTCGGGCTGAACTGCATAGCTCCCGTTTTGGATGGAAATGGCGCCCGATTGAGCTGCCACTTCCTCAGGGGAGCGGTGAACCTGGCTGATGAGGGAGAGCGGACGAACGCGCACCTGATCAAACACACGGATGATATATTCGCCCAGCACTCCTATCGTTAAAAGCATCAGGCCCCCCATCAGGAACACTGCGCATACAATACCGAGGGCGGCTGCTCTTATAGGACTCGAGGAAATCAACGCCCCCATGCCAAGCAGCAGAGCCACGCAGGTTGCCAGGCAACAGAGCACAAAGCTAAGCCGAAGCGGCTTGTAGCTAAAGCTCATGATCGCATCTGTGGCGTACTTGATCCGGCTCATGAACGACACTTTGCCGTCGCCGCAGAGCCGATCCTGGCGGTCGTAGTAAACGACGGTGTTGCGATATCCGACCCACGCGCGCAGTCCAGGCAGGTAAGGATTCTTTTCGCCCATCGCGAGGATGGAGTCAACCGCTTTCCGATCCATAAGCCCAAACAGGCCGGCATTGAGCGACAAAGGGTAATCGGAGATGGCTCCCAATACGCGATAAAAGAGAGGGAAGAGCAGGGCCAGAATCTTTCGGCTCTCCTGACGGCTTCTGCGAACAGCTACCACAACTTCGGCGCCGCCCCGCCACGCATCAATGAGTTGCGGCACAACCTCCGGCGGATCCTGAAAATCGGCATCCATGAGGATCACGGCTCGCCCATTTGCGGTGCGGAGGCCTGCGAAGATTGCTCCGACCTGACCCCAGTTGCGAGAAAGCTCCACGACGACGACATGGGAATCGAGTGCCTGCAGTCCCTTCAAGAGGTCGAGGGTCGAATCGGTGGAACCGTCGTTGACGTAGACAACTTCCCAGCCGTCGACGCTGCCCTGTAAGGCGCTCGTTACAGCCTCATGAAACTGGACGATTAGATCCTCTTCGTTATAGACGGGAACAACAATGGAAACCATTCTCGACTCCTCGAAATCGGCTTCAGGAGATTCTGGTGCTTTGCCTAAGCTCTCTCCAGCCGTCAATTTTCACTTGCTGTCCTGCGACAGTCGATCACTTAACCGACGATCTATTTGGAATCTGCCTGCATTACCCTTACTTTCCATCGAATTTCAGCGGGACTTAAGACAACGATGTAGCGCGCACTGACGGGCACGGTCGATACCGGCTTGTCATGATCGAGGACCTGCACGTCATATTCAGCATCATCAATCAACTCGATGGATAGTCCTTCAGGGGAGTAGAAGAGAAACTGAATATGGTGAACGCGATCGTGATAACGTGTTTGAATTCTCGCCTTTGCCTGTTCGTCGATCGTATCCGCCAGCTTGCCCCTTGCCGTGCCGATAAAGTCCTCGTCAAGAAGGTTCGGCTGGTTCTGTTGAAACGCCTCGTTCATTGCCTGCCATGACTCAAGATAATCGCGGATTGCAGCGGCCTTGGTCTGATCTTCCAAAGGCCGCGGGCCCTTGAGTTGGGAAGTGTCGACAGTAACCACCGGCTGCGCGGCAACCATGCCGGACGCCAGGATAATGCTCGCGCACACCAATGCGAAATGCTTCAGCATGGTCACTTCCCCCACCGGATCTGATTGCCCAAAACCACTCCACTTGCCACGGTGATTGTTGCTCCGTCGCGGGCGGGCATCTTAACTTCCGCAATGTCGCGCTTAAGAGGTACATCCACCGTGGATTGACCGCCGGGGTAGGTCTCTGTGAATGTGACAATCGTTCCATCCGGCACCGCGTTTCCACTGCAATCGCGCACCGGAGCGGTTTGGAGATCAAGCTGCTGCCCCGAGGGCTGAGCGCTGACCTTCAGATCGCAGGGGTCGCCGGGCACCTGGCGAATGATGTTGGTGCTCGATACGTCGCCGGCCTGCGCAACGAATTTGCTGCTGCCTTGCTGGCTCGTCGAATCCATCGCTGTCCAGGCTGCTCCGTCACGGGTACTAACCTGTTGTTTTTGCACTGCGCCGGAAGGACTGGACAGCTCAAAGGACACGGGTGTGGGAGCGGCAATCAAATTGTGATAGACATCGAAAACGTAAACCGCGCCGGTAATTCCGTCGTGCAAGCCGACGGGAAGACGCGACGGTTTGGCAAGAAAGCTGAGGTTGGCTGGGACGCTTACGGGCGTCACATCGAATGATCGCGTAGTCGTGCCGCTGCCTTGCGCCAGGATGACGACGTAATGGCCCGCATTGCAGATCGATCCCGCGGGGAAATACGTTGAAGTCCCCAACTGCACCGTCCGTTTCAGTACCTGGCCTGGACCAACGATGTACAAGGCTGCTTCTCCGCTTCCGGCGTTCTGAATTGAGAACGCGCTTCCTGCTTCGATGCTGCGGGGCACGTTAAGGGTTTCGTCCTGGGCGTGTGCCGCAGGCATTATCGCCACGGTCAGACTTACGAGCAGGAATGTGAGCGTCGGTTTCACAGCGATCCTCCAAAGCTGAAGGTGGAAACAACCGTGCGCTCGGTGCTGACGTTTTTCGCGATGTCCTCGGGGATGGGGATATTAAACGCAACCGGAATCTGCGGCAACAGCGCAGTGTCCACATACTGGTCCGCGACCCATACCAACTGTCCGGTTTTGTCGTAAAGAGTTCCTATGACGTGGGCTACGTTCACGGTTTGCCCGCTCTGATTGACGAGTTGTCCAGTCAATGAGGCATTCGGCGCTGGATCGAATTTCTGATTATTAATTTCGATGACGGGATCGGCTGAGGCCGGCACCAGGATGGCGAATGGCTTCATGTTGATGCTGTCAACTTGAGACAACTGCGCGTCAGGAAACCGGATGAGAAATGGAGTGACCTGTTTTGGCAAGAGAACGTGGGAGATCATGTCAAAGGAGCCTTCGGTAGCAATGGGAGATTTGTCCTTTGCCTGCAAGGTCGCCGACACAGATACGTACGCGGGGACTACGTCATCGTTCAGCAGTTCTCCCATGATCAAAAGGCCGTCGGCACGCTGCACAGGATGCATGTCCACGATGCGGACCGATGGCGCATCCACATCCTGCGCTCCCCAGTCGTCTCCCGCACCGCGATAGATCACATCCCAGCGAAGATAATTTACGGGAATCACCTGCGGAGGAACCGTGGGCTGCCTGGTGAACGGCCAGTTCACATTCCAGTGATCTCCATTTTTCACGACCTGCAAATCGCGCGTGTCCACCGCAGTGCCGACTACCGTGGCCCAATCCAGCTCCAGCCGGACCTCGGCCTGAGTTTCAGAGGCGTGAAGCGGCCACACTGTGAAGTGATCCAGCGTCGAATAGGTGCGCAGATTCGTCGTGTAACCGGTCAGATCCAGTTCAAATTCCTGCTCGGTAAACTGGGCTTTATTGGCGAAGCTGTCATAGGCCCTCTGCCAGTCGTGGGCTTGGATTTCCTGACCTAAATCCTGGACTGCCTCTTCGGGAGTGGAAGATGAAGTAAGCAGAGTTTTCTGGATAATAAAGGGGCGAGCTGCCGCCACCGGCCACACACACCCGATCACAACCAGAAGCACGGTTGCAACAGCAAGGGAAAGCGCGAGTAGTCCACCCTTTGTCACGACGCAACCCTCCTAGTGTCTACTTCGTCTTCAGCAGCGTCGTCTTCGGCAACGTGGTCTTCGGCGGCGGAATAATCTGCGCCGATCTTCCGCCATCCTCTTTCCGGGAGCAGGAAGACAAAAATGGCTAGGAGGCTGCTTCCAAAGGGGAAGATGCCCCACATCACGCCCTGCCAATGCGGAGTTCTCTGCGCTGCGTTTACAGGCGTAGCGGGTGGCACACCATCCTTGGCCCATACCGTGATGGTCTTATCATCGAGATAATCGACCGGGCGCCAACCCGCAAAGGACAATAGCGGGTCATAGTAGGGATCGGTCGAGAAGATCCATTTCAGGCCATATTTGTCGGCGTGCATCATGATGGCGCGAAGTGATTCAAGACCTCCTGTGCCGAAGTACTTTGCCTGAGTGAGCGAGGCGCCGCCGTAGCGAGTCAGTTCCGGGAGCAGGCGCCCGGTATACCATTCGCCATCGACGCTGCTGGCATCCGTCAGTACGGCCAGGCGCGAGATACTGTTGCCGAATCCGAGAGTGAAATACCGGTATTGGTCGTGGCCGCCGCGATTAAGCCAATCAGCCACTACATCGACGTTGACGTTCCGTGCATTCGTAATTCGATAAGTGCCCCACGCTACTCCCATTCCGCAGGTCCATGTCGCCAGAATCGCGAGTACGGTGACTGCCCAGTAGCGATATCTGTCGACGAGCTTCACGGCGAGCAATCCGACGAACGGAAGCGCCAGCAAGCCCGCCCAGTAGCTGAAGCGCTCCATGGTGAGCACCTCGAACGCGTGCCCCAGCAACCAGTGTCCCAGAGGCGTTGTTCCTCCCAGGCCGAGAACAAATGTCAGCCAAAACGCAATCAGCAGTGGGCGAAGCCGAACTACGCTCGCGCCGCGGATGAAGATGAACGGAATGGCGAGAATCAAAGCTCCGTAGGGAAGGATGAAGTAATTTAGGCCCCACTGCGGGCTGAGGATGAAATTGGCCCGGCTGGCATGAGGAATCGTAGTCTGGTTGATCGGGTGATGAAGCAGCGAGAGCCAGAACGGAAGCAGCACGACTGCAAGCGCCGCGCTTACCACAGATACAATCACGACTGTGCGGCCGAGAATTGATCCCACTGAGGCCGCCTCGCCCTCTCGGCGGCGATCAATCAAGGCAAGAGCCACAACCGGCAATGCAAAAATAAACGATCCAAACAAAAGAGTCAGATGGTGGCCGGCACCTGCGGCAATGAAAAGCACGGTGGCCTTGATAAATGCCCGCCAACGGCCATAACGTAGCCATTCGTAAAGAAAGGGAAGCGCGATCAGATAGAGCGGCGCAGCCAACGTGCTCGGCAACTGCCCGGCGTTGTAAACCAGAAAACTCTCAGAGCCGAGAAAGACGCTTGCTAACGCAGCAATCGAAGCTGCGCGCGGGCTGACCCATAGCAGCGAAAACCGGTAAACGCCCACCACAAGAAGCAAAATGGCGATCATTTGGACGGCCATGTAGGCCAATTCCAATCCCATGATCCGCGAAAGGAGAGCAATCCAATAATGCGGCAAGGGAGGGTACGTGGTCTGGCTAAAGCCCGCAAACCATTTCGTATTCCATGGATCGAACCAGTGGTGGACGTAATGCGAGGAAAAGAAGATGTGGAAATTGGTGTCGTAGGACTGCAGCGGCAACTTCATCAGGAGCAGCGGAAGGTGAACCGCCAACGCAGCCATGAGGGCCACGGTGAGCGGTATCGGCCGCGACAAACATTCAATGGACTCAGATTTCTGCACAATTGGCTCTCGAAGGACGTTGAATGCAAGGCTTTTAACTCGAACCATCAGCCGTGACGCGGTTTTTCACGGCAACCCTTATCTCGATAGAGGAAGCCCGGAAGCTAAATCCATTCAACCTCTTCGATTAGCAAATGTGCAGCTTAGGTTGCTTGAATGCAATTTTATTTCATGATCTTGTATGCGCGGCAGCGGAGTTTGATCGCACAGAGCAACAACATCAATTTTACGGGCATCAAAGTGAGCAATTGCATTCTAGGATGTGGTGACTCGCCTTGCTCGCCAGACGTGGACTCTTAAAGGTCGCATTCGCATGCGTCGTCGCCGTATTTGCCTGGGTTGCGCGAGCGCAAACCTATCAAGTTGGGCCTGGTGCTTCTACTGAATCTCCTTCTCAGAACAAGGCGGCGCCTCAGAAAGACCATTCGCCGGCGCCGAACCGGAACCTCGGATGGGGCTCAAATATCCAAAACGCCCGCCTGGGCCGCGCCGCGGAGATGGCCTTGCAGCACGGCAATCACGCGCTGGCGCGAGATTATGCGCAGCGAGCTGTCGAAGCCGCGCCCAACGATCCGCAGCTATGGTTCTTGCTCGGCTATGCGGCGCGTCTCGATGGCGACTACAAGCAAGCAATAGACGCCTATTCTCACGGACTTCACCTCGACCCCTCGTCCGTCGATGGACAGTCAGGCCTAGCGCAGGTTTACAACTTGACGGGGCGAACAGACGAGGCCGAGCGCATTCTCAAACAGGTCGTTGAATCCAGCCCTGACCGCGGCGGCGATCTGACGATGCTTGGAGAGATGTCCATGCGGTCGAAGGACTACGCGGGTGCGCTCGATTGGCTGAACCGTGCAGAGAAAATTCATCCCGACGCGCGCGCGGAGTTGCTGATGGCGCTTTGCTACCAGCAGACGAAGCAGACGGATCTGGCGAACCGCTACCTTGAGCTTGCCGAGCATCGTGCGCCAAACAACCCAGAAATTCAACGCGCCATGGCGGGCTTCTATCGCGATACGGGAGACTTTGCTCAAGCGATCGCCGTACTGCAGTCGATTCACAATCCACAACCCGATGTAACCGCAGAGCTGGCTTACACCTATCAACTTGCCGGAAAACCCACAGAGTCAGCCAGATTCTTTGCGCAGGCAGCCAGCGAAGCGCCAAAGGATATGACACTGCAGCTGTCGGCTGCCCAGGCTGAGATTGTTGCCGGCTCAATTGCCGAAGCAAAGTCGTTCCTCAAGCGCGCCAAGGTAATCGATGCCAACTATTACCGGCTGCACGCGCTCACCGGCGAGATTGCCGAACTGCAGGATCGCGATCGCGATGCGCTTCAGGATTTCACGGCGGCATTGACGAGTTTGCCTGAGCATCCAGCCGAGGGGCGGCTTTACGGCATCCAACTGCGCATGGATCTGGTGGCTCTCGATCGCAGCCTGGAAAATGAAGCTGACGCGCGCAGTCAGCTGGCCACGGCACAGGCTGAAATCAACGCCGTGGATGGTTCTGGCCCCGATAGAGAAGAGTTTCTGCGCCTTCGATCGTCAATTAAACTCGCCGCCGGCGACGCTGAGGGAGCGCTTGCCGACGTGAAAGAGGCTCTGGCGATCAACCACGATCGCGGCAATTTACAGCTCGACGGCGACATCTTGATGAAACTCGGGCGCACAGACGAGGCCATTGCAGTTTATAAGCAGGTTCTGGCCGACGATGGCGATAATCGGCTCGCGCTGACCTCTTTGGGCTACGCTTTGCGCGCGGCTGGTCACGATGATGACGCGGAAAAGTATTTTGAGCACTTGGAAAGGGTTGACCCTTCGTCGCACGTTGCCTATCTTGCCCTCGGCGACCTTTTCACCGCACGCCGGGAATTCACCAAAGCACAGGCTTCTTACAGCAAAGGGTATGAATTGGATCCGCAAAATGCTTTGGTTGTCGCGGGAGGAATCAATGCCGGAATTGAGGCGCATAACCTTCCGCTGGCTGGCCAATGGCTGAGCCGGGTAACTGAGCCCATGAAAGAGGACCCTAAAGTTTTGCGCGAAACCGAGAGATATCTTCGCCTCTCGGGCAAGTACCAGGAATCGGAAGAAGTAGCTCAGAAAGCTATCAAGGCGCTGCCCGACGATCGCGAAGTAGTTGTCTATCTGGGATACGATCTGCTCCTTCTCAAGAAAGACGACGATCTTCTTGCCCTGACATCGAAATACTGGAATATTTTGCCAAATGAAGCCGATATTCCTCTGCTTGCCGGCTACGTTGATAAAAAGCGAGGTCTCAATGAGCGGGCGGTCGCGGACTTTACTGAAACTATCCATCGCGACCCCCAGGCAGTCACTGCCTATGTCAACCGCGGATATGTATTAAACGACCTTCGGCGGTCGCAGCCGGCGGCGGCGGATTTTGAGGCCGCTCTCAAATTGGAGCCGAACAACGGGGAGGCGCATCTGGGGCTCGCCTATGCAGATTTGGGATTGCGGAAGCCGGATGCTGCTCTCAGGCAGGCCAACCTGGCAGAACGGGAATCCGGTGATTCACTTGGTCTGCATGTAATCCGGGCCACTGCCTACGGCCGCATGGACATGCTGACGATGGCCGCCCGCGAATATCAAGCCGCACTGAAGTTCGCTCCGAACGACGGCTCGCTTCACATTGGCTTGGGGAATACGTATTTTGCAGAGCATCGCTACCACGACGCAATCGGCGAGTTGGAAGTTGCGGAAAAGTTCTCTCCCGATAACCCGCAGATCTATGCGTGGCTCGCACGCTCCTATGCGAGTCTTCAGGATCGGGAGAAAACGTATCTTAACGTGCGCCTGGCGGAGCAGCATGCTCTGTCTCAGCCCGTGCAGACGGCCGAAACGGGAGTCGATCCGATCAATGATCCCCGATCTGCACAGAGTGAAATCCTGATCTCGACCGGCGAGGCTCTGAGTACGCTTGGCGATCAGAACGGCGCAATGGAAAGGTTTCAGAAAGCCTTGGTCGCGGCCGGCAGCGATCGCGTGAGTGTACGGCTGGCCATCGCCGAGATTATGACGCAGCGCGGGCATCAAGACGACGCTGAGCGGCAGATTGCGCTGGGATGGATGGAAGCCGAGGCCGGAGAAACGGTGCCGCCGAGCGGACCTCAGTACGTTGAAGCCGCCGATCTGTTCAGCTCCATGCATCAGTACGAGCTGTCGGAAGATTATCTCGCGCGTGCGAAGGGAGCCGGTGCGTCGGACGCTGAGGTGCGAATTGCTCTGGCCAACGACGATCTTGCTTTGGGAGAAACAGTCAAAGCGAAGGCCGAATTGGCAGCAGTCCGCGATCAAGCGGACGAAGCTCAGAACTATCAGTACCAATTGGCCGAAGCCAACGTCTACAGTCAGGAACACCTGAACCCACAGGCGCTGACTGCTTTTGCCCGGGCGACCAATGGAGCCGGCGACGATCAAACCGCCGAACAGGAAATGCTGATAACAGGGGCCAACGAGGGTCTGAGAGTTAATCCGCATTTGAGTGTGCTTTCCGATTTTTCCGTCGAGCCGATCTTCGAAGATTCGACGGTTTACGTTCTGGACTCTAAAACGCTCGCGTCATTTGCTGTTCCCAGCTCCGACACGGCCCAGTTGCCGCCGCCCCGCTCGTCGATCCAAACAATGTGGACCGACGCATTCCATCTTCACTTTCCGGTCGTTAACGCGCTCGCGCCTGGCGGATTCTTTCAGATGCGCAACGCCCGTGGCACGATTTTGTTGCCTGAGACGAACTCGATTCTCGACCGCAATACAACTGACTCCACATTCAATTTCTCGCTGAATCCGACGATTCATCTCGGCGACAATGTGATGACATTCAACACCGGAGCTCAGGAGACGGTACGGCGCGACTCCAAGGATCCATACGACATGGATCAGAATCTGTTTCGCGCGTACAGCTATATGTCGACAAGCTCGTTTTTTAACGCGATTTCGGCAACCGGGTTTCTGATGCGCGAAGCAGGCCCGTTTACTCAGAGCGGACAGTACTCGCGCGAACTTGCCGGAAAGATTGACTTTCGCGTGGGTTCGCCCTGGGGCAAAACAGCACTGCTGACCGGATACGGAGTCGACGATCTGTTGTTTAAGAAAGCGTATATCGAATATTACTTCACATCCTCTTATATTGGCTTCGAGCACAGGTTCTCGCCACGACTTGACATCAAAGCCCTTGCCGAAGATGTACGCGCATGGCGAATCTATCAATCGCGCTCGGGTATTTCACAGAGCCTCCGCCCGGCAGGAAGCATCGACTTCATTCCCAAGCGCAACTGGGACCTGCAATTTTCAAGCGCCTATTCAAGTGTGAGAGGGTTTCACATTTACGACGCGACGCAGAATGGGGTTTCCATATCTTATTCGCGGCCGTTACACCGCGTTTTCAACGATAATTCGACGCCGGTTTCGTTACAGTATCCCATCCGCTTCTCGGCGGGCGTTCAGCAGGAAACTTTCTTCAATTTTTCAGGCGCCCAGAATCAACAGTTTAGACCCTACGCAGAAATCTCAATCTTTTAGAGGCATATACGATGAAAATTTGTCTTGTTGCTACTTTTCCCCCCAGCGGCCGTCAGTTGAACGAGTATGCGTTTTACATTGCCAACGAGCTCCGGCGCCACCCCAACGTGGAGCTGACGATTCTCGCCGACGAGATGAGCAACTATGACTTCGTAACCGACCAGAACGGGAATAAGATCACGGCGAATGAGCTGCCGGAGCTAAAGGGATTTAACGTAGTCCGCTGCTGGAAGTTCGGCAGCTTGTCCAATCCGGCTCGGCTGTTAAACGTAATCCGCAAATTGAAACCCGATGTCGTCTGGTACCAGCTTGTCTACTCCACTTTTGCGACTGCGGACAAACCGGTTACGGCGTTCGCGGGCCTGTCGATTCCGGCGCTTACTCGAGGCGCAGGTTTTTACACGCATGTTACTCTGCACCACATTATCGAGCACGTGGACTTTGCCGGGACAGGCGTGCGCCGTGAACGTCTCTTCCGCCTTGGCGCTGAAATGGCTACCAGAACGCTGTTGCGCGCAAATTCGGTGTCTGTGCTGCTGCCCGGCTATTTCCAGACGTTATCAACCAAATATCGCGCCCGTAACGTGATGTTGGGCACTCACGGAACATTTGCGCCGGTTATGATTCCGCCAGACTTTTCGAAACGTGGTAATCCCGACCAACGCATTTTGGCCTTCGGGCATTGGGGAACTTATAAACGGCTGGAAACCCTGATGCAGGCCTTTCCGCTGGTTCTGAAGAAAGCGCCGCGAGCAAAGTTGATCGTTGCCGGCGCCAATCATTACACCAAGCCCGGATATTGGGAATCGATTCGTGCGTCTCTCCCTCCGGATTTGCCAGTCGAATTCCGCGGGTACGTTGCCGAAGAAGCTGTTCCAGAGCTGTTTCAAACCGCATCCATTGTGGTGCTGCCCTACGATTCCGCGACCGGCGCGAGCGGACCGGCTCATCAGGCGTGTGAGTTCGGGGTTCCCATCGTCAGTGCAGACCTTCCAGATTTTCGCGCGATGGCGGAAAACGAAGACCTGGCGATGCGGTTTTATAAAGTGGGGGATGCCGGCGATCTTGCCGAACAACTCGCGGCGGTTCTTCAGTCTCCGAAGCTTGAGCGCACAATGGCTCATCAAAATGTCGCGGCCGGCGTCGAAATGAACATAACGCAGGTCGTATCCAACTATCTTCGCTGGTTCGAGTTGAACAAGTGCAAGAAATTGTTACGCGATCACAAAAAGTTCCTCCGACCGCGATTCTCGCTCGAAGCGCTGCGAGAGCGAACCCCTGTTTAACCCCAGCCTGGCGATTGCGGCTCGCGCGGAGGGGCAAATACCAGATGCTGGCGGGCCGCCATCTGATTTCTCCCGCATCGGAACAACCTCCCTAACTTTTCAACGCATCGTAATGTAGTGACGACAAGTGTAGGAGTCAAGTTCTTCTTGCTTGTTAACAATCGTTCTACAGGCATGTCACGAACTATTTTGGAGCGGGTTAGTCCCGGGTGACCGGTTAATAGTGATTTTCGGCTGCGAGGGCTTTAATGCGAGTTTGCCTCATTACAACGTTTCCTCCGAGCCGACACCATCTTAGCGAATACGGCTTTCATCTTGCCGATGAGCTCCGCCGTCAGAATATCGATTTCACAGTTCTCGGCGATGAGTATGCCCCTGGGCAGTCTGATCAATCGGAATTGCCGGGCTTTAGGGTTCGCCGGTGCTGGCGGGTGGGGGCCGTGGGCAATGCCCTGCGCATTCTGAAAGCGGTGCGCGAAATTCGACCCGACATCGTTTGGTTCAACCTTGTGTATTCGACCTTCGGCACGAATCCCATCACTGCATTCGCAGGACTTTGCACACCCGCACTTGTGCGCGGCGCCGGATTCAGGACGCATGTTACCTTACACCACCTGATGGATCTCTGCGATTTGCATCATGCGGATATTTCCTTTCCGCGTGTTTATCGTTTTGCCGGCTCCTTCGCGACGAAGTTGCTTTTGCGCGCCGACTCCGTCTCTGTGCTGCTCGAACGGTATCAGCATCTGCTGCAGCAGGATTACGGCGCCAAAAATATTGGAGTTCGCCCGCACGGAACACTCGGCAGGCCGCATCCGCCGGATTTGGCATTGCGTCCGCCAGGCGAATTCCGCATGTTGGCCTTCGGCAAGTGGGGTCGTTACAAGCGCCTGGAGACGCCGCTCGACGCCCTTTCCGCAGTGCTCTCCGCGGTACCGAATGCTTCACTGCTTATTGCCGGGTGCGATCATCCAAATCGCCCGGGCTATCTGGCCGCTCTTAAGGATAAGTGGGGCAGTCATCCTCAGATCAAATTCCTCGGGTATCTGGATGAGGACCAGCTTGACGAAGTCTTTCGCACGGCCCATGTGGCGGTCATGCCATATCTTTCATCCGGCGGCCCGAGCGGAGTGGCCCACATCGCGGCTCGCTTTGGTCTGCCGATCGTAGCTGCCGAAGTGGACGATTTTGTGCGCCTGGCGGAAGAGGAAGGTCTGGCGATCGATACGTACGAGCCGGGCAACGCCGCCGACATGGCCGGGCGGCTAATTGCACTCGCTCACGACCCTGCCCGCCAGGCGAGCATGGCCGAGCAGAACTATCAGGTAGCCGTGCAGTCGACCATGCCGCGCATCGTTGCATCGTACGTGTCAGAATTCAAGCGTTTGCTCGATGAATCAAAGCAACTTCCTACCGCGCCGGAAGGCGAGGCAACTGCAGCGTAACCGGGGTTTCCATCATGGCACTTCACGAGCGGGTGCGGGAAAGGAAGACGGGCTGGTCAGGCGATCACCGTGCCCTAGATCTGCCAAGTTCAACTTCCAGGAGTGTCCGTGTCACAACATAATTTCAGCTTTGTGATTCCCGCTTACAACGAAGCAACTCGGCTTGCGCCCACGCTGAATGCGATCGCCGATCTTTCGGCTTCTTATCTCGGCGAGTGCGAGATCATCGTTGTTGACGATGGATCAACGGATGCTACCGCAGAGATCGCTCGTGCCTTTCAGGCCCCTCATTGCCGCGTCTGGGTTTTGTGTTTTCCGCACCGAGGCAAGGGAGCCGCCATCCGTCACGGTGTAGACGTCGCGACCGGCGAAATTGTCATTCTTTGCGATGCGGACCTGCAAGACTCAGTCCGCGAAGTTCTCTCCCTTCTGGTGGCCCTGAAAAATGGGGCAGACATAGCCATCGGTTCGCGATGGCTTGCCCCTGCCGAATCTCGTTGCGCACAGCCGTTCCATCGCCGCGTCGCGAGCCGGATCTTTAATTTAGTCGCAGGTCACGTCCTTGCGTTGCCTTTTAGAGACACACAGTGCGGCTTGAAAACGCTTACGCTTGATGCTGCCACGCGTATATTTCCGCTCCTGAATTTGGGCGGTTGGGGATACGATAGCGAGTTACTCCACGTCGCCCTTACGCGCAGTCTGCGCGTTGAGGAAGTCGACTTACACCTAGAGCACGATTACAGCAATTCTCATTTCCGCCCATTTGCTGACGGCCTTGCCACATTGCTGGAGCTGTTTGAGATTCGCTGGAACGACCTTCGCGGCGCTTACGGACGTCCAATCCTCGACCCCATTTCTCTCCGAGAAACAGCTAAGCTCAGCCTGAGCTTCTTTGAGGAGAGCGCAGCGCCGCAGCCCCTGGAACTTCCCGCCACTTCACCCCGCGACGATTTGGCCGCCTGAATTGTGCCAATCGTGATTTGCGCCCATCTGGAGTGCTGGTGAGTGGGTATCCAGACCCGGCGCCGAGCGCGCCAGAAAATCCCATAGTGCAAAATTGCGAAGTTGAGGTGCTGACAAGGCAGCATCAGTGTCGCGTTGTGAGGTCGCTGTAGGGAATCAGGTGGAGGGCGGGGAACTCGTGGAGAACTGGAATGGACTCGCGCTCAATCTCGCGCGAGGCGCGGAGGTGGGTACGGATGCGAGCGAGGTCGGCGTCATTGTAGCCGGGGTGTGTGACGAGTTCCCAAGTGCCGGGGGGAACCCGATCGAGAAGCCGGTGGAGACTCACGGTATTCAGTGCACCGGTGGCGGTTACGCCGAGTGCGCCGCTTGTGGTGGAGAAGCGTTCTTCTGCAAGGATGCGGTGCCAGGTGGACCGGAGGCTGCGGAGACAGCTGACCTGCGCGGCGCGGACGAAGCCGGCGCCGGCAGTGGCGCGAATGGCCCAGGCCGGTTCGAATGGATTGCGAACTAAGTGAATGCCACACGCGCGCGCTCCGCGAAGAAGGGGACGCAGCACGCGAGGAAATATGTGCGTGTGCTTATGAGTGTCGACGTGAGTGACGTGAATGCCGCGTGACTGCAGGTATTGGATCTGGGCTGTGACTTCCGCCTCAATTTCTTCGGCACGGATGCGGCCAGTCAACAGGCGGCCGAGGAACACCGGGAGCCCTTGGATAAAGAGATTGGTGGATGGATTAAGCAGCGAAGGAACCAGCGCGGACGGCAGGACCGGTTCGCCGTCGCTGAGGACAATGTGGCAACCGACGCCGAGGGTTGGCGTGGCGCGCGCAATTTCGATGGCCTGATCGGTGGCCGCGGCGCGAGCCATGAGCGTGGCGCTGGTGAGCAGGCCCGCCTTGTGAAGTTCGAGGACGGCGCGGTTAATTCCCGCGGTTTGGCCAAAGTCGTCAGCGTTGACGATGAGACGGGTCATTGGGTGGATGTGGACACAGACTGCGCCTTTCCTAGATGACCGCGCCGACGCGCTTCGCTGGCCGAAGCCCGCAGCGCCAGTCCTCGATCAGGGCAATGAATTCACATAACAGGCGCCACTCGTCGTTTGTGCGGGTGGTGTGGGCGGAGTCATCCATGGCGGCGAGGTGAAATTGAAGAACTCCGACATGTCCGGCTGCGCTGCGTCTCGCTTGGTGAGAGCCGGGAGATTGAACCGCGTCTCGATCAGCTTCAGAATCGCCGTGGTATCAGCGACGGTGTGGTCCACGTAGTTCTTCTTCGCGTAGGGCGAAATCACGATCAGTGGAACCCGGTATCCGGTGTAGACGAAATCGCAAGTCGGCCCGGTGGTGGTGGTGCAAATATCGCCCGGTAACATGTCCGCCGGCTTGATGCCATCGGGGCTCACGGCCGGCTGCGGCGAGACATGATCGTAGAGACCTCCGTTTTCGTCGTAAGTAACAATGAAGGCCGAGCTCTGCCAGTAGGGGCTCTGCATGAGCCCGTTGACCAGCGACTCGACGTATTGAGCTCCCAACTGAACATCGGACGGCGAGGAATCGTCGACCGAGGGATGCTCATCAAAACCCGCATCTGTGGCCGGCTCAAACTGCGCCACCTGGGGCAGTGTGCCGTTCTGCAGGTCGGTGAAGTACTGCGAGACCGGAGCGATGTTATTCGGATACTGCGAAACGATGGTCTGGGCAAAGGTGAAGTCGTTGATGTAGCTCAATTGGATAAGGCACGACGCCTGATACGGCGGTCCGGTGCAGCCGCTGTTGGTGGGATCAACGTAAATCTTCCAGCTGATCCCCGCACTCTGCAGTTCCTGAAAGATCGTAGTCTGCGTGAGCTGTGCTGAGTCGTTGGCGTCGGTTCCCTCAGGATAAACATATCCACCCGACGTTCCAGCAACCAGATACTCGCGGTTGGATTGGGTGCGCGTCATGGTTGGGTTGAAGAACCGGTCCGACGTGCCAAAGTTCGACGCCATAAAGTAGTAGTAATTCAGGTCGGTGCCGTCGTAGTAGCCCATGGCGCGGAGTCCGTTGGTGTCGTAGTACGGCGGATCGTTGTTGCGTGCATCGTGCGCAGCCGAGTAGACGAATCCGTTGAGCGTGGCCGCACTTTGCCCCGTCGGATCGTTGTAGTCCCAATCGACGTGACCCTCGTTCCACGCGGGGCTCGGGTTTTCAATACATTGGGTGACAAGGTGGTATGAAGCGATGGGATTGCTCGTGTCATAAGCGCAGTCGGCCGGCGGGGCCTGGTTTGCATTGCAGCCTGGATTCGTCGGAGCTGGACCGGCCAATGGTGCAGCTCCTGTTGTGGGATTAAACTGCGGCAACCCATCGAACGATTGGTCGGGATAACCGTTCTGCGCCCAATACTGACGCAGGGCGCCGAGGTAGTGATCAAACGAGCGATTTTCTTGCGCAATGAAGATGATGTGATTGATCGACGTCGACAGGGCCGCCGTCGTGGTCGTGAACGACCAGATATAGTTCGCCGCCAGTGCGCTTCCCTGAGAGCTTTGTATTCCGGTTGTAATCGTGGCCGTGTAAATCGTGTTGTTGGCGAGCGGCGCGGACGGCGTAAGAGTCGCCGCGTTTCCAGAGTAGGTAACGCTTGCCGTCAGTGCCGATCCGCCGGCAGGCGTCAGCGTAAACGTCGAGCTAGTCACGGTTGAGGCGTCCATGGCCTCGCTGAAGGTGGCCGTAACGATCGATGAGATCGCAATGCCTGTGCTCCCACTCGCCGGTGTCACCGAAGTCACAGTCGGCGCTGGAGCTGCCACTGTCGTAAATGACCAGACATAATTCGCAGCCAGAGCGGTTCCGGCCGTGCTTTGCACGCCCGTTGTCATTGTAGCGGTATAGGTCGTGCTATAGGCCAGCGGACTGCTCGGCGTTAACGTCGCAGTGAGGTTGGTGCTGTTGTAGCTAACGGTTCCGGTGGTGGCCGATCCTCCCTGGGGTGTTAGCGTAAATGTCGATGTCGTGAGAGTCGACGAGTTCACGGCTAAGTTGAACGAAGCGGTTACTGCCGAAGTGATCGCGACGCCCTTGGCTCCGCTCGCGGGCGTGACTGCGGCAACCCCCGGCGCGCCCGTATACCCGGTAGTTGTAAGATCCCCGCAACCGGAAAGTACGAACGTGAGGAAGCTCAGAGAGCCAAGAGAAAGAACGAACTTTGCGATATAAGGTATGCGCATGGCGACTCCGAACCCCATCTCGAGGCCAAGGGGAGTGGATCTCGTTGGGAAAACAGCGAGACGTTACGGGGACGGCAGAATCGATATACGAAAACTGTCGCCGCGAATTCTCACCGCGCATCGCAGGTGATTCCGGGGCGTCTGTAGAGCGATTCTTTATTGCCCCCCTGACCGTTTGATCATCTTTGTTTTCTCAACAATGGCTTTGATGCGCGTGAACCTCAAAGTCGCTGCCTCGACTTTCGTTGTACAACCACCTGCTGCGCTTGCGCATCTATTTACTCTATCCACATGAGCATGAGGTCGAAGTGTGCCGTTGCGGCCGTCGCGGGTTTCGCGTGCCTGGGTTTTTGCGCGCGGATGAGCAGCTTCGGCAACTCGACTGCCTATGTGGATTCAGCGGCAATCGATCAGGCTCCGGCCCGTCCGACAGAAGCCGATTTGCCGGTTTTGACTAGCTCGAACCATGTGCTGGACCTTCTGGTGATCGCTGAATCGTCGACGATCACGCTCGGTGACCGGCATCCCGTCGCATGGGTCTTCGAAATCTGCCCCAGGGCTGTGGCGCGGAATGACAACTGCCCCTCGGGCGCGCAAACATTCGCCCCTTACGGTGGCATTCGCCTGCAGCTCTATGCGGGTGATCATCTGCGCATGCGGCTCATCAATCGATTGCCGCCTGTGCCGGCCGACGCCATTTATGCGCACGGAAACGACGCGATGATGAACGGGATGCTGGATGCGAACCCCGTGAATATACACACCCATGGCCTAATTGTTGAGCCGAGAGAGGCAAACGCGAAAGATCCGACCTACGGTGACTACTCGTTTGTCCTGGGATATCCCGCGGGCAAGTTGCCGCCCCTCGTCATGCCCGGACACACAGCGACCGATAAGCCCATTCAATATGACATCTACATTCCGCCGAGTCATCCATCAGGTATTTACTGGTTCCATCCTCACGTTCACGGTCTGAGCATTAATCAACTTTCTGAGGGACTTTCCGGAGTCATCACCATCGGCCGAGTCACCGACTATGCTTCTGATCCCAGTGGCGCAACGATCCCAGAACGATATTTCATTCTGAAAGACATTCAGGTGATGGGTAACAGCCAGGTGGTGGATCAGGAGGACTCCGCGTTTTGCGCGCCTATCGATCTGGCGTATGTGCAGCGGAATGGCTACTGCCAGGGGCGGAACAGTTCAGGTGGCGATGGTGATTTTCGGCTTCCGGCAGGACATTCATTTCCCGGAATGCATCATCTCGGCAGCACTGGCGCCGACTATACCGGAGGGCTATGGTTCTTCACAGTCAACGGAGATGTTTATCCCCAGTTGCCGGCGCCTGCCGGATCGGGAGAACTGTGGCGCTTGCTGAATGCCGGGGCAAGCCGCACGTACGACCTGCTTCTGCGCGACGATCAGACGAAGGGTGCGATTCCTTTTCAGGTAGTCTCGCTTAACGGCGGTTCATTGGCTCCTCCTGCCGGAACCACCGGAGTCGGTGCAGGACCCGCGGTGGACTCCGTCCCGTGTCCGGGCGCGACGATGCAAGCATCGACGTCAGCATCGGGGGGGCCAGCTGCGGCGGGAAATTCCGCTCGTGCGCAATCGTTTTCCGCGCTGCCCGTTTGCGCCACTCATCTCGTGTTGTTTCCCGGCGCGCGCGCCGAGATATGGGTCGCCCCGCAATTGCATTCTGCGACTCTGCTGACCGAGATGGTTTCTACTGGCCCGGCCGGCGACCGATGGCCTCAGGCCAATCTCGCCCACATCGCCGCGGGGCAAACGCCCGCGGTCCCTGTTCTGCTCCACATTCGGGCCGATTCGGTGTGGCCCGCTGCCCAAACGATTCAGCCGGCCGCCCATGCAGTATTGACCGGCAATCGGGAATGGCACGATGGCCAGTTGGCCACCACGCCAACGCGCCCTCGTGATTTGCAAGAATCGATAGCTCCCCAGGCGTGCGCTGCTCTGCCGAGGAACCATCGGCGGCGCATCTTCTTCGGAGTCCCTGCCTCGAACAAGAACGGATATGGACTCGGGTTGGAAGAGGTCGATGAGAATGACCAGCCCGTGCCGGGCACATTCCGAGACATAACGGTCTTCGACCCATCATCGATCAGCGTTTGCCTGCCACTTGGCTCCGGCAATAGACCTGTAACTGAGGAGTGGGAACTAGTGAATGTATCTGGCGAGGCGCATAACTTCCACATTCACCAGGCCAAATTCTATGTGTTACCGCAAAATGCGCCCGAGGGCGATGCGGGCAAGCTAATGGATAATGTCTCGCTCCCCAACGGAGGAGCCACGTGCGATGGTACCGTGGCGACATGGCGAAGCGGACGCTGCAAGGTTGCATCCGTTGTGGTCAGGATTCCCTTCTCCGAGTCCGGCGATTTCATTTATCACTGTCACATCGGCGAGCATCAGGACAGCGGGATGATGGCACGCATTCGCGTGATCCCTTCTTCGTGATCATTTGGATCAGGCGCGCTTTTTTGAGCTGATTGCCGCTGGAAAGCCCGGCGTCTGCCCCTGGGGATGCACGCTTCTTCTTTTCGTCTTGATTTCTCAAGCTTTAACCCGGCGCTGCCCGGATCTTCTTTGTTTGGATCTGCATTACTGAATCTGCGTTTGCTGACAACCTTTGACCCTGAATCGGCACCTTAACCTGTAGGGCGGCCACTCGGCTCTCAAGCAGCATCTGCGTTTACTGAACTCTTTATATGTGAGGGTACTTGCGGTGACTAGCCTAATGCGTAAACCGAGCGTCAGGGTGACGCTGTCAACACTATTTCAATTTGTGCAGGATGGGCTGGGCGTGAGCGTCACACCTCAGCATTTCTACTTTCCAGTTCCCAGCATAAAGTCCTTTGACGCAAAGAACTGGCAAGCATGCCGCCCTTGTACAGCATTTGACTTCCGTTTCCACGAGCAAATCGACCTGCTGGGCACTGAGCTTCTTCCCTACATCGCGGAATGTGGCTTTTCCGAAACGCCCGTTCCGACTAACGGACATGGTCCCCAGTTCCATTTCAATAACGGATTCTTCGAGTGCGTCGATGCTGAAATCGCGTATGCCTTCGTTCGCCAGCGCAAGCCCCAGCGCGTGATCGAAGTCGGCAGTGGAAACACGACACTCGTCAACGCGGCAGCCATGCGCAAGAACGCTGCCGAAGGATTCCCCGGCGAGCTGATTGCCATCGAACCGTATCCTGCTCCTTATCTCAAGCGAGGCATCCCTGGCCTCACGCGTCTTATTCCCGCCAAGGTGCAGGATGCGCCCTTCGAGTTGTTCCTTTCGCTCAAGGCAGGCGACATCCTCTTCATCGATTCCAGCCATGTCGTGGCGATGGACAGCGATGTTCTATACGAATTGCTCGGCATTTTGCCAAGGCTCGCGCCCGGCGTGCTCATCCATTTCCACGATATCTTCACGCCCCTCGACTACCCTGAGAAGTTCGTCAAGAGAAATCTCTGCTTCTGGGGCGAGCAGTATATGCTCGAGGCGTTCCTCTCGTTCAACTCGGCATTCAAGGTGGTTTGGACGGGCAGCGCCATGCAGCAATTTCATCCAGAGGTGTTGCGCGAAGCTTTCCCGGGGTGGGAAGGAAGTTTCTCCAGAATGCCCAACGATCTGAAGATGTTCGCGCCCTCTCTCGATGGCAACAATGTCTGGCCTTGCAGCTTCTGGATTACTCGAACCGATTAGTTCGCGGCCGGTGGTTTACCAGCGTGAAATGGTGAGGTTGTCGAGGTAGACGGTGCTGGATGACGCGCCAGGCGCGATGCTGCCAACCTGAAAGTTGGTGACGACAGTGGGTGCCCATCCCAAAGCGAACGCCGAAGGCACTGTGGCGTTGATCTGTTGTTGGTTGCCATCGAGCCACACCGATTGATAGGTGACATTGCCGTAGTCATCGCGCGAATAGCCGACCTGGACGTGATGCCACGTGTTCTGAGCCCACGTTCGAGCATTGCAGGGGGCACTGGAGTTTACCCAGTGATCGACAGGCGCGGTGGGCGTGCCCGCATTTTCGGTGTAATCCCAGGTACCCGCCCAGCCATCGCACTGGAAGCCAAAGATCACGGTTTCCCCGTTGGGCATCACCTGGTTCACATCCATTTCCAGGTTGGCTATGGAGCCGGACGAGTTATCGAGATAAACCCAGCCGTCGTAGACGAAATTGCTCGAGGTGGTGTCGTCGCCAAAGGAGGCGTAATAGCGCTCGCCGCCGTAATACGTGTAGGTGGTGTATAACTCGAGGGCATTGCCACTGAGCGATGGAGAACCAACCATCGCCATCGCACCGGCCGCGGAGCCGTAGGTTCCAGAATCGAAGACCGAAACCCAGTCGCCGAGCGCCTGAATGTTGCTGACGCTGGCGGCGTTCGAAGGAACGTAGGGCCCACTTCCACCAGAGGGTGCGGCGCTGGATCCGCCAATAGTAGTTGAGCCGGATCCAGATACCGAGATGCTCACATCCGTGCTACAGGCCGCGCCCGCATTGCCCCACGACTTTACATGAAGAACGTGCGCACCCGCGGCAGCGGTGACGGAGGCGGCAATGGAAGTGGCGTATACGATCGCGGTCGACGCGCTGTCATCCAGCGAATACCCCATGGCGCTGATGGCCTGTGAAAAGCAGGACGTGGAATTCGCATCCAGAGCGAAGAGCGAGGAAACCGTGGAGTTGTTTGCCGGTTCGCTCACGCTCACGCCGCCGGCCGGGGATGCGGAACCCTCAATATTCAGTGCCACATCTGTGTCGCAGGCAGAACCCTGGTTGCCCCAGGATTTTACGTGCAGCGTCTGCGCACCACTGGGCGCGGTCACGGAGCCATTCATTGAGTTTGCATACACAAAGGCGGTGTTACCGGAGTCAAACGAATATCCCATTGCCGAGACGGGCTGCAGTGAACACGTGACAGAGTTCGCGATAAGGGTGAAAGTCGAAGAAATGGGGGCGGCGTTGCCGGGAGACGACACCGCAACGCCATCTATATTGATGGCCACATCGGTATCGCAGGCGGAGCCCGAATTACCCCAAGCTTTGAC
>Ga0208849_1000796_pt1 | contig 26089 bp, 25 predicted proteins | sample NGESurdeep072012_10_FD_184470 | JGI IMG/M metagenome (GOLD analysis project Ga0208849, IMG submission 184470) | Arctic peat soil microbial communities from Barrow, Alaska - NGEE Surface sample 53-3 deep-072012 (SPAdes) | ecosystem: Environmental > Terrestrial > Soil > Wetlands > Peat ... | reverse complement strand
AAGTCCTGCTGGTAGAAATGATAGAGCGGCGTCGGTGCGCTGCTGCATGCCGAGAACATAACGGCCGACACGACGCCGTAAATCGTCATGACGCGGGGTGGCAGCATGCGGCTGGCGGAAGCGGTCATCGAGGCTGATCCCTGCGGTCGGTGGAGGCACGGATATAGGCTTGCCCCGAGTGGCCCCGCAGCCCGAAAATCGCGCAGGAGGAGCGCGCCGGACGCTCAGGTGTTGCGGTTGAGGAACGCCCCGATCCGGCCGATCGCCTTGCGGATGTTGTCTTCGGAGTTGGCATAGGAGACGCGCATATAGCCTTCGCCGAGGATGCCGAAATCGGGCCCGCCGATGGTCGCCACGCCCGCTTTCTCCAGCAGCGCCGAGGCGAGTTCCTTCGCCTTGAAGCCGGTCTTCGAAATGTTGGGGAAGGCGTAGAAGGCGCCCTTCGGCATGATGCAGGAGAAGCCGTCGAGCTTGTTCAGTTCCTCAACGACGATTTTCCGCCGCTTGTCGAATTCGGCCACCATAGTCTCCACAGAATCCTGCGGGCCGGTGAGCGCGGCCAGACCGGCGTACTGTGCAGGCGCGTTGACACACGACCAGGCGTTGACGGCGAGTTTGCGCACATGGCCGTAGAGCGGCTTCGGCCACACCGAGAAGCCCATGCGCCAGCCGGTCATGGCGTAGGTCTTCGACCAGCCGTCGAGCAGGATGACGCGGTCGCGGATCTCCGGATAGGAGAGCAGCGAGACGTGCGGCAGGCCGTCGTAGGTCATCTGGCCGTAAATTTCATCCGACAGGATCGCGACGTCGGGGAAGCGGGCGAGGCCCTTCACCAGCGCATCGACCTCGGCCTTCGGCGTGACGCCACCGGTCGGGTTCGCCGGCGAATTCAGGATGATGAGCCGAGTCTTCGGCGTGATCAGCGCGAGTGTCTCTTCGGCCGAGAAGGCGAAGCCGTTCCGCTCGCGGATCGGGATCGGGATCGGCCGGGCGCCGGTGAATTCGATCATCGAGCGATAGATCGGAAATCCGGGATCGGGATAGAGGATGTCGGCGCCGGGCTCGCCGAACATCAGGATGGCGGCGAACATGGTGATCTTGCCGCCGGGCACGACGATCACCTGATCCGGCGATACCTCGACGCCGACGCGGCGATGGATGTCGGCGGCGACCGCCTCGCGCAGCGGCTTGATGCCGTTGGCCGGCGTATAGCCGTGGTGACCGTCGCGGAGTGCCTTGACCGCCGCCTCGACGATGTGGTCGGGGGTGCGGAAGTCGGGTTGGCCGATGCCGAGGTTGACGATGTCCTTGCCTTCAGCGGCAAGTTCGGTAGCGCGGGCGAGAACCGCGAAGGCGTTCTCCTCGCCGATCCGGTCGAAGCCGGCGATCGTGTGAAACAAGCGGCGTTTCCTCAAGGTGCGGCGGTGGCGCCGCCGTTTGATTTCGGGACGCGATTAGGCGCATAAAACCGCCCGAAATCCAACCGGGTGACATATGCCAGCCGTCGTACAGAAACGCCGGGCGTTCCGTGCCTTGCATCAGGCAGGCTGCTTCGTGATCCCCAATCCCTGGGATGTCGGCTCGGCCCGCTACCTGCAGCATCTTGGCTTCAAGGCTCTGGCGACGACCAGTTCCGGCGCGGCATGGTCGGCGGGACGGCCGGACGGCGGGCTCGGCCTCGACGAGGTGCTGGCTCATCTGGAGTCAATCGCGGAGAGCGTCGACGTGCCGGTCAACGCCGATTTCCTCAACGGTTACGCCGATGGGCCTGAAGGCGTTGCCAGCAACGTCGGCCGGGCGTTGGCCACCGGCGTTGCCGGCCTGTCGATCGAAGACGAGGTGCCGGGCACTAACCAGCTTTACGACATCGAGGCGGCGGTCGAGCGCGTGCGCGCGGCGCGGGAAGCCGTCGACGCCGCCGGCGCCGACGCGGTGCTGGTGGCGCGCTCCGAGTGCTACCTTACCGGCCACGCCAATCCGCTGAAGGTTGCCATAAGCCGACTCACCCGATTTGCCGAAGCCGGGGCCGATTGTCTCTATGCTCCCGGCGTTCGCACTATTGAGGACATCCGTGCGATCGTCGCCGCCGTCGCGCCGAAGCCCATCAATGTGCTCATGGGCTGGGCAGGCGGGCCGAGCGTGGCGGAGTTGAGCGACGTTGGCGTGCGTCGCATCAGCGTCGGCGGGGCGCTGGCACGGACGGCCTGGGGTGGGTTCCTCAAAGTGGCGCGGGAAATCGCCACCAGCGGTCGCTTCGATGGCTTCGCCGACGCGGCGCCGGGGGGCGAACTCGACGCATTCTTCAAGGCGGATGTGACGGAGAGGATGCCATGAACGATCTACCGATCGGCGCGGCGGTGAACGCTACCGCCGCCGAGAGGCCCGGTCCGGTGAAGTTGCAGGGACGCTTCTGCAGGATCGAGAAGCTCGATCCCGGGCGGCACGGAGCCGACCTCTGGCGTGAGCTCAAGGGTAATGATCACGTCTGGACGTATATGGCGTACGGCCCGTTCGCCGACGGCCGGGCGTTCGCCAACTGGCTCGATAAGCGCGCCATGCTACTCGACCCCTATTCCTGCGTCGTAGCCGACGCCGTGAGCGGACAGGCGCTCGGCATCGTCTCGCTGATGGAGACGCGGCCGACCATGCGCGTCATCGAGATGGGCGGCATCGTGTATTCGCCCGCCTTGCAGCGCACACGGGCAGCCACCGAAGCGCAGTACCTGGCGGCGCGCTACGTCTTCGACGATCTCGGCTACCGGCGCTATGAGTGGAAGTGCAACGCGCTCAACGCGCCGTCTATGACGGCGGCGAAACGGCTTGGCTTCACCTACGAAGGGACTTTCCGCCAGCATCTGATCGTCAAGGGGCGGAACCGCGACACCGCCTGGTTCTCGATCACCAACAACGAATGGCCAGCGGTCAAGGCGGCCTTCGAGCGCTGGCTCGCGCCGAAGAATTTCGACGGCACCGGCAAGCAGAAGGCGAGCCTTGCCGCATTGCGTTCAACACGAGAGAAAACATGAATCGTCTCAAGGGGAAGCGTGCGTTTCTTACGGCGGCGGGTGCGGGTATCGGAAAGGCGACGGCGCTGGCCTTCGCGGCCGAAGGCGCCGAGGTCATCGCCACCGATCTCAAGGCGGAGCTGCTGGCCGCCTTCAAGGGAATGACGACGCACACTCTCGACGTGCGCGATTCCAAAGCGGTGGCAGCTATGGGAGAAAAAGTCGGACCGGTCGACATCCTCTTCAACTGCGCCGGCTTCGTTCACCACGGCACAGTGATCAGCACGACCGATGAGGAGTGGGATTTTTCCTTCGACCTCAACGTCAAATCGATGCATCGGACGATCAAGGCTTTCCTCCCCGCCATGCTGAAGAAAGGCAAGGGCGCGATCATCAATATTTCCTCCGGTGCTTCGTCGGTGCGTGGCATCCCCAACCGCTACGCCTACGGGGCATCGAAGGCTGCCGTGATTGGGCTGACCAAGTCCGTGGCGGCCGACTACATCCGCCAGGGCATCCGCTGCAATGCGATCTGCCCCGGAACGATCGAATCGCCATCCCTCGACGGGCGGATTGCCGAGCAGGCGAAGGCGCAGGGAAAATCACTGGCCGAGATTCGCCAGGCCTTCGTCGATCGCCAGCCGATGGGTCGCTTGGGGACGGCCGATGAGATCGCCTGGCTCGCGGTCTATCTGGCATCGGACGAAGCCTCCTACACCACCGGGCAGATACATCTAGCCGACGGTGGGTTCGCGCTATGACGAAGGTATTGATTACGGGCGCTGCCGGCATGGTCGGCGCCAAACTTGTTGCGCGGTTGACGAAAGATGGCGCCGTCGCCGGCAAGCCGATCGCGGCGATGACGCTTGTCGATATGGTTGCGCCGTCGGCGGGCCCGCCGGGCGGCAAATTTACCGTCGATACCCGCGCGGCAGATCTTTCCGTGGCCGGCGCGGCGGATGGATTGATCGCGGTGCGGCCGGACGTGATCTTCCATCTGGCAGCGATCGTTTCGAGCGAAGCGGAGGCCGACTTCGAGAAAGGCTACCGCGTCAATCTCGACGGAACGCGCTATCTGCTGGATGCAATCCGCAAGGTGGGCGACGGCTACAAGCCGCGTCTCGTGTTCACCTCATCGATCGCCGTATTCGGCGCGCCGTTTCCCGAAGCGATTCCGGACGAATTTTTCGAGACGCCGCTTACCTCATACGGTACGCAGAAGGCGATCGACGAATTGCTGCTCGCCGACTACACGCGACGCGGCTTCCTCGATGGTGTTGGTATCCGCCTGCCGACAATCTGCGTGCGCCCCGGCAAGCCCAACAAGGCCGCGTCGGGGTTTTTTTCCGGCATTATCCGCGAGCCCCTCGCGGGCCACGAGGCGATACTGCCGGTGGCGGATGACGTCCGTCATTGGCACGCCAGCCCGAGATCGGCGGTCGGATTTCTACTCCACGCCGTAGGGCTGGATGGGGCGACGCTCGGCGCCCGCCGCAGCCTTACGATGCCGGGCGTCGCGGCGACGGTCGGCGAGCAGATCGCGGCCCTCGCCAGGGTGGCGGGGGAAGCGGTGACGAAGCGCATCCGCAGGGAACCCGACGCGACCATCCAGCGCATCGTCGCCGGGTGGCCGCGGAACTTCGATCCGCAGCGGGCGACCGCGCTTGGATTCCGCGCCGAAAACACCTTCGAGGAGATCATCCGCATTCACATCGCCGACGAACTAGGCGGGACGTGGGTGCACTAGACCGCCGCGGGTGTCGCAAGGAATTCGCGGGCCGCGGCAGATAGGGGGCAGTCCTTGCCTTGCAGGAAACGGAGGGCGTCCGTGAGCGCCTGCCTGCCCGTGACCTTTCCGGTGAAGACGAAGCCGGTGCCGGTGAAAGTCAGGATGAGGCTTGGCGTGCGGTGCGCCGGCGATATGTCGACGCCAGCCAGCTCGGCATAAGGCACCGTCGTTCGCCGGACGACCCGGTATTCGACACGATCGCCGTGAAGGACGAGCAGCGGGTTGAAGTTGTTGTGCGTGCCGGCGAAAGGACCGACGCCGCGCAGCGATCCGAAGGCAGCGCTCAGCGGCACGCTCAGGCCGCCGTCTTCGTATAGAGTCGCAGTATTGTTGCGCCGTCGCATGAACAGCGCCATTCCCGCCGCGATGGCCAGGACCGGCAGCATCGTCATGACAATAACCAGTGCCAGCATCGCCAAATCCGTCAGGTCCTGCGCGGCCAGGGGGTCTCCGGCACCGGGGTGAGCGGCTCGCCCTGATCGAACCAGTTCTTCAGGTTGTCGAACATCAACTGGCCCATGGCGGCGCGCGTGTAGGTGGATGCTGAGCCGACGTGGGGCAGGAGCACGGCGTTCGGCAACGCGATCAGTTCCGGCGGGACCGCGGGTTCGTTGGCGAAAACGTCGAGGCCAGCGGACCGAATGGTGCCGTCGCGGAGCGCAGCGATGAGGGCCGGTTCGTCGACGGCGCTGCCGCGGCCGATGTTGACGAACACGCCGTTGACCCCGAGTGCCTTCAGGATGCGGGCGTTGATGACGTTCCTCGTTTCAACGCCGCCGGGCAGGATGGCAACCAGCGTATCGACATCAACCGCCATGGCGTGCAAGTCGGTGTAATAACGATACGGCGTGCCCGGCCGCGGATGGCGGGCGTGATAGGCGACCGGCACCTGCATGGCGTCGAGGCGGCGGGCGAGGGCGCCGCCGATACGGCCAAAGCCGGCGATGCCTATCGTCCGGTCGCGGAGCGTTCCGGTGAGCCGGTAGGGGATTCCCCCAGCCCACTTGCCGGCCCGCAGGTAGTTTTCGGCGGCCGGCAACTCGCGCACCGTCATCAGAAGCAGCGCCAGCGCCACGTCGGCGACCTCTTCGGTCAGCACGCCAGGCGTATTGGTCACGATCACGCCGCGCTCGGCGGAGCGCACAAGGTCGATGCCGTCGTAGCCGACGCCGAAATTCGCAACGATCTCCAGCTTGGGAAGCCGGTCGATCAGGGCGCGATCGACGGGGCTATGGCCGCCACCGCGGGCGATGCCGCGGATGGCAGAAAGATCGTCCGCGAGGCCACGCGCGGTGAAGCGGTCGGCAAGGGATTTTGACGTGCCCTCAGGCAGACTTCCGATGGAGAGGATTTCGACAGCAGGCAAACGGAGGACTCCGCCGTGAGGGGCTATGCGCGCCATGGAACGCCTGGAATACAAGAAAACCAAGCGCGACGTGGAAAGTCACCGACCCCGTCAGATTGGGCAGAATCGCTGGCGAATTCAACGGTCCGTAGGGAAGGAGTCGGTTGGCTAATTTGGGGCTTATCGGATGGTTAATTTTACGCTATCGTACCGGTTGTACGAGGAGGCTCGTCACCGCGTTTCTGGAGTAAGCGGGTGCCTGCCGTCTCTTCGTACAGCCCTACGGGCAATATCCTCATCGACGGAATCCTGATGGGGACCAAGTGGGCGATTACCTCGCTCACCTATAGTTTTCCATCCAGCGCCTCCTATTACGGCAGCAACTACGGCGACGCGGAGCCTTCGCACGGCTTCAAGGCGCTCAACGCCGCCCAGCAACTCTGGATGAAGTCGGTTTTCGCCAACTACTCGGCGATCGCGAACGTGACGTTCAGGCAGGTCACCGAAACATCCACCGTTCACGGAGACCTGCGGTATGCCGAGTCCAACGTGCCGGGCACGGCGTGGGGGTACTATCCGGCAACCAGTGCTCTAGGTGGCGATGTCTGGCTCAATAATTCGACCGGCTGGTACAACAGTCCGTTGAAAGGCAACTACGCCGGCCTGACGATGCTGCACGAAACGGGGCACGCGCTCGGGCTCAAGCATCCGCACGAGACCTACAATTCTTTCGGAACGGAACCGGCGGCCTACGACTCGCTCGAATACACGGTGATGAGCTACCGGTCGTATGTCGGCGCCGCGACCTCCGGCGGTTACACCACTGCCGCGGACAGCTATCCGCAGTCCCTCATGATGCTCGATATTGCGGCCATACAGCAGCTCTACGGCGCCAACTTCACAACCAATGCCGGCAACACGGTCTATAGCTGGGACCCGGTGACGGGGCGCGAATCCATCAACGGAGTTCCCGATACGTCGACGCTTGCCGGCAACAAGATATTCCTGACGATCTGGGACGGCGGCGGCAGCGACACCTACGACTTCCACAACTACGCGACGGCGCTGAAAGTCGACCTCGAGCCGGGCGCGTGGACGACCGTTTCAACGGCTCAGCTCGCCAATCTTGGCAACGGGCACTACGCCGCCGGCAACATCGCCAACGCGCTTCAGTACCAGGGTAATCCGGCGTCGCTCATCGAGAATGCTATCGGCGGATCGGGCAACGACACGATCATCGGCAACGCTGCGGACAATGTACTCACCGGCGGTGCGGGCAACGACAGCCTTAACGGCCTGGGCGGCACCAACGCGGCCATCTATTCCGGCAGCAGCGTCAACTACACATGGTTGCAGGTCGGGACCACCGGTGTGTGGACGGTCACGGACAATCGCCCGAACAGTCCTGACGGGACCGATACGCTCACCAATATCCAGAATCTGACCTTCACGGACAAGACCGTTGCGCTTGGGACGCCGGTCTATCAGGCCCCCGTCATCGTCAACACCGCGCCGGTGGCGATGGCCGACGCCTATTCCGTGACGAAGAATGGCACTCTGACTGTTGCCGCCGCCATCGGCGTTCTGGCGAACGATACCGACGCCGAGCACAACACACTGACCGCGACACTTGTCTCCGGCGTGTCGCGCGGCACGCTGACGTTCAAGGCCGACGGGTCGTTTGTCTACACGCCCACGCGGAACTACACCGGCACCGTCAGCTTCACCTACAAGGATAGCGATGGTTCGCTGTCCTCCAACACCGTCACCGTGACGATCAGCGTCGGATCGATGTCCGGTTCCGGCAATGGCCGGGGCCACGGCGCCGGCGAAATGGTCGCCAACGACCAGATGCCGGCACCGGCCGGCCTCGTCGCAAGCGGAGCCCAGAGCGGAATCCACGGCGACTGGAACAACCCCCTGACCGCATGGGCAGACCGTTTCGGGGGGCACGGGCCCGAGGCGAAGGCGCATCTCGCCGGCGGGTTTGGGGATCGTCCCGGCCACGACGCCGATCTTATCGGTCTTGCCGGCCTGCCCGATCTCACCCACCATTTTCACGCGGAATTCGGGATCGGCTGACGCCAGCCCCGCTTCGACGGAACTCCGGGAACGGAAGACATGGGCGAATGGATTGCGATCGAGCAATGGGAGCGGTGCCTGGACATGGTGCGTCCGGGGATCGTGTTCGAGATTCGCAACGGCGATGGCAACAGCCTGTTCACGGAATGCGTCGTTCCGCTGCCGGCAATGCCGTTCGACTGGAAAACGCCGGCGCTGTCCTTCCGCGCCGTGCCAGAGGAAAAGCCCAAGCACTCCGGCCCGCTGCCGGCGCCGGCGTCGTGAACGCGCGCGGGGCGTTCTAGCTAATGGTGGCGGGGGCGCAGCCAGGCGATCTAAAGCAGGCGCTGGCAGCCTGTCGCGGCTATTTCGCGGCCGCGGCGTTGTTCAGTCTTGCCATCAACCTGCTCTATCTCGCTACGCCGCTTTACATGCTGCAGGTCTACGATCGCGTGATCTCGAGCGCCAGCGAGACGACGCTGCTGATGCTGACGATCGCTCTGCTGCTGGCGCTGGTTGCTCTCGCCGGCCTCGATGTGGTGCGCGCCCGTGTGCTGACGCGGGCCGGCATCCGCCTCGACCGGCTGCTCGCAGCCAGGATCGTAGCGGCGACCGTCGACCAGGTCGGCGGGGCAGGCGCGCGCAGCCAGTCGCTGCGCGATTTCGACACCTTCCGCCAGTTCGTTACGGGGAGCGGAATCCACGCCCTTTTCGACCTGCCGTGGGCGCCGCTCTACATCGCGGCCATCTTCCTCCTCCATCCGGTGCTCGGCACCTTTGCCCTCGGCTCGGCCGTCCTTCTGGTTCTGCTGGCGCTTGCCAACGAATGGCTGGTGCGCCGGCCGCTTGGCGAGGCCAACGAAAGCGCCACGCGCAATTACAGCTTCACCGAGATGAGTCTGCGCAACGCCGAGGTGGTGCGGGCAATGGGCATGGTCGACGGGCTGATCCGGCGCTGGAGCCTCGATCGCAATAGGGTCCTCGAGCGCCAGACGACGGCCAGCGATCGTGCCGCCCTCATTTCCGGCCTCATCCGCTTCCTGCGCCTGGCGATGCAATCGGTCATCCTGGGGCTTGGCGCGTGGCTCGTCATCGAGCGGCAGGTCACGGTCGGGGCGATGTTTGCCGCCAGCATCCTGCTCGGCCGCTCGCTGCAGCCCGTCGAGCAAATCGTCGGCACATGGCGCAATCTCGTCTCGGCGCGCGGCGCCTTCGCGCGGGTAGCCGCGCTCCTCGTCGCCAGTCCACGCCGCGACCGCGCGATAGCGATGCCGCGTCCGGCCGGTCATTTGTTGGTGGAGGGCGTCAGCTTCGTCATGGCCGGCATGACCAGGCCGATCCTGCGCGGCGTCGCCTTTCGCCTTCAGCCGGGCGAGGTGCTCGGGATCATCGGTCCCTCCGGCGCCGGCAAGTCGACGCTCGCCCGCCATCTCGTCGGTGTGGTCAACCCGAGTTCGGGCACCGTGCGTCTCGACGGGGCCGACGTGGCAACGTGGCCGCATGCTTCACGCGGCCAGCATCTCGGCTACCTGCCGCAGGACATCGAGCTGTTCGCCGACACGGTGGCCGCCAACATCAGCCGCTTCGGCACGGATGCCGACGCCGAGATCATCCAGGCGGCGCGCATGGCGGGGGTGCACGACATGATCCTGCGCCTGCCGAACGGCTACGAAACGCAGGTCGGAGAGGGGGGAGCCGTCCTTTCGGGCGGTCTTCGCCAACGCATTGCCTTGGCGCGCGCCGTGTTCGGCGACCCGAGCCTGGTGATTCTGGACGAGCCCAGCTCCAATCTCGATGCGGAAGGCGACTCGGCGCTCGCCGATTGCGTCATGCAGCTCAAGCAGCGCGGGACGACTGTCGTCATCATCTCGCATCGCCCCGCCACGCTGGGCACGGTCGACACCGTGCTGGTGCTGCGCGACGGCGTCGTCGAAATGTTCGGCAAGCGGGCGGACGTCATCGCCCGCCTGACGCGCTCCGTGACCCAGCCGGCTGTTGCGAAGGATAGCGGGCCATTCGAGCGAACCGCCGCGGCGGGAGGCTAGGGATGGCCCGGGCACTCAGAGCCGCACCGCAGTTTGTGCGCCCGACGCTTGTCGGCGCAGAGGCGCCGAGCGATTCCGCGCGCGGCACAATCGCGGCGGGCCTTGTCATTCTCGTCGTCTTCTTCGGTGGCGTCGGCGGATGGGCACTGACCGCGCCGCTCAACGGGGCGGTCGTCGGCAACGCGGTCATCGAGGTTGAGGGAAACCGCAAAGCCGTCCAACATCCCGATGGCGGTGTCGTCAAGGAACTCCGCGTCAAGGAAGGCGACCACGTCCAGCAAGGCGACGTGCTTCTGACGCTTGACGACAGCCAGGTGCGATCCGACTTCGAGGTCTTTTCGCAGGAGTATGCCATGCTTGCGGCGACCGAAGCGCGGCTGCGCGCAGAACTCGACGGTGCGCCGTCGATCGACTTTCCGCCCGAACTTGCGGCGAGCAACGAGCCATCGGCACGGACCGCGATGGATGGCCAGCGTCAGGAATTCGAAAGTCGGCAAACTGCGCTTTCCGGTCAGCAGGCAATACTTTCTCGCCGCGTCGATCAGTTGAACGCCCAGATCGCCGGCAACGACGCGCAGGCGCAGGCCTATCGCCAGCAGCTGGCATCGGCGGTCGCCGAAGAGGACAGCCTCGCCGACCTGCTCAGGGATGGGCTCATCACCCGCGCCCGGGTCCTCGACCTGCAGCGCACGGAGGAAGGGCTGAACGGCCAGATTGGTACGGCCGAGGCATCGAGCGCGCAGGCACGGCAGGCGATTGCCGAACTCGGCCAGCAGATCGAGCAGCTCGCCAGGGAGCGGACTGCCGAGGACACCAGTGAACTTCGCGATGTGCAGACCAAACTGCTCGAAATCGGGCCGCGCGTGGCGAGTGCGCGCGTGCTGCTCGACCGCATGGAAGTGCGTTCGCCCTACTCCGGGCAGGTGGTCGGGCTCAGCGTGTTCGGCACCGGGGCGGTGATCGCTCGCGGCGAAAAGATCCTCGATGTCGTCCCGGACGGAACCCCGCTCGTCGTGCAGGCGCAGATCGCCGTCCAGGACATCGCCGATCTCAAGCCGGGCATGCCGGCCGAGGTGCACTTCACCGCCTACAAGCAGCGCGTGGCGCCGCTTCTCCACGGAACGGTGGCGCAGGTCTCGGCCGACCGGCTGACCGACAGCCGCACCGGCGCGCCCTACTACGTTGCCACGGTCGATGTCGATCAGAACGAGCTCGCCGCCAGTCCGGATATCAAGCTTTATCCCGGCATGCCTGCCACCGTGATGATCACCACCGCGAAGCGGACCGCGTTCGACTATCTGGTCGGCCCGCTGACCGCGTCATTCGATCGGTCGTTCCGCCAGAAATAGCGCGCTCGCGGGCAGAGGGGTCTTCGAATCAAACGGGCAGCGAATCAGTAGGTGGCGCGGCCGCCGGAAATGTCGAAGGTGAAGCCGGTCGTGAACGAGCATTCCTCCGACACCATGAAGGCGATGGTGGCGGAGATCTCCTCGACGGTGACCATGCGGGCGCGCGGAATCCTGGAGAGCATGTAGGCAAGGTGCTCCTTGGACACCTGCTGGCGCACCATCGGCGTGTCGGCGGTTACCGGGGCGAGGGCATTGACGGCAATATCGTAGCCGGCGAGTTCCTTGCCGAGCGATTTGGTGAGGGCGATGATGCCGCCTTTCGATGCCGAATAAGCGGACGCGTTCGGGTTCCCCTCCTTGCCCGCAATGGAGGCGATGTTGGCAATGCGTCCGTAGTTGCGCTCGATCATGCCCGGCACGATGGCGCGGCAGCAGAGGAACTGGCTGCGCAGGTTGACGCGGATCACCGCGTCCCACTGATCGACTGGGTAGTCGACTACCTTGGCGTTGACGCCGTTGATGCCGGCGTTGTTGACAAGGATGTCGATCTTGCCGAGACGGGCCACTGTCTGGTCGCGAGCGGTCTCGACGGCCTTCTGGTCGCCGACGTCCACGGGCAGGGCGATGACCGTGCCGCGCGATTTCAGTTCGCCGGCGGCATCGGCGGCGGTACGCTCCTCGACGTCCCAGATGGCGACGGCAGCGCCGCCGGCGAGCAGGCGCTCGACGACCGCCCGGCCGATACCGCGCGCACCCCCGGTAACCACGGCGGAACGGCCGGCAAAATCATAGGTGATGGACATGGTGGGCTCGCGCTTGGTCGTTGGCGGGAAGTCACCGACACTAGCCTTAGGGCGCGGCACCCTGCAATCGGCGGCTACGCCTCGTCGTCGCCGCCGTCGGCCTCGTCTTCCTCGTCGGGGCGGTCGATGCGCTTTGTTCCGAGATTGCGCTCGACCTGGCGAAGCAGCTTGCGCAGTCGCTTGCGGTCCTTGTCCTCAATATCGGACAGGGCCGTCTTCTCGATCCGCTTCCACATCTTGTCGATGGCTGTGATCGTCCGGCGTCCGCGCTCGGTGAGAAAGACCTCCGCCTGGCGGCCATCGCCGGTGGAGACGCGGCGCTCGACATAATCCTGGGCCGCAAGGCGGCTGATCATCTTGGTGATGGTCGGGGGCTGGACGCCGAGCGAGGCGGCGAGGTCGCTCATCGACATGCCGTCCTCGCCGGAGAGCGACTTCAGCAGGCTTTCCTGGCCGGAATGCAGACCGACACGCGCCAGCTGGCCGCCCGACCGCACGCGATATGCATGCGCCGCCTGAGCGAGCCGGTGTGTCACAGTCCGCCGGTGATCGAACCCCATGGTACTGAGCAGGCTAACCGATCCAGATGTCGGCTTGATGACAAAAAGCCGATCCGTTTTTCGATGCGCAATCAGAGGCTTGCCGCGCGCCTCAGAAGGCGCGCATTTCATCTGCGACACGCGCGAGGAACGCTTTTCGCGTCGCCTCGTCGTTGCGGTTCATGTCGTAGAGGGCGAGATACTTCGCGCGGGCAAGTGGATGCACGAGGGCGCGAATGGTTCGCTTGAACATGCGGCGAGGCGGGTCGCCCACCACGATCGTGCGGAAGCGGGAACCGCCGTAGGTTGTCACCGCGGCGATCTTGCGGATGCGCTGAAGGTTCGGCGCGGCCTTGCCGTCGACCAGTTTGAACGAGACGCCAGGCAGAAATATGCGATCGAGGAAACCTTTGAGGATTGCCGGGTAGCCGTAATTCCAAACCGGTGTCGAGAGGATCAGCGCCTCGGCCGCGCGCAAGCGGTCGACATAGCCCTGAACCGGGGCGGTGCAGATGGCCTCGTCGTGATAATCGAGCCGTTCCTGCCGCGACATGACCGGGTTGAAGCCCTCGGCGTAGAGATCACAGTCGTCGACGTCGTAGCCGCTGGCCGAGAGCGCCTCGATGGTGGCACGATGCAACGCGGCGTTGAAACTCGTCTCAACCGGATGCGCGAAAAGAACCAGCGCCCGCATAGGCTATTCAGCCGCCTGCATGCCGGGAAAGAGGTAGACCTTGTTCGACTTCAAGTCGAAGTCGGGATTATCCCAGGCGATCATCTTGCCGGGATTGAGCAGGCCTTTCGGGTCGGCCTCGCGCTTGAAAGCGAGCTGGACGGCGTCGGTCTGCTTCATGCCGCCTTCCTCCAGCGTGTAGCGATGCGGGTTGAAGATCGGGCAGCCGTTGTCTTCGTGGATGCGGACGATCTCATCCAGCCGCGCTTCGGTGGTGAAGCGGACGATCGGCAAGCCGGTGGCGGCGACGTTGCCGTCGAAGCGGATGAACTCAAGGTGACCCGGAACTTCGTCGCCGAAGATGGCTGTCAGACGGGCGACGCTCTCGACGTGGGTGGGGAAGGGGTAAAGCACCTGCAGGTAGGTCACCTTTGGATCGACCCTTAGCCCCCTCAGCGTAGTGTGGTTCCAGGTCAGTTCGAAAACCGGCGGCAGGCCCTTCCTTTCTTCGGCCGTTGCCATGTCGGAGCGATAGAGGACGCGGGCGCGCTCGCGGGCGGCGAGCGCCAGCAGCGGATCGATCGCATGCGCCGCTACCATCAGCAGCACGACCGAATCCTCGCGCTTCAGGAATTTCTGGTGGCGGAGAAAATAATCGTAGGGTACCGACGCGGCGACCGTGGCGATTTCCTTGAAGAGCAATCCGTCGCGGTTGGCGAGCAGGTTGGCGAAGCGAACAGCGTCCATGTAGTCGTCGTAGCCTACGACCACGTCGATCCAGTCGTAGGCGGCATCGAGCGGCACCTCGACTTCGGTGATGATGCCGTTGGTGCCATAAGCGTGCATCACCTTGGCGAGGTCGGCGCCGCTCATCTCCATGACGCGCGGGCTCTCTTCCATGGTGACGACGCGCAAGCGCAGCACGTTGCCGATGTCGCGGAGGCCGCCCCAGTTGATCGAGCCGACGCCGCCGGAGCCGCCGGCGATGAAGCCAGCAAGCGAGGCGGTGTTGTAGGTGGACGGATGCAGACGCAGTTCCTGCTGCGAATGAGCGCGGGTCTGGCGGTCGATCTCGGCCAATACGGCGCCCGGCTCAGCGACGACACGGCCGCGCCCGATCGATTTGACCTTGTTCATGTCGGCGAGGTTCAGGATGAGCCCGCCGGAAAGCGGCATGGCCTGGCCGTAGTTGCCGGTGCCCGAGCCGCGCGGCGTCACCGGCACGCCGGCGGCGAAGCACGTCTTGAGGACGTGGATCACCTCGGCTTCGTCCTTCGGCGTGGCGATGAGATCGGCGGTCAGGTGATCGAGCTGGCGCTTCAGCACCGGCGAATACCAGAAGAAATCGCGGCTCTTCTGCTTCACGATCGCCGGATTGTCCTCGATTCTGACCGGGGCGAGGGCGGCCTTGAGGCTGGTCATGTGGCTCATCGGAACAGTTCGTCCAGCTCGCGATAGTCGGGCGGCGCGGTGTCTATCGGCCTGCCCGAGCGTAGCACCGTGCGGTCGCCCTGGGGACGGGCGAGAAGTTCGCTGAAATCGCGGGCGCGGAAGAGCACGAGGTCGGCAGGGCCGCCGGCGGAGATGATGCCGCGGTCGGGGCGGCCGATGATTCTGGCGGGAATGCGGGCGACTGTCGCCGGCCAGGCGCCGAAAGGATGGTCGAAGTGGACGATGCGGACCGCTTCGCGCAGCACCTCGACCATGTCGAGATCGCCATAGGCGTAGAACGGGTCGCGGGTGTTGTCGGAGGCCACTGCGACCGGCACACCGCGCTTGGTCAATTCGTGCACGAGCGTGATGCCACGCCAGCGCGGCGTCCGCCCGGCGTGGCGGTCCTGAAGGTACATGTTGCACATGGGCAGCGACACCACGCTGATGCCGGCCTTGCGCACGCGCGCCATCGTTTCTTCCTGCTCTGCCTTCTCCTGCAGGGTGAGCGAGCAGATATGGGCGACGTTGATGCGGCCCTTGAAGCGATGGCGGAGTGCCGCGTCGGCGACGTGGCGGAGCGAGCGTTCGGCCGGGTCCTCGGACTCGTCGACGTGCAGGTCGATGTCGAGCTTGTGGTCCCTGGCGAGGCGGAACAGGCGATCCAGCGCCCGGTCCAGTTCCGGGATCATGAAGGTCGCCGCGCCAAGGACGCCGCCGTGACGCACCAGAGTGGCGGCCAGATCCTCGGCGAAGGTTTCGTCCAGAATCTGGCCGATGGAGAAAAGCGAGACGCCCTGCAGGTCGATGCGTCCTGCCCAGCGCTTGCGCATCTTCGTAAACACCGGCCAGGAAATCGTGTGCTGCGGGGCGGCGGAGTCGATGTGGGTGCGGAGCAGCGCCGTGCCGTGGGCATAGGCGGAGCGCAGGCTGAATTCCATCCGCGCCTCGATGTCCTTCGCCGTCCAGTTGGCGCGGCGGTCGGTATCGACCGCCTCCAGCGCCGCGGCGAAGGTGCCGTTGAGGTTCGCTTGCCGCGGCCAGATGTGGCCCTTGTCGATGTGGGTATGCATATCGACGAAGCACGGCCAAACCATGCCGCCATCGAGATCGATTTTTCTTGCCGAGGTGCGCCGACCGGGCTTGTCGATGCGCTCGATCGTGCCGTCCTTGACGGCGATGTCCGCCGCGACGAGTCCATCGCGATCGGCCTTGCCCAGCGATGCCTCGAGGAGAACGGCGGGCAGCGTCGCGTTCGTCAGCACGTAACGCGCGACCCGCGGAATAGCGGCAAAACCCTTCGCCATCTGGCTCAGTTCTCCCGGCGGACGGCGCTCTCGTGCCACTTTCGCAGAAGCAGCCAGGAGATGACACTGGTGATGCCATAGATCGCCACGCCGGTGAGCGAGAGCAGCACGAGGGCGGCGAACAGGCGCGGAATGTTCAGCCGATGCTGCGCCTCGATCAGCCGGAAGGCGAGTCCGGCGTTGGCGCCCGGCGTGCCTGCGGCAAACTCGGCGACGACGGCGGCGATGAGCGCGAGGCCGCCGGCGATCCTCAGGCCCGCGAGGAAATACGGGAGCGCGTTGGGCAGGCGGAGGTGCATCAGCGTTTGCCAGCGACCGGCGCCGTAAAGTTGGAACAGATTGAGCAGGTTGTGATCGGTCGAGCGAAGACCCTGTGCGGTGTTGGATAGCACAGGAAAGAAGGCGACCAGCCAGGCACAGATCAACAGCGCCTGCTCGGTGGTGCTGGTGTAGATCAGGATCAGCGGGGCAATCGCGACGATCGGCGTAACCTGCAGGATTACCGCGTAAGGAAACAGCGCCAGCTCGATCCATTTCGACTGGGCCATCAGAACGGCGAGCGCGACGCCGGTGACCAGCGCGATGGCAAGCGCGAGGAAGGTCGTCTGCAGCGTGACCCAGAGCGCGCGCAGCAGCGTCGAGTGATCGTCGCCGAAGGCGGCTGCGATCTGCAAGGGACTGGGCAGAATGTAATGAGGCACCTTGGCGAGCACGACGTAGGCCTGCCAGCCGACGAGCAGCAACGCCAGCATGCCGAGGGGCACGGCGATCCGGGCGAGCCGACCGCCGAGTTTGCTTGGCTCGGTCAACGCTGCGTCGGCGGTCGTTTCCGGCTCCATCTTGTCGGAGGCGACCGCCGTCATTGCGGGCGCGCCTGCATTGCCTCGTGCAAGGCGTCGGAGGCCCGGCGGCAGTTCTCGTTATAGATCTCGGACGTGCGGAAGCTGTCGTCGCGGGGGTAGGGTGCGTCAATGGCGACATCCCGGAAAACGCGGCCGGGACGCGCCGCCATCACGACGATCCGCTCCGACAGATAGACCGACTCGAAAACCGAATGGGTCACGAAAATGACCGTCCAGCCAAACTGCTGCCAAAGCTTGAGCAGGTCGTTGTTCAGCCGGAAACGCGTGATTTCGTCGAGCGCCGCGAAGGGTTCGTCCATCAGCAACAGCTTCGGCTTGGTAATCAGGGCCCGCGCGATCGATACGCGCATTTTCATGCCGCCGGAAAGTTCGCGCGGATAAGCGTTGGCGAAGGCATCGAGGCCGACCATGCGCAGCGCTTCCATAACCTCGTCGCGGGTCTGGCGCTTCGAGCGGCGCTTGAGGCGGAGCGGCAGCCAGACATTGTTGGCAACCGTCGCCCACGGCATGAGCGTAGGCTCCTGAAAGACGAAGCCGATCTCGTGGTCCGGGTTACCGGTCCCATCATAGGAGGATGCACTCGGCCACTCGACGGTGCCCGAGCTCGGCTCGCCGAGGCCGGCAATGATGCGCAGCACCGTCGACTTGCCACAGCCGGATGGTCCAAGCAGGCTGACGAACTGTCCGCGGTCGACATCGAGCGACATGTTCTTGAGGGCCAGCGTGCCGTTGGAAAACATCTTGGAAATCGAGCGGAGCGAGACGAGGGGCGTCGCGGTCTTTCGCGGCATGCCGGCTGGTGCGTCTTGCTCGATCGTGGCGGCCAATCCAATCGTTCCTTTTTCGCCCGGCGCGGTGTTCAGGGTTCTCAGCAAGCCGGCGGCGGAGTGGTCCGCCGCCGGTTAAATTGCTGAAATCAAGCCGGCTTCCGACCTACTTCACAAGGTCCATGCCGACGTCCTTGCAGACGTATTGCGTTGTGTAGACTTTTGACAGGTCGAGACCGGCCTTGACGACCTTGGCGGTGACCAGCTTGTCGTAGAAATCCTTTACCACGGCGTCGGTGAAGCAGCCGATGCCGTGATCCTTGGAATTTCCGGAGACGACGATGCCGTAGTCCTTCATCTGCTTTATGGAAAACGCGATCTGTGCGTCGTCCATGTCAGGGTTGTCTTTCTTGATCAATTCGTTGGTGGCGGCGTTGTCGCCGTAGAGATAGTGGTACCAACCGACGATCGAAGCCTCGACGAAGCGCTTGGTGATGTCCGGGTTCTTGGCAACGTAGTCCTGCATCCCCTCGATCATCGTGGCGGTCGTGGAGTATCCGTTGTCGGCCATCAGGAAGACAGTCGGGTCAAAGCCGCCTTCCTTCTTCACCTGGTACGGTTCGGATGTCAGATATCCCTGCTGGCCGGAGTTCGGGTCGGCAAGGAACGGAGCGACTGAATAGTTGTACGGCTTGCGCTGCCCCTCGGTGATGCCCGGGAAGTTCGCTTCCATCCAGCGGTAGCCGGTGGCGAACAGATCGTCGCCGATGAACATCGATTTCAACTTGGCGAGGTCGCCGAAGGTCTTAAGGCTGCTCTCGGGGTGGGCCATGATGATCTGCGGATCCTTTTGGAACATCGCCGCGACAACCATGACCGGGACGTTCTGCTCGGCCGCCGAGAAAGTCTGCAGCAGGTTGCCCACCATGTAGAAATTGATCTTGCCGCCAAGAAGCATCGCCTCCTCGGCCTTGGGCACGATCGTGACCTTGAGCCCGTACTTCTCGTAGGTGCCGTCAACTACGGCCTGGTAAAAGCCGCCGTGTTCCGCTTCGGCAACCCAGTTGGTGCCAAAGGTAATCTCGTCGAGCGCCAGCGCCGGACCGGCGAGCGCCAGTGCCGCGGCGCCTGCCGCCGCAGCCAATGTCAGAACCTTGATGCTACGCATGCGCTTCTCTCTCCGCCTTCCCTGACGTGGTGGGGAATTCTTCGCTTCGCTGCCTGATCGCTCGGTCGCGAGCTGCGCCGCTTCCCCTCGCGGCGCCGTTGAGCAACCCATCGCGGGTCGCAAGAGGTATGCCATGCCGCCAGCCAGTCACAATGCGCGGGTGGCGCTGGCTTGAAACCAAGCCGCCATTCTAGGTGAACCGACCTGCACAAGAAAGCGGCAGAACGCTGGCCGGTCCTCCCCGCCGGACGTTTGGCGAAGCACCTTGTCAGCCCCGCCCGGGCAATCGTAGCGTGGCCGGCACCCGCCGCCGTCGAGGCCTGCTTGAAACGTCCGCTTATTCCAGCCGGCATCCGCGCGCCCTTCGGCCGCTACAGCCACGGCGTCAGCGTCCCGGCCGGCGCTCGCCTGGTCTTCTGTTCTGGGCAGCTCGGACTGCGCATCGGCGACACGCTGCCCACCACCGTCGAGGGGCAGGCGGAAATATGCTTCCAGAATATCCAGGCGATCCTGGCCGATGACGGCATGACCCTGGCCGACATCGTGCGCGTCAATGCCTTCGTCACCCGGCGCGAAGACATGAAGAGCTACATGAGCGTGCGCGACCGGTTTGTCGCCGATCCGCCGCCGGCCTCGACGCTGGTTATCGTCGCGGGCTTTACGCGCGAGGAATTCCTGGTCGAGGTTGAGGCAATCGCAGCGAAGGTCGAATGAGCATGCGGCAATGGATCAAATCACCGCTGGCTATCCTCGCCGACGGCGCCGACGGCGGCGTCGTCGTGGAAGATGGCAAGATCACGGCCTTGGTGCCGGCGGGCGGGAACCCTGCCGGGCACATCGATGAGACATTCGATGCATCCCGTCACGTCGTCATTCCCGGCCTCATCAACACGCACCATCATTTCTTCCAGACGTTGACGCGGGCGCATCCGGCCGCGATCAACAAGGAACTTTTTCGCTGGCTGAAAGCGCTCTATCCGATCTGGGCGAGGAACGTGGAGCCCGACGCTTTCCGGCAGGCGACGCGGCTGGCGCTGACCGAACTCCTGCTTTCCGGCTGCACCTGCGCGTCAGACCATCAATATCTGTTTCCGGCCGGTCTGGAATCGGCGATGGATATCCAGGCCGAGGAAGCCGCGCGCGTGGGCATGCGCATGACGCTGACGCGCGGCTCGATGAATCTTTCCGAAAAGGACGGCGGCCTGCCGCCCGACACCGTCGTTCAGGACGAGGACACGATCCTCACCGATTGCGAGCGGGTGCTCGGTCGCTATCACGACGCCAGCGAAGGCGCCATGCTGCAAGTCGCCTTGGCGCCCTGCGCGCCGTTCACGGTGACCAAGCGGCTGATGGTCGATAGCGCCGGCCTTGCCGAGAAGCACAATTGCCGTCTCCACACCCATCTCGGCGAGACGCGCGACGAGAATGAATACTGTCTTGCGCATTATGGCGTCCGGCCGCTCGAATACCTTGAGGAATGCGGCTGGCTGAACGAGCGGGCCTGGCTCGCCCACGGTATCCACTTCACCGACGCCGAGGTTGCGCGGCTTGGCCGCCACAAGGTCGGCATCTGCCATTGTCCGACCTCGAACATGACGCTCGCCTCCGGCCAGTGCCGCACCAAGGAGCTGGAGGCCGCCGGAAGTCCGGTTGGGCTCGGCGTCGATGGCTCGGCGTCGAACGACAATTCCAACCTCATGGAGGGCGTCCGCCATGCCCTCATGCTCAACCGGCTGACCTACGACGCCGCGGCGGTCACGCATTTCGACGTGCTGCGCTGGGCGACCTCCGGCTCCGCCCGCTGCATCGGCCGCGACGACATCGGCACGATCGCGGTCGGCAAGCAGGCGGATCTTGCCCTGTATACACTTGACGAACTTCGCTTCTCAGGCGCCGGCGATCCGATCGCGGCGCTGGTGCTCTGCGGCGCGCATGCGGCCGACAGGGTCATGGTCAAGGGTGCGTGGAAGGTGACCGACGGCGTGCCCGCCGGCATCGACGTCGCAAGACTGCGCGCCGAGCACGGCGCCGCCGCCAAGGCGTTTCTCGCGGCCCTCTAGGTGCCGGCCGCCGCCACTACGGCTTTCGCCATTTCGGCCGGAATCTTGTCGGCGACGTTCACGTTGACTGCCGGCTCGTCGAACGTGAGCAGCGCCCTTTTCGACCCGCCGCCGATGAGCTTGGCGGGCTGGAAGCTTGCCCCGCGACGCTCCGCCATTCCGCGGACGGCGCGATAGACGCCGACGTCCGCCGGAATGGCCAAGCCGGCTTGGGTGAAAACGAAATTCCACGGTTTCGGCGACATCGTCTCGATGGTCGCCAGAACCGCGTCGCGCACGGCGTCGATCTGCGCCCATACCGCGTCGGGCATGGCGGCCGGATCGCTATGGTCGATGACGTTGAAGATCGGTGCATAGATCGCCTGGGCGTCAACGACGCGGGCGCCTGTCTGCGCGGCGATCGCTTCCGCGACCGCCAGCCGCGTCGCGGCGGTGTCGCCGATGACATAGAAGATCGTATTGTCCACGCCGGCTTTCCGGGCCTAGGGTGCGCTCCGCGCATTTGACGAGAAAATTCTAGCATGCTTCCCCGCCGCCACTGGCATGAGATGACGACCCGCGATTTCGCGGACGACGATACGTCGGACTGGATTGCGGTGCTGCCGGTGGCGGCGATCGAGCAGCACGGGCCGCACCTGCCGGTCTATACCGACACCTGCATCGCCGAAGGCATGATCCGGCGCACGATCGAACTTCTCGGCGACAGGCCGCCGGTGACGTTCCTGCCGGTGCAGGCGCTCGGCAAGTCGAACGAGCACATCTCGTCGCCGGGGACTCTTACCTCGACGTGGGAAACCACGACGAAGCTGTGGCTCGAAATCGGCGACAGCGTGCAGCGTGCCGGCGTGCGCAAGCTCATCATCGTCAACTCGCACGGCGGTAACGTGCCGATGATCGACATCGTCACGCGCGAGCTGCGCGTGCGCCACGACATGCTTGCGGTCGGCACGGCTTGGTCGCGCTTCGGCTATCCGGAAGGCATCGGTGCGGGCGAGGAAAGTCTCTACGGTATCCACGGCGGCGACGTTGAAACCTCCGAGATGCTGCACCTCCGCCCCGATCTGGTGAAGATGAGTCTGGCCGAGGATTTCCGCTCCAGCCAGCTCGCCTTCCTGAAAGAGTTCAAGCATCTGCGCGCCCACGGCTTGCATCAGTTCGGCTGGAAGGCTCAGGACCTCAATCCGAAGTGCACGGTGGGCAACGCCAGCGCGGCCACCGCCGCCAAGGGCAAGGCGGTGATCGATCATCAGGCGCGCGCCTTCGTCGAATTATGCGCCGACGTGCATGCGTTCGATCCGGCGCGGCTGTGGAAGCCCTGAACGCGCTGAAGGCCGATCTCAGCGGCATTGCGCTTGCCGACGATGCGGCGACGCTGAAGCTCAAGAGCCGCGACTTCTTCTGGTTCTCGCCGATCCTGAAACCGTTGCTTGAAGATAAGCGCGCCGATCTCGTGGCGATGCCGCGCAATCGTGACGAGGTCATCCGCATCGCCGCGGCCTGCGCCCGCCACCGCGTGCCGCTGACGGTGCGCGGCGGCGGCACCGGCAACTACGGTCAGGCGGTGCCGCTCGCCGGCGGCGTCATCCTCGACATGGCCGGCCTCGACCGCATCGTGCGTGTCGCGGACGGCGCCGGACGCTTCGAGGCGGGGGCGCGCCTGCTCGACATCGACAAGGCGCTGGCGTCGCCAGAATACAGTCCGCAACGGTGGGAACTGCGCTTCCATCCCTCGACGCGCAAGCAAGCGACTATCGGCGGCTTCGTCGCCGGCGGCGCGGCGGGCTGTGGGTCGTGCACCTGGGGCCAGATTTCCGATCCGGGCGCCGTGCTCGCGCTGCAGGTGGTCACCGTAGAGGAGACGCCGCGCGTCATCGAACTCAGCGGCCGCGACATCCTCAAGGTGCTGCATGCCTATGGCGTCAACGGCATCATCACCGAGGTGGCCGTGCCGCTTGCGCCATGGCAGCCGTGGGCAGAGCGGGTCGCGACGTTTCCGTCGCTCGCTGCCGCAGCGCGTTTCGGCTGGGCGTTGGCTGCGTCCGACAGCATCGCCAAGAAGGAGATCGGCATCTTCGATCGGCGCATTCCGCCGATGTTGAAGCGCATCGCGCCCATGGTCCCCGACGGCCAGGCGATGGCGATCGTCATGGTGGCGGAGGCGCAATCCGCGACGCTCGCTGATCTCGTCGCCGATCATGGCGGGCGCGTCGTCTATGAGCGTCCGGCGGCAGAGGCGGAAACGGCGGCCTTCGAAGGAAAGGGCGCGCTGCCACCGCTTTACGAATACACCTGGAACCACACGACGCTGCACGCGCTGAAGGTCGAGCCTTCGATTTCTTACCTGCAAGTGCGCTATCCGGAAGGGCGGGAGATGGCCGTGCTCGAGGAAGTGGAGCGCACCTTCGGCGACGAGCTGCTGCAACACCTGGAGATGCAGCGCCGCTTCGGGCGCGTCTTTGTTTCCGCTCTGCCGCTCCTTCGCTTTCGCTCGCCGCAACGGTTGGCGGAGGTCATCGTCGCGGTCGAGGCCCTGGGCGCCTCGGTCTCCAGTCCGCACACCCACGTCCTCGACGATGCCGGCTGGAAAAGAACCGATGCGCCCCAGCCGGAATTCAAGCGGCTGGCCGATCCTCACGGATTGATGAACCCGGGAAAGCTCAGAAATTGGCAGGCGCCGATTGCCTCACCGGAGCCGCGATGACAGTGTCATCGCAACGCGATACAAGAGCCGCGCCGGGGTGGCGGTGAGTGCAGGGGAGATACGATGCGGTCGTTGATTTTTGCGGCGGTGGCGGGAGTTGCCGCCGGGCTCGCATCTGCGGCAGATGCCAAGACTCTCATCTATTGTTCCGAAGCAGCGCCAGAAGGCTTTGACCCCGCCCGCTACGTCACGGCGGCGACTTTCGATGCCTCGTCGCAACTCATCTACAACCGGCTGGTCGAATTTGCGCCGGGCACCACAAACGTGCAGCCGAGCTTGGCGGAAAGCTGGGACATATCGGCCGACGGGAAGCAATACACCTTCCATCTCCGGCAGAGCGTTGCCTTCCAGACGACGGCATATTTCACCCCCAAGCGCGGCCTCACCGCCGACGATGTCGTCTTCAGCCTCGGGCGGCAGGCCGACACCAAGGGGCCGTGGTTCAATTACTCCGGCGGCGTCTGGCCCTATTACGACAGCGTGGGCCTCGACGGGCTGATCAAGTCGGTCGACAAGGTCGATGCCGCGACTGTGCGGATCACGCTGACCCGCGCCGACTCCGGCTTCCTCGCTGATCTTGCAATGGATTTTGCCTCGATCCTGTCGAAGGAATACGCCGACGGTCTGGTCAAGGCCAAGAACCCTGGCCTGATCGACAGCCAGCCGGTCGGCACGGGACCCTATCAATTTGTCCGCTACGAGCCGGACAGCCGTCTCTATGCCACTGCCAACGCCGGCTACTGGCGTGGCGTGCCGAAGCTTGATTCGGTCATCTTCTCCATCACGCCCGATCCCGCGGCACGGCTGGCCAAGCTCAAGTCCGGGGCGTGCCAGGTCATGGCGGACCCGGATGCGGCGTCGTTTGGCGCCGCCAAGGCGGACAGCGATCTTGTCGTCGCCACCGCGGCCGGCACCGACATTGCGTATCTCGCCTTCAATACCGCGCTCGCGCCTTTCAGCGACGCCAAGGTGCGCAAGGCGCTCAACGGCGCCATCGACCGGCAGGCGATCGTCGACAAGATCTATGGCGGGATGGCCGTGCCGGCGTCCGGCCTCACGTCCGACGCCTCCGGCACCGCCGATCCTTCGGTCACCGACGCCGACGCGGTCAAACAGGCGCTCACCGACGCCGGTGTTTCCGGCCTGAAAGTGAAGCTCCTCTCCACCAGCCTGCCGCGGCCATATAATCCCGACCTCGCAGGCACGGCGAACATGATCGTCGCTGATTTCGCCAAGGTCGGGGTCGATGCGACGGTCGATCTTCCCAATACGCTCGCCGACTACCTGCGCCAGTCGGCGGACAAGAAGCGCGACAGCGCCGTGCTGATCGGGTGGACAAATGTCAACGGCGACCCCGGCGGGCTGCTGTCGGTTCTGCTGTCTTGCGACGCGGTCGGCAAGTCGAACCGGTCGGAGTGGTGCGATCCGGCGTTCACCGATCTGCTCGCCAAGGCGAAGGCTTCGGGCGATCCGACGGAGCGGTCCACGCTCTATGGCCAGGCCGAACAGATGATCGCCGACCAGGCGCCGATCACGCCGATCGCGCACAGCATGATCGCGGTGCCGATGAGCAAGGCGGTGACCGGCTATGCCGCCGATCCGCTCGGTCATCATAATTTCGACGGCGTCGATCTCAGCGAATAGTCCGTTGTCGGTTGGCTCCGGCCGGGGCAAACTGTTGTGATGGCCGTCACGGCAGTGACCGGGATCGCTGATATTATCAGTAGTGGCTGCCGCGAGGCGGCGCGAGGACGGGAAATTGGCGCCCCCGGGCCGACGGCCAGGGTCGCGCTCTCAACCGAACGGCGAAACGGAGCTGATCCATGAAAATATTGGACATTCGGTTTTTTGGGGCCGCCATGCTGATCGTGGTCGGCCTGTCGACCGCCGCATCGGCCAGCGATTCTGGGCTCGCAAAGGGGTTTGTTGGCGGCAAGGGGCAGGCTGCAAGCGGCGATTCGGCCGATGACGCCAATCCGCCAGATGGCATTATCACCGCACAGACGCCTGACCGGATCGTAAAGGCGCTGGAAAAAGGCGGCTTCGAGGTGGAGGTGAACAAGGCCGACAGCGGCGCGCCGCTGATCGAATCCACCGACGCCGACAATCCCTTTTCGGTGCATTTCTACGACTGCACCGACGGCAAGGATTGCGGCACCATCCAGTTCGTCAGCGGCTGGAAC
>Ga0208849_1000795_pt1 | contig 26124 bp, 23 predicted proteins | sample NGESurdeep072012_10_FD_184470 | JGI IMG/M metagenome (GOLD analysis project Ga0208849, IMG submission 184470) | Arctic peat soil microbial communities from Barrow, Alaska - NGEE Surface sample 53-3 deep-072012 (SPAdes) | ecosystem: Environmental > Terrestrial > Soil > Wetlands > Peat ... | reverse complement strand
GGCGCCATTCACTATCTGGCGCTGCGCGACCTCTCCAACATGGCCGTGATCGCGTCGATTTACGAATTTCTGCCGATGCACGTCACCCCCTGGGAGGCGCTGCAAACCTATGCCCGCGCGCCCCTCGACGGTACGCTGTCGCCCGCGGCCCGACACCATTTCCGATCCTACCGGCTGTGGCTCGACAGGATCGCCGAACACCCGGGGAACATTCCGCCGATCGGGCGTCTGTATGGGGAGCTGCTTCACGGATTCAGGAAGCGCCGCGAATACCCCGTGCTGGATTTTCCGCGGCACGAGCATCCCGTCGCGTCGGTGATTGTTCCCGTCCACAACAAGTTCGAAGTCACTTACCTGTGCCTGTGTTCGCTGTTGTTCGCCTATAACGAAACGCCCTTCGAAGTAATCGTGGTGGACGATGGCTCGTCGGACGAAACGCTCGAAATCGCCCGGTTCGCCAATGGCATTCGCGTTCTGCGTCACGAAACGGCGCGTGGCTATGTCGAGTCCTGCAACGACGGCGCGGCTCACGCAAACGGAGAGTTCGTTGTGTTTCTCAACAACGACACCGAAGCAACGGCGCGCTGGCTTGACGAATTGATTCTCATCTATCGCAGCTTTGACAATGTGGGATTGCTGGGCTCGAAACTGGTCTATCCGGATGGCCGCCTTCAGGAGGCCGGCGGCATTATCTGGGCTTCCGGAAATCCCTGGAATGTCGGTCGGGGCGGAAACGCTCACGACCCGCGCTACAATTACCTTCGACAGGCAGACTATGTGTCGGGCGCCGCAATGATGCTGCCGCGAGACGTTTGGGTAAAGGTCGGCGGCTTCGACGCCGAGTTCAGCCCCGGCTATTTCGAGGATACGGACCTCGCGATGAAAGTCCGCGAGGCGGGACATCTGGTCGTCTATGTGCCGACATCGACGATCGTTCATTTCGAAGGAAAGTCCGCGGGCACGGATGTCGCGTCCGGCATGAAACGGTTTCAGGAAATCAACCGCCCGAAATTCAAGCGCAAATGGGGTTCTGCGGTAGCAGGACACGGCGCCGACGCCATCCAGCCCGACCGCGAGAAGGATCGCGGCGCCGCACTGCGGGTGCTTTTTCTCGATCACCAGTTCCCGAACGTGGACGGGGATGCCGGCAGCTACGCCGCCTTTCAGGAAATCCGGCTGTTTCAGAGTCTGGGAGCAAAGGTCACCTTCCTGCCGCGCAATCTGGCCTGGATGGACCGCCATACAGTGGCACTGCAGCGCATCGGCGTGGAATGCCTCTACGCGCCCTTTGTCACCAACCATGCCGAATACATCCGCACGCATGCCCGCGAATACGATGTCGTTTTCGTTTGCCGTTACCAGGTCGCCGAACAGATCATACCGCTGGTCCGCTCAAGCTCGCCATCGACGAAAATCATCTTCAATCTCGCGGACCTCCACTTTCTTCGCGAGCTTCGCGAGGCCGAAGCGGGCACACACGGCTATACAAGGCGGCGGGCCGATGAGACCCGCAGGGCCGAGCTCGCCGTGGTGCAATCCTGCGATCTGACCTTCAGTTACACCGACGTCGAACTCGCGGTGCTGAAAGACCACCTCAAACAGCCGGCGGCGCTTGCCAGGATGCCCTGGATTGCCGAGCCCCGGCGGTTGTCGCGCTCTTTCGCCGAGACCGGCGATGTTCTATTCCTCGGCGGCTTCGGCCACCCGCCCAATGCCCAGGCGGTCAGGTTCTTTGCTCGCGAAGTGATGCCGGGGCTGCGCGAACGGCTTGCCGGGATTCATTTCGACGTCGTGGGCAAAGGGGCAGAGGACGCCCTCGCGGGTCTGACCTCGGAGTCTTTGCGGGTCATGGGATATGTCGCCGATCTGGATGAAGTGATGGCCAAAACGAGAGTGTTCGTGGCCCCGTTGCAGACCGGTGCCGGCCTCAAGGGAAAAGTGATCGAGGCCATTTCCCGCGGGGTGCCCTGCGTGCTTTCCTCCATCGCCGCGGAGGGCACCGACCTGACCGATGGGGTCAACTGCCTGATCGCCGATACGGTCGAACAATGGACTGAATGCGTCTGGAAGCTTTACACCGACGAGGCATTGTGGACACAGATCGGCGACAATGCGCTGAAATTCGCGGCGGCCCGCTATGCATTCGGTCCCGGCGTCGAGGCCTTTGAAAAGGCACTGAAAGCGATTGGAATTTCCGGGCGCCGGGAGGGCGCGCTCGTCTATTCACACACACGCCCCCTGCGCTATGGTGTCTGATGGAATTTGGTTAGGATGTTATCACCTGTAGTCACACCCACTCTGGAGAGAACGAGATGAAGATTGAAGACCTGGTCAAGACAGTCAGCGGCAGCACCGGCGTCCAGGCGGACGTGACGAAGAAGGTGATCGACGCGACATTGGAGACTCTCGGCAAGCAGATGGCCGGCGAAGAGCCGGTAAAGCTTCAGGGTTTCGGCACCTTCATGCGAAAACCCGGCAAAGAGGAAGGCAAAACCCGCGTCGTGTTTCGCTCGTGGCCTTCGAAGGACGAAAAACTGGCCCGGAAGAAGAAGAAGCTTGCGAAGAAGGCCGGGGCGGCAAGCTAGCTATTGAAATCATTGCTGAATTCGTGCAGGGCATTTCCGTGAGAGCAACTGTCAATCCGGGACGAGTTTCAATGCGACTTGTTCGAACTGCATTCAGGTTGATCGTACCCTTCGCATTAACGACCTGCCTGTCGGGTGTGATTTTCGGAGCTCACGCGGCGGCAGTTGCCGAAACGGGGGGATCCGATTTCGTAGCCATCGGCATAGATCCGTCACAGCTTCACGACAGCGGCAATTGGCAACGGAATGATATTTTCCGAACGCCAGCGTGTCAGTACGACGACCATCGCGTCGAAGCAGATCGTCAACTCAATGCGATGCGGCTTTCGGGACAAAAGAAACTCGGTACTACACTTTGGTTTATGAATCTGCAGGACGCCCGCAATTGCAGCGGCTTTGTTCTCAACAGCAATGGTGGGCACTTAACGGACACGGTTTTGAACAATCTTCATCATCTGCTCCAGACGGCGGCTTCGCTGGGGTTCGATGAGGTGCAGCTTAGGTTTGCCCCCATGGGTGGAAACAAACCCATGGGGTGGGCCGGCTGGGAGCAAAATGTCTACGCCGAAAATTGGGAATTGATCGACAGTACCATATCTGCGGTTTCCGGCTGGCACGGGCCGCGAGTGGTGTATGACTTGAGTGCCGGGCTTGGTGGACTCCACGGACCTGGCTGCCCCGAGTGCGAGCCATATGCCAAGCAACTCTGGTCCGACTATCTGAAGAAATTTTCCTCCCGGGACTCCTACGGTTTTTCGATCAACGTCGCACCGGGACGCGTCCGACAAGAGTTGCTCGACCTGCAACAAGCTGGCGGTTTGCCGGATGAAATCGGCATCACGACATACCACCCCGCCCATCCCGGTATCCGGTTGGCGGCCGAAGAGATGCGGTCCGTGGGGGTCAACCTACCAATCCTGATTCAAGAAACCCCTTACAACGACACAGACATGTACCGCGCCATTGTGAATCAGGCTCAGCAGAACGGTGTCGAGATACGCGCGATCATGCAATGGCCGGTAATGCGCGATGCAGGTGTTCACATCACCGAGTCTTCCACACCGGCGTATCCATACGGTCGCACGAATTAGGAGCTACGCATGGGCGCCGCAGCTCAATAAATGCAAACGATAAACAGGGCTTGAATCGGGCAGACGAGTTTTCCGCGCGATCTATGTTGAAGGGCCGCCGTCAGCGTCGGTCCGAAGCGCTCGAACCCAGTCCCGCTTCGGAATCCCGGAACGCTTGGCAATGAGGGCGGTCCGTCCATAAAAAGCGATCATATCCGTGACTTCGGCCAATGATTTCATCAAAGAATTCGTGTTGGCTCCGTCGAGCGCCGGATGTCCCAGGCCGCTTCCTCCAACCATGTGCGCAAGGCGAATAAGAAAACTGAAGGCATCCTCCGTATTATCGGCGTAAACCCCGCGTCTCAACGGTTCAAAGCTCGTCTGCAGGTCTTCCACAACGTAGAGTCCTCCCGCTTCGAGCGCAGGAAAAAGGGTTTCAAGCGCCAGTATCTGGTGACTCCATTTGTGACTCGCATCATCGACTATGACCAGGGGCGCGTACTTTCTCGACAGCTCGCGCAAAAAATTCGGCTTTGAGCAATCTCCAATCTCGATGTGTACCCGATCCGTCTCTACTTCTTTGGCGTCTTGGCGAATGTCAACGCCCACAATAGTGGCATGCGGAAAATAATCGCGCCATGTCAGCAGTGATTTACCCTTGTTGTGTTTGGGTCCGACTCCAAGTTCGATCAATACAAAAGTCTTCTCCTTGAAGGGGTTCAGGAAAAATTCATAGAATCGCATGTAGTCGTGACCTCGACTGGCCTTGTCCGTTCCATGAATGAGCGCCAATTTGTCGAGTTCGGCGCGGGGCAGATAGTCATACATTTCGGCCTCCCCCGCCGCCGGTCAACTGGCCGTCATGTTGCCGTTCCCGATGTCGCTTTGGGCGGGAGCGCCTGGCATCTGCTTCTTGAAACTCCCTGATTGCCATGATGTCCTGTGCCCGCAGGTTGTCTCGAACAAGATCTCGCTTTCGCATCGGCCGCGTATCATCGGAATTGAAATATTCGGCATATTCGGTCACACCGAACTGATGCGCCGCCTTCAGACTCATCTCGTGCAGAAACAGCCGTTCGTCGTCCTCCATGATGGTGAAGTCGTATTCTTCGTCCTCAAGTGGGATTTTTCCGGCCTCAAATGCCCGAACAAGAAGCCAACGCCTAAACGTGCAATTCTGCTCACGTTCTATGTCGCTCAGGAACTTGAAAAAACTCTGGGCCTTCAGGCCAAGCGTTTGGTTTTCCGAATTTAGCGGCCCGACGCATGCCTTATGGGTTTCCAGCTGGAGCGATTTCAATATTTTATCGTTGAATTCGGCACTTCTTTGATATCTTGGAAGCTCGACATCTTGAACAACGCTGCTTTCCCTGAGCGACGCCAGGGACCTCAGCAATTCGGTACTCCAGAACTTGCGATCGGAAATATATTCGGAAAACCCAACATTGGTTTCGCCGGCTTTAACGGAATGCAGGTACATGGATTCCATGAACAAATCGATCCGCCTGAATGCCATCACCACACGAACGCGGTGATATGCGGAACATGCGTGCAGGAAGTGCAAAAACCGTGGAAGCCTGGTTTGAGCCAGACAGTTCGTAAACGCCTCGGACGAAATAAGGATATCGGAATCCGCGTTCCGTTTGGCATATTCAAAAAACGGCTGCAGCGCGGCCGCATGGGCGGATTTTTCCTGCAGCAAGACGTCTGCAATCGGATGGTGCGCATAACCGCCGCGGTTCCGAAACTCCGTAGGATAGATCACCCCAACCCGCAAGAGTCCCTCGCTCGCCCTCGAGAGAGCGCGCTGCAGGGAGGTTGTGCCGGTTTTCGGCATTCCAATATGGATAAGAAGTGTAGCCATCCCAGTCTCGTAAACCTCAACGTGGCGCCTTTGGCGACGGTATTCGTGTGCATACAGATTCATGTTAAGTCAACGCTGCCGGGCTCGTTGAGCGCCTTTCGCGGGCTCAAAGTTGCCGGGCAGCGCCGCAGTCGAGCTTCGACAGATTGGACTATGTTCCGCGATAACCTTCGGTTCGCAACTCTGGCATGTTTTCAATACTGGGCGGTTGACAGACCGTCGATACAGCAATGCGGTAATACCGGCTCCCACAGCTCTTTGTCTAACCCCTTCCAATTCGCGGACATGCCATGACCGACGCCGTGTATCTGCCCCTGCGCAAGGGTCTTTTCATGATCACCTGTGCGGCGCGAACGGGCAGCACCATGCTGGTCAACTTTCTTCAGTCCCATCCCCAAATCACTTGTCACATGGAGATTTTTAACCCGCGGCGCGTGGAAGGTTTTTTTGGAGCCTATCGAAAGTCGATACGAACGGATTCCGTTTACGAGGCACGCATGCGGGCAATTCGGCACGGAGACCCCACCTGCTTCCTGTACAAATTTGCCTTCGACTCACAAGGCCGCCGGTCGGTTGGTTTCAAGTTCAAGTACGACGAACTTCTGCTTCCCGTATTTGCCAGGCCTCGAGAAATAATTGCCGGGGATTGCGACATCGCAATAGTGCATCTCAAGCGGCGCAATCTCCTCAAGCGATACCTGTCATGGGTCGCAGTGAATCATGTCACCGGCCGCACGATGAGGACAACGGGGGAAGAACCTCGCAAAATTCCTCCAATATTTATCGATGCGGAGGAATGTCTGAAAAATTTCCAGGAAACGAAACTGCGCGAAGCGGAAGTCGATCGGATTTTTCGGCAACATCAAATGATTGATCTTGAATATGAAAAGTTGACGGGGGCAAACGCAGACGGAGAGCTTGGTCGCCTCCAACAATTCCTGGGGGTTGTTCCCCGGTCGTTGAAGACGGTTATCGCAAAGCTTTCGATCAACAGGTTGGAACAAGAAATTGCAAATTACGCCGACCTCAAGCGTAAACTTGCGAACACGCCTTACTCGGAATATTTTCAGGAATAGCATCGCGAACATTTCAACCAATGCGTTCCAGGGAGTAGCGCGAGATTAGATCTCCAGGTCTCACGGCTTGCCATTCGCGTTCAAACGCCTGGAATTGATCGGTCGACATCTCGCGCGCTGGAAGCAACTCTCGCTGCAGCCTGGAACCTTGCTGCGAATCTTGACGCATTGCCGTTTCAACCAGTTCAAAACTATCCGGCCCTCCGGCTTCGAACCCCAGGTCGCGAACTGCTTGCAGCGGATTTTCCACGACATCTTGGTACCAAACCAGCTTCGGACGATTGCCGGAGATGGATAGATTGTGAAACGATTCGATCCCCCAACGGAACATTCGAGCCAGCGCTTCGGGTTCTCCCCCGAAGGCACGAAAACGAGAGCGTGCCCAGGAAATTCGCTCCCGCATCATGAAGATGAATTCTGCCTCGGGCAGACTTTGCGCAATCAATGACGCTATGCCGTTGCACTGGCTCCTGAGCTTTACAGCGAACCTTGGGCCGACAGAGGAATTGAATGAGGCCGCGCAGGCTCGAATCAGGGTTCGGCCGATCCCGGAGCCGACCAACGAAATCGGAACCCTCTTTCGGTCGGCAATCTGGGTAAAGACGTCGGGTTCGGAAACAGTGGGAGTTCCAACTGCGTTCAACAGTTTTGCCAACAGCGTGGAACCGCATCGTCCGATGGAAAAAACAATTACGGGTTGCCCGACGACATCCGGAACTACTTCCTGGAGACGCTCAAACGGTACTGACACAATTTGCGTTGCCTGCTCGAACTGCGCCAGGTAAAGAAAAGGGGATGTGAGCACCTCCTGCCGACGATCGCATATGACGAAGAACAGACGCCGTGCGGAAAAATCCGCACAATAGACTGTTCCCTCGTCCGAAAGCCCGGCCCCGCTGCTTTCGCCCGCGTGCCGCAACTCGAAATCCGCGGGAGAGGCGACGGCAACCGATCCCCTCTTGCGCTTCGCGACTATATCAAACCGGGTGATTGCGCGACGATCCCGCAGACTCATCTTGTTCCTGTATCATCATGTCCAACGTCGAGCGAAGCGAGGGGCAATTGCGAAGCACAACCTTGCGAGCGAAGAAGGCGCCGCTTGCGAACAGCTCTTCGGCCATCTCGTCGCGGATGGCGACCGCATCGCCGCGGCGGAAGCGCTGATTCTCCCGGTCGATTTCTTTCGGTTTGAACCGGTCGCCATGCATGAAGTAGGTTTGGAGAAACAGTTCGTCCGGGCAGAAGAAGTGCTCCAGCATATTCACCACTTCGCCGAGGAACGGATCGGACAGCATGTCTTCTATCGCGCTGCGCGCCAGCGTATACCACGCACGTCCCCCAAAAAGCAGCCGTTTACCAAAACTCCTGATTCGATATTCGGCCTCAAGGGGAAGCAGCGACCGCATTACGAGTTTTTTTTCCAGGACAAGGTCGGTGACATGGATCCCGCAGCGATGCCTCCAGCGAAAAAGCGGGCTGGTCGATCTTTCCCCGATCAGATTCGCTACCTTCGAATCCACCAAAGCCGGCACGCGTCGATACAGGTCAACCATTTCAGCCCGGGCATCGAAGCCCTCGGCGCCGCCCCAGTCGAGCAGCGAAAATCCGGATAGTCTGACTCCGGATCCAAAATAGGAGAGATGAACGCGCTGACCATTGCGCAATGCATTGGCATAAAAACTTTCAATCCCGGCCTGGGGCGCCAACGCGATGCTGTCGGCCGAGAGATTGATGAGATGGTCCCACGGTTCGTCCATTGTGAGCGCAAATGCGAGCGCGTCGAGAAATGCATGGACTTGCGAAATACCGCCCCAGGCTACCGGCACCCCGATTCTGACGGTAACGCTCTCCAGTTTTCGCGCGGCGATTTGCGACCTCAAATCTTCTGCCCGGTCGCGCATGCCAGGGTCGAGGTTCAGCAGATAGGCACAACCGCGATGCGAAGAATGTTCGAGAAACGCCAAAATCTGCTCGACGTCGCGATGGGCCTGAACGAGGTACAGAATCATTCTTTGCCCCGGGTCATGCAATTATTCACAATTGAAAAGCAAATTGTCCGTTCACGACAAACTTGATTGGCAGGCTCTTCTCGTCCGCAAACTGCACGGCCGCCCTTCGCACGGAAAAATTGCCGTCTTCGTCGCGCCACTGGAAATCGTCGCCGGCAAGGACGCCGCCGCGCCTGAGCTTTGGCATCCAGGCGCGAAGATCGCCCAGCACAGCTTCGAACGAATGATCGCCGTCGATATAAACCCAATCAAGCGATGCATCCGGAAAGGATTTCGCCGCGTCGATTGACGGCTTGCGGACGATCGACACAGTCGCAGTCGAACCGAACCGGGACTGGACGCCGGCAAATATTGCATCCATGTCCTCCTGGGATTTTGCCTCCATTCCCCCATACCAGCGATTGGGAAACCTCGGGACGAACTTCCAGGGATCGATCAGGTGTAACGCGCGCGGCCGGGTCGACTGGATCAGCTTTTGCGTGAAGTCGCCTTTCCACACGCCAATTTCCGCTCCGGCGACACCCTTCGGCAGCCATTCCAGCAAAAAACGGCGACCGGCTCCGAACAGTTCTGCCGCCGCGGGCATCAGCTCTGCATTTCCGGATCAAATTCAAACGCGACGGCTGGATCGCTCATGTGGTGTCGGCCGACTCGATCAGCCCCTCGAGATATTCGCGCAGCGAAGGGTTGGTGGAACCGGAGATGTATTCTCTTACCATCGCCTTCGAGATAAATCCCTGCTGCCAGGCGATTTCCTCAAGGCAGGCGATTTTCAGTTTCTGCCGCTCCTCGATGAGACGAATGAAGGTGGCGGCGTCGAGCAGCGCTTCATGGGTGCCGGTATCGAACCAGGTGATGCCGCGACCAAGCCGCTCGACACGCAACGAACCTTCCCGCAGATAGACGTCGATCAGGCCGGTTATTTCAAGCTCGTTGCGCCGCGACGGTTTTAGTCCGCCGGCAATCTCGCAGGCGCGTCCGTCGAAGAAATAGAGCCCGGTCACGGCCCAGTCCGATCGCGGCTTCGCGGGTTTCTCCTCGACCGAAAGCGCAACCCCGTTTTCGTCGAACTCGACGATGCCGAAACGCTCGGGCTGGTGGACCCGATAGGCGAAAACCGTGGCGCCGCTTCTTCGCTCGACGGCGCTTCGCAGCATCGCCGTGAGCCCCGCGCCATGAAAGATGTTGTCGCCGAGAACGAGGGCCGCGGGCTCGCCATTGGCGAATGCGCGACCGATGATAAACGCCTGGGCCAGGCCTTCCGGCGCCGGCTGGACGGCGTAGCTGAGTTGAATGCCCCAGCGGCTGCCATCGCCCAACAGCCGGGCAAACAGCGCCTGGTCCTGCGGCGTGGTGATAATGAGAATTTCGCGAATGCCCGCCAGCATCAACGTCGATATCGGATAATAGATCATCGGCTTGTCGTAAACCGGCAGCAGCTGCTTGCTGACGACCAATGTCAGCGGGTGGAGTCGCGTGCCGGAGCCGCCGGCGAGAACAATCCCTTTCATCGGACCCGCGCCGCCGGCTGCGTGCCCAAGCCGAGCCTTTCGCCGCGATAAGTCGCGCTGTTGTGCCACCAGTCTTTCCGCTCGAGGTACCAGCGAACCGTCTTGCCGATTCCGGACGTAAAGCTCTCCCGCGCCGACCAGCCGATTTCCTCCCGCATTTTGGAAGCATCGATGGCATAGCGATGGTCGTGACCAGGCCGATCCGCAACGCTCTTTATCAATTCGCGGCGCGGTTTCCCGTCGTTTGCGGGAACCATTTCGTCGAGCAGATCGCAGATCGCCCAAACCACGTCGATGTTGCGGCGTTCGCAATTGGCGCCGACGTTATAGCTCTCCCCCACACGGCCCCTTGTCAGCACGAGATACAGCGCTTGCGCGTGATCTTCCACGTAAAGCCAGTCGCGCACCTGGCTGCCGCTGCCATAGACCGGCAGCGCCTCGCCGTTGAGTGCCTTCAGGATCATCAGCGGGATCAGCTTTTCGGGAAACTGCCACGGTCCGTAATTGTTGGAACTGTTGGACAGCACAACGGGAATTCCGTAGGTCGCATGCCAGGCGCGCACGAGGTGATCGGAGGCCGCCTTCGACGCCGAATAGGGCGAGCGCGGCGCATAGGGACTGGACTCGGTAAAGCTGCCATCCGCATCGAGCGAACCGAACACTTCGTCCGTCGAAATATGATGGAACCGGAAATCATCCGTGCGCGGCCGATGTGCCAGATGCTGCCGGACGGCTTCCAGAAGCACATAGGTCCCGACGATATTGGTGTTGATGCAATCCTGCGGCCCGTCGATCGAACGGTCGACATGGCTCTCGGCCGCCAGATGCATGATCGCGTCGGGGCGAAATTCTTCCAGGACCGCATCCATCGCCGCGCGATCGGTGATGCAGGCTTTCACAAACCGGTAGCGCGGATGATGCTCGCACGCCTCCAAAGCCGCCGGGTTCGACGCATAGGTCAGCTTGTCCAGATTGACAACAACCGCCCCGGTGTCGGCCAGCAGATGACGCACCACGGCCGAGCCGATAAAGCCCGCGCCACCCGTCACCATGATCGTCGAAGGCCGTATCGCCCCGTTCATTCGTGCCTCTTTTCAGGAAGGGTGAGCCTATCAGAAATGGCCAGCCGATTAGAAATGGCCAGCCGATCAGAAATGGTCGAGCAGGCCATGCAAAAACGGAAATTGCCGGTCGCGCTCCAGCAGGGTTCCTGCCTCCGCCTGCTCCGGCCACGCAATCCCTACCTCGGGATCGTTCCACACCAGGCCGCCTTCATGCGCGCGCGAGTAAGGCGCATCGACCTTGTAAAGCACCACCGTGTCGGACTCCATGGTGCAGTAGCCATGCGCGAAGCCGGCCGGAACGAAGAGCTGCCGGCCGTTCTGCGCACTGAGCAGCGCCGACACGTATTTTCCCCGCGTCTGCGAACCCGAACGGATATCGACGACGACGTCGAATATGGCGCCTTGCAAGACGCGCACCAGCTTCGCCTGCGCGAATGGCGGCGTCTGGAAATGCATGCCCCTGATGGTGCCGCGCTGCGCCGACAGCGACTGATTGTCCTGAATGAAACGACAGCTCACACCGATCTTGCGAAAGGCGTCTTCGTTGTAGGCTTCCATAAAATAGCCCCGCGCGTCCGAATGCCGCCGCGGCGTTATCAGGAGAATCTCCGTCAGCGTACAGGGTTCGACCTGGGGCCCGCTCGCCGGCGGTGCTGCGCTTTCGGTCATGGCCGGCTCTCCGGGCTGGCGATCTCGGCAAGCGCTTCGGTCAGCGCCTCGCGCCATGACGGCCGATCGATGCCATACGCGTCGCGAATGCGCGGGCAGTCCAGCACGGAGTTCATCGGGCGGGGCGCGGCGCCCCCGTAGTCGGCGGAGGATATGGGCGTTACCGTGACGGGTAACCGATCTCCGGATTCGGCGAATATCGTTTGCGCGAAGGCAAACCAGCTGGTCGGCTCCGCACTAGCATAATGAAATGTCCCCCAGACCCCGCGCTGTGCCGATATTGCCGTTGCAATCGTCAAAATGGCACGCGCGAGATCGCGCGCCGAGGTGGGCGCCCCGGTCTGATCGGCGACCACGCGAATCTCCCGCCCCTGGGCGCCGAGGCGCAGCATCGTTTTGACAAAATTGTTGCCGTGGCTTGAGAACACCCACGAGGTCCTGATGATGACGTGTCGGGCCAAGCTCTCCCGGATCGCACGCTCGCCCGCCAGCTTCGTGCGACCATACACCGACAACGGATTGACGGCATCGCCCTCGAGATACGCTGCGGTCTTATTGCCGTCGAACACGTAATCGGTGGAAATATGGACGAGCGCGGCACCCGTTTCGGCGCAGATGCGCGCCAGGGCGGCCGGCCCTTCGCCGTTGATCCGCATCGCCAGTTCGGGCTCCGCCTCCGCGCGATCGACGGCAGTACAGGCGGCGGCGTTGACGACCAGATCCGGTCTGGCGGTCAGAAGGGCCCGTCTGATCGAACGCGGCTCCGCCAGATCGCAATCGCCGCGGTCGGTCTGGCGGACCTGAAACGAGGGCGGCCAGTCGAGGTCGGCCAGCTCGCGCGCGAGCTGTCCCGTCTTGCCGATGATGAGAACCTTCATCTTCGCGACCGCCGATTCGCTGCGCCATCCATGGTCAAAACCGGCATGATCAGAAGCGGCCCATCATCCATTGGCGCCGCAAGGCCCAGACTTCGCTCCAGGTTTCGCGCAAAGCGTGTTTCGCCCACAGCCGGCCCAGCATGGGTCGCAATGCCAACAGCGCAAGCCCCGCCGGCCGCTTAAAAAGCGGAAAGTGCCGACGAATCAAGAGCGCCCGCGCGGCGAGGATTTGTCGGATCTTCCGCGCCTGGTCGTTTTCGGTCCCGCTGCCGTGATGCACGATGGCCGCTGCCGGAGTAAAGGCGGGGCGAAACCCCAGCCGGCGCGCCCGCAGACAGAGATCGACATCTTCTCCATACATGAAAAAATCGGGCGAAAATCCCCCGAGCCGATCCCAAAGCGTCTTGCGGATCAGGAGAAAACAGCCCGCCACGATATCCACTTCGCGCTCGCTGCTGCGATCCCAGCCCCCGTAACTGCGCGAGCCGAACAGCGGCGATTGCGGATAGCGCGTGTCGAGCGCCACGCCGCTGCAAAAAAGGTTCCATAGCGAGGGCCGTCTGCAGCATGACATCGGATTCAACGTACCGTCCGCGAACAGCGTGCTGCCGCCCCAGATGCCCGCCTCCGGGCGGCGGCGGGCGAACGCGAGCAGGCTGTCGATGGCATGGTTTCGAACGACCGTATCGGGATTGAGCAGCAGGAGATATTTTCCCCGTGCGGTTCGCGCGGCCAGATTGCAGGCGCCCGCGAATCCGAGATTGACCGGCTCGGCCATCAGGCGAAATTCGGGGAATTCCGCGGCAATCGCCGGCGGCGAACCGTCGCGTGAGCCGTTATCGACCACCAGCACCTCGTAGGGGACCGTACAAATCCCCTGCTCGATCGAGCGCAGGGCCTGCAGCGTCATCTCGCGCGAACCATAGCTCACGACAATGATGGATAGGTCGGGCTTGGCTGCATCCGTCATGGAATTGCCGCCGTCATACCGGATTGAGGTCGAGATAACTGCGCGTCGCCATTCCGAGCCAATAGTCGAAGACGCTGCCCACATCCAGTGCGATGCCGCCGCTCGCCCGTGCGACATCGCCCAGCCATTTACCGAGATATCCCCCGCCGATCAGCACAAGGCGACCATCCGACCGGTGCTTGAGCGTCTCCGCGACCCGATCGAGAATGTCCGGCAGACTGCGGGCGTCCGCCCGGTGTTTCAGCGATGGCGCCGAGACGCGATCCGGCGGCAGGATCACGCTGGCGGCGACCCTCGCGCCAAACCTGGTCTGGACAAAATCCGCCAGATCCGGATGGCAGGAGACAAGCACGACGTCCCGCTTTCCCGCGAGCAGCTCCGGGTAAATCTCCCATCGCTCCAGATCCTGATGCAGATGGCAGGAGGTAAACACGGGAGCGGGCATCCCGACGCCGCGAAAGGCCTCGTAATGTTCGACGCAATAGAGGATCGCGCGCAGCCCGCGTCCGGTCAGATTGCGATCCAGCCAATCGTTCGCTGTCGGCCGCAATTCGCGAAGATACCGCGACGCGGTGGGGATTCCGATGCAGTCGGCGCTCCAGATCGCATTGGAGACCAGCCGGCTCATCCGCCCGCGTTGTGCGACGCTCAACGTCTTGCCCCACCAGATTCGCTCCCGCTCCATTGCGTCGCCTCCGGCGAGACGTGAAAGATACGGCTCGTAGGGCAGACACGCCGCTTCTCCATCGCCGATGCGCACGAACGAGAACGGCTCGCCGCCCGCCAACCTGGCGTGAACCAGCCGCACAAAGGCGATGCACTGCGCGCGCGAGACCGCGGTGTCGAAAAGAACCAACGGGCATTTGGCCGCCAGCATTGCCTCGCTTTTGACAACCCGTTGGAGCAGCATTCTCGGCGCCGGCTGCGAAACGGACCGGTCGATCATCCTCGCGAGCCGGCGGTGGCTTCGCTCATGCGTTGCCGTTGCGTCCAAATCCGCCGTGCGCCCGAAATGGGTATGGATAATTCCGTTCAACCGCAAAGCCGCGATGCGCCGGTCGGGCCTGCTCCGGAGGCCTTTGAAGAACCGCCGTATGAGACTGCGCACGCCGGCCCGATCGCCGCGCCGGTCATGCACGAAAGCGAGCCCCAGAACGAAATCGCTATCGGCTGCGGTCAGCCCTGGCGCCGCCAGCAACGATGCCATACCGGCTTCCGCTTCGGCCTGTCTGCCCGCACGAAGCGCACAGTGAATACCCTGGCGCAGGAAGGTCCGGTCCGAGGGATATCTCAGAGAGGCCGCCCGCCAAAAATCCGTATGATCGTCGTGACGGCGCCGGATTGTGAGAATCCGGCCGCGCAAATAGAGCCCGCGCCGCCGGTCGAAGGCCGAGATTGCCGTGACAACGGCTCCCATGAGGCCGAGGTCAATGGCGCGCAAAGCGACCGCGCGCATGCTTCGCCTGAGAACGACCCGTGCAGCGCGAAAATCCGGGGCGTCAACGCCCATGATCGAGCCCCTTCAATTCCAGCCGTGCCGAAAATCGCACGGTCGTCAGGGTCGGGGCAACACACGGCATTGGTGTGTCAAGCTCGAAGTGACGATGTGCGATCAAACTAGGAAGTCGGGACGGCCCGCGCTAGGGTCTTCTTTCCCGGGAGTCCGCGCGCGGCCTTCTTACGTGAGCCGGCGTTTACCATGAAACGTCCAGACTGCGCATGGCAGAGCAGAAGGATCGCAATTGACAGAGCGTATCGGACATCCGGAATCGCGCACCCCCATTCGGATCGTTACCGTCCTGGGCACCCGACCGCAGTTCGTCAAGGCTTTTCCCCTGTCCCGGCGATTGCGCGAAACGGGCCAGTTCGACGAAGTGGTCATTCACACCGGACAGCACTTCGATCCGGACATGTCCGATGTGTTCTTCGCCGAACTCGGCATCCGCTCGCCGCGGTACTATCTGGACATTCACGGTGGCCGTCACGGAGAAATGACCGGCCGGATGATGCAGGCCGTGGAAACCATCCTCGTCTCCGAGCAGCCGCGGGCGGTGATCGTCTATGGCGACACGAACTCGACGCTGGCGGGCGCGCTGGCCGCATCGAAACTCAACATCCCGATCGTCCATATCGAAGCCGGCCTTCGTTCCTACAACCGACGGATGCCGGAAGAAATCAACCGCGTCGTCGTCGATCATCTGAGCGCCGTTTTGCTGTGCCCCACGTCCCGCGCGGTCGACAATCTCAAGCGCGAAGGAATCGTTCATGGCGTGCATCAGGTGGGCGACCTCACCTTCGATGCGGCACTGATCGCCACGCCGCTGGCGGCACGCATGTCTGCCATCCTGCTGCAACTCGGACTGGAACCGCGCCGTTATGGAGTGGCCACGTTTCATCGTGCCGAAAACGTATCAAGTGGCGAGCGGCTGGCGCGGATCGCGGCGTATCTCAGGGCCGAGGCCGAGCGCAGACCGCTGATCCTTCCGCTCCATCCGCGAACCCGCGAAGCCCTCAAGACCGCCGGACTCAATCTCGACAGCGAAATGGTCAAGACCATCGAGCCGCTGGGCTATCTCGACATGTGTCAACTGGTCCGCTGGGCAGAGGTCGTCATCACCGATTCCGGCGGCCTTCAGAGGGAAGCCTATTTCCACCGGATTCCGTGCGTCACGCTGCGCGACGAGACCGAATGGAACGAGACCGTCGAATATGGCTGGAACAGGATGTGGAGCGTGCCGGAATATCGGGAAAGGCGCGACATTCCCGGCTACGGAACCGAGGCCACAGCGGGACGGATTATCGACATTCTGTGCACGTCCCTGGCGAGGGAACGGCCGGCCGACAGCCCTGCGTCTTCACCTGCTGCATAGCGATCCCGCACGGCAGGTTCCGGGGAACTCCCCTTATGCGCGGCGATGATCGCGAACATTTGCCAGAAGCAGATGGGCGATCAGGTAAAACGCAGCACTGGCAAGCAGAATGGACGCTTCGGACACAAGTCTGTCGGGATCTCCGGTATCGGTCGGGTAGTTGGGAACCTGTACATCCAGCAGAAATGACTGCTGCTGGTTGGCAAGGCTCTGGGCCGCCACCAGTGCCTGTTGGGAGGCGGTCAATTCCATCTCGGCCACCGGGCGCTCGTAGGGCTGAGCCGTTTCGACCGCCTTGGTGGCGTCGCCGAGTTGCGTCTGGGCGAATTTGAGCGTCGATGCGGCCATCTGCATCGACATATTGATCACAAATTTCTGCGACAGCTGGACGATCGCGTTGCAGATCGCCTGCGCCCGCTTTGCGTCATAGTCGAGCACGTTGATCGTTATCAGCAACGTGGTCGAATCCTGCGAGTTGGTGACCATCTGCTGATAAAAACTGAGAAAATCTTCGTCGCTTGCGTCCGCGTCCATCCGCCAGAACAGGCTGTGGGTTTTGGACGAATAAATTTGCCGCAGATGAAACTGCTTGTCGAGCAGCTTCAGGATATCGGGCGATTCGATATATTGAACCACTGCTCCGGTTTCCGATGTGCCCGCGGAACTGCCGAGCAGGCTGCTGCCCATCAACGAACCGAGACTGGAACTCGACGCCGAGGAATTCTGAAGATCGACAATTGCCTGCGACTGATACAGCGAGTCCGTAAAGCCATAGAGATAGATGAACCCCACCAGGCCGGCGACGGGAACGATGGTCCAAAAAGAGGTGAGTTCCGACAGCCAGTCGGCGCTTCTGCGAATTCCGCCGGCGATGTGCCGCAAGGGAGCGCTTTGACGAGATCGCACCGGCTCAAGGGGTTCGACCTCTGCGCCAGCGGGACGTGAGCCGATCAGCCTGTTTGTCAATGTCATGACCCTTCCGCAAATCCCGTTTCGTTATCGTGTTCGCTCCGGCATGCCGGATAAAATTCAGAAGTCCGAAAGAAGTGCCGTCGCCATCTCAACGTTCTGGTCATCGTCGCCGGCGGTTGAGTCCGGCGTTGCGTCTTCCGGCTTTCGGTCGGCCGCGATCGCACTTTGTCGTTCGGCCTCGGCCTTCTGCAACGCCTTGAAATATTCCACGCCCTCGCTTGCTTCGGGAAAGTGTGTAGCACGGCCCTGTTCCAGGACGTAAATCGAATCGCAGAATTCCGTTACCGCCTGGGCCGCACTGGTGACGAACAGGATTGCTTTGCCTTCGGTCCGCTGGCGCAGACTCTCAACGGCCTGGAGCTTGAATTCCTTTCGTTGCGGCACGATCGTGTTATCAAACAGATAAAGCTCGAACTCCATTGCGATTCCCAGGGCGAATGCCAGTTGTCCCTTCACATAGGGAGGACATCTCGAAACCGGCTGACTGAGAAAGTTCGTCAATCCCCCCAATTCCCCAACGGAATGCACGAAATCCGGATTTTTCACACCGTATATCCGCGCCAGAGATCGAATGTTCCAGGCAACGCTCGAACTGGGGACGATAAAGGAGCCCGAGGGGATAGGCCAGGAAACGCTCAGGTCCTTTTGAATGCGCCCGCTATCGGGTCGGGCCGTTCCGCAAATCATGCCAAGCAGCGTGCTCTTGCCGGATTTCGGCAGTGCGAGGATGCCAATGCGGGAAGTGCGGCCGATCTCCAGGTTGAGCTTGTCGAACAGCAGATGCGGCTTGCCCTGCAATTTAACGGCCTTCGTGACGTCTTCCAGCAGGACACTCATGTCAGCGGCATGCGCACGCGCGTATACCGTTCGCACAGCAGACCGAGGGCGACCATTCCCAGTATGCATTCCGCGATGTAAAAAGGGCTTCCGACCGGACTGACATAGTTGGGAAACCAATACTGGCGGATCAGCTCTTCGATCTGAAGCATCGGATTCCAAATGAGATAGGGCCAAATGTAGGTCGGAAACCTCGTGATCGGCATATATACACTGGATAAGAAAAGAGCAAATCTCATGAAAAAGCTGATAAATTTTCCAGCAGGCGAATAGACCCGCCCCAGGAGCATCATCATCATTCCGAAAGAGATGCCAATAGCAATACAACCCACATACATTATACAGACGCCGAGAAAAAACTTTGGAAAGCCGGAATGTTCAAAGTAACTTGAAATGACGGTCGCTATAATAAAAGCGATGGTATATGTGATAATAAGCTGAACGGAAGATCCAAAAATCAAATCGAGTTCAGTAATGGCCGGCAAGGAAAGAAGCTTCCTGTTTCTCCCGATTGACGGGCCGGCATTGTGATAGAGCGCGCTGAACAGGAACCATGGCAACGCGCCCGTCAGTACGAAAGTCGCGGGCGGAAGACCCGGAGGATTGAAGGCCCTGAGTACCAGTTTCATCACACAGAGACCGAGCACCGAGAGCCCCACATCGACCAGAGACCAGGCATATCCGTACATGAGACTGGTCTGCTGGGCATTGATCTCGCGCACGGCAATTGCGCCGATGACGCGCATTTGGGTTCGGATGAGGTTCGGCATGCAAACAATCCGGTTCGTGTTGTCGGACCGAGCAACGGATCCACGGGTTGCTAGGCGAGGATGATCCGTTCGCGCCCCTGCCGCACATTGCGTGTTGCGTTGCGGGTATCGACCACGAGATCAATGGACCCAACAAGCTCCGCGTAGTCAACCCCGTCATGATCCGTAACGATCAGGGCGGCATCGAAGTATTGTGAAAATCGTTCCGGCTGCCAGACGATGCACTCGCGGCCCGCCAGATCGGGATGCGCGCGGGTCTGGGGAATTGCCGGGATCCAGGGGTCGAAGTAGCGCACATCGGCGCCGCTCGCGACAAGTTCGTCCATGATGACGAGTGCCGGACTCTCCCGCAAATCATCGACGTTCTTCTTGTAGGCGACGCCGAGAAGAAGGATGCGCGCCCCGTTCAGGCTGAGCCTTTTGCGGGCGGAAAGCGCGACGGCCATTGCATTGACCACTTCGCGCGGTTCGGCCGAATTGACCTCGCCGGCGAGTTCGATGAAGCGGGTTGGGACTTCGTACTGGCGCGCTTTCCAGGTCAGATAGAACGGGTCGATGGGGATACAGTGGCCGCCGAGTCCGGGACCCGGATAGAACGGCATGAAGCCGAACGGTTTGGTGGAAGCCGCGTCGATCACTTCCCAGACATTGATGCCCATGCGCCCGTAGATATGTTTCAGTTCGTTGACGAGAGCGATGTTCACGCAGCGAAAGATGTTTTCGGTAAGCTTGACGGCCTCCGCGGTCGCGGACGAGCTGACCGGCACAATGCTGTCGACCAGCGATGAATAGAACGCGTTGGCCAGCAGCCGGCTGGCATCGTCATCGCCTCCGACCACTTTTGGAATGATCGTGGTGTGAAATTGCGCGTTGCCCGGATCTTCGCGTTCCGGAGAGAAGGCCAGAAAAAAGTCGCGGCCGGCTTTCAGGCCTGTCGCCTCCAGAATTGGCCTGACGATTTCCGTCGTGGTTCCGGGATAGGTCGTCGATTCCAGACAAATGAGCTGGCCGGGGCGCAGTGAGCGGGCAATGCTGTGCGAAGTCTGCTCGACGAACGACAGGTCCGGTTCGCGATTTTTGGTCAAGGGAGTGGGCACACAGATCAACACGACATCCGGCTCGGACAAATCAGCGTCGGTGCCGGTTGCCCGAAAGCGGCCGCTGTCCCGCATCAGCGAAATTTTGTCATCGGCAATCGTGGCGATGCAGGACTTGCCGCTGTTCAGCGCGTCGACCTTGTTCGGATCGGTATCGAATCCTATGACGCGAAAACCTTTCTTGTGCGCTCCCAGTGCCAGCGGTTGCCCGACATACCCCATTCCGACGATACCGATCACGGCATCGAAGGCGCCAATTCTCGCCGCGAGGACATTCACGTCGATGCTTGCCGCATCGCGGCCGGAAGGCATTTCAGCAGGCATCAATCCCCCTATCGGTCCGACGCCCGATGAGCCGGACCGTCTTGCGATTCCTCATAGTACCATACCGGGTTCCAAGTCCTGCGCCGGCTCAATCGGGGACGCTGTTCAGGCCGGCGCCAGGACGCCGTTCTGCAGGACGTATCGCTCGCCCGAACGCGGGCATGTCAAATCGTCGCCGAGCGGGTTTCCACTGCGACTGACCCACGACCGGAACCGGGCCGGAATTCCCGCGACCAGGGCATAATTCGCGACATCGCGATTGACAACCGCGCCGGCGGCAACCATCGCATAGGCACCGATGGTAACCCCGCAAACGATTGTCGCATTCGCTCCGATGGAAGCCCCGGTTCGGACAAGCGTAGGACGTATTTCGTCCGAACGATCGATGAAAGCCCGGGGGTTGATGACGTTGGTGAACACAACGCTGGGACCGCAGAACACATCGTCTTCAAGCGTTACGCCGCGATAGACCGAAACATTGTTCTGAATTTTGCAACCATGTCCGACCCGGACATCCGGCCCAATCATCACGTTCTGTCCGATGACGCAGCGCTCGCCGATCCTGGATCCGGCCAGGATGTGGCAAAAATGCCATATCCTGGTCTGCGCTCCGATTTCCACGTCGCCATCCACGACGGCCGTCGCGTGGACGAAATGGTTGATCGTCCCGGTCATCTCATCGACACCAATGCCAGTTGCGGCAACGCCCGGCCATGATCGACCGGACTGCTCTGGAAGACGTGAGGATCAGTTCGCGAAGCGGGGATCGATGAGGGTGCCCGCGTCATTGGCAGCCACTGAATTCGTTGCACTCGACTGACCGGACAAAGGCAGATTGCGCTCCACAGGCCTGTGCCTGTCGAACCCCTGTCGCGGAGGACGACGTTTGCCGACCGCACGACTGGCGGCGTCGAGAACAGCCAGCACCCGGATCGCTTCCGCCGAGTCCGTCCTGGGTGGCGTGCCGTATCGGACGGAATCGAGAAAATGCCCGCATTCTTCTCTCAGCGGCTCGCATTCCTTGAGATCGTAGCGTTCGGCCTGGGCCTTCACCGACCAGGGCCGTCCGTCGCGGTATACGATCTGATGGTCGAAAACGAGCAATTTGTCCTGCCACGCAACCCTGTCGTCGAAAATCGCCGTTGCCTTCGATCCGACCACCGTGATTTTTTGCTCTTTGTACGGATTGATCCACGAGACATGGACACGCGCCGACACGCCCCCGGCAAAGTCCATGAAGATGCTCGCGATGTCGACGACTTTTTCGCTCAGGATCGAACTGCCTTCGGCCCTTACCCGCGTCGGCATTTCCCCCATGATCGCAAGGATCACCGAGATGTCGTGCGGTGCGAACGACCACATGACGTCCTCTTCCGACCTCAGCCTTCCCGGGCTCAGCCGGTTGGCATAGATGCATTTTACCTCGCCAAGCTTGCCGCTTTTCACAAGCTCGATCAGCTTCAGGATATGCGGGTGATAATGCAGCAGATGACCCACCATCAGCACGCGCGAGCGTTGCCGCGCGAGGACCGCCAGTTTTTCCCCTTCTGCCAGATTAAGCGCCAGCGGTTTCTCGACGAACACATGCTTGCCGGCATCGAGCGCCCGGCGCACCTGTCTGCCGTGCAGCGCGGCAGGCGACGCCAGCGCAATGGCGTCGCAGCGCGAATCCTCCAACAGTTGATCGAGGGTGCGCAAAGGAACGCCGAATTCAGCCGATACCCTCGCCGCTCTGACCGTGTCCGGCTCGCAAATCGAATGGAGGGCGCCAAGATGGGCCAGGTTCCGGGCAATATTTTTGCCCCAAAAGCCGCAACCTACCGCTGCGACGCGTGGCAGGTTGGGTGCCGGCCCGACCAAACCTGACATAAATCCCCGCTAGCGTGCAGCTCGTCTGCTGCGCTCGTTTGCTTACAGGCGCGCACCCTACATGGCCGAGTCGCGATGTTCAATGCAGGATGATACCCGACATTCCAACGAGCTTAACGAAGACGTTCCCGTTCGCGACAATCTTCAGCTTGCGGGACGCAGTGTCTCCGTCGTTATCGGATCGAGCCCGGGATGCACGTATTGCACGCTGCGCCAGACAGCGTTGGTGGCGGCGTCCTTCCAGAATTCGTCGCTGAACCGCCAGTCGAGCTGGGGCGCCGAACAATCCTCGATCACGTGCGAGGTCAGGTGCGCTACTGCGACGATGACAATCCGTTCCCGCCCGGCGTCGCGTTCGCTGCAACGCACGGCAATGCCATACGCGTTCAAATCGGCCAGATCGTAACTATAATCATGCACGCCGGCGGCGCTCCGAACGGCGGGGGTCTGCTCCAGGAACCCGGTGAGATTATGCACGAACCCCGTCGTGCGGAGAATCCGGCCGTCGCGGGTGGCGATGGCGAAGCGGGTCCCGCCGACCCATTGCAGATCGCTGCCGGATTTCGACCCAAGGACGAACATCGCCTCGCCGCTGGAGCCAAGGCGGACACCGAGCGTGGCGTAGGGGACGGCATCGGCCTGGCTCCGCGTAATGCCCTCGGAATCGCCTCCCGTTATCTTTTGATACAACAGGCTTCCGATCTGGACGATATCGGAATGGTTTGCGCAGGCCGCCAATGGCGACGCCAGGCCGACGCAGGCTGCCATCTGAAGGACTCGCTGCCTGATCACTGAAAGACATGCGGCCATTGGCGCTGCAAATCTCCGTAGCTGGACGTTTGAGTCGTATCGTAAAGCAAGGTGGCGTTGTTGAGCGGCTGGCCGCCGTCGCGCTGGATCGGCCGGATATCGAGGTCGTAGGTCGATGACGATCCGAAAGGAAGCGCCCATTCCGTCGGAATGACGATCTTGATGCCCTTGTCGAAGCTTCCTTCGCCGAATTTGCTGAACGGGACGTTGGTGATTGTGGCCCAAGCCCCAATCTCGACCCCCGTATCGAACCGGCGATAGAGTTCGAAAGTGCCACCATAGTCGCCCGCGAGGTAGCGGCCGACCCGCAAAACCGCAGTCGTGTTGTACCACGGCGTCTCGACATAAAGCGAAGCCTGGCCGGTCAGGACATGATAGTGGTACTGGCCGAACCCGAACAATTCGTTGTCGTTGCGCTGATACGCCTCATAGAGATCGGCGCCGAGCGCCCAGCGCTGGCCGAACGGCCGGTAAAGCACCTCGCCCCCGTAGGCAGCAAACATCTGCTCGATATAGCCGGCCGTGACCCGTGCGTAAAACTCCGGCGCCGGCTTCGACCAATAGGAGAAGGAGACATCGTCGATGCCGGTGAACCCGTGCTTCAGATAGAGCGCAACGTCGCTGCGCACATGGGGAAGCACGCTGTTGCTCGACCTTGTGATGCTTGAGAAATCGTTCCACAGACCATAGGTCGCCTGATCGTCAAGCGTCAGTCCGGGCAGCAGTTCCAGACTGGAGCTTCCGCCCACGCCCACACCGACATAGACGGGATTGTTCGGGTCGAAGAAATCCTCCTGGACGGCCGGAAAGATCGACCACAGGAGTCGCGGATATCCCTGAACGGGTCCATCGTGGATTGAGGGTCTGGCGTCCGACAACACGCTGGACGCCCAAAGTTCTGCCGGGGTTCCGCTTTGCTGACCCATGGCGTCCGCCTGCGATCGCGGAACGACGACCGTCGTCAGGGGAACATGGGCGAAGGCAGTCGTGACTTCGAAGGCATTGATTTCCGCCGGCGCGGTTGCGGACAACACCCGAAGGGCGCGGCTGATCGCTTCGGTGTCGCGCAGATACTGGGGATTTTCGATCTCGACTCGCACGACGTCCTCGCGGATGGTGATGCCGTCCACGCGCAGGCCCTGGTCTTCGATGGCGCCCTGCATGCTCGCGAGCAGCGAGGCGCGGGTGACGGGTTTGCCGACGGTCACAGTCGTTTTTGCAACCGGTTGCAAGCCGTTTGCCCCGGACAGCGCAGGGTCCGGCGGCCGCAAATCGACGGAAGGCAATTGCGTCAGATCGATGAAATGCGTGCGCCACGACTCATCCCCGGCCATATCCGGCTGGGCGGAAGCCGGTTGGGCGGTCTGCGCCTTTGCCTTTGCCGCTTCGATGTCTTCGGGCTTGCGCGGCACGAAAGGCGGCTGTGGGTCGAGACGCGCGTCCCAATTGGGCTCCGACGGATTGGTCAGGATGTCGATGTTAACGGCGGGAACGCGGCCGTACATGTACGCGACCCCAACATCCACGTTCGACCAGAACCGGTATTGCGCGCCGAAATTCATCGGGAACGGCGCGTAGTTGGTGAAGATGTGTCCCTTTTTGGGCAGACCGGCCTGGATATAACTCGATTCCTGGGTGTAGGCGTCGCTGGAATATTCGACCTTTAGCGTCAGCCTGGGGATCGGCGTGTTGTATTCCAGCCCGCCAAAGACACCCACATTCTGCCCGCGGAAATAATCGCCGACCAGCACGCTGCCGCCGGTCGTCGAGGTGTCGCCCGACCTCGTACAGAACGTGGCATAAATCGAGCACAGCGGATTGGTGAAGGCGGGACGCGACGCAAGCCGTCCCCAGCCCAGTCCCAATGTTGCATCGATTGGTCCGAAGCGCTTCGAGGCAACGAGGTACTCGGCGGAATAGACGCCGGTTCCGATGAAATCCTGAAGACCCAGAGCAATCTGGGGAATGTACTCATCTTCCTGCACGAGACGAAACTTCATGTCGAAGCTGCGGTCGTAAAGCGCTCTTTGACCCACCGGCGGCAGCGCGTAATCGATGGTGTAGCGAAATGTCGTTTCGAGCCACGGCGTCGCCTGGAAGTTCAGGCTGATGCGATCGTCCGGACTCTTGAGGCCCGCATCGACCCAGAAATAGCCGTCGGGCATGAAGCGGGCATTGCGCATGTCGAGCAGACCGACGCCGCCATACAGCGAAGGCGTGGGAATGTCTCCAACCAGCGTATAGGGATCGGTTTGTGCGGTTGCGGTCGCTGCACTGCATATCGCGAGTGCGCCCGCCACGGCGAACGCACGGAGAAGGCTCCAAACACGCGAACTCAGGTGCAGCAAAATCCAACGCCCCGGGCGGACCGCGGCTTGCCCGGTGCCCCGCAATCCCGCGAGATTCTGATTGCGCGCCCGACAAACCCAGCCATTCAGCGTCAAACTACTGGCATGCGCGCGGCGTCATGTCCATGCAGGCGCATCCCTGCCGAAGCGAAAAAAATCTTTCCGCGCAGCGATTTACCTTCGGCGCACCCGGCCGCTTTAACTTGCGTCCGCTGCGCGCGTTAGGGTAAATGGCCCGCTTGGTGTCGAACCCAAAAAGAGGCGCTTCCGCGCGCGGGGGCAGGCTTTCATGTTTTCAAGATGGTTTCGGGCAGCGCTTCTTGCGCTGATCGGCATTGCGGTTTTGTTGTGCTGGGATCTGGCGAAGGTCGACGCCCAGACAATATCGAACTCGACCGTGCAATCGGTCCTGCAGAGTCTGGGCCAGACTACGCCGTCGGGAATGTCGTCCGGCGGCGTTGTGCCGCCGTCTGCTCCCATTGTCGTGACACCCTCCGTATCGCCTTCGACCCAGACAATCGCGCCGGCGAC
>Ga0208849_1000794_pt1 | contig 26132 bp, 22 predicted proteins | sample NGESurdeep072012_10_FD_184470 | JGI IMG/M metagenome (GOLD analysis project Ga0208849, IMG submission 184470) | Arctic peat soil microbial communities from Barrow, Alaska - NGEE Surface sample 53-3 deep-072012 (SPAdes) | ecosystem: Environmental > Terrestrial > Soil > Wetlands > Peat ... | reverse complement strand
GCGAGGGCGCGCGCACATGAACGCCAACATCGCGGCCCTGCTCTATCTGCTGTGCGGGGTGCTGTTCATCCTGGCGCTGCGCGGGCTTTCCAGCCCGGTGACCAGCCGGCGCGGCAACCAGATGGGCATGGTCGGCATGGCCATCGCCGTGGCCGTAACCCTGGCGACGCTGTGGGGCGCGGGCGCGCTCGACGCGACAACCCTGGTGCTGATCGGCGGCGGCGTCGCCATTGGTGGAACCATCGGCGCGGTGATCGCCCGGCGCGTGGCGATGACCGCCATGCCGCAGCTGGTGGCGGCGTTTCACTCCCTGGTCGGACTGGCGGCCTGCCTGGTGGCGGCCGCCGCGCTCTATACGCCGGCCGCCTACCATATCGATGACGCGGGCGGCGTGCGGCTGGAAAGCCTGATCGAGCTTTCCATCGGCCTGGCCATCGGCGCGATCACGTTCACCGGCTCGCTGATCGCCTTCGCCAAGCTGAACGGCAACATGTCGGGGGCGCCGATCCTGCTGCCCGCCCGCCATCTGATCAACCTCGCCCTCGCCGGCGCCATCGTGGTCCTGATCGTGCTCCTGGTGATCAGCGGCGGGGAGGCGAAATGGGCCTTCTGGGCGACGTTCGCGGTTGCGCTCATCGCCGGGGTGACGTTGATCGTCCCCATCGGCGGAGCGGACATGCCGGTCGTGGTCTCGATGCTGAACAGCTATTCGGGCTGGGCCGCGGCGGCCCTCGGCTTCACCCTGGCAAACGTCACCCTGATCATCACCGGGGCCTTGGTCGGCTCGTCGGGGGCGATCTTGTCCTACATCATGTGTAGGGGCATGAACCGCTCGTTCGTCTCGGTGATCTTGGGCGGCTTCGGTGGCGAAACGGCGGCGGCCGGCGGCGCGGTCGAGACCCGGCCGGTCAAGCAGGGGTCGGCCGAGGACGCCGCCTTCATCCTCAAGAATGCCTCCAAGGTGATCATCGTGCCGGGCTACGGCATGGCCGTGGCCCAGGCCCAGCACGCCCTGCGCGAGATGGCCGACCGGCTGAAGGCCGAGGGCGTCGAGGTCAAATACGCCGTGCATCCGGTCGCCGGACGGATGCCTGGCCACATGAACGTGCTCCTGGCCGAAGCCAATGTGCCCTACGACGAGGTGTTCGAACTCGACGACATCAACGCCGAGTTTCCCAGCGCCGACGTCGCCTTCGTCATCGGCGCCAACGACGTGACCAATCCGGCCGCCAAGACCGACCCGAAGAGCCCGATCTACGGCATGCCGATCCTCGACGTCGACAATGCCGGCACGGTGCTGTTCGTCAAGCGCGGCATGGGCTCTGGCTACGCCGGGGTCGAGAACGAACTCTTCTTCCGCGACAACACCATGATGCTGTTCTCCGACGCCAAGAAAATGGTCGAAGGCATCGTCAAGGCGCTCTAGGCGGCGACCCCCTGGGCCGGCGGCAGACCGGCGTAGATATGCGGGGACGGGTGCGAGAAGGTAGGGTCGTTGCGGACCTCGAGAGGAACGGCTTCATAGATCGGGCAGCGGCCGAGATTTAGTCGCTCGCGGGCCGCCTCCAAAGGCTCCGCCATCAGACGTTCGTAGTCTTCGCCGGGCAGCCAGGCCGAGCCGCATCCTCGACGATAGGCCTGCCAGATCGCCTGCCGTGCCTGCTTGTTGCCCGAACGCAGGGCGATGCCGCCGGAAATGAACGCCCAGCCAAGCCCGTGAGTCTGGGCGAAGGTGAACGCCACCAGGCACACTTCCCCTAAGAGGTCGCGGTTGTAGCCGGTCAGCACGTGCCAAAGATCGTGAACATCGCGGATGCGCCGGCCGTACCAGTCCAAGGGGTCCGGGCCCTCGTGGCGGACATCACTGATCTGCACCAGCCCGTCGGCCGACAGATGCTCGCGCGAGGTGAATTCGGCATAGGTCGCGCCCACCGTGCCTGGGGCGAACGACTCAACCCATGCCCGGTCCATCAACTTCCTCGCCAACTCTACATGCTCGTAGGCCAGGCGCCCGCCGTCCGGTTGGGCCAGAAGGTGCAGATAGTTGTCCAGTGTCGCCCGTCCGGTCAGGGCGCGAATGATCTCGAAAACCTGGGTGGTGTCTTCCTTGTCGGCCATCCACTTGCGCAACGCATTGTAGGCGTGGCCCCAGTCGCGCGGGACCTTCTGGCGCTTCCAGCTGCGATTGAGCGGGCGCTTGGCCGATGCGCCTGGATTCATGGCTTAAGTCCCCCCAAGGACGATCTTCCGAGAGATTGAACCTGCGCCGATCCAAGATCAAGCCGAGCCGCGCCTCGGAAGGTCTAGGCGGCTGCGAGGCCGTGATAGGCGTGGGCCGATGGGTGGGAAACGGTCGGGTGCCTGCGAATCTCCATCGGCACTGAGTCATAGATCGGGGAGGAGCCCAGATTCAGGCGGGTGCGGGCCTCCTCAAGGGGTTCGCCCAACAGCCGCTCATAGTCCTCTCCCGGCAGCCAGGCGGCGGCGCAGCCTCGACGATAGCCTTCCCAGATCGAGCGGCGGGCCCGTCGATCGCCCGATTTGAGCGCAACGCCCAGCGAGATGAAGGCCCAGCCGAGCCCATGGGTCTGAGCATACGCAAACGCCACCATGCACGCTTCGCCCAGCCCGTCGCGGCCGTAGCCGGTGACCACGTGCCAGATATCGTGAATGTCGCGAAGGCGCCGGCCGTACCAGTCGTACGGATGCGGAGACTGGTAGTCCCCGTCCCCGGAAGCCTGCAGGCTGACCTGCAGCAGTCCGTCAGCGGAAAGATGCTCGCGCGAGGTGAACTCCGCGTAGGCCGCCCCAACCGTGCCCGGCTGGAAGCTTTCCACCCAGGTCCGATCGGTCAGTTTTTCGACGAACTCGAGGTGTTCATAGGCCAGCCGCCCGCCATCAGGCTGGGCCAGCAGATGGACGTAGTTGTCCTCATGCGAGCGGCCAGACAGAGCGCGGATGATTTCGAACACCTGGGTGGTGTCTTCGCCGTTGGCGATCAGTTTTTTGAGGGCCGCGAATGCGTGGTCCCAATGACGCGGAGACTTGCGGCGTGTCCACCTTCGGCTAAGCGTCGGCTGCCGTGATGCGCTGTCGACCATTGCTCTTCCCCCAAAGAAAGCACGATCAGTCTTCCCCCTTGACTCCTTTTCGATCGCCTTTCAACTGGCGCGGACTGCGCCGCAGCCTGCCGGGCGCTCGACCGCAAGCCCCCTGCGCTGGTAAACTGCCGCTATGTGCAACCGCTACGGCTACCAGCATCCCTATAACCGCCTGGTCGCGGAATTTTCCGAGATCGGGCCGGTGCGCTGGTCCGGGGCCGAGCCCAACGCGCCGCGCGACCACATCCGGCCGACCAATATCGCGCCGGTGTTGCGCGCCCATGCCGATGGCGGCGTCGAGCTTGTGGATCTGCGCTGGGGACTGGTGCCGTTCTTTCACAAGCAGCCGGCGAAGGACTGGAAGATGCTCGGAACCAATGCCCGCGCCGAAAATGTGCACGCGACCGGCATGTACCGCGGGGCCTATACGCGCCGCCGATGCCTGGTCCCCGCCACTCACTATTTCGAGTGGACGGGCGAAAAGGGGGCCAAGACCATGTGGCGGTTCCACGTTCCCGAGCAGGAGATTTTCGCCTTTCCGGGCCTGTGGGACCGTGCGGGTCCGGCAGGAGAGGAGTACGAGAGCTTCACCCTGCTTACGTCCGCGCCGGGCCCCGACCAGGCGCCCTACCACAACCGTCAGCCGGTGATCCTTGACCGCTCCCACTGGGCCGCCTGGCTCGATCCCGCCAACCACCTGGCGCGCTCGTTCCAGGGTTCACCCGCGGGAACGATTGCGGTGGCGATGGCGGACGGTGCCGGTAACTGTTCTGCCCGCCAGAGGAACTCCCGCCCAGGTTGATTGCGGCCCTGCGCCCCTTCCGTCACGACGCTGATCGCGCCGCGCCACCTCCCCCGCAAAGAGGGCGGGGGAGGAGTTTTTTTAGAAATTCCTGCCCCGCAAGCACAGCGCCGCGGGGGAGGGGGACCGCCGGCGCAGCCGGTGGTGGAGGGGGCGCATGGCCGCGATCAACCCGCTAGAAACGTCCAGACCTCAGCGAAACACCAGGCCCTCAAAGGTTTTCGCGTTGCGCCACTCATCGAGGTATTTGAAGTAGGCGGTGGCGCCGGCGGGATAGCCGACGTTCAGGCGCGCCGCCGGGCCTGGCGACTGGCCTTCATTGTTGTAATAGCCGGGCGTGCAATCGGGCGATCCCAGCATCGGCCCCATGCCGGTCAACAGAAGCTGGACCCAGGCCTCCTCGGCCTCCTTGGACACCTCGACTTCGCGCAAGCCGTTGTCCAGGGCGTGCTTGACGACCTGGGCGATGGTCCGGCCCGCCTCGGTCAGATTGTGCGGTATGTTGGAAATCAGGTTCGCGCCCTGGGTTGGCTGGACGAAGAAGGCGTTGGGAAATCCGTGCACGTGGATTCCGTGCTTGCTGCGCATGCCTTCGGCCCAGGCCTCCGAGAGCTTGAGGCCGTTCCGTCCGACCAGGTCAAAGCCGGCGCGGCGTTTGTATTCGGTGCCGACCTCGAAGCCGGAGGCGTAGATGATGCAGTCGACCTCATACTCGGCGCCGGCGACGACGAAGCCCTTTTCGGTGATGCGCTCTACCCCCTGGCCTTCGGTGTCGATCAGGCGCGTGCCGGGGGTGTTGAAGGCCTGCAGGTAGGAGTCGTGGAAGCACGGCCGCTTGCAGAGCTGGCGGTACCAGGCTTTCAGTTTCTCGGCCGTCTGGCGATCGGCGACGATCGCCTCGGCCCTGGCGCGGATCTCCTCCATCTTTTCGATGTCGCTGTCCTCATAGGCGGCCAGCATCTTGCGCGGGACCCGGTCCTCGGGCGCCAGCTGCATGATCTTGGCCCGGATACGCCGGGAAAGGTCGGTCCAGCCGTCCTGAACCCAGTCTTCCTCGGCCGTGCCGCCACCCTGGTTGGCGGTGAAATTTTCCAGCCAGCGTTGCTGCCAGCCCGGCGTGGCGATACCGGCGAACCAGTCCGGGTCGATGGGAGCGTTGGCGCGAACGTCCACCGATGACGGCGTACGCTGGACCACGAAGAGCGCCTTGCAGGCCCGCGCGAGGTGCGGCACGGCCTGGACCGAGGTCGCGCCGGTGCCGATGATCGCCACCCGCTTGTCGGCGAGCTTGTCCATCGGCGCGCCATTGGGATCGCCGCCGGTGTAGGCGTAGTCCCAGCGGCTGGTGTGGAATGAGTGACCCTTGAAGGACTGGATGCCGGGAATGCCCGGCAGTTTGGGCACATGCAGCGGACCGGTGCCCAGGCCAATGAAGTCGGCGGTGAACGCGTCGCCCCGGTTGGTCTGGACCAGCCAGCGCGCGCCGGCCTCATCCCATGTCAGGCCCTCGACCTCGGTGTGGAAGAGCGCGTTCTCATAGAGGCCGTACTGTTCGCCGATCCGCCGGCACTGGGCGAGAATCTCCGGCGCGTGCGCATACTTCTCCGTCGGCCTGTGGCCGGTCTCCTCGAGCAGCGGCATGTAGACCATCGAGGCGGTGTCGCACTGCGCGCCCGGATAGCGGTTCCAGTACCAGGTGCCCCCAAAGTCGCCACCTTTCTCGACAATGCGGACGCTGGCCACGCCGGCCTCGACCAGCCGAGCGCCGGTGACCAGGCCCGCGAAGCCGCCGCCGACAAAGGCGAAAGTGACATGATCGGTCTTCGGCGCGCGGGGGGCGAAGGGCGTGTAGGGGTCGTCCAGGTAGTGGGCGAGGTTGCCGGCGACCCGCAGGTACTGGGCGTTGCCGTCGGCGCGCAGCCGCTTGTCGCGTTCGGCGACGTACCTGGCCAGCAGCGCCTGTTTGTCAAACGGCTTGGCGGGCGCCTTTGTGTCGATCATCGTCACTTAGAAAATCCTCGTCGTCGCGGAAGCGGCGTTGTAGGGGCCAGCATGGGTTTGTGAAAGCCTGGGCACAGGCCCGGATCGGTGAACTTGGCAAGGCGAGCGCGGCGTGAGGCCTTGCCCACTAAGGCCTGCCGGCCGAGTCTCTTGAGTTGAAGAGAATGGAGAGCCCGCATGCCCTATGCCGATAGCGGTGGCGTCACGCTGTACTGGCAGGAACAAGGGGAGGGAACCGCCGTGCTGCTGGTCATGGGACACAGGTACAGTTCGCAGATGTGGTACCCGATCCTGCCGGCCCTGGCGGCGGCCCATCGCACCGTCTGGTTCGACAACCGCGGAACGGGTCTCAGCGATACCGCGCGCAGGTTCACCGTCGGTGCGCTGGCGGCGGACGCCTTCGCGGTCATGGACGCCGCGGGTATCGAGCAAGCGCACATCTTCGGCGTGTCGATGGGCGGCGGCATCGCGCTGGAGATGGCCATGCAGCAGCCGGCGCGGGTGAAATCCCTGGTGCTCGGGTGCACCGGCATCCTGACCGCGGACAAGCCGCGAATGCCGGCGATCATGCGCACCCTGTACTACCTGCCCGCCTGGGTCTTGCGTCTGCTCACCTCGGGCCGGCGCGGCGACGCGGCCTACGGCGGCGCGGCGACGCCAAAGCTGATCGCCGTCGATCGGGCGATGCTTGCGAAGGAGAAATTCTCGGTCCAGGGCGTCGTCGCTCAGGCCGCCGCGATCACGGGCTACAGCACCACCAGGCAAGCCGTAGCCGCACTCGCCATGCCATCGCTCGTCCTGCACGGCGACGAGGACACGGTGGTTCCGTTCAGCTGGGGAGTCGAACTCGCCGAGACTCTACCGGATAGTCGGCTCGTTAAGCTCGATGGATCGGGCCACAACTTTCTGGTCGCGGGCGGCGAAAAGGCGAAGGCGGCCGTGCTGGAATTCCTGCGCGAGGCGGACGCAAGAGCTGGCGCCTAGGCCCACCTGTCTTGTGAATCATTGGCTGAAACTATCTAAATATCAATAACGTACAGCTAAGTACGGCGGGTGCGGCCAGTCCAACGGCCACCTGTCTCTGGTCGGACGCCGAAGCCCCAACCGGATCTCGCCTTAGCATGTCCATCAACGTTCTACCTTATTCGCGGCGGCCGCTTGACGGCCGAGCTCCAGGCTCGCCAAGCTGAAATCACCCGAGAGGTCTCTTGGGGCGGCCGGGCCTGCGCCCGGGGGGCGACTTCATGTTCGGGCTGGGCTACCTCATCCTTCTGCTCGTCGCGTCGATTCCGCTCGCGGCGACCGTGCTCAGGCATCGCGGCGACCCGCCCTCGGCGGCGCTCGCCCACCGGGTCTACCGCGACCTGGCCTATATCGCGCTTGCCGCCCTTGCGATCGTCGCCTTCGAAACGACCTTACGCATTGCGCTGGAGCGCTACTGGTTCTCGGAGCTCGGCCAGTCGCACCGGTTCTGGCTCGCACTGGGCTTGCAAGGCGCGATCTTCTCCACGGTGCTGGTTTTCGGCGGCCTGTTCGTCGCGGTCAATTGGCGCCTCGCCTCCCGGCGGCTCGCCCTGCCGCCCAGCGCGCCGCTGATCGCGGGCTTCGCCGTCGCCGCCTTGGTTGCGTTCAGCGCCGTCAGGCTGTGGACGCCGCTGATGACCTTCCTGGGCGCCACGCCCTCGGGGCTCACGGACCCGGTCTTCGGCTTGGACCTTTCGTTCTACCTGCTCAGGCTGCCGCTCTACGAAGGGGCGGTGCGCCTCATCATGACGGTCCTCGTCAACACCATCGCCGGCTGGGCCGCCATCGGGGCCGTCTCCTATCTGCGCTTGCCGCTGCGCCCGCCGATGCCGTGGGGCGCCCGACCCCCGCGGCTCGCCGTGGTCGACGCCAGCGCGCCCGACACCGTAGAGGCGGTCATGTCGAGGGCCCTGGCCGCCGGACGGGCCGCCTGGAACGGCTGGCTCCCCCAGGGGCTGATGCTGGCCGCGCTGTTCTGCCTCGGGTGCGCGATCTCGCGCTTCCTCGCGCGCTATCACCTGGTCATCCACGGACACTCCGGCGTCGTCGCCGGCGCGTCGTGGATCGACACCCACTTCTGGCTGCCGGCGTACGGGGTGATCATCACAGCCTGGGTGGCGGCCGCCATCGCGCTCGCGGCCGCCGCCTTGCGGCCTGGCCTTCGCGGTTGGCTCTTCGCCAAGCGGTGGCGCTGGGCCGGGGCCGCCATCGCCTTCGTCGCCCTCTATCTGGGCGCCCAGATCCTACCGGCGGCCGTCGAGGGCCTCTACGTCGGCCCCAACCAGATCACCCTCGAGCAGCCCTACCTGCGCAGCAGCATCGCCGGCACGCGGCGGGCCTACGGGCTCGAGGGCCCGGACGTCCACGAACAGGAATTCGCAATCTCCCAGGCGCCGATGACCCGCGGCGATCTCGACGCCAGCGCCGCCACCTTGCGTGATGCGCGCATCTGGGACTGGCGCGCGCTCGAGCCGCAGCTGCAGCAGACCCAGGGCCTTCGCCCCTACTACGCCTTCAGCGGCGTCGACATCGACCGCTACCAGGTAGACGGCGCCGAGCGGCAGGTGATGATCACCGCCCGCGAGCTCGACGTCGCCAAGCTGCCGCCCCAGGCGCAGGTCTGGGTGAATCTGGCGCTGAAATACACCCACGGCTACGGCGTCGTCGCCGTGCCGGTGAACGAGATCGACCGGCAGGGCGACCCGGTGCTCTGGGCGCACGACATCCCGATCCAGGCCGTTGGCGACCTCGCTGTCACCCACGGCGAAATCTACTACGGCCTGCAGACCAAGGACCGGGTCTACGTCCACACCACGGAAAAGGAATTCGACTTCCCGCGTGGCGTCGCCAACGCCGAGAGCACCTACGGCGGCAGGGGCGGCATCCTCCTCTCGAACCTCTGGCGCAGGCTGGTGGTCGCCCGGCAGTTCGACGGACTTCGGCTCTTCCTCTCCGACTACTTCACGCCAAAGAGCCGGGTTATGATCCGCCGCAACGTAGTCGAACGCGTCGAGCGCCTCGCGCCCTTCCTCACCTTCGACCACGACCCCTACATTGTCGCCGACGGCGACCATTACGCCTACATCCTCGACGGCTACACCAGCTCGGCGAACTACCCCTACAGCGAGGCGTATCACGGCTCGGTCGCGGCATTCCAGGGCCGCAATTACCTGCGCAACGCGGTGAAGGCGGTCGTCGACGCCTACAACGGGTCGGTCACCTTCTACGTATTTGCTCCGGACGACCCGATCATCCGGGCCTACCGCCGCATGATGCCCGGCCTGTTCAAGGACCGCGCCGCCATGCCGGACGACCTGCGCCGGCACGCGCGCTACCCGGAGGACCTCTTCACCGTCCAGGCCGAGATGTACGGCACCTACCACATGACCAACCTCACCACCTTCTACAACCGGGAAGATCGGTGGGAGGTGCCGCGCGAGCTCTACGGCGGCAGCGAGATCGAGGTTCAGCCCTACTACGTGATGGCGCAGCTGCCGGGCGCACAGGCCCCGGAGTTCATGCTCATGCTGCCCCTGTCGGTCGCGGGCAAGAACCAGATGGCCGGATGGCTGGCCGGCCGGTCCGACGGCGCCAACTACGGCAAGCTGGTCGCCTTCCGCTTTCCCAAGGGACAGTTCGTCGACGGGCCGGCGCAGGTGGAATCGCGCATCAATTCCGACAGCCGCTTCTCCGCCGACCTGACCTTGTGGGACCAGCACGGGTCGCGCGTGATTCGGGGCAATCTGCTCATCCTGCCGCTGGCCGGCGGCCAGCTCGTGGCCATCGAGCCCATCTACATAGAGGCCGAGCAGACCGGCATCCCGACCTTGGCTCGCGTCGTCTTCGGCCAGCTCATGCCCGACGACCGCCGGATCGAGTGGGCCGACAGCCTGAGCGCGGCGGAGGACCTCCTGGTCGGTGGGGCGTCGCCGCCATCCCCCGCGGGCGGCGTCGCCCCCTCCGCCGCGGCCAATCCCGGTCAGCTGAAACAGGCCCACGCTATCTTCCGCGACATGCAGCAGGCCTACGCGTCCGGTGACTACGTCCGCTACGGCCAGCTCATGCAACAGCTCGGCCAGATCCTGTCCTCGCCCTGACTTGAGCGCGCCGGATCAACCCGCTCCAAGGCTTCCCTTGAGCCCGGCCGCCAATGACCGCTTGTTGTAGGAGACCCCGGCCGATCCCGTGAGGTCGATCTACTCCAGGATTCGAGCCCGTATTGGCCTGGCGGTCGGGAACGCGCCCTTGGCCATGCCGTCACGAGCCGGTGGGCGAATTGCCGCCGTGGAACCGGCCGAACGAGCGCGCAGCCATCACACCGATGAGCAGAACGCCCACACCCACGGCGATGACGTGATCGGCGGCGTGGAGATCGAAGCGCCCCACACGGGCGATGAGAAGGTAGGCGACGACAAAGTTCGCAAATCCCCAGAGCACATTCACGGTCGAGGATGAAAGTCCTTTTCCCGGCGGCTTGGCGAACGGGCTTTGAAAGGGCCGTCCCATCACGCCGCTGACGAAATGCGGTACGGCGTTCGCCAGAAATGCGCCGCCGAACAGGTAGGATACGTCGTGAAGCCAATCCATGGTCAGGCGCTCCTCTCCAGAAAGATCGATGATCTCCTGCGTCGTGCCGGTCTCGCCGATCCTCGGAAAAATCCGTGTGATGCTATAGGCGTAGGCGGACGCCGGTTGAAAAGTAATTACCCTCCAACCATGAGTTGATCCCCAATATGTCTAGTTACCGGAGCTTGGGCGGCAGGACAATACCAGCTAAATACTCGACAAGTAGTTGGCGGAGAGGGGGGGATTCGAACCCCCGATACGCTTGCACGTATGCCGCATTTCGAGTGCGGTGCATTCAACCGCTCTGCCACCTCTCCTTGAGGGCCGTCCGACGAGCGAAGGGGGCGGAATCTAGTCACCGGGGTCGATGAGGGCAAGGCGGTCCGCCCAAGGCTCAAGCGGGAAATCCGCCAGCGCGGCTCAGCGCCGAAATCGGGGCCTTGCCGATCTTCTCGCCGATCCAGCGACCGGCCTCGATCAGACCGCCGATATCGAGGCCGGTCTGATAGCCGGCTCTGTCGAGCATCCAGGCCAGATCCTCGGTGGCGATGTTGCCGGTGGCGTCGGGGGCGAAGGGACAGCCGCCCAAACCGCCGCAACTGGCGTCGAGCACGGTGACGCCGGCCTCGATGCTGGCGAAGGCGTTGGCCAGGCCCGTGCCGCGGGTGTCGTGGAAGTGCATGCGCAGGCGCGCGTCCGGCGCCGCCGCGCGGGCGGCCTCGATCCGGGCTCGCACGGTCCACGGATCGGCGACGCCGATGGTATCGGCCAGGGCGATCTCGCCGATGCCCAGCGCGGCCGCTTCCCTGACGATGGCCACGACCTGGCCTTGCGAGACCTCGCCGTCGAACGGGCAGCCGAAGGCCACCGAGAGGGTCATCGAGATCGGCGGCCCGCCCTCGCGTTTCTGGCGGCCGGCGATGGCGGCCAGGGCCTCGACCTGCCGCGCGACCGGCGCGCCCTGATTGCGAATGCCAAAGCCGTCGGTGGCGCAGACGACGACGTTGACCTCGTCGCAGCCGCTGGCCAGCGCCCGGTCCCAGCCGCGCTCGTTGAGCACGAGGCCGATGCGCGAGCAGCCGGCCTCGTGCGGCAGAGCGGCCATCATCGCTTCCGCGCCGGCCATCTGCGGCACCCTGGCGGGATTGACGAAGGATACCGCCTCGATGCGCCGCGCGCCACAGGCTTCCAGGGCGCGCACGAAGGCGACTTTGTCGGCGACCTCGAGGACCGCCTTCTCGTTCTGCAGCCCGTCCCTTGGGCCGACCTCGACGATCTCGATAAAGCCGCTCATGGCGCCTGTCCGTTCGCCGCCTCATCGAGCGGCCGATAGATGCGCAGTGTGTCGCGCCGGTTATTCGAATAGTCGAGGCCGGTGACCGTTCCCGCCAGGCGCGCCCGCGCGCCATCGTCGATCAGGGCGCGGCGGAAGGCGCCGTCCTGACGGCTCTCGACAATGGCGGGGCGATCCTCGGCGATGGCCGCGGCGGCGTCGGCGCCGTCGCCCAGTTCCGTGCTGGTCCCGAGCGCGAAGACCAGGCTCGGCTCTTCATAGCCGGCGACGGTCACCGGCCCTTCGGCGACGCCCTGGCGGGGACTGGCCCCTGCCTTGCTCAGCGCGGCGGCCGCGCGGCTCGAAAGCCAGAGCGGCGTCAGGGCCGGCGCCACGGCGGCTGTCAGCACACCGTGGGCGACCACGGCCAGGGCGCCGCCGACCAGGACCGCCCGCATCGCGGACCCCTTGGCCAGCAGGATGGCGCCGCAGGCCCCCGCGCCGAGAAACAGCGCCGCGGAGAGGATGGCCCAGACCATGGCGCGGGGCGCCTGGAGACGGGCGACCGCCAGCGGCCCGGCCACGGCCAGGATCACCGCCACGATGACCAGCAGCACGCCGCCGGCCACGCGCGTGCGGCGCGTCAGCGGTTCGGCCAGAGCGGCGGCCATCAACCAGGCCGCGGCGCCGAGCAGGGGCAGGGTGTAATGGATGAGCTTGGTGGGGACGATCTCGAACACCAGCCAGCTGGGAATGAGCCAGCAGAGGGCGAACCGCACCGCCGGCCGGGCGCGCGTCTTCCAGCCGGTCACGGCGGCGGCTGGCGCCAGCAGGCAGGCGGGAAACAGCATCAGCGGCGAGAGCAGCAGATAGTAGCCGGGCGGGGCGCCGTGACCCTCCTGGCCGCCGACCAGTTTGGGGGCCATGTCGCCGCCCAGCGCCGCGCCCCAGAACGCGCCATCGGTGGCCACGGTGATAGCCATCGCCCACGGCCCGACCGCGAGCGCTAGAAACATCAGGCCCCACCCCCACCCGAGCGTGGTCAGCCACCGGGCCTTGCGGTCCCAGACGCACAGGACGAGGAGCGTCAGGGCGACGACCATCGGCCCGATCGGTCCCTTGAGGAGGACACTGAGCGACAATCCCGCCCAGAACAGCGCCTTGGTCCGCCAACCGGCGGGGGTGCCGTCCCGCGACGCCAGGTAAAGCCTGGCTAGCGCCGCCATGGCCAGGGTCACCGCCCCGCACAGCGCCGCGTCGGTGGCGGCGATCAGGGCCTCGGTCGAAAGCATGAAGCTCGCGCCCAGCATGGCCCCCGCGGCCAGGCTGAGGCCCGGTCTCAAAAACGCCGCCGCGCCCCAGGCGCAGGCCGCGGCGGCCAGCATCGCCCCCAGCAGCGACGGCACACGCCAGGCCCAGATGGCGCGGTTCTCGACGTGCGAGAGCGCGCCGACGGCGGCGGCTTGCAGCCAGTAGATGCCGACCGGTTTCTTGAACCGCGGCGCGTCCTGGAAGTGGATGGTGACGAAGTCGCCGGTTTCCAGCATCTGGGCGGACGCCTGGGCGAAACGGGCCTCGTCGCGGTCCAGCGGCGGCAGGGCCAGCGCGCCGGGCAGGGCGACCAGGAGCGCCAGCACGGCGGCCACGCTTGGCCCGCGCCAGCCGCGGCCCAGCCGGTCCAAAGCCTCCGCAAGCGTCATGGCGGCGTTGATAGCACTTATCGTCGGCGCCTGGCGTTTTGCGCTATGAAGCGGTGATGACGCCGAAGGTTTCCATTGTCGTGCCGGTATTCGACGAGATCGGCGCGGCCGGCCCCCTGGCCGCCGAGATCGCGCGGGCATTCGCCGGCGAGGCCTTCGAGCTGCTGTTCGTCGACGATGCCAGCGGCGACGGCGTCGGCGCCTCCCTGATCGCGCTCAAGGATGAGATTCCGCAGCTTCGCGTGCTGGTCCACGCCAGGAACGCCGGCCAGAGCCGCGCGCTGCGCACCGGCATCCTGGCGGCAACCGCGCCGGTGATCGTCACCCTGGATGGGGACGGGCAGAACGATCCGGCCGACGCGCCGGCACTCGTGGCGACGCTGCTGAACGCGCCGGCCTGCGTCGGCCTGGTGGGCGGGGTGCGGGTGCGACGCCGCGATCCGGCGGCCAAGCGCTGGGCCTCGCTGGCGGCCAACGCGGTGCGTCGCCGCCTGCTCGCCGATGAAGCCTCCGATACCGGCTGCGGTCTCAAGGTGTTTCGTCGCGACGCGTTTTTGCGGCTGGCTTCCTTCGACCACATGCATCGCTATCTGCCGGCGCTGATGAAGCGCGAGGGGTATGGGGTGCTCTTCCAGGAGGTCAGCCACCGTCCAAGGCAAAGCGGGCGCTCGAAATACACCAACGCCGGGCGCCTTTGGGCGGCGGTCAGCGACTTGCTGGGTGTATTGTGGCTGAAAGCAAGAAGCCGCGATCCGGGAGACATTCGCGAACCGTTAAACGATCCTGCTCCTCTTGCGGGAGACGGAAGATAACCGGGGGGGAAACCGTGTTCACCGCAACGCCACTGCTCAGCCTGCCCGTACTGGCCTACAATCTCTATGTCCTCAGCTTAAGCGGATCGTTCCGGGCCATGGACGCCGCCGCGCGGCTGTCGGCGCCGCTGTTTGCGCTGCGCACGGCGGCGGGCGCGACCTGGCTGGTCAGCGTCTCCGACCTGATGATCGCCGCCGCCTTGCTGGTGCTGTTCATCGAGCTTTTCAAATCAACCGCCAGCCGCCGGGCCGCGATGATCAATCATGCGCTTTCGATGCTGCTGTTCGTCGCCTGCCTGCTCGAACTGTTGCTCGCGCCGGCCTTCGCGACCTCGACCTTCTGCCTGATCGCCCTGATGGTGCTGCTCGATGTGGTGGCCGGATTCATCGTCACCATCGGTCCGGGCCGGGACGCCGAAATCATCGACGACCGCTATTAGGGTCAGGCGCCAGCATTCTTAGTTAAGGCTTGGGTCCGCCATTGGCCGGGGCCGTGGCCGCCGCCGCCGGCAGGGTGGCCGGCGTGGCCGTGGGCGGCGTAGATCCCGACGGCCCAGCGACCGGCCCCTTGGCCGCGGCGCCCGCGGCCGGTGCGCCACCACCCGCCGTTGCGGCGGCGGATGCGGCGGGCGCGGCGGGCGCTTTGGGCTTGGGCGCCGGAATCGGCAGGTTCGAGCCCAGCGTATGCAGATAGGCGATGACGTTGATCCGGTCCTGGGGGGCCTTCAATCCGACGAAGGTCATCTTGGTGCCGCTGAGGTAGGCCTGCGGACCCTTGAGGAAATCGTAGATCTCATCGAAGGTCCAGATCGGGTGGGCGGCGCCAAAGGCGGTCATCGCGCTCGAATAGGCGAAGCCCGGATGGCTGCCCGGCTTGCGTCCGACCACCCCATAGAGGCCAGGACCGATGGCGCCGTTGACGCCGGATGGATCGAAGCTGTGGCACGATTTGCAGGCCGCCGTCTTGGCTTCGCCGGCGGCGACATCGGCCGTGGGCAGAACCGTTCCCCAGTCGGGCGGCACATCGGGCGCCTCGGCGCCGCCGCCGGTTTCCAGCGGCACGGCGACCAGATAGCCGGGGTGCGCGGGCGGCGTGCGTTCGAACAGCATCGGCACGCCAACCGCCAGCACGGCGATGGTGAAGGCGGTCGCGAGCCCGGCGCCCGCGATCTTGTTGAAGGTCAGGCCGCTGTTCGCCAACTTGAAGACCCTTGAGATCGGCGGCGGCTGTCATCGAAGCGCGCCGCGCCGCCGGACGACCCGCCGGTTGTTGCGTTGGGCTCTCTTACACGCTACCGGCGCACGCGCAACTAAGCCTTTGGCGGGGGGCGCCCGCCGCCATCGACACTCTGAAAATGACCCCCATCGTTCTCATTCCCGCCCGCATGGCGGCCAGCCGATTACCCGGAAAACCGCTGGCGGACATCGCCGGGGTGTCGCTGATCGTCCGCGTCCTGAGGCAGGCGCAGGCGGCGGGTATCGGTCCGGTCGCGGTGGCCGCGGGCGACCCACAGATCGTCGAGGCGGTGGAGCGGGCCGGCGGCCGCGCCGTGCTGACCGACCCTGCCCTGCCGAGCGGCTCGGACCGCATCCTGGCGGCGCTGGAAGCCCTGGACCCCGAGGGCCGGCACGACGCGGTGATCAACCTGCAGGGCGACATCCCGTTCGCCGATCCGGGGATGGTCATCGCCGTCGCCGACCTGCTGGCCGCGAAAGCGGGCTGCGACATCGCCACCCTCATCGCCCCCGAGGCGTCGCCGGCCGATCGCGACAACCCCGACGTGGCCAAGGCCGTTGTCGCCTTCGACGAGGACGGCAAGACCGCCCGCGCGCTCTATTTCACCCGCTCGACTCTGTATGGCGATGGACCCGTGTGGACCCACATCGGCATCTACGGCTACCGCCGCGACGCCCTGAAGCGGTTCACCGCCGCGCGCCCCTCGCCCCTCGAACTGCGCGAGAGGCTAGAACAGTTGCGCGCGCTCGAACTTGGCCTGACCGTCTGGGCCAGCGTGGTCGCCTCGCGGCCGATCGAGGTCAACAACCCGGCCGATCTTGCCGCCGCGCGCGCCTTCGCCGGAGCGACGCGATGAGCGCCAGGCCCAGGATCGCCTTTCAGGGGGAGCCCGGCGCGTTCAGCGACGAGGCGTGCCGCGCCTATTTCCCGGACCACGCCCCCGTCCCCCACGCCGCCTTCGAGGACGCCTTCGAAGCGATCAAGAGCGGCGATTGCGCGCTTGGCATGATCCCGGTGGAAAACTCCACCGCCGGACGGGTGGCGGACGTCCACCACCTGCTGCCATCGTCTGGCCTGAAGATCGTCGGCGAGCGTTTCAAGCCGATCAGCTTCCAGCTGATGGCCAATCCAGGCTCCCGCCTGGCAACCATCACCACCGTGGCCAGCATGGCCATCGCGCTTGGCCAGTGCCGCAGGGCCCTTCGCCGCCTTGGCGTGCGCACCCAGACATCGGGCGACACCGCCGGCGCCGCCAAGGCCCTGGCGGCCGATCCCGATCCGACCCGAGCCGTCGTCGCTCCGGCCCTGGCGGCGAGCCTCTATGGCCTCGATATCCTGATGACCGACATCGAGGACGAGGCGCACAACACCACGCGTTTCCTGGTCATGTCGGCCAACGCCGATCCGCCGAGGCCGCCCGCGGGGACGCCTTGCGTGACCAGCTTCGTCTTTCGCGTCCGCAACCTGCCGGCGGCGCTCTACAAGGCCATGGGCGGGTTCGCCACCAACGGCGTCAACATGACCAAGCTGGAAAGCTACATGGAAGGGGGCGTGTTCACCGCGACCTTCTTCTATGCGGAGGTCGATGGCCGGCCGGAGGACCCGGCGGTCGCTCGCGCCTTCGAGGAACTGGCCTTCTTCTGCGACCACTTCGACATCCTGGGCGTCTTCGCCGCCGACCCGTTCCGCTGGGGCCCGTGACTTTGGTCTGAAAGTTAGGCGCTCCGCCGCCCCCCTGTCCCGGATTGGAGGGCCTCCAGCCAGGCGTGCCCATAGCGAAGGTCGGGCTCCAGGTGGTTGCCCTCAGCCCATTCGTTCCAGGCTTTCAGGAACAGCAGCTGATGATCTGGCGGCCGACCAGCCAATTGCGCCACGGCGCGGCTGACGGTGGCGCGAAAAAGCTCGGGGCTCGAATTGACATAGACCAGGCCTCGCCGGCCCAGCCTCGGCGTATTGTCCCAACCGGGACCGACGCAGGGGTAATGCGAAACGCCGGCCTGCGGCGAGGCGACTTCAAAGTCCGCCAGCCGTCGATGATCCAGGACGTGGATTTCCTGCACGACCTCGATGTAGTTGGTGACGAGGAGCGGCAGGCGCATGTCCACCGCGCCGTCGAAACCGGCGGCGTGCGGGTCGCGACGATCCACCTGGTGGCGAACGGCCAGAAGGCAGAGGCCAGGAAGTCCCGCCTCATCAGCCAGCCGGCGCCACAAGCGGCAGAGCCCCGGCGCGTCCGGAAGTCCGGCGACATTGAAGATGAGGAACAGTGGTCGGCCATCGACGGTGATGTAGCGCCGGTCCTGGAAAGCGTGGAGCAACCAGGCGAAATGGGCTAGGTAGTCGGCTTCCCCCGGATAAGACTGTTCTACCAGAATGCGGTCGGGGGCGCCGTGCCAATGGCCGGCCCAGGTCTCGTTAGCCCAGCACAGGCAGAAGGGGAAATCGGGCTCGCCGCTCGCCAGGACTTCATCGAAAGGGCGCTCGAGAAGCCGCCGGCCGCCGCCAAACCAGTAGTGGTAGTAGCAAAATCCCTCGATGCCGAATTTCTGGGCGAGGGCCGCCTGCGCGGCGCGGCTCTCCGGCAGGCGTAGATCATAGAAGCCGAGGTCGGCGGGGATATGCGGCTGGTAATGTCCCGGAAACAACGGCGTGGCACTGGCGGTATTGGTCCATTCGGTGAACCCAGCGCCCCACCAAAGGTCGTTTTCCGGGATCGGATGGAATTGCGGCAGGTAGAAAGCGATGGCGCGGACCATGGGGATCGGGTGAGACGTCCATTGATGCGCCGCGCGGGATCCTATCATCGGCGGATGGCGCCTGGCCCGCAAGGTCACTGGCGCGGCGGGAGGTGACCCGCGGGCCGGTCGGTTCTATTCTGGGCGCCATGACCGATGTGCTCGACCAGGCCCCAGCCACCCTGGATGAAATCCCCCGCAGTCCGACCCAGGATGGGCCCAATGTGCGGCTCTATCTGGTTGACGGTTCTGGGTTCATCTTTCGCGCCTATCACGCGCTGCCGCCGCTGACCCGCAAGAGCGACGGCCTGCCGGTGGGGGCGGTGGCGGGATTCTGCAACATGCTCTGGAAGCTCTTGGTCGACATGAAGGCGGCGCCCGATGCGCCGACCCATCTGGCGGTGATCTTCGACCACTCGGAGAAGACCTTTCGCAACCAGCTCTACGGCGCCTACAAGGCCCACCGGCCGCCGGCGCCGGAAGACCTGATCCCGCAATTCGCCCTGGTGCGCGACGCGACCCGGGCCTTTGGCGTGCCTTGCCTCGAGCTCGCCGGCTACGAGGCCGACGATCTGATCGCCGCCTATTGCTGCCATGTGCGCGACGCCGGCGGCGAGGTGGTCATCGTCTCCTCCGACAAGGATCTGATGCAGCTGGTCGGCGATCGGGTGTCGATGCTCGACACCATGAAGAACGTGCGGATCGGACGCGCCGAGGTGATCGAAAAGTTCGGCGTGCCGCCCGAAAAGGTGATCGACGTCCAGGCCCTGTGCGGCGATTCCGTCGACAACGTGCCAGGCGCCCCCGGCATCGGCATCAAGACCGCCTCGGCGCTGATCGGCGAGTATGGCGACCTAGACACGCTGCTCGCCCGCGCCGGCGAGATCAAGCAGGACAAGCGTCGCCAGACGCTGATCGATTTCGCCGACCAGATCCGCCTTTCGCGCCAGCTGGTGACGCTCGATTGCGAGACGCCCCTGCCCGCGGCGCTCGATACCCTGGCCGTAGAGGCGCCGCAGCCCAAGGTGCTGGCCGATTTCCTGGAGGCGATGGAGTTCCGCACTCTGGCCAGGCGCGTGGCCGAAGCCTCGGGCGCCCCCGCCCCCGCGCCAAGGCCAGCCACCGCGCCGGCAATCCAGCCGATCGACACATCGGCCTACCACTGCGTGCGCGACCTGGCGGCGCTCGATGTGTGGATCGACCGGGCGCGGGAAGCGGGCATCGTCGCCTTCGACACCGAGACCGACGCCCTGTCGTCCGCCAACGCGGGCCTGTGCGGCATCTCGCTGGCCGTGGCGCCGGGACAGGCCTGCTACATCCCCGTGGGCCATTGCGAAGCCGAGGGCCTGGCGCTGGACGCCCCGACCGATCTCACCCAGATCCCACTTGGCGATGTCATCGACGCGCTAAGGCCGCTGCTCGAGGACCCCGCGGTGCTCAAGGTGGCGCAGAACGCCAAATACGATCTGGCCGTGCTGTCGCGCTACGGGATCGCGGTGACGCCGGTCGAAGACACCATGCTGATTTCCTATGTCCTCGAAGCGGGCCTGCACAACCACGGCATGGACGAACTTTCGGCCCTGTGGCTCGGCCATCAGCCGATCACGTTCAAGGCGGTGGCCGGCGTCGGCAAGGCGCAGAAGAGTTTCAAGCACGTCCCCCTCGATCCGGCCACCTGCTACGCGGCCGAGGACGCCGACGTCACGTTGCGGCTCTATCTCGCCCTTCGCCCGCGGCTGGGCGCCGAGGGCCTGCTGACTGTCTACGAAACGCTCGAGCGGCCGCTGCCGCCGGTCCTGGCCAGGATGGAATGTCACGGCGTCAAGGTCGATCAGGCCTGGCTGCGCCACCTTTCGAACGACTTTTCCCTGCGCATGGCCGACCTGGAGGCGCAGGCGCAATCCCTCGCCGGGCGTCCGTTCAACCTCGGCAGTCCCAAGCAGATCGGCGACGTGCTGTTTGGCGAACTTGGCATGGCCGGCGGCAAGAAGACCGCGACCGGGGTGTGGAGCACCGACGCCGGCGTGCTCGACGACCTCGCGGCCCAGGGCCACGCCCTGCCGCGCGTGCTTCTCGACTGGCGCCAGCTCTCCAAGCTCAAGGGCACCTATACCGAGGCGCTCGGCGCGGCGGTCGCCGAGCGGACCGGCCGGGTGCACACCTCGTACGCCCTGGCCTCGACGACCACGGGTCGGCTTTCGTCGTCGGACCCCAATCTGCAGAACATTCCCATCCGCACCGAGGAAGGCCGCAAGATCCGCAAGGCCTTTATCGCCGAGGCGGGCAACGTCCTGATCAGCGCCGACTACAGCCAGATCGAGCTGCGCCTCCTGGCCCACATCGGCGACATTCCGCAGCTCAAGCGCGCCTTCCATGAGGGCCAGGACATCCACGCGATGACCGCCTCGGAGATGTTCGGCGTGCCCGTCGACGGCATGCCGGCGGAGACGAGACGTCGCGCCAAGGCGATCAATTTCGGCATCGTCTACGGCATCTCGGCCTTTGGGCTGTCGAACCAGTTGGGCATTCCGCAGGACGAGGCGGGGGCCTACATCCGCACCTATTTCGAACGCTTCCCCGGCATCCGCGCCTATATGGATGCCGCCCGGGCGCTGGTTCGCCAGCAGGGCTTCGTCTCGACGCTTTTTGGGCGAAAGATCAACATCCCGATGATCCGCTCCAAATCGGTGGCCGAGCGCCAGTTCGCCGAACGCGCGGCGATCAACGCGCCGATTCAGGGCGCGGCCGCCGACATCATGCGCCGGGCGATGATCCGCATGGACGCCGCCTTGCGGGACGCGGGGCTATCGGCCCGCATGCTGCTGCAGGTGCACGACGAGCTGGTCTTCGAGGCCCCGGCCGCCGAGGCCGACCAGGTCTGCGCGGTCGCCAAACGGGTGATGGAGCGCGCCGCGGAACCCGCGGTCAGCTTTTCGGTACCGCTGGTCGTCGAAGCCCGCGCCGCCCTCAACTGGGATGAGGCGCACTGAAGGGATCCGCAAACTCCGATGTGGTGGTGGTGGGCTGCGGCGCGATTGGCCTGTCGCTGGCGGTGGCCATGGCCGGGGCCGGTCGCCGGGTGGTTGGCGTTGACATCGACGCCGGCCGCGTCGCCGCCTTGAACGCGGGTCGGCTGGACCTTCTGGATGATGGACTGGCCAAGCCATTTTCCGACGCTCTCGGCGATGGTCGCCTGTCGTTCCAGGCGGATCTCACGCCTGCAGACGCCTCCCGCGTCTACGTGGCAGCGGTCCCAACCCCCGCCGACGCCGAGACTGGCTGGCGGCGATCGATGCTTGACGCGGCGATGGAGACCGTCGGCCGCGCCTGCCATTCCGGTGAACTGGTCTGCATCCGTTCGACCGTGCCCATCGGAACCACGCGGGCCTATGGCCAAGGGGCCGCCTTCGACGTCGCCTGTTGCCCCGACCGGACCGTCGCCGGCAGAGGCTACCTTGGCCAGTTCGAAACGCCCCACCTGATCGGCGCCCTGACGGCCTCCGCCGAGCAAGGGGCCAGGGCGTTGTTCGGGACGCTCGGGCCGGTTGTAACGGTCTCAGATCCCGAGACCGCCGAAGCGATCAAGCTGTTCGCCAATATCCAGCGCGACGTCGCCTTCGCCCTGGCCAATCAGTTCGCCCTCGTCTGCGAAGCGGCCGGCATCGACGTCGATGAGGTGCGCGTCGCAGGGGCGGCGGGCTATCCGCGGTTTTCCATCCCGCGGCCCGGGCCCGCGGGCGGCCCCTGCCTGACCAAGGATGTCCATCTCTTACAAAGCTCGGCCGCGCTCGATGGCGTCGACATCAGCCTGCTGCTGGCGGCGCGGGCCACTAACGGCGGCCTTGCCGAGGTCATCGCCAAACGAATCGAAATCCAGCTCGCCGCGTGCGCCAGGCCGGCGGTCGCACTGCTTGGCCTGGCGTTCAAAGGCTCGCCCCCAACCCTCGACCGGCGCGGCGGGTTTGCCGACGATCTTGTCAGGGTCTTGTCCCAACGCATGCCGGACCTCGACCTCCGCGCCTGGGACCCCGCCGCCGATCCGGGCAGTCGCGCGCTGCAGGAGAGCGTCGCGGGCGCCGACCTGATCGTCCTGGCCAACGACCACCCGGCGCTGGCCGGCGCGGCGGCGCTGGCGGCGCGGATCGCGCCGGAAGCGACGATCATCGACATGTGCGGCGTGCTGGGGTCCGGCCATGCCGGATCAGTCCAGCGGTTCGGCGCCGCGGCGCGCAGGCGGCCCCGCTGAAAACCCTGATCATCCAGTCCTACCGCGCCGACGACGTGCCATCCTGGATTGCGCGCTGCCTGGCCAGCGTCCAGGCCTGGACACGGGCGAGCGGCCACGACTACCTGCTCACCGACGATTCCGCCTTCGAACTTTGCGGGGCCGACTATCTGGCCAAGGCGGGCGCCAACCCGCGCACGAAGACCAATTTGGCGCGGCTGGAACTGATCGCCCGCGCCCACGCCCAGGGCTACGACCAAGTCGTCTGGATGGACGCGGACATCTTCGTCTTCAACCCTGCGGAGCTGGCGTTCGGCGTCGCCAACCGGATCACCTTTGCGCGCGAAACCTGGCTGGCGCCGCGGGGCGACGGGTCGTGGGAAGCGACCAAGACCCAGAATAACTGCGTGGTCGTTTGTCCGAGCGGCGACAAGGACTTGGCGCTGATCATCCAGACCATTCGCCATGTGGCCGCGCACCACCCTATCAATCACAATTTCCGCGTGGGGGTTCATCTCATCCGCGGCCTGCATCACTTCCTGCACTTTCCGCTGGTCACCAACGTCGGCATGTTCAGCAACCATGCCGTGCTTGCGGTGGCTCAAGACCAAAAACAACTGCTCAAGGCCCAGGCCGTCCATCACGGAACGCCGGTTCATGCCGCGAACCTATGCGCCTCTGATCACCTAAATCCGGTGGTGCCGGAGGCAGAGGCGCATCGGGCGATGGACATCCTCGAGACGACCAGAGGCCGGGTGATCAATAGCTGGCTCGACGATTCCGGGCCCTCTTGACCGATGAAGACCCTGGTTTCGGTCCAGTACCTGCGCGCCGCCGCGGCGCTGGCGGTGGTCGTCTTTCACACCCTCCAATGGCTGCATGGCGGGTTCGAAGTCGGCCGGGCCGGGGTCGATGTGTTCTTCGTGATCAGTGGACTGATCATGTGGCGCATCACCGCCGACAAGGCGGTGTCGCCCCTGGCTTTTCTCTGGAGGCGCGTGACGCGCGTGGCCCCGGCCTATTGGCTGGCGACGCTGACGCTGGCGGCGATCGCCCTGGCTTGGCCGGCTTTCCTGGTGCACGTGCGGCCGACCTGGCCGCATCTGGCCCTGTCGCTGGCGTTCGTCCCGCACAACGATCCGGAGGGCCTGCCGTTTCCCGTGCTCGCGCCAGGCTGGACCCTGACCTACGAGGCGGTGTTCTACCTGCTGTTCGCCGCCGCCCTGGCGTTCGCGCGAGAACGCCGGCTCCTTGTGGTTACGAGCGGTCTGGCGGCCATCGCCGCCGCCGGTTTCTGCTACCATCCGGCCTACACGCTGGGCGCCAATCCAATGATGCTCGAGTTCGCCGCCGGCGCCTGGCTTGGCAAGCTCGCGGCGGACGGCGCCCTTCCCGGCCGCGCCTGGGGATTTTTCCTGCTCGGCGCCGGAATCGCGGCCTTCGCGGCTCTGGCGGTCAGCGGCTACGTCGATGAACTCTGGCGACCGTTGATCTGGGGCGTTCCGGCGCTCGGCATTGTCGCCGGGGCGGTGAGCCTCGAGGCCCATGGCCCCGTCTTCGTGTCGCGCGTGTTGCGGATGCTCGGCGACGCATCCTATTCGATCTACCTGTGGCACCTAGCGGTCATCGCCGCTGTCGCCCACACCCTGGGAACCGGGCGGCCGTGGCTGTTCGTTCCCGCGGCCCTCGCGGCAGCGATTCTCGCCGGACTGGCGGGGCGAGCAGTGGTCGAAAGGCCGGCACTCGCGATCCTTCGCGCAATCCCCTATCCTCGCAGGCTGGCATTGAAGGGGACACGTCCATGATCAGGCTTCGCTCGATCGCTCTGGCCGCCGCGACCCTGGGGCTCATCCTCGGCGATCCGGGAACGCTGCTCGCGCAGCCGACGCCGCCGCCCATTCCTGCCGCTTACCACCCGCACGAGGGCGACTTCGTCATTCGGGATTTTCATTTCCGGTCCGGCGAGCGTCTGCCAGCCTTGAAGCTGCATTATCTCACCCTGGGGACGCCAGTGAGCGACGCAACGGGCGCGGTGACCAACGCGGTGCTGATCCTGCACGGGACAGGGGGATCGGGGCGACAGTTCCTCTCGCCCCAGTTCGCCGGGGAACTTTACGGACCGGGCCAACCGCTCGATGTCCGCCGCTTCTTCATCATCCTGCCCGACGACATCGGCCACGGGGCCTCGTCCAAGCCGAGCGACGGGTTGCGCATGCGCTTTCCAGCCTACGGCTATGGCGACATGGTTGAGGCCGAGCACGCCCTGGTGACGCAGCGGCTGGGCGTGAGCCGTCTGCGCCTGATCATGGGAACCTCGATGGGTTGCATGCACGCATTTTTGTGGGGCGAGATGTGGCCGCGGGCCATGGACGCGCTGATGCCGCTCGCCTGCCTGCCGGTCGAGATCGCCGGTCGCAACCGGCTATGGCGGGCGATGATCGTCGACGCCATCGAAAGCGATCCGGCGTGGAAGGAGGGCGAGTACCGCGCCCAGCCCCTGCAGGGCCTGCGCTCGGCCGATGACATCCTGGCCATCGCCGGCAGCGCCCCGGCGCAGATGCAGAAAACCATGCCGACGGGCGAGCAATCGCAAGCCTATCTGAAGACCTATCTGGACAGGACCCTGCCGACCCTCGACGCCAACGACCTGATCTATCAGGTGCGCGCTTCGCGCGATTACGATCCCTCCGCGGACCTGGAAAAGATCGTCGCGCCGGTGATGTGGATCAACTCGGCGGACGACTTCATCAATCCGCCGGAACTCGGCATCGCCCAGCGCTTGGCGCCCAGGATCGCGCGCGGCCGCTTCGTGCTGCTGCCGGTCAGCGAAAACACCCACGGCCACGGCACCCACACCTGGGCTGTCGCCTGGAAAGGCTATCTGGAAGCCCTGCTGAAAGAGTCGCAACCCTAAGCATTTGAGCAAAATCCGGCGGCATCGGCCGTTCAATCGATTGGACGAAGCGGGCGCTCGCGACTAAGTAGGGGCAACCTCGCCTGTCAGTTTCAAGGATCTTCCGCCATGCCCCTCGCCTCCAGCAAGACCCTGCAGAATTTGAAGGAAGCTTTCGCCGGCGAGAGCCAGGCGAACCGTCGCTATCTGTACTTCGCCCAGAAGGCGGATGTTGAGGGCTATAACGACGTCGCCGCCGTGTTCCGCTCGACCGCCGAGGGCGAGACCGGGCACGCCCACGGCCATCTGGAGTTCCTCGAGGAAGTTGGCGACCCGGCGACGGGGCTGCCCATCGGCGGCACGGACCTCAACCTCAAGGCGGCCATCGCCGGCGAGACGCACGAATACACCGACATGTATCCCGGCATGGCCCGGACGGCGCGCGAGGAGGGCCATGACGAGATCGCCGACTGGTTCGAAACCCTGGCCAAGGCCGAAAAATCCCACGCCGGCCGCTTCCAGCGCGCGCTGGATACAATGGAATAGGGCGTCTTTTCGGATTTGAATTTGCCTTGCTCCTCTTCCGTCACGGCGCAAGACAAGAGCGCCGCGCCACCTTCCCCCCTTCGCGGGGCAGGAGTTTACTAAATTCCTCACCCGCGCCGCGGGGGAGGGGGGTGAGGAACGGCCGCCGCGTCAGCGGTGGCATGGGATCGACAACGATTTGTCGATCCCCGAGACGAACGCCCGCCGCATGCGGCGG
>Ga0208849_1000792_pt1 | contig 26150 bp, 22 predicted proteins | sample NGESurdeep072012_10_FD_184470 | JGI IMG/M metagenome (GOLD analysis project Ga0208849, IMG submission 184470) | Arctic peat soil microbial communities from Barrow, Alaska - NGEE Surface sample 53-3 deep-072012 (SPAdes) | ecosystem: Environmental > Terrestrial > Soil > Wetlands > Peat ... | reverse complement strand
CGCCCTGGTGCGTTATGGCACACGCTCCGCGGGAGCCGCCCACGACTCGTGGATCTCCTGGAAAATGTCGTCGAGAGATTTCGTAATGTCCCAACCCGGATAATGCGCCTTCATTTTTCGCAGATCGCTCATATAACAAATGTGGTCGCCAGAGCGGTTCTGATCTACATATTCGTAAATCATCTTCTTGCCGGAGATGTCCGCAATCATGGTAAAGGCTTCGAGGATCGAGCAGCTATTGGTGCGTCCGCCTCCTATGTTATAGACCTCTCCTGCGCGCGGACTGGCGACGAACGCGGCAATGAAACGAGCTACATCATACGAATGGATGTTATCGCGCACCTGCTTGCCCTTGTATCCGTAGACATTGTACTTAGTGCCGGTCAGGTTGCACTTGATCAGGTAACTCAAAAAGCCGTGTAACTCGACGCCCGAGTGGCTCGGTCCGGTTAAGCAGCCCCCGCGCAACGCACAAGTAGGCATATTGAAGTAGCGCCCATACTCCTGGACCATGACATCCGCGGCAACTTTTGAAGCTCCGAAGATGGAATGTTTCGATTGGTCGATGCGGAAGGTCTCAGGAATGCCGTTCCACCATGCTTCATCAGCATATTCCCAGCGGGTCTCAAGCTCCTTGAGAGGGAGTTCGTTGGGCGCGTCGCCGTAGACTTTGTTGGTGGACATGGACGCGAATGGGGACTCAGGTACGGCTTGTCGCGCGGCCTCAAGCAGATTAAGCGTGCCGACCGCATTAGTATCGAAATCGGAGAATGGAATGGATGCGGCGAGGTCGTGACTCGGCTGGGCGGCTGTATGCACGATCGCGTCGGGCTTGATCTGTTTCAGCAGATCGATTACGCCTTGGCGGTCACGAATATCAAGCTCGTGATGCTGGAATCCCTTGATCGCTCGCTCAAGCCTGCGCTGGTTCCAACGTGTATCTCCCTTGGGACCGAAGAATATCGCGCGCTGATTATTGTCGATACCGTGGATCTCCCAGCCCTCGGCGGCAAAATAAAGACATACCTCGGATCCGATAAGACCTGAGGAACCAGTGACTAAAACCTTCTTCATCGAAGTCCCCTTCACCGCTTCTGAAATACGTGTCGTGTTGCGTTCGGGTCGCCAATGCACCAAGCCGGAGTTTCCATTTTCTTATCCTGGCTACAAAGCAATATAACCTCTGGAGCCACGGCAGCAGAACTCATCGTTTGGATCAAGCGCTGCCTCTTGGCGCAGCGACACGTGCCAGAGGATGCGGCCACGCTGGTCGCTTTCTTCGTTGCGCACATTTTTGATTGCTTTGCTGCCCCGGAGAGCTATACTTTTGATGTCCTGCTTTGACGTTCTCAGCAGTGACTTGATTAGATTCATCCCCCCGTGGGCGAGACCAACTTTTCATTGAAACCCTGGTGCCTCGGTTTACGTCGATAAAACGCGGGGGAAAAAGCCTCGACGCATTTTTTCTTGGCGGCGTTGGTTGGGCGACTTCTTGAAATTTGCGGTGCTTCATCCGCGTGATGCTGAGCGATTCTCCTGGCTGCTTGACTTGTTCCGGCCTCGGGTTTTGACCCTCGCGCAACGCCTGGCTCTTCAATATTCGGCCCTTCCGGAACGAGGTTGCGAGGCTCGGCCCCGAGTCCACGGAGGGTACAGAGGAACGCAGGAGACAACCCCGGTTAGCTGTTCGCAATGGGAGCTCGTATGAAAGCGTATCTCGCCGGATTCTCCGCCCTGGTCTGCATGCTCGCAGGGTCGCTGGCTGTTGCTCAAACGCAGCGAGCTTTGCTGATCGGCATCAATACATATCAACCCGCGGGAACCACCGCCGATCATCCTGCCGGCTGCATCTACGGCCGCTGCGAACTGGGAACCTTTGAGAATCTTGACGGCTCTGTCAACGACGCGCAGGCGATGGCCGATCTGCTCACCAGTCCTAAATTTGGCTTTCCCTTCGCCAACGTTGTTTTGCTCACCGATCCTGCGCCGCCTCATCCCAGCCCCGGAGTCGTGATCCTTCCCGATTCGCAGACAACACGCGACGGCATTCTTGCCGCCATGCAGAAGTATCTCGTGGATGTTCCGCAAAAGGGCGACATCGTGGTCTTTTACGACGCCAGCCACGGCTCCTTGCGCGTCAATAGTAAGGGCAATAAGCTCACCGTGCTTGTCGGCAATCAATATGTACATGCCGACAGCACAATGGTTCCCTCTGACGCCTACAAGGGCGGCTACGACATCCGCGACCGCGAGATGACGCGCATCTTCAACGCCGCTCTCGACAAGGGCGTTCATCTCACCGTCATCGTCGATAGTTGCCACTCCGGCGGCATTAGCCGCGGCATCGGCCCGGTTTACCGCGAGCGCGCTCTCGCGTTTGATCCGCGCGACATTAATGAAGCTCCGGACACGCTGCCGAACGGCCAGCCCCGCCCCGGTCCAACCCAGCGCACCGACAATCCCGCGCTGGTCTTTTCCGCGGCGCAACAGGATCAGACGGCCAAGGAAATGCCGTCCGGTACTGAGCCCCACGGCGCTTTCACCGCCGCGCTTCTTCAGGCTCTTCAGACTCTGCCAGCCGACACGCCCTCCTCGGTTGTCTACGAGCGCGTAAAGGCAGTTCTCGAAGGCAGCAATGTTCCCGATCAGGAGCCTGACCTCGACGCCACGGCCTCGCGACGCGATCAACCGCTCTTCGGTGGCGCCGCATCCAAGTCCGACAAAGTGCGCGCCGCCGCTCTCGGCATCAACGATGACGGCTCTGTCTCGCTCGACATCGGCCGCGCCTCCGGCCTCGGAGTCGGCAGTGAATTCACCGCCTCCACTCCCAAAAGTGCGGGACAAACGGTTCTGCTTCGCATCACCAGCATGGATGGCCTGGCACGCTCCTCGGCCCAGATCGTCAGCCCCGCGGGCACAAAGGTGGCTCCGGGAGATCTTTTCGAGCTGAGCAAATGGATTCCCGCTGATAATCCGCCGCTGCTGGTCTGGCTTTGGCCCTCCAATCTTGCTCAGGATCAAATAAACGCCGCTGCCGCGCAAGTGCAGGCCTCGGGAGCTGCATTGGTATCCGATCCAGCAGAGCAGCAGTGGACTCACGTCCTTAGTTGGGATGGCACGAACTGGACTTTGCAGCAAGCCGGTTCGACCTCCACAGTCAATCTCGGCGCGCCGCTCACCGCCGACGCTATCAAGAAGGACCTTCCCGCCGGCTCTAAGCTCTGGGTGAATCTTCCGCCGTCAAAGGAGCTTGCCGCCGCCCTTAAGCCGGGCGGCAACGACAGCGCCGTTCAGACCAGTGCCGTCCAGGCCGCAAGCAGCATGTCCGTCGCGCATTACGCGCTCACCGGCGTCCTTTCTACAAATGGGGCCGCCTACGCCTGGTATCACAAGAGTGAACTTGCGGCCGGACCGCCTTCGCCCAACGCGCCGCCGCACAGTCCAGGCTGCTCCGCCACCTCGCAATATCCGGTCCGCACGGATTGGGTGCCGCTAGGCGGAACTCTCTCGAGCGATGCTGCCGCCGCCAAGCTCAATCACTATTCATCGCTGCTCGCAAAGGTGCATGGCTGGCTTGAGCTGGTCAACAGTCCCGCCGATGCCTCTACCGATGAGTTCTACACGCTGGCCCTCTTACCCTCGAACGCAACCGCGCCGCTTCCCGCCAATCAAATGACGCATCAGGGCGATCAGCTCAAGATGGCCCTCGCCTCTGACGACCGCATCATCGACCATCGCTGGGTTTATGTGCTCGACATCGATTGCCACGGTCAGGGCACCGTTCTTTATCCGCGCGACTACTCCGAAAATCAGTTTCCCAACGACGCTGAAAACGGCCGCCAGTTCATTCTGCCCGGGGCACCGGTCCTGCGCATCGGGCCGCCGTACGGTGTAGACACGCTCATCATGCTAAGCACTGAACAACCGCTCGCCGACCCTTATGTACTCAACTTTGAAGGCGTCGCGACGCGAGGTTCGCGCGGCGTTTCGTCTCCATTGGAAAAACTCTTGAACCAAACCAGCGGAGGAACCCGCGGATTTTCCGGCGAGATCCCCACGAATTGGGGCATTGGGCTCACGACTGTCCATAGTGCACCCACAGCTGCTACAAATTGAGCTGCCCGCGGCCTTTGTTGATTTCATGAATCGAGTTGAAGGGTACGTCCAGGGCCAGGCGTTGACGGCATCAAACGGGGGAGACGGCAACCCGCGTCTGCGGGTATGCTGATTGTGCAGTGCGCCGCCAAATTGTTATTGGGACGCAAGAAAACGGTAAATCAACGGGGGAAAAGATGAACCGTTCGGCAAAAATCGTTCTGCTACTTTCAATGAGCTTCGGGCTGATCGCAGCATCGCCCGCAGGCGCGCAAGGTTTCGGCGCCAATAAGGAGAGGGTCACTCTCCAGCGCAAGCTTCCCGCGCTCATCCATTTGCCGGGAGAGACCATCAAGGTCACCGTCACTTCGGCCGACGAAGAAGGTGCCCTTCCCTATGACTTCCAGGCGCTGCTCGAAACCGAACTGCTCAAGGACGATCCGAATCTTCGGGACGACGACAATCCCTCGACGCAGATCATCTGCCAGATCACCGAATACTCGCACCCTGAACCCATCTACACCAACAAATTGGGGTCAGGACAAGCTGTTGGCGCGTCCAACTCCCCGTTCTCGCAGCTATCGAGGACCGCATCGAAGATCGGAGCTACGCAGCGCATCACAGGAAAGATCGACGTCTCCTTTCAAGCCAAGGATGCGACCGGCCGTGTGCTGATCTCCGACAACATCGATTCGACTTACGATCGAGAGTTCGACAGCGCGGGAAACTCAACCGCTCATGGCATATTCAGTCAGGTGGGCGGGACCTTTTCGCACGTAAAGGGCGGAGCGAAGAGTGAGGACGGCCCTCCCACGCCATCGGAGCTGCGCTCGCGGCTGATCATCGACGCCGTACAGCAGATCGCCGAGCATATTGTCGATTCGAATGAAAGCGTGGACGTGCTCCTCGCGCGCAAAGAAGGCCCGCTCGACGAAGGCGACAAAGATGCCGAAACCGGACTGTGGGAGCGCGCCCTCGAGACCTATGAAACCGCACCGCCATTCCCCAAGCCGGAAGACGATGCCTACAGGCTTTACGACATCGGCGTAGCCTATGAGGCGCTCGCGTATCAGGCTGAAGATCAGAAGGCGGCCATGAAATACCTCGACCAGGCTGCCATCAACTACGGCAAAGCCATTGATGCCAAGCCCGACGAGAAGTACTTCATCGAACCCCAAAAGCGCATCGAGACCGCCATCGCGCATTACAGGGAACTGCAAAAGGAGAAGGACAACGCGGCCCGCGCTAAGGCCGACCTCGCCGCTAACCCTGCTGCCAACCCCGCCGAGGCACCCGGAGCCAAAGGCCTGACCGATGCTCAGGTCATCACCATGATCAAGTCCGGCGTTGACGAAGCGACCGTCCTTCAGGCCCTCCGCGGCGCCGACGCGGTCAACTTCGATCTCAGTCCCGCTGGCAAGCGCAACCTCACCAGCAACGGAGTCAGCCCCCGCGTCCTTGCTGAGATGAAGACGCAAGCTGCGAACAAGCCGGCTCCTGTCGTGCACAAAGGACTCTCGAACACCCAAATCATCGCCATGGTGAAGTCCGGCATCGATGAAGAGACGATCATCCAGGCCATTCACGGAGCGGATGCAGTCGATTTCGACCTTAGCCCCGCGGGTCAGCAAACTCTTGTCAGCAGCGGCGTCAGCGCCCACGTCCTCAACGCCATGAAGGCTCGATCTGCCAGGAAGCCCTCCACGGGACACGTAGCTCAGAGATGAACGCCCGCCGCCCATCCATTCTTGCTTGCCTGTCGTTGCTCATTGCGACGCTGATCGCATCTCCCTGCGCGCGCGCTCAGGGAGTTCGCTGCGGGGCCGGACAGGACCTCATCGTTCAGGCACTCGAGCGCATCACCCCGCAAAGCGGCAACGATGCTTTTGCCGACTCGCTCCAACTGCTCAAGTCCGCCCTTGCTGAATGTCCCGAACTGGGCGACGCTTGGTACTACCGCAGTCTCGTTGAAAAGCGTCTTGGCCATCAGGCTCTCGCCGATTACGCCATGGGCAAGGCGCGCTTCAATGGCTCTGACGCGCTCGATCAGGGACTTGACCCGCTCGTCCTGTCCACGCCGGCCTCGCGCGGCATCGAGGCCGAGGGGACTGAAACTCCGGTGCCGGTCGCGCCGCCCGTAAAGCCCGGCCCCGTGCAGCAGAAGTGGGCGCTCGTCGTCGGCATCGGTCACTTTACTGACGCGCAGATTCCACAGCTCAACTACACCGGCAGTGACGCAACCGCCTTCGCCGCCGCGCTCAAAGACCCCTCGATCGGCGGTTTTCCTAAGGACAACGTTCACGTCCTCACCGACGATCAGGCCACCACCAAGAACATCAAGGAAGAGCTCAACTGGATCGCGCGCCACGCCGAGCCGAACGATCTTGTTGTAATTTACGTCGCCACGCACGGCACGCCACGCACCACGGACTCCGCTGGCGGCGCAAACTACCTGATCACTTACGACACTGAGGTTTACTCCGGCGGCAAACTCGACGAGGATGCGCTCTACGCCACGGCCTATCCCATGGTGGAATTGGCCGATGCAGTCTCGACTCGCATGAAGGCCCTCCGCACCGCGGTCTTCCTCGATACTTGCTACAGCGGCGGCGCGGCCGGCGGCGACGGATCGCAACCCTCCGCTCCGCTCGCCAACACTGCCCCATCGGTGGCGATGCTGGCGCACATGTCCGACGGAACGGGTCGCATCGTGATGGCCGCCAGCGAGGCCAACGAAGAGTCGCTCGAAAGCAGCCAGCTACACCACGGCTACTTTACCTACTACCTGCTTCAGGATCTCAAGAGCGGCAATGGCCAAACGCCCTTGAGCCAGGTCTATGCTTCGGTCGCGCAACAGGTGTCGCAAAGCGTCTCTTCTCAGGGCATGCATCAGCATCCAGTAATGAATCGCAGCTCCGCGGACGCCGACTTCGCCCTCCGCACTCCCCCTGCCGCGACGGCGAGCGCCCGGCCCTGATCGAGCTCCCGCCGGCCGCGCAAAGACCACTCTGCGAACACTTGGACTTCAATCCGCTCATCCCAGCAATTGCTTCGCCACCTTGACGTACAGCTCCACCGCATCCAGCAACTCCTTCTTCGCCAGCTTTTCAAACTGCGTGTGCGCCACGTGAATGCTCCCGGGACCGAGCAACAGCGGCTCGCCCCAGTTGCTCAACTGCGGAATGTCCGTAGTAAACTTTGCCACCATCGTCGGCAAACCCTCAGGCGCGCGCAGCCGTACAAATGGAATCTCCAGCGTAAAGTCCACCTCGGCTAGTCCCTTCGCCGCCTCGATCATTGCTGCCTTTACCCGCACCGAGTCGCCGACCAGCCGCACCAGCACTTGCGCCTCAGCCTTGTCCGCGATCACATTCGGCGCGTGTCCGCCGTGAATCTGTCCGATGTTCAGCGTGCTTGGGCCAATGTCTTCTGTTACCGGGAGCTCCAGCTTCAGCAGCTTCGCGAGTACCTGCACCAGCTTATGCACCGCGCTCTCGCCCAGCTCCGGATACGCCGAGTGCGCCATCTTGCCTGTCGCGCGAAATACAACGCGCAGCACTCCTTTTGAAGCCAGCGCCACGCGATTATCGGTTGGCTCGCCATTAATCAGAAAGCGGCTTCCCTTCGGCTTCAGGTTCGCAGCCTTCGCCCCAGCCGAATCGCGCTCTTCGCCAGATACAAACAGCAATCCGATGCGAAAGCCCGCATCGCGCAGCACTTCCGCCGCAGCAACCTGCGCGGCAATAATTCCCTTTGCGTCCGAAACTCCGCGACCATACATCCACTCCGCATCCTCACTGAATGGAATGTAAGGCGGCACGGTATCCATGTGCGTCGAAAAAACAAGGTCCGGCGTCTTCCCGGCCGGGCCGCCATAAACGTTCCAGCGCGGCCCCGCATTCGCACTCTCCGCGGGCTGCGCCACCGGCGTCTTCTCCACTTCCCACCCGCGTCCCTCAAGGTACTCCGTCAGTAAATCGCCCACCGCGCCCTCGTGGTAGGTCGTCGATTCGATTTCGCATAACTGGCGCGTTAGCCCAATCGGGTCAAAAGGAAGCAATTTTGAAGGATCGTTCATGATGCTGCCAGAATACCGTAGCACCCGTCACCATCCTCAAGATTGGCCTGGGCGCGAACTGCCGCCAACTCGCCCTCTGCCTATCCGCGGCCACTCAGCGCACTCGCCAACTGAGCGTAGAATTACTGATGAAGTGATTTCCGCCGCCCCGCTCGCACAGGCTGAAACGTATCTTATATAAACCGTTTTCCTCGCGAAGGAGTTGCCTTAGTGATCCAGGTCAGTGATGCCACCCTTGAGGCAATGCACACCGCGGCAACGGAGATCTTTACCGGCGCCCTCAAGGCTTGCGACATCCCTTCCGCATTCGACCACCGCCTGCGCTTCGAGGGCCACAAGCTTCACCGTCTTATGCCCGACGGCAGCGGCCCCGCAGTCATCGATCTCTCCGCTTACAAGCGAATCTTCGTAATTGCCATCGGCAAAGCGGCCGGCCCCATGCTTCAGGTCCTCCTCGAACGCATGAAGCGGCGCAAAGGGTTGCGCGGCATCTGTTGTACCAACCAGCCTCCCACGGCTCGCAACTGGCGCTTCCGCTACTTCGAAGGCGGTCACCCGCTGCCCAATGAAGACTCGTTCTCCGCCGCCCGCGCCGTGCTTGCTCTTCTGCGCAAAACCAAAAAGGACACGCTGGTCTTCTTCCTCATCTCTGGAGGTGGATCAGCCATCTTCGATCTTCCCCTCGACCCGCAGATCACGCTCGAAGAGACCGTCGCATTTCACCAATTGCTTCTTGCTTCTGGCGCGCCGATCAGCGAAATCAACACCATCCGCAAGCATTTTTCCGCAGTAAAGGGCGGACGTCTCTCCATGGCCGCGCCTGAAGCGCTTAAAGTCAGCCTGCTCCTTCCCGACGTGCCGCTGCGTTCGCTCGATGCGCTCTCTTCCGGTCCCACCACACCGGACCATTCCACCGTGGCCGACGTTCACGACCTGCTCACCAAATACGATCTTGCCGCCAAGCTGCCCAACTCCATCCGCACTTTTTTCGAGCGCGAAGATCTGCCCGAGTCACCCGGCAACAAGAGCTGGCGTCAGTCGTTTCTACCCAAGCTCCCGTGGACTGACCCCGCGCGGCCTCGCCGCATCACTTCGGCGGCCAGCCTGAGCGACGAAGATCCGGCCTTTCGCGATTCCGTTTTCGAGATTCTGCTCTCCAGTCACGACCTGGTTGAAAACGCTCGCGCCCTCGCGCGAAAAGCCGGGTACCACGTGGTCGTTGACAACAGTTGCGACGATTGGGACTACGCTGACGCGGCGCGCTATCTCCTCGAGCGCTTTCACACTTTCCGTGCTAAGCACAACCGCTTCTGCCTCATCTCTGTAGGAGAAGTCACCGTCACCCTCACGCGCTCGCCCGGCGCCGGCGGCCGCAACCAACAATTTGCCCTGGCCTGCGCTCTCGAGCTCGCCAATCATCCCGCCGAGCGTCTGGCCGTACTCAGTGCCGGCTCAGATGGCATCGACGGCAACACGCGATCAGCCGGCGCCATCGCCGATCCCACCACAGTCGCCCGCGCTCGGGCCTTTGGCTTCAGTCCCAAGCAGTCTCTCGCTGAATTCAATGCCTGTCCGCTGTTCACCTCAATAGGCGATTCCATCGCCACCGGTCCCACCGGTCACAACTTGCGGGACCTGCGCCTCCTTCTCTCCGAAAGCTCTTAATATCGCTCCCAGTCCGCACCCGAAATCTCCGGTGGAAAATCGAATTATTTTCCTCTTTGCGCTTCGTTCCGCTGCATTAGGATTGGTTCGTGCCTCGAAAACTAAAGCGCAAGACCTCCGGCAAGCCTCCGGACATTCGCACTGTTGCAGCCGCGGCCAAAGTCTCCATCGCCACCGTCTCCAGAACCATGAATGGCTCTCCGCTGGTCAGCGAACGTCTCAGCAAACGTGTCTGGCAGGCAATCAAGCAGCTCAACTATCTGCCCAATACGCACGCGCGCACCCTTGTCTCAGGACGGAGCCGCCTTCTGGGCATCATCGTCGAGAACATTTCCAATCCTTTTTTCCCTGAGCTGATCCAGAGCTTCGAAGAAATCGCCGTTGCTCGCGGATACGAGATTCTCGTCAGCTCCACAAACAGCGATCCCGCTGTGCTGGCCGCATGCGCGCGCCGCATGTTGGAGCGCAAGGTAGACGGCGTTGCCGTAATGACTTTTGGTGAAGAAGAGCCCGTTCTCGACCAGCTCACGCACCGCGGCGTGCCCATCGTCTTGGCTGAATTCAAGCTCGACGATCCTAAAGCCAGCACCATTCTCCTCGACTACACCACTGGGATGAATCAGGCCATTCGTCACCTCGCTTCGCTCGGTCACCGCGCCATTGCTTTCCTCGCCGGACCATACAGCCTTCACTCCGCTATCACCCGGGAGAACGACTTTCGCGCCGCCATGCAGGCCGCCGGTCTGCAGCTTCAAAAAAAATGGGTCATCGAGTGTGATCACACCCTCAAAGGCGGCGTCACCGGCTTTGAGCAGTTGAACAAGCTCGCCGCTCGTCCCACCGCCATCGTCTGCTCCAATGACATGACCGCTATAGGCGTTCTCCGCGCGGCCTACACTGAAGGTCTCCGCATACCGCAGGATCTCTCCGTGGTTGGCCTCGACGACATCGCATTCGCTGAGTACACGCTTCCCCCGCTCACCACCATCCGCCTCTCGCGTGCCGACCTGGCTCGCGCTGCCTTCAATGCCCTCCACGCCCAGATCGACGGCGCTGACGACCCCAGGTTGCAGCGCGAGTTCCTGGTATCGACAAGTCTCGTCGTCCGCAATTCAACCGCGGCCCCTGCCTCGGCCTGGTTCCTGAAGCCAAATCGGCACTCTCCCAAATCCTCATTTTCATAGTCCAATGATTGCAATTGGATGACACGGCGGTTGCATTCCTGCGCCTCTCGCCGCGATATCCTGTCCAGAGACAACGAACGACCCGGCGCCCGGAGGCCATGCAATGACGACCGCCTATCTCAATCGCATCGCCACCGCAGTCCCGCCTTACGACATGCACCGTGCCTTCATCCCCTTCGCTGAGAGCCTGCTGCCCCAAGGCACACCGCGCAATCTCTATCGCCGCATGGTCCGGCTCGCGGCCATCGACCATCGCTATTCCTTCATCAAGCCCATCGTCACTAATGACGGCAGGGTACAGGACGCCGACTCGCTCTTTGTGCCTGGTCACTTCCCCTCAACAGCGCGGCGCATGGAAGCCTTTCGCCAATTTGCTCCGCAACTCGCTCGTTGCGCCCTCTTGAAACTCGCGCTCACCGATTCAGAACGCCAGGGCGTCACCCATGTGATCGTCACCTGTTGCACCGGGCTCTACGCACCCGGCCTCGACTACGAAATTATCGAGCTTTCTGAACTCAATCCTTCCGTCGAGCGGGCGTTTATTGGATTCATGGGGTGCTACGCCGCAATCAACGCGCTCAAAGCTGCGCGCCATATCGTTCGCTCCGAACCGGACGCGAAAGTCCTGCTCCTCTCGCTCGAGCTCTGCTCCCTGCACATGCAGGAGACCCAGGACTTGGAGCAGTTGCTCGCCTTCACGGTTTTTGCCGATGGCTGCGCAGCCTATCTCGTGTCCGCGGAACCGTCAGGCTTCGCCCTCGACAGCTTTCTCGCCGTCAATCTCGCGGGGACCAGTCAACTCATCACCTGGCGCATCGGCGAGCAGGGTTTCGATATGCATCTTTCCGGCCAGATCCCTGGCCAGTTGCGCCAGGGCCTCGCTGAAGCCGGTACCCGAATCACGCAGGGCCGCGAACTCTCCTCGATCGACCTCTGGGCTATTCATCCCGGCGGCCGCACTATTCTTGACGCGACGGCGCAAGGGCTCGCTCTTCCTGCCGAAGCTCTCGCCGACTCGCGCAACATCCTGCTCAATTATGGCAACATGTCCTCGGCGTCCGTCATGTTCGTCTTGCAGCGGATGATGCGACGCGCCCGCCCAGGCCAGCTCGGTTGCGCCATGTCCTTCGGCCCGGGAGTCACCGCTGAAACCATGATGTTCCATGCCGTCTGACGCGATCGATTTCAGCCATCGCGCCCAACTGACAGAGCTCATGGATGAGCCCTGCTCCCGCGAAGAGCTCCGCGCCTGTCTTCGCGATCTCGCCCGGCTCAATCGCTGGTTTCTCGCCTACCGCCCACTCCTCGATTGGCTCGCCACGATCGCGCCCTCCAGTTCCGCCCAGCCGCTTCACATCCTCGATGTCGCCTGCGGATACGGCGACAGCCTGCGCCGCATCGAGCGCTGGGCTCAGTCGCGCGGCATTGCCGTCGAGCTCACGGGCCTCGATCTTAATCCTGACGCCATCGTCATCGCCGTCGAGGCCACCCCATCAACAAGCACCATTCGCTGGGTCGCAAGCGACGTCTTTCGATGGCAGCCCGGCAAGCCGGTTCACCTCGTAGTCAGTTCTCTCTTCACGCACCATCTCACCGAGCCCGACCTGATTCGCTTTGTGCAATGGATGGAATCGAACGCACAATTTGGCTGGTTCATCAACGATCTCTCCCGCGCCGCCGTTCCCTACCATCTTTTGGGGATATTTTCCAAAATTGCTGGCCTTCATCATTTCGTTCAGCATGATGGCCCAGTGTCGATCGCGCGCTCTTTCATTCCCGATGACTGGCGCCGAATATGCGCCGCGGCGTGCCTCAGCCCGGACGACGTCTCCATCCAGCCGCTCTTTCCTGCGCGCCTTTGCGTTAGCCGGAGCAAAACGCCATGAGCATCGCGCTTCGCAGCGTCGATCATCTCGTCATCGGCGGCGGTCCCGCGGGCGCAATGGTCGCCCTCCGCCTTGCCGCCGCGGGCCGCAACGGCGTGCTCATCGAAAGGGAATCCGGCCCACATCACAAGGTTTGCGGCGAGTTCCTCAGCCCCGAGGCCATCGATTATCTCCGTCAGGCTGGCATCAACCCTCTGGATCTCGGCGCCACTGTCATCAACAAACTTCGCCTCTCTGCCGGCAACCACCACATCGCTGCCCCGCTGCCTTTTCAGGCCCTATCGCTGTCCCGCCGGGTTCTTGACGATGCACTTCTCGAACGCGTCGAAGAATCCGGCTGCCGAGTCCTGCGCGGTACGGCCGCGGAATCGCTCACCCCCGAAGACAATCAATGGATCGCATCGCTCAGCAGCGGTGATTCCCTTCGCGCATCCAACGTATTCCTTGCCACCGGCAAGCACGACCTACGCGGCCTTCCACGCTCACCGGGCAAACAATCCGACCTCGTCGGGTTCAAAATGCTTTGGCATCTCGCCGCCGCGCAGCTCCGCGCATTGCGCGATTGCATGGAGCTCTATCTCTTTCCTGCCGGATATGGCGGCCTGTCGCTCATCGAAGGCGACATCGCCAACCTTTGCCTGGTCGTCCGCCGCAGAAAGCTGCGCTCTGTTGGCGGATGGCCGCAGCTCCTCGCCCTCATCCAGCGCAGCAATCGCCACCTTCGCCAGATTCTCGACGGCGCCGCGCCGCTGTGGCCGCGCCCGCTCGCCGTCTCGCCCATCCCTTATGGCTATCTTGTCCGCGAGTCAGCCGGCGTTTGGTGCGTGGGCGATCAGGCCGCCGTCATCCCTTCCTTCACCGGCGACGGCATCTCCATCGCCCTGCACTCCGCCGCTCTCGCCGCGCAAATGTTCCTCGCCGGCGGAAAGCCAGCCGACTACAACCGCACGCTCCGCGCTCAACTCACGCGGCCTATGACTCTTGCAACGTCACTCTCGCTCGCGGCCGTCACCGCCGCTGGCCGCACCGCCGCGCTCGCGGCTCTCTCGCTTGCCCCCGACGCCATGCGCTGGGTTGCCGCATCCACACGCATTCCGCAGTCATCGCTTGTTTCTGAGTCTCCGCTCCAGGCGGCCGCGCCAGCCTCTCCGCAAAGCGCCTGACTGGCATGCACCCGCCGCTCTATTGCGCCATCAGTCGGCTCTCGGCCCCCGGCGCGCCCGCTTTCGCACCCAAATCGATTAGCGTCCTCTTCCGCCTCTAGCGGCGAAACCGCCTCGCGCCGCAAACCCCGTCGACATCATCGGCCCACGCGCCGCGAAACCTCCGCCCGTATATCCCCGCCCGGTAAATCCATATCCGTACGGTCGCGCAGCTGGCGCATAAGCCCGCGGAGCGTATCCATACCCGCGCACCGCAGGCCCTCCAACAAAAGATCTGGCCATGTACCCGTACGGCCCATGTCCGTACACACCCACCCGTGGCCCGATCGAAACTCCAACGTAAGGCATGACGCTCGGATAAGGCGCCGCGTATGCCACCGGCGGCGCATAGTAGGGCGCAGGTGCGGAGTACACGGGCGGCGCATATGCCATTGCCGGAGCCGCGGGCTGCTCCTCCGGTGCCGACTGTTCGGGCGCGTACGACTGCTGTGGTCCCTCATCCGGCGCCTGTGTCGGCGGCTCAGGCTGCGGTGCAAAAGATTGCGGGCCGCGCTGGTACAGGCCATACGGATCGCGCTGCGGCTCCGGCACAACCGGAACCTCAATGTCGTCCATCACGCGCAGCGTCAGCGTCGTCTCCGCTTTCAGCGTCGGCCTTGGGCCCCGCCGCGGCAAATTGATCAAATCGATTGGCCACAACACCGGAATCATCCACAAAACCGTGTCGCGCACCGCGTGCCCTTTGCCGAGAATGTGTCCCTGCGCGTCGATCTTGTAACCGGGTACATCCGCCACCTTCGCGCTGATCGGAATCACCGTGTCGCCTACGTACAGCCGGTCAAAGTCCAGCTCCATCCAGCCCTTGCCCACAAAGTGGCCCGGATCCTTGTAGTCGGCAAACTGGCCACCCAGGTAACTCCCGTAGGGCAGCATGAAGTCGCCGCGACGGAACTGCACCTTGCACAGCACCGGATCGCCCACCGCGGTGGTTTTCGATGAGAGCTTCCCGTCGCCGGTCGTGCACGACACAAGGGCGCCCGCCGGAATGAGCTTTGTCCCGGCGTCCGCAAACAGCGATGGCGTCAGCAGAAGTGAGAACACAACAAACATGACATGCTTCATACACTGCCCTCCAAGGTAAAGAATCCCTGTGCCCTCTCGCGAGATACACTCCCGCAAGTGGTAATTGACGGAAAATCCCCAATTACATTCACGAACCCACGCAGGATTCAAAAGTTTCGCAGGTTTTCAAAAATGTTTGTAAGGGGTAGGGCCGAATGGAAATTTGAATCGTCTAACGCGGCACACAATCTCAGCGAAGTTACCTCGCGATCGGTGCACCTTTACCTTCGGCGGGATTTCTAGACAGCCATTTCCGGACAGCCCATTTCTGGACAGTCAAGACAAATCCTTACGTTCCCGTCTCGTAATTCAAATTCGGCCCCAGCCAGCGTTCCACTTCGGCCACGCTCATTCCCTTGCGGCGCGCGTAGTCTTCCACCTGGTCGCGATCGATCTTTCCCAAACTGAAATAACGGCTCGCCGGATGCGCCAGGTAGAACCCGCTCACGCTCGATCCCGGCCACATCGCAAACGATTCGGTCAGCTCGATGCCCGCGTTCTTCTTAACGTCGAGCAGCCCCCATAGCGTGCCCTTCTCGGTGTGATCGGGGCACGCCGGATACCCCGGTGCAGGCCGGATCCCGCGATATTTTTCGTGAATCATTTCCTCGCTGCTCAACTTCTCGGAGCGCCCATAACCCCACTCCTCGCGCACGCGCTTATGCAGGCACTCCGCAAAGGCCTCGGCAAGCCGGTCGGCAATCGCTTCCGCCATGATCGCGTTGTAGTCGTCGTGCGCCGCTCTGAATTGGTCGCACAGTTCCTTCAATCCAAATCCGCTCGTCACCGCGAACGCACCAATCGAATCCGCCAGCCCCGTCTCCTTTGGCGCAACAAAGTCCGCCAGGCATCGGCACGGTTCATTTCCTTCGCGATCCGATTGCTGCCGCAGAAAATGGAGTCGCGTCAGCACATTCTCTCGGCTCTCGTCCGCGTACAACTCCACGTCGTCGCCCGTCGCATTCGATGCAAAAAATCCGTACACGGCGCGCGCTCTCAGCAGCTTCTCCTTCACAACCCGGTCCAGCAGCGCATTCCCTTCTGCAAAAATCTGCCGCGCCTGTTCGCCTTGCCTCTCGTCTTCAAAAATCCGTGGATAAACCCCTTTCAACTCCCAGGTGTGAAAGAACGGGCTCCAATCGATGAACTCCCTCAGAGTCGCAAGCGGAAAGCCATCCAGCACCCTTACGCCAAGAAAGGCCGGCTTCGCCAGATCCTCCGCTCGCCACTCAATAGGCGTCCGCCTGGCCCGTGCCGTCTCAAGCGCAACAACGGCTCTTCGCGGTGCAGCGTGCGTCTTGCGCAGCGCGGCATATTCCGCCCTGTGCTTTGCCACGAACTCTGGCTTTCCCTCTTCGCTCAACAGGCTCGTCGTCACCGGCACGGCCCGGCTCGCATCGAGCACGTGCACCACCGGCTCGCTGTAGTGCGGGGCAATCTTTACCGCCGTATGCGCGCGGCTCGTCGTGGCGCCGCCAATCAGCAACGGCAGCTTCATCCCCTGCCGCTCCATCTCCCGCGCCACATGCACCATCTCATCGAGTGACGGCGTAATCAGGCCGCTCAACCCGACAATGTCCGCCCTCACCTCGCGCGCCCGCTCCAGAATTCTCTCCGCAGGAACCATCACGCCCATGTCGATCACTTCATAGTTGTTGCAGGCAAGCACCACGCCCACAATGTTTTTCCCAATGTCGTGAACGTCTCCCTTGACGGTTGCCAGCACAATCTTTCCCTGCACCTTGACCGTCAAGCCAGCCGCGGCCATCTCCGCCTTTTCCGCCTCCATGTAGGGCGTTAAATACGCAACCGCCTTCTTCATCACCCGCGCCGACTTCACCACCTGCGGAAGAAACATCTTCCCTGCGCCGAACAAATCTCCCACCACACCCATGCCGTCCATCAGCGGGCCTTCAATCACCGCCAGCGGCCGTCCCAGCTTCACGCGCGCCTCTTCCGCATCCGCCTCGATGAACGCATCGATCCCCTTCACCAGAGAATGGCTCAACCGCCCCTCTACCGTCCCGTTGCGCCACTCTTCAACTTGTTTTTCGCTCCCCGCTTCACCGGCGCCGGCCTCGGCCGCCGCTTTTAATTTTTCGCCGAACTCCACCAGCCGTTCTGTCGCATCCGGCCGCCGGTTCAGCAGTACGTCCTCCACCAGTTCCTTCAGCTCCGGTGCAATCTCCTCGTAGACCTCCAGCATGCCCGCGTTCACAATGCCCATATCCATGCCCGCGCTAATTGCGTGATACAGGAACGCCGCATGCATCGCCTCGCGCACCTTATTGTTGCCGCGAAAGCTGAACGACACATTCGACACGCCGCCGCTCACCTTCGCATGCGGCAAATTCTCCTTGATCCACTTGGTCGCCTGGATGAAATCCACCGCGTAGTTGTTGTGCTCCTCCATCCCCGTCGCCACGGTCAGTATGTTCGGATCGAAAATGATGTCCTCAGGCGGAAAGCAAATCTCGCGCGTCAGAATCTTGTAAGCCCGCTCGCAAATCCGCGTCTTGTCTTCGAATCCCGCGGCTTGCCCCTGCTCATCGAACGCCATCACCACCGCAGCCGCGCCATACTTCCTGATTTTGGCTGCCTGCTCGCGAAACTTAGCCTCGCCCTCCTTCAGCGAGATCGAGTTCACGATGCCCTTGCCCTGCAGGCACTTCAATCCCGCCTCAATCACTTCCCACTTCGAGGAGTCGACCATAAACGGAACCTTCGCAACTTCCGGCTCGCTCCCCAGCAACTGCAAGTAGCGCGTCATCGCGGCTACGCCGTCGATCATCCCCTCATCCATGCAGATGTCGAGTACGTTCGCCCCGTTCTCCACCTGCTGCCGGGCCACGCTCACAGCCTCTTGGTACTTGCCCTCCTTGATTAACTTGGCGAACTTCGGCGACCCGGCCACATTGGTCCGCTCGCCAATCAAAATGAAGACCCCGGGTTGTTGCGTGAACGGCTGCGATCCCGACAATCGCAGTGGCTTTGTTTCAACAGGGAGTTTTAAACCGGCGCTCATGCTGTGCTCTCAACACTGCACGGTTCCGCAGCCGCCGCGGCCCGCAGCTTGCGCGGCGCAACGCCCTCCAGCGCCTTCGCAATCGCGGCAATATGCTCCGGCGTGTTGCCACAGCAACCGCCGGCAATATTGACCAGTCCCTCGCGCGCAAACCCGCTCAGGTAGCGCGCCATATCCTCAGGTCCCAGGTCGAATCCTGTCGCCGACAGCGGATTCGGCAATCCTGCATTCGGATAGCACGACACCGCTACATCCACTTTCTCCGCAAGCTCGCGCAAAAACGGCGCCATCAAATCGGGCCCCAACGAGCAGTTCAATCCCACGCTGAAAGGCTTCACATGCCTCACCGCCGTCCAGAAAGCCTCAATCGTTTGCGCCGAGATCATCGTCTCGCCACCGCGTCCCACCGCCGCCGAAATCATCACCGGCAGTTCTTTGCCGCTCGCCGTCAGCCCATCCTCGTCGAATACCTCGCGAATCGCCACCAGCGCCGCCTTGGCATTTAATGAATCGAAAATCGTCTCCACCAGCAGCAAATCCGCGCCGCCTGCAATCAGCGCCTGCGCCTGCTGCTTGTACGCCGTCTTCACCTGGTCGAACGTCACCACGCGAAATCCCGCATCGTCTGCGTCCGGCGAATTCGACAGCGACACCGTCAACGGCCCCATCGCTCCCGCAACAAACCGCTGCCGTCCAGTATCGTTGCCCACGCGATCTGCCCACTCCCGCCCATGCTGCGCTGACTTCTCGTTGATCTCCCACGCCAGATCGCCGAGAAACTTGTCGTCAATCACTCGCTGATAAAATTCCGGGTCCTTGCGTCCCCCGCGCTCTCGCGGGTCGTCGACAAAAAATTCGCTCTGCGCGATCGTCGTCGCGCCAAACGTATTCGTCTCCAGAATGTCTGCCCCTGCCTCCAGAAATCTCCGGTGAATATCGCCAATCAGCTCCGGCCGCGTCAGCGTAAACAGGTCCCCATTGTTCAGCAGGTCCTTCTTCGCGTCCTTGAAGCGCTCCCCGCGAATGTCCGCTTCTTTCATCCCATAGTCGCGGATCGTCGTTCCCGTCGCTCCATCGATGATGGCGATCCGGCTCTCGATCATGCGTTGCAGCGGATGTTTGTGCGCTTCAGTCATTTCTTCCAACGATTTACGGCTCTTGCTCAAGAATATCGGACCTGATGCCTCCACTGAACCGATTCCGCGCCAAACGTGTCTCCAAAGCCACTGAACTGCCGCAACCCCTCCCTGAATGGAACCGCGATTGAATTGGGGAAACTTAGTTCGCGTCTCGCAATTAAACTGGAGAAGATGATTACCACTCTCTTTGGCAACCAGGAACCTCAGAAGCCTGACGATTCCGTCGACGAACCAAAACTCGGTTTTCTCGACCGCATGCGCCAGGCCGTCTCGCGCACCCGCGAGTCCTTTTCCGCCAAAATCTCCGATCTCGCCGCCCTCACTCGCACGGTCGACGAATCCGCCCTCGATAATCTCGAAACCATTCTCCTCTCGAGCGATCTCGGCGTGCCAACCACCACCACCATCCTCGACGCCCTCCGCGATCGCGCTCGGCATCAAGCCATTGAAGGCGGTGCCGAACTCCGCAACCTTTTGAAGGAACAATTAGTCGCTATTCTTAAGGCCCCGCAAGGGGCGGCTGCCACACCGCAGGTGTCGCCGCCTAAAGTCACTTTCCTCGTCGGCGTCAACGGCACCGGCAAAACCACTTCCAGCGGCAAGCTTGCCGCATGGTCTCGCGCGCAAGGCCGCTCCGTGCTCCTCTGCGCCGCGGACACATTCCGCGCCGCCGCCATCGAGCAGCTTGAAGTCTGGGCCTCACGCTCCGGCGTCGAGATGATCAAGACTCGGCCTGGCGGCGACCCGGCTGCTGTTCTCTTTGATGCCATCTCCGCCGCCAAGTCTCGCTCCATTGACGACCTCTATGTCGACACCGCCGGCCGCCTGCACACCAAAACAGGCCTAATGGACGAACTCGACAAGATGCGCCGCACGGCCGCCCGCCTCGTCCCTGGCGCGCCACACGAAGTTCTTCTCGTCATGGACGCAACGACCGGACAAAATGGTCTCCAGCAGGCGCGCCAGTTCACCCAATCCGCCGGTGCCACGGGCATCGTGCTCACGAAATTAGATGGAACGGCCAAGGGTGGCATCGCCGTAACTATCGCCCGAGAGCTTTCGCTTCCTGTCCGTTTCGTCGGCGTCGGCGAAAAAATGTCCGACCTGCTGGAGTTCTCGCCGACGGAGTTTGTAGAGTCACTGCTGGAGTAATACGGCAGTCGGAGAAGCCACCTATGGAAATGAAGGTTTTCGAATCCGTTTTAATCTCCATCTTTGTTGCGACACCCCTCGTCATGATTTGGGGCTGGATCAGATGGGCACGCCGCGAAAAGAAGTGGACAGTTCTGTCCGCTTTGTCACTGGCTCGATTTACTCTTGCCACAGCGTCTGACCTTCTCGCAGTCTCCTCGTCGATTTACGCACGCCTTATCGGCGGCTTTCCCTTCTATGACCCCAGACTCATGAGGATTTACGCGTTAGGAACATTAATCTCTGCTTCTGCGCTGATCTTGTCGCTCTCGGGAATCTGGCGTCTCAACTCACTCAGGTGGCACGCGCTCTTCTGCAGTTTTGGAACCCTCGTCTACTGGTTTGCGATGGCAGGGACCGAGTAGGTTACTCGTTGCCGAGAGGTCGGAGAATCTACACAGGACATGCGTGGAGAGCGCGAAATGAACGATAGTGCACAAGACCTCCCCTGGATGCGCCGCGCCCTCGAACTCGCCTGACGCGGCAAAAACCGCCGCATTCATGCAGCCAGGCGCGCAATTTTCACGCGCCGCTTGGTCATGGCTCTCGCGAGATCGTAATTGGCCTGCAACCTGATCCACACTTCCGGAGAAGTTCCGAATGCCTCGGAAAGACGCACGGCCATTTCGGCCGACACGCCTGTCTTGCCGTGGATCATCCGCGACAGATTGGCCCGCGTGATCCTCAGGTGCGCGGCCAGGGCGGAAACTGTTAAACCGAAACCCTCCATGTACTCCTGAACGATCTCGCCTGGATGTGCGGGGTTATGCATCATATGCTTTTCTCCCTCAGTGATAATCCTGATAGTCGACTAAAATCGCGTCCTCGCCCTCAAATTTAAACGTGATGCGCCAATTGCCGCTGACGCGCACCGACCAATGGTCTTTCAACTTCCCTTTGAGCGCGTGCAAATGCCAACCCGGTACATTCATGTCTTGAGGCGACGCACTGGCGTCGAGCAATGTCAACTGACGCCGGAACTTCGTTGCGTGCGCCGGCTGGATTCCTGCCTTGCTGTCGGTGCGGTAAAACTTCTCCAGCCCAGCGTGACGGAAGCTCTTAATCACATGTATAGTGTATTGGCACACTATACGGAAGTCAAGGAATTCATCGGCGTGTAGCCGGCATCGCTGAAGTCAGGCTCCACCCGGCGTGTACACTTGATTGTTCCTCTCGCCCGCGCATGAACACTCAACCCGAATCCGACCTTCACTGGATGCGCCGCGCCCTCGAGCTTGCGCGTCGCGGCATCGGCGTCACGTCGCCCAATCCCGCGGTCGGCTGCGTCATCCTCGACCGCGCAGGCCAGGTCGTTGGCGAGGGCTGGCACGAGTACGATCTCCTCGACCACGCTGAAATCGTCGCTCTCCGCGAGGCGACGGCGCACGCGCCCTCGGACACAAATATTGATCGCGTCCACGGTGGCACAGCCTACGTCACACTTGAGCCTTGCAACATCACCGGCCGCACGCCGCCGTGCACGGATGCGCTTATTAAAGCCGGAGTTGCGCGCGTCGTCACCGCCACCATCGACCCCAACCCCGCCGTGGCCGGCCACGGTCTTGAAGCCCTACGCGCCGCCGGAATCGAAGTCTCCGTCGGCCCCTGTCAGTCCGAAGCACGCCGCCTCAACGAGGGCTTCGCTCGCTGGATTCAGCAGCATCGCCCCTTTGTGCTCATGAAGGTCGCCATGACCCTCGACGCGCGCATCGCGCCGCCACCCGCGCAAATGATCCCTCACGCACCCTACTGGATTACCAGCGAAATCGCGCGCGCCGCCGTCCAGCATCTCCGCTGGGCCGCAGACGCGACCATGGTCGGTGTTGACACCGTTCTTGCCGACGATCCCTGGATGACCGACCGCAGCGGTCTCCGCCGCCGCCGCCCGCTTCTGCGCATCGTCCTCGACTCCGCCCTTCGCATGCCGCTCGACTGCAAGCTCGTTTCGACGGCACAAAACGACGTCGTCATCTTCACCGTCTCGCACGACGAAGCTCGCGTCAGGGAATTCGAGAGCCGCGGCGTTCGCGTCGAAGTCCTGACTGCCGATGCCGGTCGAGTCCCGCTGGATAAGGTTCTTGAGAAGCTCGGTGAAGAAGGCGTCCTCACCCTCCTCACTGAAACCGGCACGCGCCTCAACACAGCCTTCCTCGCCTCCGGCCTCGTTGATCGCCTCCATCTTTTCATCTCGCCCCAGATCATGGGCTCCGACGCCGTCCCCGCCTTCAAAGGCTTGCCGAGCTTCGTCCACATGACAGACGTCGAAGTCGAGCGCTACGGCGACGACCTCGGCCTCAGCTCGCTGCTCCGCGATCCCTGGCCGCCCACTCCGAACTCCTGAGATCGGCGGTGGGTCACTCCGGTCGCGCTTTGAAGGGGCACGACTTTAGTCGGTATTATATACTTGACAAAAGTTAGAGACAGCGATACCCTGTCTCTATGGATGAGCTAATCACTTCGCTTTCTGTGTCTTGGGCAAGGATTGACCGCCGTGCAATTGCTTGCGAATATCCCGCTTTATGCTCGCCAGTAGTTTTCGGGTTGGAACCTTGCTCAATTCGCGTTTTCTGCTCTGCTCATCCATCGTCAGGAGTCTCGCTATGACCATTGTAGAGCTATTCGGAGCATTCTCAACCGATGAACGTTGCCGCGAATTGTTAGAGCGTCTAAAGTGGCCTGCGGGTCCAGAATGCCCCCGCTGCTTTGGTCGCAGCATTGTGAGGCTGGCGACAAATGCGAAGGTGTTTTGGTGTAAGGGATGCGAGTACCAGTTCACGGTCACAGCGAATACGATCTTCCACGATTCCCACTTGCCTCTCATCAAGTGGCTGGCGGCAACCTACCTGCTCTGCGAGTCTCGCAAGGGCATGAGCGCGAACCAGATCAAACGGACACTGGGAGTCTCTTATAAGACAGCGTGGTATCTGTGTCATCGTATCCGGGCGGCAATGGCGTCCACTGAAAAAGGCATGTTGGACGGGAAACTGGAAATGGATGAAACCTACGTTGGAGCCCGCAAGCAAGGCCATCAGCACAAGCCAGGGCACCCGATGTGCAAGAAGCAGGTAGTCTTCGGCATCAAGCAGCGAAACGGGGAATTGCGTTTCTTCCATGCCGAGGATGTGAAGTCGGGCACATTGGCCAAGTACATCGGTGAGAACGTCAGCGCGGATGTAGAAGTCATTATGACGGATGAGTTGAACAGCTATCCATCGGCATTAAGCAAGAGCGGAGTTTCTAGCATCAAGCATCAGACCGTAAATCATTCGATTGGTCAGTACGCCTATGGAGATGTGACCACGAACGGGATTGAATCAGCGTTCTCATTGCTTAAGCGCGGGATCGTGGGGACGTGGCATAAAGTCTCTGCAAAGCATCTCGCGGCCTACCTTGAGGAAATGACGTTCCGGTTTAACCGGCGCAACTCTAAGACTCTGTTCCTTGACACGCTGCGGCACATGATTACGGCCGACCCGCTCACCTACGAAAATCTGACCGCCGATAGGGAGAGCGCAGCGTAAGGAGTTCAACTATGCCACAGTTGCCATCCTACTATCGTGATCGCTACCAGGTTCTTTGCCCTTACCACAATAGGCATATTGCTCTCCCGCATCGAAGCCGAGAAGAAATGTTTCTAAATCGACTGGATCCGACCACGGCTGAAGAGCCAGCAGCTTTTCTATGCATTGATTGCGAACAACTGTTCGAGTGTTTTCTCGGAGACATCCGCTGGCGTCGCGTTCAAAGGCTGGACCAAGATCAATCGCCAACTCTTCTCTGGCGCTTAGAATTCCCAAGTGCCCCCGGAAGCTCTCCCAAGCGGAAGCCAATATTCCTCTCCTACAACGCCAGCGCGACAGAAACCGCCGTGCGCGAACGCATATTCCCCATTCTAAAAAAGCTCTTCGACGCAGGGCTCGTTCCGGCTTCAAATGAAAGAGAGGTGACTTTACTGCCTCTTGTTGGGGACTCATAGTTTGCATTGGGCGCAATCCTACCTTATCCTTGGATTAGAGCGTCACAAGGATTCGGAGGAGCGGCCCTGGCAGGCCGCTTTCTTCATTTGGACAGAGTATACCGCTAATTCCGAAATGCTAAAAGAAGGGACGGCGCGAAATGACTCTCGACACCGTTGCTGAAATCATTCCCCTGATTGCCGTACCGACTTGGTTTATCGTCAACAGGCTTGAACAGATACGAGTCGAACTGAAACGGTTCAACGACCGCGAAGAGGGTCGTCGCAAAGTCGGTGACGCTTGAAATCTGGTAAAACGGAGTTCTACTCCATTTGTAGAGGGGCGCTGAATGCAATTCCGTAAGGTGGGGGATAGCTGGAAGCCAATTGATACAGATGAGAGGCTCAAAGACGCTCTAATGAGAGCGGGCGCTGGATTCCTCTTGTTCTCTATTCCCGTCGTCGTATTAGCAGGAATTGCTGTCGTTATTTTCGCGTTTCTTCACGTCGGGAATCCGTTCCTCGCAATGATTGCGGTCGTCGCTCGGTATTGGGACTTAGTTATTATTCTTCCGGCAATAGGCATTGTCCTTGGATTGCAGCTTGGATGGCAGGGAGCCGGAGGCAAGTCGTTTGAAGAGGTTGCCATCGAAACGCTAGACGCAATAAACAAACGACTCGAACGCGATTAGCCCCCCAAAAGGCTATCCCGAGGCGGCAATTGCCTGATGGTCCCATCCTCTTCGATAACTTGACGCGCATCCGTGATGAATCCATTCCCACTCAAAGAACGAGCCGCGCCACTGATTGCCTTTGTTTCAGCGGGGAGAGCCCCGGAAAACAAGGGATCTGTCGTTTCGCGTAGTGCCGCATCTATCTGCGTGCCGGAAAGTTCAGCCATCGACATACTAGCCGTCGTAATCTCGAATGCGGACGGCGGGTCAGATTTGAGGAATATGGCGTTCGTCTTTCCACCGCACGCGCTCGCGTAATCGGTCTTTGCGCGAAACATCAGATAAGCCATCTGCCGGAGAGTAGTCCTCGGCCCTCGTTGATCCCGAAAGAGAATGCTGTGCAACGGGTCAACAATTGCCGCGCCCTGGCCGATTGCGACATACGGCTTGGGGTTCATTGAATTGGGTGGACGGCAATGATAGAGCGCATGACCATTCAGCAGCGCCGCGCCAAAGATGAACTCGGTATCGGGAGCGCCGTGAGGATGAGCGGCATCCCATTTCAGCATCTGCGATCTTACCGACTCTTCACAGGCGCGGAGGGAGGTGACGCGGTGCTGTTTCAGTTTGGAGAAAATGTCAGACAAAAGCGTTTCTGTCGCAGGAACATCGCTTGAGGCAAACGCGGCCACGAAAGCGGCATCGTCCGATTGCGCGATTGTCACTTTGCGCATGTGCGAAGTTGAACCATCGGAGTAGACGGTTCGTGTATCGGCGGCAATAATTGCCCCGCCCGCGCACAGCATCCCTATGCCAATCGTCATCGGTTTGCGCTTCCCATCGGGTCGCTTTAGAGTAAATCGAGTCGGTAACGGCCTAGCAGCCCGTGGTGCAATGGGCCGGAATTCGGCATGGCCTTGTGTGTCGCTTGATAGGGCAATTTGCTGCGGGAGCCGCACCTGTCGAAGCCGAT
>Ga0208849_1000791_pt1 | contig 26154 bp, 22 predicted proteins | sample NGESurdeep072012_10_FD_184470 | JGI IMG/M metagenome (GOLD analysis project Ga0208849, IMG submission 184470) | Arctic peat soil microbial communities from Barrow, Alaska - NGEE Surface sample 53-3 deep-072012 (SPAdes) | ecosystem: Environmental > Terrestrial > Soil > Wetlands > Peat ... | reverse complement strand
CTTCAACCATTTCGCGTGCTGGTTGAACATCGAGTCGATGATGTGGATGAACGCTTCGTAGCAGTTGAACAGCCCATGGCGGCCCGTCAGCAGATATCCCTCGAGCCAGCCTTCGCACAGGTGTTCGCTCAGCACCTCCATCACGCGTCCATCTGCGCCGAGGTGATCGTCGTTCGGCTCGAGCTCCGCGTCCCAGGCGCGGTTGGTCGCCTCGAACACGGTCTGGAGCCGGTTCGACGCGGTCTCGTCCGGGCCCATGATCCGGAAGTTGTCGGGGTTGTCTCGGATGACGTCGCGCAGGTAGGCGCCCAGGACGCGCGTCGCCTCGCCGGTTGAGGTTCCTGGCTTGTCCACCGGCACGGCGTACGACCGGAAGTCGGGGAGGCGGAGGTCCTTCAGCAGCTCTCCGCCGTTGGCGTGAGGGTTCGCGCTCATGCGTCGCGCGCCGCGCGGAGGCAGCGCCGCCAGCTCTGGCACCAGGCGGCCGACCGTGTCGAACAGCTCATCGGGATGGTAGCTGCGCATCCAGTCCTCGAGGATCCGCACGTGGTCTGGCTTGGCCGCGAAGTCGGTGACCGGCACCTGGTGCGCGCGGAACGTGCCCTCGATCTGCTGCCCGTCCACGATCTTCGGGCCCGTCCACCCCTTGGGCGTGCGGAGCACGATCATCGGCCAGCGAGGGCGCGATGTCTCGCCTCGGGTGCGCGCGGCTTCCTGGATGCGGGCTATTTGTTCTGTCGCGTGGTCTAAGGCCGCGGCCAGCTGCTGGTGAACCGAATCCGGCTCGTCGCCCGTGACAAAGATCGGCGCGTGCCCGTAACCCTCGAGCAGCTCGCGCAGCTCAGGCTCCGGGATCCGGGCAAGCACGGTCGGGTTGGCGATCTTGTATCCGTTCAGGTGCAGGATGGGCAGCACGGCGCCATCGCGCCGCGGATTGAGGAACTTGTTCGAGTGCCAGCTTGCCGCCAGCGGTCCGGTCTCGGCCTCGCCGTCGCCGACGATGCAGAAGACGGTGAGGCCCGGGTTGTCGAATGCCGCACCGTACGCGTGGACGAGCGCGTAGCCGAGCTCGCCGCCTTCGTGTATCGATCCCGGCGTCTCGGGCGCGACGTGGCTCGGGATCCCGCCGGGAAACGAGAACTGCCGGAACAGCTTCTTCATGCCGGCGGCGTCGGCCGTGATATCCGTGTACACCTCGCTGTAGGTGCCTTCGAGATACGCGTTCGCGACTGCCGCCGGGCCGCCGTGACCCGGGCCCATGATGTAGATCGCGTCCAGGTCGCGATTCTTGATCACGCGGTTGGCGTGGGCGTAGATGAGGTTGAGGCCGGGCGACGTGCCCCAGTGGCCGAGCAGCCGCGGCTTGATGTCCGCCAGCTTCAGAGGCTCCGTCAGCAGGGGGTTGCTGAGCAGATAGATCTGACCGACCGACAGGTAGTTGGCCGCGCGCCAGTAGGCGTGGATCAGGCGCAGCTCTTCCAATCCGAGGGGGTGCCGCGCCGTCATTTCGCGAGGTCCTTGCGAAGTCCGGCGAGGCGCGCCTTGCTGAGGTTGGTCTTCATGATCCAGGCCACGTCCTTGTCCTTAGATTGCATCCACTTCTCGAAATAAGGCCGGGCGTTGTCCGGGGCCGCGGCACCGGCGACGCTCCAGCAGTAGCCGAGCGCCCGGCGCAGGACTCGGAACCCATCCTGCTTACGATCGCGGCTTGCGGCAAGCGAGGTCGTGATCTGATCCAGGATGACCAGCACCTGCACGGCGTGCTCGCTTTCCTTCAGCAGAGCCGGTTCGGAGAGCCCGGCGGCCGCGGCGCGCTGCACGTAAGGGCCCTCGCGCGACCACGCTTGCATCTCCGCCAGGAGGTGGGGCATGCTCTCGCGGCCGATGCGCTGCAGCGCGATCGCGACGCCCTCGCGCACGCGCCAGCGAGGGTCGGAGGCCAGCTCCCGGAGCCATGTCATCACGGTCGCAGGCTCCATCAGCGCCACCTTGCCGAGTCCCGCCGTGCCGCACAGCGCGAGGAACTCGTCGCTGGAAGCGGACAGCCGCCAAAGCCGGTCGGCGTCGGCCTCGTCGCCGACAGCTTCAACCAGCTCGAGGTTCGCGCGCGCGCCGGGCAGCCCGGAGTGCTTCTTCAAGTACGGCTCCCAGTCCTGGAGCGCCCTCAGCTCCGCGCGGTACCCATCGACGCGTGCTCCCATGTCTCGCTTCGATCCTAAGCCACGAGTCACTTTCGCCTCGGGGGTGAGGCGGCCGCGATCAAGCCGGACGCGGCGGGATAATGGGCAGGCACCGGCCATGAGATGGTCGAGGGATAGGGGAACTCTATGACTGAAAAAGAGCAGAACGGACACGTGGACCACGCGGGCAAAGTGCGGGACAAACGCAGGCTGATGCTGACGCAGGTGCTGCGCAGCCGGGTGTTGAACCCGGCCGGCGCAGAGGTCGGGCGGGTCGAGGACTTCATCGTCAAGCTCGCCGAAGGCGGGTATCCACCGATCACCGGCCTGAAGGTGCGCGTGGGTGCGCAGGACGTTTTCGTGGGCAAGGATTTGATCGAGAAGCTCGAGCCGGGCGCTGTGCGCCTCAACACGCACACCCTTCAAACGTTGCCTTTCCAGCGCCGGCCGGGCGAGGTGCTGCTGTCCGCCGACGTCCTCGGCCGCCATCTCGTCGACGTCGCGCGTGGCCGCATCGTGCAGGCCCACGACCTGGTGCTCGCGCATGGTGAGGAGGGTTGGCAGCTCCAGGGCATCGATCGCAGCCCGCAGGCGATGCTGCGGCGCCTGGTGCCAAGGCGCGGCAGACCTGACCTGCGCCGTCACGCGATTCTCGACTGGAGGGACGTGCAGCCCTTCGTCGGCCACGTCCCGACCGCCAAGCTGCTCATGCCGCTGCAGCGCTTGCGCCGGCTGCATCCAGCACAGATCGCCGACATCGTCGAAGGGGCTTCGCACGCCGAAGGCGAGGAGATCATCAAAGCGGTCGAGGGCGACGTGGAGCTGACGGCCGACGTGTTCGAGGAGCTCGACCCGGAGCACCAGGAGGAGTTCATCAAGGCGCGATCGAACGAAGAGGCGGCGCGGGTGCTCGACCGGATGGCCCCTGACGACGCCGCAGACCTCATCGGCCACCTCGACCAGGAGCGGCGGCTGCCCGTGCTGAACCTCATGTCGGCGAGCCAGCAGCACAAGCTGCGGAAGCTCCTCCAGTACCACCCCACCACCGCCGGCGGAATCATGAGCCCGGACTACGTTTGGGTCGACCGCGGTTCGAGCGTCGAGATGGCGATCGAAGCCGTGCGGATCGATGACAAGTCCCCGCATCAGCTGCTCAACACCGTGTTCGTCACCGAACCGGGGGGTGGGAAATTTCTCGGCAGCGTCTCGCTCGCCGACCTCCTTCGGACCGATGTGTCGCGCAAGGTCGAAGAGCTGCAGCTGATCGATTGCTCCATCGGCGCCGTAGCGGATTTTGCCGACGTTGTGTTGATGATGGCCGACTACAACCTCATCGCCCTGGGCGTGGTCGACTCCGCCGGCAACCTGATCGGTGCCATCTCCGTAGACGACCTGATGGAGGCGCTCGTCCCCGAGGACTGGCGCAATCGGGTCGAAGCGAGCAGCGGGGTATAGAAAGGAGTGTCTGAGCGCGAGCCGCTTGAGAAGGACTCGCGCTTGACCCCTACGTCAGCGGTTCTGGACGAGGCGCACCTCGGCGACATCCACGGGGCCTTCGGCACGATCCGCCTCAGCGACGTGGCGCCGCGACGCACATGGCGCCGCCGCCTACTCACGCTGGCGGCGATCGTCGGCCCCGGCATCATCGTCATGGTCGGCGACAACGACGCCGGCGGCGTCTCGACCTACGCGCAGGCCGGTCAGGACTACGGCTACTCGCTCCTGTGGACGCTGGTGCTGCTGATCCCGGTTCTCATCGTCAACCAGGAGATGGTGGTCCGGCTGGGAGCGGTCACCGGGGTGGGGCACGCGAGGCTCATCAAGGAACGGTTCGGAAGGTTCTGGGCGTGGTTCTCGGTCGGAGACCTTTTCCTCTTGAACTTCCTGACCATCGCCACCGAGTTCATCGGGATCAAGTTCGCGGGCGAGTACTTCGGTTTCAGCGCGAACTGGGTGGTGCCGCTCGCCGCCCTCATCCTGATCGGGATCACGGTCACGGGAAACTTCAGGCGCTGGGAGCGCGCGATGTTCGTCTTCGTGGGGGCCAGCCTGCTGGTCTTCCCGCTCGTGCTGCTGAGCCACCCGGACCCCGGCGCAGCGGTGAAGGGCTTCGTCATTCCAAGCGTGCAGGGAGGCTTCACGTCAAATGCCGCGCTCCTGGTCATCGCCATCGTCGGCACAACCGTGGCGCCCTGGCAGCTTTTCTTTCAGCAGTCCAACGTGATCGACAAACGCATCACACCGCGCTGGCTCGACTACGAAAAGGCGGACACGATCATCGGCGCCTTCGTGGTGGTCATCGGCGCCGCGTGCATCATGATGGCGTCCGCCTCCGCCTTCACCGGCACGGCCGACTTCGGAAAGTTCGACAGTGCGTTGACGATCGCGCGGGGGCTGCACAACCACATCTCGCCACTGGTGGGTTCCATCTTCGCCTTGCTGCTGTTCGACGCATCCATCGTCGGCGCCTCCGCAGTGACGCTAGCGACGTCATACGCGTTCGGCGACATTTTTGGGTTGCGACATTCGCTTCATCGGGGATTCCGCGAAGCCAAGCTCTTCTACGGCTCTTACACCGGGATGGTGGCGCTGGCGGCTGCAATCGTCCTCATCCCCAATGCGCCACTCGGGGTCATCACGACCGCCGTGCAGGCGCTGGCGGGAATCCTGCTTCCCAGCGCGACCGTGTTCCTCGTCCTTCTGTGCAACGACCGGGCGGTGCTGGGCCCGTGGGTCAACAAGGCATGGTTGAACGCGGTCGCGGGCTTGATCGTCAGCGTGCTGCTCGTGCTCTCGCTGGTCCTGGTGGTCACCACAGTCATCCCATCGATCGACGTCACCCAGCTGGTCGTCGTCCTCTCGTCGGTGATGGGTGTCGCGTTGGTTGGCGGCGGGCTGTGGCTGTGGCTGTCCCAAAGGGGTGCCGCGCCAGTGCTCCAGGTGTCTCGCGCCGAACGCCAGAACTGGCGGATGCCGGCCCTGGCCCTCCTCGAACGTCCCACGTGGTCCCTGGCGCGGAGGATCGCGATGCTCACGCTCAGTGGCTACCTGGTGGTGGCGATCATCCTGCTCGCGGTCAAGGCGGTCGAGCTGGCGATCGCCAGGCACTAGCAACGCTTTCAACGTTAACAACTCGCTTACAAAGCTGAACCGGCCCTCGGGGTACAATCCTTGCCCGTGCCGCTCGGTATCAAGCCGGGGCACCGGGCCCGCAAATCACGCGGACGCCTGAGCCCTTTCACCACACTCACTCTCGTTGTGCTAGCCATCGCCATGTCGGGGGTGGCGGGCGGTTTCGCCTACTTCATGCCGGCCGCCCTCGTGGCCTGGAACTCGACCGCCCAGGCAGTCCAGGTTCCATCGCCATCTCCAGCTGAAATTCTCTTCTCGCCTTCGCCGTCCCCAAGCCCGGTCGCGCAGCCCGGCGCGTTCACCGTCCTGCTACTTGGCTCGGACGATGACTCCAAGTTCAGCGCGGATCACGTCCTCACGCAGTCGATGATCCTGATGCGGGTGCAGCCGGCGACCAAAGAGGTCACCATGCTGTCGATCCCACGTGACCTCTACGTGCATCTGTCCACGGGTGGCTCTGGAAAGATCGACGGCGCTTACTCGTACGGAGCGGCGGGCGCCGCCATCGCCACGGTCGAGCAGGACTTCGGCGTCCACATCGACGACTACATCTGGGTGGGTTTGCTCGGGCTCGTCAAGGTGATCGATGCGATCGGCGGCATCGACATCGTCACCAACAGTCCTGTCATGGACGACTACTACCCTGCCGACGTCTACGGCAGCTGGCCATATGACTATCAGCGCGTAGCCGTGCTCGCCGGTCCACAGCACCTGGACGGCATCCACGCCATGCAGTACGTCCGCTCCCGGCACAGCGACCTTCAAAGTGACTTCGGCCGCTCGAAACGGCAGCAGCAGGTGCTCCAGGCGATTCGCCTGAAAGCCAAGCAGCTCGCTCCCTCCGACCTCCCGGCCCTCGCCACCGCGATCGGAGGCGAGCTCAAGACCAACTTCGGTCTCGACAAAGTCGCACAGCTCGTGCCGCTGGCGGCGAGCTTCGACAACCCGGACGCCATCCACCAGGTCCTTCTTCTCCCGCCATACGTAGAGCCAGGAGCTCCCGGCGGCAGCCTCACGCCGAACTGGGGCCTGATCTCTCGACTGGTGCACCAGACCTTCCCATGATCTCCAAGTTCCTGCTCGCCGTCGGCCTCGCCGTCGTGATGGTGGCCACCAGCGTGTCCTCCTATGTCTACCTGGGCTCCCGCCAGTCGAAGGTCGCCGCGCCGGTGCAGAAGCCCACCGCCGCCACTCCGCGCGCCCAGGCTTTCGTACTGCCGGGCACCATCTACCTGGCGCAGGCCGGAGCGCTGTACAGCTTCAGCGCCGGGCGCTTTCACCAGCTCACTTCGGAGGCCGGCTGGATGCAGCCGGCTCTGTACCCTGACGGCAGCCACCTGGTCGTAGTCAGGCGCTTCGCGTCCTACTCCGACGTGTATGCGATGACACCGTACGGCGCCGTGACGGCGCAGCTCACCGACAACGCGGTGTCAGCCCGCAACGCCTGGGACATCGGCGCGAACGACTGGTCGTTCTACCCGAGGCTAAGTCCCGACCAGCGCACGCTCTGGATGAGCTACGACGGGCCCAAGATCGTGGGGGCCAATTACTTCGACGTCGACCTGGCGGTATGGGCGCTGCCTCTGGGCGCCTCGATCCGCCAGGGCAAGGCATGGACCGTCGCCAACAGCTACACCGGCGGCGACATGCAGCCGGTGCCCGTTTCGGGCGGGATCATGTACACGAAATTCAGCTATGACCAGAATGGCAACCGGGTGGGGCAGCTCTGGTTCACGAACCGGGCGGGAGCGGCGGGCAGGGCGCTGACAGATACGTCGGCCGGCTGCCTCGAACCCTCTATCTCTCCGGATGGCAACACGGTGGCGATGATTTGCACCTACCAGAAGCAGGTGTCGTATCTCACGATTGCGTCGTGGAGCGGCGCAAGCCTCGGCCCTCTCCAGACCGTGGTCAAAGACCAGCTGGTCGCAGAGCCGATCTGGGCGCCCGATGGAAGCGGCATCGCTTATCTCGCGCCGGGCGGCCCGGCCGCTCCATTCCAGTTGTGGTGGCTGCCCAGGAACGCCTACGCGCCGCCCGCTCCCAGCCCGATTCCGACACCTTCCCCGACGCCCGGCGGCCCGCATAACGGACCACTTCCAACTCCTGCGCCGTCAGCGGCGCCCGTTGCGCCGGTGGTGAAGCCGATTCAGATCACGGCCAACCTCGGCTTCGACGCCACCTCACCATTGGCCTGGTCGGGGTAGCGCCCTAGCAGCCCGGGCCAGTCGTCGTCAGCACCTGCTCCGAGTCCGCCGCGGCCGCCTGCCCCTTCGAGATCATCCCGTCCGCAAGCATGGCCGACAGGACGTGGCTTCGGCGTGCCGCCGCGGCTTCGGGGTCGACCGTCGGGTCGTAGAGCGATGGCGCTTGCGTGACGCCCGCGAGCAGGGCGTACTGGCCGAGCGTCAGGCGGCTCAGGGGCGCGTGGAAGTAGGCGCAGGCCGCGGCGGCCACACCGTACCGATTGAGGCCCGTCGGGATGACGCTCAGGTAGTCCGCCATGATCTGGCTCTTGCCGATCACACGCTCGACCTTGAGCGCGAGAACCAGGTCCTCCAGCTTGTTGTAGCCCCGGTCCGAGCCGCTGAGGTAGACGTCCTTGGCGAGCTGCTCCGTGATGGTGGAGCCGCCCTGGCACAGACATAGGTTGGCGACGTCATACAGCAGCGCCCGGGCGAGGCCGATCGAGTCGATCCCGTGGTGGGAGTAAAAACTCTCGTCTTCGGTGGCCACCACCGCCTGCGCCAGCACGGGGGGAACCTCGTCCGCCGTGAGCATCACAACGCCCAGGCCGGCAGTCAGCTCGCGTACGCGCGGCTGGACGTCCGCGCCGGACGGAGTCAGGACCCAGGAGGTGACAAGGCTCGGAACCAGCACGGCCACGATCGCGGCCAGCGTCAGCACGAGGCGTCGCAGCGGCACCGGCGCCCACGAGCTCATACGGTCGCGCCCACGCCGAGTAGAAACGGACGATCGGAGCTCCAAGTTACGAGGGGGGCCCTCGGTGGGTCTGAGTTGAGTCCCGCACATCGGTAATGCCGGCGAGTTCCGCAGGTTCCGTGGGAGAATGCCGTCGCACCTGGGATGACAATTCGCTGGAAGGTAGCGTTGGTCGAGGATGATCGCCGGCTCGCCCGGGCGGTTTCGGCCGGCCTGGGAGAGGAGGGCTACACCGTCCGCGCCGTCGACACGGCAGGCCGGGGCATCGAACTGGTCCGCCAGTGGAACCCGGACGTCGTGCTCCTGGACCTCATGCTTCCCGACAACGACGGACCCGAGCTCTTCGAGGCGTTCCGGGCGGAAACCGACGCCGCGCTGGTCGGCATCAGCGCCCGGTCATCGGTTAGCGACCGGATCGCGGGCCTGAAGCTTGGGGCCGACGACTACATCGCCAAACCGTTCGCGCTGGAGGAGCTCATGGCTCGCGTCGAGGCGGTCATCCGCCGGCACCGCGGCAAGGGCGGCTCGCGCCTCGTGGTGGGCGACGTGATCCTGGATCTGAGCGAGGGGCTGGCGACGCGAGGCGGCCGGCAGCTCGGCCTGACGGGAATCGAGTTCAGGATCCTGGCCGCGCTGATGCGAAGCCGGGGCCAGCTCGTCACGTACGAGCAGCTGGCGGAAGCCGTCTGGGCGGTGACCACGGGCCCTGAATCGAACTCGCTCGAAGTTCATGTGTCGCGGATCCGGCAGAAGCTCGAGGCCGGCGGCGAGCCTCGCCTGATACAGACTGTTCGCAGCATCGGTTACCGGTTCGTCGCGGAATCAAAAGAAGAGGTCTCGAAATGAGGGCAAGAGTGGTCGTGGTGGGTGCGTTGGCGGCGGGGTTGCTGGTCGTGGGGGGGCAGGGAGCCGCATCGGCCAACGTGATGTGGTGCGTTACCGATCCGCCGATCCAGGTCGTCACGCCGGGCGGGCACAACCTGTCAGTGAACAACATGGTCTACCTCTCGCCGGTTGATCGCCACATCGCCCGCCTGATCAAAGGCGACGCAAGCGCCGCGCCGGATGGCAAAGGCGGAACCATGATCACGGTTCACGTCTACATTCCTCAAAATGCCCACGGGGCAAGCGTGGTGTCCGCCAATTACCGATACCGGGTGACTGACACAGGCGGCACACGCGGCGGCGGAACCGTGTTGACACTCCTGCTCGACGTGCCAACCAGCTGAAAGAGGTCGTGGTCCCCGCCTTCGCCACTTTCCCGACGCGGCTGAAGGCGGTCATCGTGGGAGTGCCGCTGATCGGGATCGTGCTGGCCGGTGTTGCGGCAGCGCAAGGTGGCTTCGCGGCTGCGCAGTCATGGCGCTGGCTCCTGGTCCCGGTCTGTCTCGTCGGCGGGCTGCTGGCCGAGAGATACCCGGTCAAGATCGGGCCCGAGCAAAAGGTCAACCTTGGTGCCCTGCCATCGCTGTTGGCGGTGCTCCTGCTTCCGCCCGGAGTTGGGCCTGCGACCGCCGCGGTGAGCGTGCTGGCCGGCAACCGGATGGTGCGGCGGTCATGGTGGGAGAGCGCTTTCAACGCCGGCAACGTTCTGGCGGCCGCGTCGCTTGCCGCGCTTGTGGGCGCCATGGGCACGGACCTGGGCACTGCCCAGGACGCCCGAGCCGCGGCCGCGGCCCTCATCTATGTGGTGGTGAACCTGCTCGTGGCGGTGGCGCCCGCGGCGCTGCACAGCGGGCGCCCCTACATCGCGCTCGTCAAGCAAGCCGCTTCCGCGTCGTGGCCCGCATCGCTGACCCTTGCCGCCTGTGCGGTCAGCATCGCCGTGCTCTCGATCGAGGCTCCCGTAGCGGCGGTGCTTCCGCTGATCGTGCTGCCACTGATCTACCGCATGAACCTCGCCATCCTGGCCCAGGCGAACGCCAATGAGCAGCTGGCCGGCGTGCTCGCGGCGCAGCGCCGCTTCCTGACCGATGTTTCGCACCAGGTGGCAACGCCGCTCGCGACGATCATGACCAACCTCTCGATCCTGCGGCGGGCAAGCCGCAGCGGCACGTCAGGACAGGCGATCGAAGACAGCGTCGCGGAGGCCGAGCGCATGAAGCGGATGCTCGGGCGCCTGCGCTCTCTGGCTCACGCGGATGAGGACGTGCCGTTGCGCCGCGAGCTCGTCGACCTCGCCGAGCTGACCGCCGACGTGGTGCGCGCGTATGCGGCCCAGGCCGGCACCTCCGGGGTCGGGCTCGTGACCGAGGTGATGGTCCCCGCGTCGATCAGCGCCGACAAGGACCTGCTGCGCGAAGCGGTGGCCAACCTGGTCGACAACGCCGTCCGCTTCAGCCCGCGCGGCGCCGACGTCAGGCTGCGAGTGGCGCGCGGCGCCGCCGGGCCGTCGATCGACGTGATCGACAGCGGGCCTGGGATCGAGGAGGCTCGCCTGCCGCGCCTGTTCGAGCGCTTTCAGCGCAGCGACTCGGGCAGCGGCCTTGGGCTCGCCATCGCGCGCCGGGTCGTCGAGCGGCATGGCGGCACCATCCACGTGCAGACGGCTCGCGGCGAGGGCAGCACGTTCACGATCGAGCTGCCGGAGTACCGGGCCGGCTAGCGAACCAGGCCCCCTGAGAAGGGTTGGCCGGCGATTGCGTTCAAGCCGCAGACCCAGTGGAAGACCTGCGCGCCGTTGCCGCCTCCGCGGACGGTCATGGTGGAGACCACCAGCGAGCCAGTGAACTGCGGGCTCGAATTTCCGTCGCTGACGTATGCGCTGTCCGGCAGGTAGATGATCCCGCTCATGTCGGTGGTGGCCCCCGGTCCGATGGTGACGCCGCCGGTGTAGGAGCCGGCTCCATGCCCGCCGTAGATGACGAAGTTATGCGTCCCCGCGGGGTCACGCAGCCCGGTGTGGTTGGGCGGGTTCAGGTCGTCCAGGCCATTCAGTACCGCCTGGCTGAGGTCGAGCCCGCCGGTGTCGGAGGAATCGATCACGATCGCGACGCCGCCCGCCCCGTTCGACGTCCCTGACGCGGTGTGTACCGTGTTCCTGATCGAGCCGAGGGCAAGGCTCCCCGAGTTGATGATCTTGTAGACGCCGCCGTTCATCGTGCCGCCGCTCGGAGCGAAGCCGTTGTAGATCCCCGGCTTCCAGTTGCCGGCGCCGTCCTTGGCCGCCGCGGGTGAGAAGTAGGTGGGCGCGGGTTGCGCGGGTATCGGCGACGCCGTGTCGAAGCTGAAGTCCGGCGGCACGCCCGTGTGGTTGGTCATCGGGTTTCCGTCGGTCGTGTGGTAATTCAAACCGTTGGCACCGCCACCGTTGTCGAGAACGTTGCTCGGGCCGCCGGGGCACGTGGTGCCGTCGTAGTTGGTCTGGACCGACGGGACACCAGTCGAGTGAGGTCCGTTGTTGGCGCCAAACGAGCCATACGCGTAGACCGGCCCGGTCACCGTCTGGAAGGCCGCGCCGCCTCCATTGATCATCGCGTCACCGCTGACCGCCGCCACCGCATAGGCAGCGCCCGCGATTTGCGGTCCGGGTGGCGTGGCACGAGCCGAGGCGGCGGTCTTGACCATCGAGTAGCCGACCATCCTCGCGAAGATGCTTGGCTGCTGATGCGAGATCACGACATCGAGCACGCTCGGATAGTTCAGGATGCCGCCAACCCGGTAGGAGTCGCTCAGTGTGACCTGATACGAGACCACCGAGTAGGTGCCGGCCGGACAGCTCGCGGGGCTCGCACAGGCGCCGGTCGGGAGCCCGAAGTTCAGCGATGCGCCCAGGTACTGCATCGCCACCCAGTGCGCGCGGTTCACTCCCTGGCTGTACGAGCGGGCGCCGGCGAGAGCGGCCGAATCGGCGTACGCCTGCAGGTTGCGACGGTCCGAAACCGCCAGGCCCACGTCGAACACCATGGTGCCGAGGATGGTCAAGGCGACGAGCATCGCGCCGACGATCACGACCGCCTGGCCTTTCTGGCCTCGATGCTTTTGCGCGCGAAATGCGTTCATCAGTATTCCGCCAGCATGGTCGTGGAGGAGCTGATGCGAAGGAAGTTCGGCGCCGCGCCGCCGAGGAACGGAACCAGCGTGTCGTAGCGATAGATCACCGTCACGATCACCTCGTAGCAGCCTTTGTACTCGGGGCTCGCGTACTCCGCTGCACGCGAGCCGAGCTCGCCCGCCACTGGGTCACGACCCAGCGACAACCGGGCCGCGTCGCACGAAGCGTAACTTCCCGCGGCGCCCTGTTCTCCCGGATACACGCAGATGGAGGTGGCGCCGACCACCGGGTTGGGGCAGGCGGTCGGCGGCGCCTCGGTGAGCATCGGGTTGCGGGCGAAACCGCCCAAGACGGTGAGTACGGTTTCGTAGATGCGAGAGGTTTTGAGGCAGCCGCTTCCGGTCGCCGATGGAGTTTGAACGGTGCCCGAGCACGGGCCCGCCGTCGCCCCGAAAGCGTTGTCCGACGGGTCCTCGTTGGCCACCGCCTGGCGGGCCCCCTGGCGCGCGGCCTCGGCCACGGTCGAGCTGACCCAGTCGACGCGGAAGATGTCGATGCTCAGGGCAAGCAGGAAGAACAGGATCGGGAAGATGAGCGCGAACTCGACCAGCGCCTGGCCGCGCTTGCTCCTCATCTCAGTACTCGGTCCGTTGGAAAGAAGTGACGGTGATCGGATATGAGGTTCCGGTCACGGGCCACAGCAAAGGCGTGATCACGGACATGCGGTTAGTGATGCTCGCCGTGACCGAGTCGGACCCGGCATTGGATGGGGCGCCGCCGTTGCTGGTTGCATTGGTGACCGCGACCCCGTTCAAGCAGTGGAATGTGATGGTCAGGGTCGCACCGGCGATCACGGATCCTGCCGCCGTGCCGTTGCTCGAGCTTTCGAGTGCGGCCTGGTTGGCGATCGTCGTGATGGTGCTGCCCGAAGGTGGGATCGCGGATACGACAGTCACAGCGACAGGGCCACCGCCGGTGCCCGCGCAGATGTTGTTCGCCGTGCTCTGCTGATAACTGGAAACGGCCATCCGCAGCGCCTGGCGAACCGAGTTGGTGACCGCTTCGCGATAGTAGAAAGCCCGACCGATGTCGGTCACTCCGAGAGCGAGCAGCAGAACCACGGGCAGGGTGATCGCAGCTTCGACGAGCGATTGACCGCGCTGTCTCGGGTGCTTCATGTAGCCGGTAAAACGAGTGCCTAGAACGCGTCTTGCCACTCCGGGCGAGATTTAATCTTTCGCGCGCCGGCAAATTAAGAAACGGCTATGACCCCTATCGAGGCCCCTTGGAATCGCTCGTGTGGCGCTATACCTCCGGGGGGTATAATTCCACCACAACTGACCCGTTGATCTAACTTACGTCTCGATGGCCATCATCGTGTGCCCCCAGCCCCAGGCCGCGGAGATCGGGCTCGAGGTCATGCGGCGCGGCGGAAACGCGGTCGACGCCGCGGTCACGTGCGCGTTCGTGCAGGGCGTGATCGATCCTCAGATGTGCGGTATCGGCGGCTGCGGCGTGATGCTGGTGCACAGCGCCGCGGGCGGCGATGCCCTCCTCGAGTTCTACTCCACGGCCGGCTCGCATGCGCGCGAGGACCAATGGGAGCATCTCTTCGTCCGCGAGGCGGCCGACCGGTACGGCTATGTCCTCGAAGGGTGGGTCAACGACGTCGGCTACCAGTCAGTCGGAGTGCCGGGAACCGTGGCGGGGCTGCACGAGGCGTTGACCCGGTTCGGCTCCATTTCGTGGGAGCAGGCGATCGAGCCGGCCATCCCGCTCGCGCGCGACGGCTTTCCGGTGACCGGGTTCATGCACGGCTACTGGACCACCGACTACGGACCGGACGTGGTGCCGAACCAGCACCGCATCCAGGCCACTCCCGCGGCGAGGGCCATCTACACGCACGACGGCGCGCTTTACTCCGTCGGCGAGCGGATGGTGCAGGCGGATTACGCGCGCACTCTGGAACGGCTGGCGCGCGAAGGCCCGGACGTTTTCTATAAGGGCGAGATCGCGGACCAGATCGCCGCCGACTTCGCAGCCAACGGGGGATTCATCACGAAAGAGGACCTGGCCGGGTACAAAGTCAACGTGACAGAGCCGCTGCGAGGCACCTATCGCGGCCGCCAGGTGGTGGCCGCGGGGCCCCCGGCGGGCGGCCTGACGCTGCTCCAGATGCTCAACTTCCTCGAGGGCTACGACCTTGGCGCTTACGGTTGGCCGAGCAGCGAGGCGGCGCGCGTCCTCGTGGAGGCCATGGCCTGGGCGATGGCAGACCGCGAGCTTCACATCGCCGACCCGAGGTTCATCGACATTCCGACCGGCGCGCTCGCCGACAAGAAGTACGCGGCCAAAGCCCGGGAGGTGGTGGCGGCGGGGGCTCTGGCACACGATCGGGCCGACACGACGCACGTATGCGTCGTCGACGACGCCGGCAACGCTGTGTCGCTGACTCACACTCTTGGGTCGGCCAGCGGCGTCGTGACCCCTGGGCTCGGATTCGGTTACAACGACTACATGAACTGCTTCGACCCGCGTCCTGGACACCCCAACTCGGTCCGGCCGGGCAAGACCCGCGTGACCATGATGACCCCGACCTTCGTGTTCGACAAGGGCAAGCTCGGAGCGGTGGTCGGCGCACCGGGCGGCACGAAGATCGTCACAGCGATCCTCCAGGTGCTGGTCAATGTGATCGACCACCGGATGTCTCCGGTGGAGGCTGTGAGCGCCCCGCGGATCGACTTCCAGGGCGACCTGGTCCAGGCCGAGGCGCGGATTCCGGGCGTCGTCTGCCAGGCACTCGAGAAACAGGGCTACCGAGTGAACCGGCGCACGCTGAACTACGACTCGTACTTCGCCCGACCGCAGCTGATCGTCGCCGAGCCGGATGGTTTCCTCCACGGCGCCTCGGACCCGCGCAAGGATGGCGGCACACCGCTGGACACGGAGACCGCATGAGGTTTCAGGGTAAGGTCGCGCTGGTCACCGGCGGCGGCCGTGGGATCGGTGCGGCAACCGCACAGCTGATGGCGCGAGAGGGCGCGAAGGTGGCCGTGTCGGACATGGACGTCGGACCGGCCGCGGAGGTGGCCGGTCCGATTCAGGGCATCGCGATCGCGTGCGACGTCACCGATCGCGGCCAGGTCGAGGCCATGGTCGAACGGACCGTGAAGGAACTCGGCCGGCTCGACATCCTGGTCACGTGCGCGGGAATCACCCGCGACAACCTGCTCTACAAGATGACCGACGACGACTGGGATGCCGTCATCGACACCCACCTGAAGGGAACGTTTCTCTGCGCCAGGGCGGCGCAGAAGCACATGGTCGACCAAAAGTACGGAAAGATGGTCTTTCTGTCGTCCACGTCGGCGCTGGGGAATCGCGGCCAGACCAACTACTCGGCGGCGAAGGCCGGCCTCCAGGGCATGGCGCGGACGCTGGCCATCGAGCTCGGACCGTTCAACGTCAACGTCAACTCGGTGGCGCCCGGGTTTGTCGAGACGCGAATGACGCGGGCGACCGCCGAACGCATGGGCGTCGACTTCGAGGCGTTCAAGATCGGCGCGGCGTCGCAGATACCGCTCCGGCGCGTGGGGCAGCCAGAGGACATCGCGTCGGTCATCTCATTCCTGTGCAGCGACGAGTCGGGCTTCGTGTCCGGCCAGACGATCTACGTGAGGGGCGGACCCTAGTTTCTCGTTTTCGCCAGCAGGTCTTTGGCCTCGTGAGCGATCCGGCTGACCAGTTCGCCGGCCGGCACGATGTCGTGGACGAGGCCGGCTGACTCGCCCGCGAGCACGAAGTCCCCTGCGGCGAGGGCGGCCTCCAGAGACGGTCGCAGCTGCTCCGCCGCCAGAGCCCATTCCTGCTGGCGTTCCGCCCACTCTTCGAGCAGAGGTGACTTGATGCTCCGCACCGTCGCGCCAGGCCAGACCTGCTTCATGACATCGTCGAAGAACCTGCTCGCCAAGGTTTGACTGCCGAGCGCGTTGAGGATCACGTCCTTCGAGTGGCCTCTTCCGTGCGCCTCGGGGGTGGCGAGGAACCGAGTGCCGATGAGGGCGCCCTGGGCGCCGAGCATCATGACCGCCGCGAGGCCTCGTCCATCGGCGATCCCACCCGCGGCCAGCACCGGCACCGCGCCGACCACGTCGACCACCTGCGGGACGAGCGACAGGGTGGACATCATCCCGACGTGCCCGCCGCCCTCGGTGCCCTGCGCGACGATGACGTCGGCTCCATCGCTCGCGACCAGGCCGGCCTCCTCCGCCGTGACAACCTGGTGGATGACTTTGATGCCCGCCTCGTGGGCCTGATAGGTGAGCTCCTCCGAACGACCCCAGGCCAGAGACAGGACCGGAACGCGCTGGGCGAGCGTCACCTGGAGGGCTGTTGGGTCCAGGCGGCACATGACGTGGTTGACGCCGAACGGTCGCGAGGTCAGCTCGCGCACCTTCCGGATCTCGGCGCGCAGCTCGTCCGGCGAGCGCCCGAGGCCTCCGATGATGCCCAGGCCGCCGGCATTGCTCACGGCCGCCACGAGCTCTGGAGACGTGTAAGTCGACATCCCGGCCTGGAGGACGGGAACATCGATTCCGAGGAGGTCGCAGGTGGGCGTGTGGAGAGCTGTCATCGCGCGCGTCTCTTAATATCCCTTATCTCGCCTCGCGCCCTCCGAATGGCAAGTACCGGACAGGTCCAGCGTTCTTCAGCTTTGTGAACCGACTTCTGGGTCGCGTCCGGCAGCGCCTGGCCGCACGAACTACTGTTCGCCGGCGGGGCCCGTGGCGCCCGGCACCACGTATTCGGATCGAGTTCGGCGCCTTCGGCGCGTCGGGGCAGCTTTGGAGCCCGGTGCCCGAGGTTATAGGGTTGACGCCCTCGCCGGACATCTGGTACGGTGGCGGCCGTCTCAGGGGAGTCGCCCAATCCGGGGCGGGTTCGCACTCTTAGGGGTAGGAATTGCGAGTTCATCGTTATTTGACGCATGCCGTCGTGCTCGCAGTGGCGGTCGCGATCTCGAGCTATGCCACGGTGGACCGCCAGTTTTCCGCCAGCCTGAGCGCCCGCCTTGGCGCCGTGAACGCCGAAGCGGTGGTCATGAGCGAAGGCGGCACGGTCGGAGACGTTTCCCTCGGCCGCTACAGCACGATCATCAAGCCGGTTTCGATCCCAACCTCGGTTCCCATCAACCGCAAGGCGTTCACGTACGGGGTCGCACCCGGCGAAACCCTGACCACGATCGCGGCCAGGTACGGCGTGACCGTGAGCCAGATTCGCTGGTCGAACACGAACCTGATCTCATCCGACTCGGTAGCCACCGGTCAGCAGGTGATCATCCCGCCGGTTCCCGGCATCGTCGTCACGACCGCCGCAAGCGACACGTTCGACAGCCTGGGCGCCAAGTACCAGGTCGACCCGCAGACCATCATCGACTTCAACCGCCTGCGCAGCGCCCAGCTGACGGCGGGCACCGTGCTGGTGATCCCAGGTGGCGTCGGCGGCGCGTTCCCGCCCCCGCCGGCTCTGTACCAGCTGCTCGCGCGCTCCGGCACCGGCGGGTCGTTCAACGCCCACGTTGTCGGGTGCTGCCTCGGTTCATACCCGGCGACTGGTTTCCCTGCCGGCTGGTGCACCTGGTACGTCGCGACCAAGCGGAACGTCACGTGGCGCGGCGACGCCGGCTACTGGTACGCCAATGCCTCAGCGCAGGGCTACCCGGTCGGAGCGACGCCCAAGGTGGGCGCGATCATGGTGACCTGGGAGAGCTGGGCCGGCCACGTGTCCTACGTCGAATCTGTCAATCCGGACGGCTCGTGGGTGGTCTCCGAGATGAACTGGCTTGCGTTCGACGTGATCGATCAGCGGACCATCAAGCCCGGCCAGCTGGGTGGCAAGCTCGTGGGGTTCATCTACTAAGAGACCGGCGTGGTGGCTCGCGCCGCCCATTCGTGCTCCATGGTCTGTACGTCGCTGCGCACCGTCCGCAAACCCGTCGCCGCGATGATCGCAGCCAGGATCAGGAGCGTGGGTGAGGTGATCAACAGCGCGGTCTGAAGGCTGCCGACATGCTGTGAGATGACGCCCACGTCAAAGGTCGAGTGCGAGTCGCCGAAGACGTGGGAGACGAAGAGCAGCATGGTCACCGCGCTGGCGCGCAAGCCGGGCGAAACGACGTTTTGCGCCACGGCCGTGAACGGGCCGGAGTACAGGTACAGGCACACGACCGCGAGCACGAAGGCGGGCACGAACACGGGTATCGGTCCAACGTTCAGCGGGGCGACCAGGGCGAGCGTGATGAAGACTGCGCCGAGCAGAAACCCGACGATCCCGACCTCGAGATGCGCGGCAGGGTTCTTGACGGACCGGCGGTCGGCGATCCAGCCGCCCGCCAGCGTCCCGATCAGGCCTCCCACGACCAGCACCACCCCTGCCAGAAGGCCGGCCTTGCTGACGGAGAGGTTGAAGCGGCGGGTGAGAAGGATCGGCAGCCAGAACGCGTTGGAGGCGAGCACGAAGTAGAGAAGGGTCTGGGACAGGATGGTGGCGCGGAGAGTGCGAATCCGCATGAGGTCGAGGAAGTTGCGGAGGCTTGCCTCATGGATCCTCTCCACGGCGCGGCCGATGTTCTCGGCGCTTCCTCGGAGCGGCTCACGCAGGCCGAAGGCAAGCAGGGCAAAAAGGATTCCAGGGACGGCGGCGAAGAAGAAAGCGCTGCGCCAGCCGAACTTGTCGGCGATGTAACCGCCGCCGGCAAATCCGACGGCGATCCCAAAGGTGCTGCCCGCTCCCCAGATCGACATGGTCCGGCCCCTCTGCTCCTTGGGGAAGTAGTCGGACAGGAGAGAGGTGCCGGCGGGGTAGTAGCCGGCTTCGCCGATTCCGAGCACGGCGCGGCTAACGAAGAGCTGGGGGAAGCTGCGAGCAAAACCGGTGAAGAGTGTGGCAAGGCTCCAGATGGCGACACCGGCAGCGACCACCGTTCGCCGGACGCCTCGGTCCGCCCAGTAGCCGAAAGGCAGAGCGGCCAGGGCGTACACGAGGAGGAAGGCCGAGCCCAGGAGTCCGACCTGGGAATCGCTGAGGTGAAACTCTTTCTGGATCAGCGGCGAGGCCGCTGCGCCGACATACCGGTCCATGTAGTTGAGGAAGTTGATGCCGACCATGACCGCAAGGACGTATCGCGCATAGCCTCGCGCCACGGGCGCAATTATGCCGTCGGCACCGCAAAGCGCCAAGGTGGGATTGCGTACGATTACTGCTCCCAAGTGGGTCGGCTGGGCATTGGCGAGCTCAAGTGGCTGTAAACCACCCGCGAAAGCTGTGCAGGTTCAAATCCTGCCCGGCCCACCAACCCTTGCCGCACATCGGGCCCCGAAGTCCGACGACATCCTTTTGACACACCTCTGGTCTACCGTCTCCGACCAGAAGCCTGTGGAGACAACCGCCCCCCAGATCCCGGTGCCGACGACGCTCGCGGCGGATCGCGTCAAACAATTCCTGCGTGTGCTCGTCGAGCCTCGCTCCTACCTCAACGCGCTCTACCTGCTGATCGCGTTTCCGCTCGGCCTGACGTACTTTTTCGTGCTGACCGCGGGAATGATCTCGGGCGCTTTCCTCTCGATCCTGGTCGTCGGCCTCCTGATCCTCCTTGCGACGATCGTCGCGGCGTGGGGATTCGCCCTTTTCGAGCGCGAGCTGGCGATCGGCCTGCTGGGCGTCAACGTTCCGCCGCTCTCGCTTCCCGACGCCGAGCTGGTCTCACCCTGGCGCATGCTCGTCCGCCACATGCGGCAGCCCGCAACCTGGAAATCCCTCGTCTATCTGTTCCTCAAGCTTCCGTTCGGCATCTTTGCTTCCCTGCTGTCCGGGATTCTCCTGGGCGCGTCGTTCACCGGGATCATCTTCCCGCTGGTGCGCCTCAACGTCGACGGTCTGAGCCCGCAGGCGATCGGAAACCTGGTCTTCCCCGGCGTGTTCGCCGTGGCCGGTCTCGCGCTCTCCCTGCATGTGCTCAATGCGGTGGCCCGGGCGTGGGGGCGATTTGCCGCCGACATGCTTGGCGTTGGCGAGGAGCAGCGCCAGGTGTGGGAGGCCCGGCGCAGGGCCGAGGCGGCCGACCGCAGCCGGCGCGAGCTGATCATGAACGTGTCGCACGAGCTGCGGACACCGATCGCGAGCATCCAGGCTCACGTCGACTCCCTCCTCCTGCCCGAGGCGGAGCGGCCGGGTGCGGAAGAGTCGGAGCGACGCCTGCGGGTCACCGCTTCGGAGACGCGCCGCTTGGCCGACCTCATCGAGGATCTCTTGATGCTCGCCCGCGCCGACTCGCACGAGCTCAAGGTCAGCAACCGCGCGATCGAGCTGGCGCCGATCGTCCGGCAGGTCGGCCTGGCGCTCGCGGCGCTCGCCCGCGCCGAGCGAATGGTGACCGTGAGCGTCGAAGACCTCCCGGCCGATGTCTGGGCCGTGGGTGACAGCGACCGCCTCGCGCAGGTGCTCACCAACCTTGTGCGCAACGCGATCAACTACACGCCGGAAGGCGGCGTGGTATCGGTCAGGCTGGCCGAGGGCAGCGCCGAGCATGTTCAGATTGCCGTGTCCGACACCGGACCAGGAATCTCGGAGGCGGATCTCGAGCACATCTTCGAGCGGTTCTACCGCGCCGACACCTCGCGTGCCCGGAACACGGGCGGGTTCGGTCTCGGCCTGTCGATCGCGCGGGAGCTGCTCGAGGCGATGGGCGGCAGTCTGTCCGCCACGTCCCAACCCGGTCTCGGCAGCACGTTCTGGATCAGCCTTCGCCGCGCCCAGCGCTGATGGCCAGGATTCTGATCGTTGAAGACGAAGTATCTCTTTCCGACCTCGTCCGGTCGCACCTGGAGAAGGAAGGGCACGCCGTGGACCAGGCATTCGAGGGCCACGAGGCGCTGGTGACCGCCGATCGCGCGCATCCCAACCTGGTGATCCTCGACTGGATGCTGCCCGGCCTGGACGGGCTCACCGTCTGCAAGGAGCTGCGCCGCAAGCACCTGATGCCGATCCTCATGCTCACGGCGCGCGGCGACGTGGCAGACCGTGTCACCGGCCTGGAGGTCGGTGCCGACGACTATCTCGGCAAGCCGTTCTCCATCGTCGAGCTTTCCGCGCGGGTGGCTTCGCTGTTGCGCCGCGTTGCGCTCGACACCGCATCGGCGGCCGAGGACGACTCTCGGCCGATCACGTTCGCGACCCTCGTTCTCGACCTGGCCGGCCATCGGGCCACGCTCGCCGGATCGTCGCTTGACCTCACGCGTCGCGAGATGGACCTGCTCGAGGTCCTGCTTCGCCACCCCGGTCGTACGTTCTCGCGCGACTTCCTGCTCGAGCGCCTCTGGGGCGCCGACTTCGACGGCCTCGACCGCGCCGTCGACACCCAGATGGTCCGGCTGCGTCGCAAGCTGGGCGATCTCGGAGTTTGCATCGAGGCGGTTTGGGGCGTCGGCTATCGCTTCCGTCCGGAGCTGCGCCAGGCGGGCTCTTAGGGCGTCAGGAGACCTCGCCCGAGTCCTGGACCTCCTGGGTATCGATCTGGAGATCCTCGTCACTCGCCGAGTACCGGTCGCGGACCTCGGCTCCGTCGGTCTCCGAGTCCCCGATGCCTTCGTCTGAATCTTCTTCGACCACCTCGCCCGCCCGGCCCGACTCCGCCAGCTGCTGGTCGTAGGCCCGAGTGGCCTCGTCCAGCGTGGGGTACTCCCAGAACTCGGTGCCCGGCGGCACCTCCGCGCCTTCGGTTTCGTCCGTGCCGTGCTGGAAGACGTAAGCACGGGCGCGATCCGGATCGTGGATCAGGGATAGGTATCGCTCATCGCTCAGCTCGGTCCGCCGCTCCGCCTGGCCGCTGTTCTCCAGCTCGAAGAGGCGGCTGATGATCTGTTCTTCGCTTCGTTCTTGCATGCCCTCAGCCTCCATCACAGTTTGAACGGAGTGCCGTACTGTTCGGCTGACGCCACCTCGGCCAGCGGCTTCCTCTTCTTCTTGCCCTTTCCGATCGCGCGCTTTGGATAGCCGAACGGGACGACCGCCAGCACCTCGTACTTGTCCGGAAGGCCCACCTTCTTGCGTACGCCTTCGAGCTCGCCGAAGCCCGTCCAGTTGGATCCGACCCCGTCGCCCCAGGCCACCAGGATCATCGACTGAATGGCACGGCTGACGTCGGAGATGCCCAGGTGGTTCGCCTTCTCGTAGGCGACCACGATCGCTGCGCCTGCGCCCGCGATGTACGGACCGTGCGCGACGAGACCGCCGAGCTCCCGCAGGCCCGTGCGATCAGTCACGACCACAAAGTGCCATGGCTGGACGTTGCTCGCGCTCGCGGCCAGGTGGCCGGCCTCCACGATGCGCCCCAGCACGTCATCTGGGATGGGCTTGTCCTGGTACTCGCGGACCGCGAGTACGGTGCGTACTGTTTCGAAGACTGGATTGCTCATTGCTCTGATTCTCCTACGATCCCGGATGTGACAGCGGTGCAGATCGTCTGGTTCGTAGTCGGGCTGATTCTGATCGTCGTCGTCTTCTATGACCTTTTCCAGTCGGTCGTGCTGCCTCGGCCTGCTGTGCGGAAGGTGCAGCTGGCCCGGGCAATCGTGCGGCCGATGTGGCACATCTGGCGTTGGGCGAGCCAGCGCACCTCACGCCTCGAGCGCAGCGAGGCACGCCTCGCGGCATTCGCCCCGATCGCGCTCCTCTCGCTGTTCCTGGTCTGGGCGGCCGCCCTGATCCTGGGCTACGGGCTGCTGTTGGACGGGCTGGCCGGACAGATCCGCCCCCCACCGCCGGACTTCATCACGTCGATCTACATCTCGGCCAGCACCCTGGTGCCCCTGGCGTACGGAGACTACGTCCCGGAAGGAGGCGTGGCCCGCCTGGTGATCATCGCGGAGAGCGCGACCGGCGTCGCTCTTGCCGCCCTCGCGATCACGCTGCTGTTCTCGCTCTATGAGTCATTTCGAGCACGCGAGGAGCTGGTCGTCTCGCTGGACGCGCTCGCGGGCGCCCCACCGTCCGGCGTTCAAATCCTCGAGACCTCTGCCAAGCACGGCATGCGCCCGGAGCTCAAGGAGACGTTCGACGAATGGCGCCGGTGGTCGGCCATGGTGCTGGAAAGCCACCTCGCGTATCCGCTGCTCGTCTATTTCCGGTCCAGTCACGACAACGAAGCCTGGATCAACTCCTTCGGGGCGGTGATGGACGCGGCGGTCCTGATCATCAGCACTGTCGAGGACGACTCTGAAGGCCCGGCACGGCTCATGTTCACGATCGGCACTCACCTCGTCGAGGACATGAGCTGGGTCTTCCGTTTGAAGGGCACGGACGACGTGATCGTCGAACGCGCCGAATACCAGGTTGCAGTGGATCGGCTGGTCAAATCCGGATATCACGTGCGCGACACTGAGGCGGGGTGGAAGCAGTTTGCCGAGCTGCGCTCGAGGTACGCGAGCCCGCTCAACCAGATGGCGCACTGGCTCGTGATTCCGCCCGCCCAGTGGATCGGTGACCGCTCCTACATCCCGCATCGGGTGAAAAGGGCATCGCGGTCATCCCGGCGGCGCAAGGCCGCCGCCGGCGAATCGAAGTAGACCGATCGCCTGGCTGATCAGACCGCAAAAGAAGCGGGGCCAGCGCTGTGCCGGCCCCGCCGAACAGTTTGCTTGAGCTGAGTTAGGACCCGAAGAAGGTCATCACCCGCGTGATCAGGTCAGCCTTCTGGGCCGCGTTCCCGTACTCCTCAAATGGGAAGGCCAGGAATACCACCTTGTAGGTTCCGCTGTAGGTCAACCCATCGGGCTGCGGTCCTGTGTTGGGCGCCTGCGTGTGGCTGCCATCGTCAATGAACGCTACGGAGGCAGTGCCATTCGGAGTGATCTGGTCCATGAAGGGCGCGCCGTCGGTCGCGTCGAGCGGAACGGCTCCGATGCCGTTGCTCACAGGGTTGCCTATCACCCCGGTGACAGTAGCCGTGGGCCTGTCGTTTTGCCGCTCCGTGCCGTCCCAGGTGACGTGGAGATAGTCGTGAACGAATGTCGTGGTGCCGGCCCCTTGATCGAGGATGTCCTGTCCATTGAGGAAGAGGTGGCCGCCACCGTCGAGGTACGCCTTCAGACCGGTCTCATAAGGCGTGATCGGTCCCGGGTAACTCGTACCCGTGAACCAGACCACGTTCTTGAACGCGGAGATGTACTTGGCCGGCAGGTTGGGGTTGGCGTTGAGGTCCCACGTGTCGAACGAGACGCCTGCTGTGGTGAGCGCAGTGGTGTAGAACGAATTCACGTCGGGAGCGTTGCCGTCTTCGTCGACGAGCAACGTGTCGACCGTTACCGCGATCGTGGTAATGGTGGCCGAGGCACTCACCGTCGGACTGCCGACCGAGGTGGCTGTAATCGTCGAGGTGCTCGAGGTCCCATCGGTCGCTCCGGTGGGGACGGCAACCTTGACGCACACATTTGTTGTCGCGCCTGCGATGACGGTCGGGGTCGTCGTCCGTGCCGTTGTGCAGGTCGCGTCGTAGAAGCTGACCGGGAAGGTGCCGCCGGTCGAGGTCATCGTGTAGCTGTCGGTGGTGAACCCGAGGTTCGTGATCGTCACCGTGTACGTCTGGGTTTGGCCCGCGTGCGCCCCACCAGTCTGCGATGCCGGTGTCAGGCTCAGAGCGTACGGAGGTGCGATGGGGGTGGTGACCGGCGAACCGCTGGCCGATACGCCCTGGGCTGAAGTCACACCGTAGCCGTCGTCGACGATCGAAGTCGTCTTCGACTTCAACGCGGGGTTGATTCGAACTGTCAGATGGACGGAGATGCTGCTACCGGCGGCCACCGTAAGCCCGCTCCACGTGACCACGCCTTTGGCAAGGGTGCCGCCTTGGTCCGCGGAAACGAAGCTCGTATTGGCCGGGATGGGATCGGTGATGGTCACGCCGGTGGCGGCGGCGTTGCCGATGTTCTGGACGGTGATCGTGTAGTTGATGTTGCTGCCAGGGCCGACCGGCACGTCCGCGTCAGTCTTGGAGATCACCAACGCAGGAACCGGTGCACTCGTGTCGCTGATCTTGAAAGCGCCGCGACCGTGCGTTCCGGCGGCGAGGACACGGTGGGCTGTGTCGAGGTCGATCTGGTCGACGGCGACAACGGGGAAGCCGGTGCCGAGCGCGGTCCAGTTGGCCCCACCGTTGTAGGTGACGAACGGCCCGACGTCGGTCGCCGCGTAGAGCGTGTTCGGGTAGGACGGGTCGAGCGTGATCGAGTTGACCGGGTTGTCGGGAAGGTTGCCGCTGATGTCGGTCCATGAATTGCCGGCGTCTGTCGTCTTGAACACGTGACCGGGCTGCTTGGGTGTCGCGGCGTTGTAACCGTTGAACGCGACGTAAGCGGTCCGATTGTTACTCCGGTCTACTGCGATCCAGGCCACCGGCCTGTTGGGCAGTGAGTGGGGGTTGCCGGCGGTGCCGTGGATGCCAACCTGCGTCCAGGTTGGGTTGGCGCTGACTTGAGCGTCGGGGCTGAAGTAGACGAGGCCGTCCAGCGAGCCGGTGTAGACAGCCGTGCCGCCCCCGACCCCGATGGCCGACAGAGTGCAGTTGCGCGCGCCGTTGGGCGCGGTCCCGAGGCAGCCGCTGGTCAGGTCGGGGCTGATCGCCTTCCACAGGACGTCACCCGCCGAGGCCGCCTTGGCGTTGTCGGTGCGGTACAACCGGTAAGTGCCCAGGAACAGCTGATTCGGGTTCAGCTGGTTCATCGTGAACGGGGTGTAGAACTCCGAGCGGTCGGCGAGATTGATTCCGTTCTCGATGAACTGGTTGCTGAAGAAGGTGCTTCCACCATCGGTGAAGCGGTAGGGCGAGATTCCGAAGTAGGTGCCGTAGACGTA
>Ga0208849_1000790_pt1 | contig 26176 bp, 22 predicted proteins | sample NGESurdeep072012_10_FD_184470 | JGI IMG/M metagenome (GOLD analysis project Ga0208849, IMG submission 184470) | Arctic peat soil microbial communities from Barrow, Alaska - NGEE Surface sample 53-3 deep-072012 (SPAdes) | ecosystem: Environmental > Terrestrial > Soil > Wetlands > Peat ... | reverse complement strand
CATCTGTCCCTTGTGGACTCACGCGAAAACAACCCCTCTTCATGCGATCCGGCCCTCTCCCCAACATCCCCTGCTAAGCGCTTGAAATCGATCCAAAGGACCAACCCAAACCTGATCTATTGTGCCCGGCACCCCACCTGGGATGCCATTGCCTATCCAACGTACCTCCTCGGCAACCAGATGTCAAGTCCCAACCGCAAAGAACGCGCTTTGGCGGACCGAACAAGCTCTGTAGAGCCGATCTCCGGCCCGGACGGATGGCCGCAGCCGTGAGATGTGTCCCGTGTCGCGCAGCCCGACACGAGGCGATCTGCCTGTTACTCAGCCCCGGCTCGGTGGTGATGATCCTGAGGATCATCAGCGCGCGGGGATGAAGTGTGGGTGGGCTGGGCGCGATCGCGCGAACCGTCCCATGCGCAGCGTAGGTTGGTTTGCGTGTCCGCGAAAGCGATCACACCGCGACTCGCCGACCGGCTCTGCTCACTGGCCGAGAGCCAGCTGCAGACCCAGGTCTCGCGCTCCGGCACGCTCGACCTCGGCGCCCTCGGCGTCGTGAGCGCCTGCGCGGCGATCGCCGCGATCGTGCTGGGCGTCAGGTCCGCCCACGACTTATGGATCGCCGCGCTGGTACTGCTCGTCCTGGCCCTCGGCCTAGCCGTACGCGCCCTGCTACTCCCAGGCGCTGAGCAGATTGGTCCGCGCCTGACGGACATGCTCCATGCCCGCGCGAGCAACGACGACGCGACGATCGAAGCGGACCTGCTTGAAGACCTCGCGACGGAAACATCCGCCAACAACCAGGCCCTCGCGCGCAAGTACCCGCTGTTCTTCGCGGCAGTATCTCTGCTCGTGCTCGCTATCGCCCTTGAGCTTGCAGGGGTACAATGAGACCCATGAAACACACCACAAGCGACCGGCCAACCGCGACGGACCCGCGCCCCACACAGGCCGGGGCCGACGGCACGGACAAGCGGGATACCCTCCACTTCGAATCGCTCAGGGTGCCCAGCCTGATGTCGGTCCCCCTCTTCACAGCATGGCTGCGCAAACCGTTCCGGCGCAAAGCAACACATCGCTGAGGGCCGGCGCCAAGCGCGCGGCGGCGTAGCTGAATACTCCAACCGCATCCGCAGACGCTTTGGCGGACCGAACAAGCTCTGTAGAGCCGATCTCCGGCCCGGACGGATGGCCGCATGGGAGCGCGGGGCGGCCCTCTCTTCACCCCCCGGCCGCCGCCTCAACCCTCCCGCCGAACCCCTCCCCCTTGCCGATGACCCGCCAGGCTTTTGCTCCCCGCGGATGCCCCTTGCTGTCGTTGACGATCAGTCCTTGGTCTCCAAGGAGACGACGCTTATCATCATGCTCTAGGATTGATTGGAGCCGAGATGCTGGATGACCAGACCCCAGCGGACACACCGCCCGCGAAGCCGGCCGGCAATCCCTGGCCACCACTGCCCGAGCCATTCGACGTCGAACACGTCACGATGAGCGGAGGCATCTTCGGCGGCCTCGACGTCATCCGCGGCGAATACATCGACAGGCCTCGACCGCGTCGCGGCTGGCTGCGCAAGCTCTTTCGCCACCCGTAGGAAGCTGAGCTCGGAGGCTCACTGCCCCCTCTGTGAGAACGAGTGCCAACGGGCAGAAACGCGCTCCGTAAAGCCGGCCTTGGGATGAGCAGAAGAGCGCAAGGACCTGGGGGAGCCGATTCCCGACAGCGCATAGGATGCCTGCATGCCCCTCCCCCCCTCCCCCGAGATCTTCAAGGCGTACGACATCCGCGGCCTGTACGGCGAACAGATCGACGGCGAGATCGCCGAGCAGATCGGCTGCGCCTTCGCGCACGTGCTGGCCGACCTGTCGGGCAAGCCCGTCACGGAGCTGCGGATCGGGCTCGGGCGCGACATGCGCCTCACCGCCCCCGAGCTGACGGCGCGCTACCGCGCCGGGCTGCTCTCCGCCGGGGTTCAGGTGATCGACGCCGGCCAGGTCGGGACCGAGATGCTCTACTTCCTCGTCGGCTCGCGCGAGCTCGACGGCGGGCTGATGTGCACCGCCTCGCACAACCCCGCGGCCTACACGGGCGCCAAGCTCGTGCGCGAGGGCGCTCTCGCGCTCTCCGGCGACACCGGCATCCAGGACATCCGCCGCCTGATCGAGTCCGGGCTGCCCGCCTCGAAGAGTGAAGGCTCGATCGAGCAGATCGACCTCTACGGCGAGTTCCACTCGACCGTCCTCTCCTTCATCGACCCTCGCGTAATCAAGCCCCTGAAGGTCGTCGTCGACGGCGGCAACGGGATGGCCGGCCCGGTGGTCGGACCGCTGCTCGAGTCGCTCGGTCTCGAGTTGATCGAGACCTGCTGGACGCCGGACGGCAACTTCCCCGTGCACGAGCCCAACCCGCTGCTGCCCGAGAACCGCGCCTTCATCATCGACCGCGTGCTCGCCGCCGGCGCCGACCTGGGGATCGCCTGGGACGGCGACGCCGACCGCTGCTTCTTCATCGACGACACCGGCGCGTTCGTCGACGGCGACTTCCTCACCGCGCTGCTGGCGGAGTCGCTGCTCGGGAAAAGATCGGACCCCACCCAGCCCGAGGCGATCCTCTACGACGTGCGCGCCTCGCGCGCGGTCCCCGACACGGTCACGCGGGTGGGTGGGATTCCATACATAAACCGCGTCGGGCACGCCTTCTTCAAGACCCGCATGCGGGCCGAGGGCTCGCTGTTCGGCGGCGAGGTCTCCGGGCACTACTACTTCCGCGACTTCTACTGCGCCGACTCGGGCACGATCCCGGCGCTGCTCGTGCTCGAGCTGCTCTCGCGCACCGGCCAGTCGCTGTCGGAGCTGCTCGCGCCCTACCGCTCGCGCTACTTCATCTCCGGCGAGGTCAACTCCGAGGTCGCCGATCCCGAGGCGAAGATGGAGGAGCTCGCCACGCGCTACTCAGACGCGCGCCAGGACCGCCTGGACGGAATCTCGATCGACTACGAGGACTGGCACTTCAACGTGCGCCCCTCCAACACCGAGCCCCTGTTGCGCCTGTGCCTCGAGTCGCTCGTCTCACCGCAGGACATGGAAAAACGCCGTGACGAGGTCTTAGAGCTGATCCGCTCGTGAGCGGGACGGACGGCGGGTCCTCATCGACGGACGGACCCGGCGAGGACAGCGAGGAGGAGCTGCTGACGATCGCCGCCGACGCCGGCATCCACCGCCTGGCGATCCCCACGCCCTTCCAGGTCGGACGCGTCAACGCCTACCTGATCGAGGACTCCCCCCTCACGCTCGTCGACTCTGGGCCCAACTCGGGCAAGGCGCTGGACGAGCTCGAACAGGCGCTCGCCGCGCGCGGTCACGCGATCGAGGAGATCGAACTGCTGATCGTCACCCACCAGCACATCGACCACTTCGGTCTGGCCTCGATCCTCGCGCGGCGCTCCGGCGCCGAGGTCGCGGCGCTCGCCGCGCTCGCCCCCTACCTGCGCAATTTCAGCGAAACGACGGAGCTCGACGACCGCTTCGCCCAGCAGACCATGCTCCTGCACGGCATCCCCGCCGAGATCGTGACCGCGCTGCGGGCCGTCTCCGCGAGCTTTCGCGCCTGGGGGTCGGCCGTCGACGTCACACGGCCCCTACAGAACGGCCAGGAGCTGCAACTGCGCGACCGCACGCTGCGCGTGTTCCACCGCCCCGGCCACAGCCCCTCGGACACCGTCTTCCTCGACGACCGATCGGCGAGCGGCCAAGGCTCGATCCTGCTCGCGGCCGACCACCTGATCAAGCACATCTCCTCCAACCCATTGCTCTCACGACCGCTCGACGCCGGGCCCGACTTCACCGGACCTCGCCCCAAATCGCTGATCGACTACATCGCCTCGCTCAAGCTCACGCGCGCGATGGACCTCGACCTCGTCCTCCCCGGCCACGGCGAGCCGATCGTCGGCCACTCCGCATTGATCGACAAGCGCCTGCACCTGCACGAGCGCCGCGCCGAGAAGATCCACGGCCTGATCGCGATCGCACCGCGCACCGCGCACGAGATCGCGCAGGAGCTGTGGGGCAACGTCGCCGTCACGCAGGCCTATCTGACGCTGTCGGAGGTGCTCGGGCACATCGACCTGCTGCTCGCGGACGGGCGTGTGCTCGAACAGGAATCCGACGGGGTCGTGCGCTTCGCCGCCACCTGATCATCTCTTAGAAACGTCACCGTACGATAAAGTCCATGTGTATTGGACAAGTCGCCGTCTTCGGAATATCATTGACAGGTATCTGGACGGGACGTGAACGGGAGGCAGGCGATCGGCGCTGTGGAGAGCATCACCTCGAATCCACACCTGAACGTCTTCGCGCCCTATAGCGAGCTGGGGCGCAACCACGAGGATCAGCTGACGCGCGCCGCGATGATCGTCCTGCGGCTGGTGCCGCTCGCGCGCGAGACGCTCCTGCACGAGATCGGGGAGCGTTCGCTGACCAAGCTGCCCGACTGCACGGTCGACCTGCAGGCCAGCCACGTGGTCGACCCCTCCGAGGAAAGCGCGTCCAACGGCAAGGTCCAGCGCGGGCGGCTGGTGAGCGTCTTCCTCACCCCCGATTTCGAGCCGCCGGAGATCGACGAAGAGATCGTCGACACCGATCGCGGGCAGCGCTTTGACGGTGTCCTGCGCTTCGACCCCGAGCTGGTGGTGCTGATCGAGAGCAAGGTCTGCCGGCGCTGGGCCAGGCGCAACGGACACCGGGTCGCCGAGATCAACCTCCCCGGCGTCCGCTTCACCGAGCGGCGGACCTGTGTGTTGCGCTGGCACGACCTGCTCGAGTCGTGGTGGCGACTGGCGGAGATCGGGGTGCTCGCGCCGGCCGAGCAGGCGCTCGTGCAGGACATCCTCACATATGCCCACCAGGACTTCGCCCAGCTGCTCCCGTTCGGCAGCCTGCGCCGCGTCGGCAAGGACCCCACCCGGCGCAAGTGGCGCCTGCGCTCACTGCTGCGCGAAGCCACCGGCATCCAGCCCGAGCGCGTCGGCCTCGTGCACGTACGGCTCGACGTCGCGCTCGGCGCCACATCGCTGCAGCGCGCGGCGCTCGACATCGACGATCAGAAGCTGACGCTGCACCTCTGGCCGGGCGAGCTCAAGCCCCAGGCCGAGCAGCTGTACACGGCGGGACGCGCCGAGCGCCTGAGCGAGCTGGACGAAAGCGAAGGCCCCTGGCGCGTGGAGCCGCAGCCGCTGCTCGGCTTCCGTAACGCCCCGACGCGCACGCGCATCTATCTCAGCTGCACGCTCGACCCGGCGATCTACGCGCGCCGCTGGCAGGGCGAGGACTGGTCGCACGTCGGCGCCCACCACCGCGACACGATCCACACCGAGCTGTGGCCCTGGCTGCTGGAGCGCGGCTACGCCGCGCCGCCGGACGCCGAGCGCCTGGAGCCCTTCATGCACTCGCTCGGCCGCCGCGCCGTGCACCTGCGTCCATCGATGCACGTCACGCGCACCTGGCCCTACGCCGAGGCGCAGGCCCTCGACGACCGCGGCCTGCTCGTCGGCGAGATCCACGCGGCGATCAACCGCGTGCTCGACGTCCTGGAAGAGCCGCCGGTGCAGATGCTCTCCTCACCGGCCAGCGCCGAGCTGTACGCCACCGCGCCACCGCCCACCAAACGCAAGCGCTCGGCCAAAAAGCCCCGCAAGCGAGCGTCCTCGGCGAAGAAAAAACCCGCGAGTCAGGCCTCCCCCGTGAAGAGACCCGCGGAGCGAGTGGTCACGATCCGCTGAACCATAAGGTCACCCAGAAGTCGGCGGATGCGAAGAGAGTTCAGGCGGGGATTATCCCCGTGCGCTCCAAGTGCTGCGGATCGCTCCCATCATCGGCTCGACGCATAAAAAACGCAGGTCGCGCGTTTTCCATAATCCCGCAGGGATGGAGCGCGTCCAGCGACGCGTGCCGAAAATCGTGAAGAACGCCTCCCTTGCTGGACCAACCGCCCCCGCGAATCTGCTTCGCAACATGACAGAAATGGTCGCCGCGGCCATACACCGAAATCTTCAGGAACCCAGCTTCGTATGCCGGATCGGCGCAGCGCTCGAAGCCCCACGACCCGAAGAGCGCCTCGTAGCACTCAATGTCAGGGCGCTCCGGTGGTTCGGGGATTCCAGGGGGCCAATACATACCCGGCTCATACCAGCGATCAAACTCGCGAGGAACCCATGCGACGCAGTTGTACGCGTCGTTGTCTTTGCTCGTAATCCGATGATCCGACCCCTCCAGCGATGGGTACTGCGCGTAGAGGTCGGCTAGTTCAACTGGTTTCAACGCGCATGGCGGATCTTCCCCCACGTGACCCATGCTGCGGCGGCCTCGGGGATGGTGTCCCTACCCGCTCCGGGCTGAAACTGCGTGAGAGAACCGAGCAGCCGGAGCCAGATGGGCCGGTCACCGGGCGTTTCGAGGCGTCCGAGCAGCCACGGAATAGCTCGCTCGCCCATCGCGAGGATCTCAGCGTACGCCGGATGACCGATTGCCAGGCGGGTTGAGGAAAGGCCTCGTGAGGCGTATGCAAGTTCGTCTGCCAACTCATCGAAGAGGCGTCGCTCGTCGCCTTCCGCGTCAATGCCGTCGTCGAGCGGACTAACAGCGTCAAGGGGCGTCGGTGGACCCTGCGCCAGGTCATCGTCTTCATCTCCCCAGGAAGATGCCTCGAACGTCGGGCGCTCCATGACAGTTGTGCTCATAGCTTCTTGTCCCTCAGTGGCGTAAGAATTGACGTCCTCAACGCATCGGCCGAATCCCTTGCCGACTCAAGCGCTGAAAAGGCATCTTCCACGATATCACCGGGCTCTAGCGAGATTCTGTCTACTTCGACCTGGCAGAAGACAGCGACCGCGGGCAGATCTTCGACACTCCAGATACCAGGAGGCACGTCCCTCTCGTTCTCGCCCCGGCTCAGACCACGGGCGAGGCGCCCGGGAGTTTCGGCCGCCTCAACGACCCCAGCCGCAAGATGGAAGTCATCGAACGGCTCGTCAAACTTCCCGTCCAATACAACGGCGAAGTCGGTCACGCGAGCCGGGTGGTCCGAACCGACGAATGCTTTGGCTGCGACATCCCGGGCCTCATCATACGGCCGGCCGCAGGGCGTGAGCCACTGGAAGTTGAAGAGGGGGAGCCCCTGCGGCTCCGGGGCCAGCGCCTCCCAAACCACCTCCACGGCAGCGCGGACGACATCAAGATCCGAGTCGGGCTTGAGCGCCGCGAAGAAAAGCCCGTCAGCACCGAACGTGACCAGCTGATGAGCTGCCTGTAAGCGCATCGCCAGCTGGTGTGGCCGATCCTGAAACCGTCGAAGCAGCCCTTTCTGCTCAAGGTCGCGCAGGATCTCGTAGCGGCGCTCATAGAAGCCGATGTTTTGCCGCCACGGGATGCTTGCTCGCTGCGTCCAGATCGCCATTGACGCACAAGCCTACGCTGTGTCGGCCTCTCCGGCTTACCAGCTGATCACTACGGACCGCCTTTATCTTCCAGGTTACACCCCTGTCACGATCGCGTCAGATCGCTGAGAGGAATAGCCGGTGCACGCGGTCGTCGCCGGTCAACTCGGCGTGGAAGGCGACCGCGAGCATGTTCTCCTGACGCGCGGCGACGGGATGGCCCTCAACCTCGGCGAGGATCTCCACCCCGGGGCCGTACTCGGCGATCCACGGCGCGCGGATGAACACTCCCTTCAGCGGCCCTCCGGCTACGCCGCGCACTTCGAGGTCGGCCTCGAAACTCTGCAGCTGGCGCCCGAAGGCGTTGCGCTCGGCGCGGATGTCCATCAGATCGAGGTGCTCGCGGTCGAGCATGATCAGCCCCGCGCACGAGCCCAGGATCGGCGTGCCCGCGGCCGCGAGACGCCGCAACGGCTCGGCCAAACCCTCGCGCTCGATCCCCAGGGTCATCGTCGTCGACTCCCCCCCCGGGATCACAAGCCCTTCGAGGCCGTCCAGATCCCCCGGCACCCGCACCTCGCGCACCCGCGCGCCGAGCCCGCGCAGCATCCGTGCGTGCGCCGCGAACCCACCTTGGAGGGCCAGCACCCCAATCAGCGGCGCGTCGGCCATCTGCGATCCGACGGGGCCGCTACCAGCCGCGCTGGGCTAGCAACTGCTGATCATCGAGCTTCGAGCTCTCGAGGCTGACCATCGCCGGGCCGAGACCGCGCGAGGCCTGGGCCACGCGCTCGGGGTCCTGCCAGTGGGTGGTGGCCGCGACGATCGCCTGCGCCCGCGCCGGGGGGTCCTCGGACTTGAAGATGCCGGAGCCGACGAACACGCCTTCGGCCCCGAGCGCCATCATCAGCGCCGCGTCGGCCGGCGTGGCGATCCCGCCGGCGCTGAACAGCACGACCGGCAGGCTGCCGTCGGCGGCCACCTGGCGCACGAGCTCCAATGGCGCGGCCAGCTCCTTCGCGGCCGTCGCCAGCTCGGCCTGCTCGAGCATCCCCAGCCGGCGGATCTCGCCGGTGATCAGGCGGATGTGGCGGACCGCCTCGACGATGTCGCCGGTCCCGGCCTCGCCCTTGGAGCGGATCATCGCCGCGCCCTCGCCGATCCGCCGCAGCGCCTCGCCGAGGCTCGTCGCGCCGCACACGAAGGGAACCTTGAACGCCCACTTGTCGATGTGGTTTGACTCATCCGCGGGCGTCAGCACCTCCGACTCGTCGACGTAGTCGACCTCCAGCGCCTCGAGCACCTGCGCCTCGAGGAAGTGCCCGATCCGCGCCTTGGCCATCACCGGAATCGAGACGGCCGCCTGGATCTGAGCGATCATCTCCGGGTCGGACATCCGCGCCACGCCCCCGTCGCGACGAATGTCCGCCGGCACGCGCTCCAGCGCCATCACCGCGGCCGCCCCCGCGTCCTCGGCCACCTTGGCCTGGTCGGGAGTGACGACGTCCATGATCACGCCGCCCTTGAGCATCTCCGCCAGGCCGGTCTTGACCCGGAATGTCGCCTCGTCACGCATGCTCAGCAGTCTATCCCGACCGGCACATGTGCCGGTCGGCCGGACCGTACATGTACGGTCCGGGACAGGGCCGCATGCGGCCCTGTCTTCCCCAAATAATTACTTCAGTCGAAACGCCTTAATGCGGTCGTCGTACTGCGCCGAGTCCTGCGCGTAGACGCCGTAGGCGAGGGCTTGGATCAGGCTGAGCAGGGCCGTGTGCGAGCGCACATAGGCGGGCGAGTTGGACGAGTAGTAGAGCTTGATCTGCGCGAGCTTGGCGACCTCTGAGAGCGTGGCGTCGGTGATCGCGGCAGTCTTTGCCTTGCGATGGCGCGCGAGCTTCATCGCGCGCACGACCAGCGGGTGCGGGCGGCCGGCCGAGAGGCCGATCACGAGCGTTGACTGGTCGATCCGGCCGAGACGGCTGAGCGCCTCCTGCGAGGGGCTGGCCACGACATCGACGCGCAGGTCGAGCAGCATCAGCAGATGGCGCAGGTAACTGGCGAAGAACGCCATCTGGTCGGTGCCCGCGACGAGCACCTTCTCGGCCGAGACGATCGCCTCGATCAGCGCCTCGACCGAGCTGCGGGAGACCTTGCGCGCGGTCTCCTCGACGTTCAGGTGATCGGCCGTGAGGGCCGTCTCGAACTCGTTCTGGTCGAGCGAGAACAGCGGCGCGGAAGATGAGGCCCCGCCCACCCCGCCGTTCTTCGGCTCGGCCTTCGTGTGCACACGGCGATATTCCTCGCGCGCGGCCGCCTGCAGCTCGGGGAAGCCCTCGAAGCCGAGCGCCTGCGAGAAGCGCACGACGGTCGAGCTGGAGGTGTTCGCGCGGCGGGCCAGCTCCTCCGCCGTCTGGAAGGCCGCCTCGTCGAGATGGTCGACGATGTACTGGGCCACGTCCTTCTGCGAGCGCGAGCACTCGTCAAAGCGCGCCTGGATGTACTTCGAAAGGCTCTGGTGCTCGCTCGTGCCACCGATCGGAGATCGGCCGGCAGGCGTTCGCTCTTGGGTGGGTGTGCCAACACGCTTCATCGGCGCTCTTGTTCGACGCGACCGCCTCGCACTCCTCCCCGGCGTCTGTCTCGATTGCGACGCGCAACAGAAAAAGGTCGACCCGGGAGGTAGGGCGCCAGGGAGTGGGCGGGTAGGGTTCCCACCAATGAAGCGCACCCTGTATGAAGATGTCCACGAGGACTTCCGCGCGAGCTTTCGCACGTTCCTCGAGCGCGAGGTGCTCGGCGATGAGGGCCGCTACGGCGAGTGGGAGCGCAACGGCATCGTGCCGCGCGAGGTGTTCGCCCTCGCCGGCAGCGGCGGCTTCCTCGGGATGTCCGTGCCCGAGCGCTACGGCGGCGCCGGCGCGGAGGACTTTCGCTTCAACCTCGTCATCGGCGAGGAGACCCAGCGCACGGGCGTCGGCGGCTTCGGGCTGGGGATCACGCTGCACAACGACATCTGCCTGCCGTACTTCCTCAGCTACTGCGACGAATCCCAGCGCGAGCGCTGGCTTCCGGGAATCGCCTCCGGCGAGCTGATCACCGCGCTCGCGATGACCGAGCCCGGGATCGGCTCCGATCTCGCGGGCATGTCCACGCGGGCGCGGCGCGAGGGCGATCACTACGTGGTCGACGGCACGAAGACGTTCATCACGAACGGCATCAACGCCGACCTGATCATCACCGCGGTGAAGACCGGGGAGGGCGGGCACTCAAACCGTCATCGCGACATCAGCCTGGTCGTGATCGAGCGCGGGATGGAGGGCTTTGTGCGGGGGCGCAACCTGGAGAAGCTCGGCCAGCACGCCCAGGACACCGCCGAGCTGTCCTTCAGCGACGTGCGCGTGCCCGTGGAGAACCTGCTCGGCGAGGAGGGCAAGGGCTTTCACTACCTCGTCTCCAACCTGCCCCAGGAGCGCCTGTCGATCGCCGCGAGCGCCGTGGCCGCGGCCGAGGCGGCGCTGGAATGGACGTTGGACTACGTGCGCGAGCGCAAGGCGTTCGGCCAGCCGATCGGCTCGTTTCAGAGCTCGCGCTTCACCCTCGCCGAGCTCGCCACCGAGACCGAGATCGCGCGCGTGTTCGTCGATCGCTGCACGCAGGCGCTCGACGCGGGCGAGCTGACCGCCGAGGACGCGGCGATGGCGAAGTGGTGGTGCACGGAGCTGCAGGGGCGCGTGGTCGACCGCTGCGTGCAGCTGCACGGCGGCTATGGCTACATGCTCGAGTACCCGATCGCCCGCGCCTACGCCGACGCGCGCGTGACGCGCATATACGGCGGCGCGAACGAGATCATGAAGGAGATCGTCGGCCGCGGTATGGGTCTTTAGAGGGTCTTCGCGAGCTCGACGAAGTAGTCGAGCGAGCGGGGATCGGCCAGCGAGTCGACGCTCGCGGCCTGCTCGGGAGGAATGCCCATCAGGATGCGCTTGACGGGCACCTCGAGGACCTTGCCGGAGAGCGTGCGCGGCACCTGCTCGATCTGGAGGATCTCGTTGGGGACGTGGCGGGGCGAGCAGTCCTCGCGGATGCGCCGCTTGATGGTCGTCCGCAGGTCCTCGTCCAGGGTCGTGCCCTCGCGCAGGACCACGAACAGCGCCATCCACAGCTCCTTCGCGCCTGCCCCATCGGTCCCGCCCCCGGCATCCTTCACGCCCGCGGCATCATTCCCGTCGCGGGGAACGTCGACGACGAGCGCGTCCAGCACCTCCGGCACGGTGGCCACGGCGCGGTAGATCTCGCTCGTGCCCATGCGCACGCCCTGGCGGTTGATCGTCGAGTCCGAGCGGCCGTAGATGACCGCGCCGCCACGGGGCGTGATCCGGATCCAGTCGCCGTGGCGCCAGATGCCCGGGTACATCGCGAAGTAGCTCTCGCGCAGGCGCTCGCCGTCGGGGTCATTCCACAGGAACAGCGGCATCGAGGGCATCGGCTCGGTGATCACCAGCTCGCCCACCTCATCGACGAGGCTCTCGCCCCGCTCGTCCCAGGCCTCCACCGCGCAGCCGAGCGCGCGGCATTGCAGCTCGCCTTCGTAGACGGGCAGCAGCGGACAGCCCGCGACGAACGCCGTGCAGACGTCGGTGCCGCCGCTCGTGGAGAACAGCCAGATGTCCGCCTTGACGTGCTCGTAGACCCACTTGAAGCTCTCCGGCGCGAGCGGAGAGCCGGTCGAGCCGATCGCGCGCAGCGCGCTCAGGTCGTGGTCGCGGCCGGGCTCGATCCCGGCCTTCTCCGAGCTCGCGAGCAGGCCGGCGCTGAGACCCATGCACGTCATCCCGGTGCGCTCGGCCAGATCCCACAGCACGCCCAGGTCTGGGTGGCCGGGGCTGCCGTCGTAGAGGACGATCGCGGCGTCCGAGAGCAGGCAGCCGACGAGGAAGTTCCACATCATCCAGCCGGTCGTTGTGAACCAGAACATGCGGTCGCCGCGTCTTAGGTCCAGGTGCAGGCTCTTCTTCAGCTGCTCGAGCAGGATCCCGCCGTGGCCGTGCACGATCGCCTTCGGCAGGCCGGTCGTGCCGGAGGAGTAGAGCACCCACAGGGGGTGGTCGAAGGGGACCTGCTCGAAGACAAGATCCGCCCCCGGGGCGGGCGGGTCCAGATCCAGCAACTGCGCCCAGGTGAGCCCCCCGGGACGTTCCTCGCCTCGGGTGTCCGGGCCTCGGGTGTCCGGATCAGCTCGAGCTTCGGCATCGTCCGGAGTGTTCGCCTCGACTCGTGCCTCCCCATCCAGGCGCGCGTCCGCATCGAGGTAGGGCAGCAGCACGACGTGCTCTACCGAGGGCAGCTCCGCGAGGATGGATTGCACCACGTCGAGGCGGTCGAAGTCCTTGCCGCCGTGGCGGTAGCCGTCGCAGCAGAGCAGCACCTTCGGCTCGATCTGGGCGAAGCGGTCGATCACGCTGCGCGCCCCGAACTCGGGCGCGGCGCTCGACCAGATCGCGCCGAGGCTGGCAACGGCGAGGAAGGCGATCAGCGTCTCGGGGATGTTGGGCATGTAGGCCACCACGCGGTCGCCGCGACCGACGCCGAGCGCGCGCAAGCCACCCGCGACCGTGGCCACCTGCGCGGCGAACTCGCCCCAGGTGATTTCGCCTAGCTCACGCAGCTCCGAGGTGTGCAGCACCGCGACCTCGTCGGGATCGCGATCTCGCAGCAGGATGTTCTCCGCGTAGTTCAGCTCGGCCCCCTCGAACCAGCACGTCCCCGGCATCTCGTGCTGGCCGAGCACGTTCTCGTAGGGCTTGGAGGCTCGCACCCCGCAGAACTCCCAGATGTCCGCCCAGAACTGCTCGAGCTCCTCCACCGACCAGCGCCACAGCTCGTCGTAGCCGGCGAAGGGCCGGCCGCGGCGCTCGCTTACCCAGCGCATGAAGCGCGTCATCGCGGCGCGCTCGATGTCCGCCGCTGACGGTTCCCACAGCGGTGCCTGCTCGGGTGCGCTGGACATGGGGGTATTCTCGCGGTTTGTGGAGCTTTCCGGGTTGCGTGCCGAATTTCCCGTCCTGAGCGGGCTTGCCTATCTGAACGCCGGCACCGATGGGCCGCTGCCCGCGCGCGCCGTCAGAGCGGCCGGTGAGGAGCTCGAACGGGAGGCCAAGCAGGGACGTACGCAGGCGCACTTCGAACGGCGCGCGGATCTGAACGAGGAGCTGCGAGCCATTTACGCGACGGCGCTCGGATGCGACAGTACGGATCTCGCGTTGACGACTTCGACGAGCGAGGGGATCGCGCAGGTCATCGGCGGCCTGGAGTTCAGCCGGGGGGACGAGATCGTGACGAGCGACGAGGAGCACCCCGGGCTGCTGGGCGCCCTGGCCGCAGCGCGCGAGCTGAAGGGCGTGATGGTGCGCCCGGTGGCGCTGGCGCAGGTGGCCAATGCTGTCGGTCCGCGCACGCGCTTGGTCGCCTGCTCGCACGTCGGCTGGATGAGTGGGAGCTTCGCGCCGCTGGAGCTGGCGGAGGTTGAGGTCCCCGTGATGCTCGACGGCGCCCAGGGGGTCGGCGCCGTCCCGGTGGACGTGGCGGCGCTCGGCTGCGACGCATATGCGGGCGCCGGGCAAAAGTGGCTGTGCGGCCCGGACGGGACAGGGATGCTGTACGTGAGCCCGGGTCTGCGCGAGCGGGTGCAGGTCGCGAGGCGCGGCTACCCAAACCTCGCGGACCCGAACGCGGGCCTCGACGCGCGGCTGCACGACGACGCCCGCCGCTTCGACTCGCTGTCGCTGAGCGCCGAGACCGTCGCCTGCGCTTTGGCGGCGACGAGATTGCTGGAGTCGACCGGCTGGACGACGATCCACGAGCGCGCCAGGAAGCTCGCGACGCACCTGGCAAAGCTGCTGAGCGAGCGGGGCATCGACGTGGCTCCGCGTAGCGAAAGCACCTTGGTCTCCTTCGCGAGTGCGGACCCTGAAGCCGAGCGAGCGCGGCTCGCCGAGGGAGGCGTAATCCTGCGTAACATTCCGGGGCGACCGTGGCTGCGGGCGTCCGTCGGGGCGTGGAACGACGAGGGCGACCTGGAGCGGCTGGTGGGGATGCTCTCGGCGTGACTGCCTCTTTTCAGACTGAGCCCTCCCCCGCCACCGTCCCCACCCTCGCGGAGCTTGGGAGCGAGCCAGCAGAGCGAGAACGAGGGCGCGCGCGGCCGGCGCCGCAGCACCTGGCGCTCGCGGGGGTGCTGGCGCTGTCGGCCGTACTGAACCTGAACAAGCTGGCCCAGAACGGCTACGCCAACATCTTCTACTCGGCCGGCGTCAAGTCGATGCTGCGCTCGTGGCACAACTTCCTGTTCGTCTCCTTCGACCCGGGCGGGCTGGTGACGGTCGACAAGCCGCCCCTGGGCCTGTGGGTGCAGGCGCTCAGCGCGAAGCTATTCGGCTTCTCGCCGCTCAGCCTGCTGCTACCGGAGGCGATCATCGGCGTGCTCACCGTGGCGGCGCTCTACTGGGTGATGGCGCCCCGCTTCGGCCCCTGGGCTGCCGTCGCGGGTGCGCTGACGCTCGCGGTGTTCCCGTCGTTCGTGGCGGTCTCGCGCGAGAACGGCGTCGACCCGGTGCTGATCCTGCTGCTCGTCCTGGCCTGCGGCGCCGCGCTGCGCGCGTGCGAAAGCGGCCGCTGGCGCACGCTGCTGTGGTGCGGCGTGCTCGTCGGGCTCGCCTTCAACACCAAGACGCTGGCCGCTTACCTCGTCGTCCCCTCGATCGCCGTCGGCTATCTCATCTGCGCCCCGGGGTCGATCGCACGCCGCCTCGGCCAGCTCGCCGTCGCGGGCCTGGCGATGCTCGCGGTCTCCTTCGCCTGGATCGCCTTCGTCGAACTGACGCCCGCCTCCAAGCGCCCCTACGTGGGCAGCTCGACAGACAACACCGAGCTCGGCCTGACGTTCGCCTACAACGGCTTCGGGCGCGTGGAAGGCCAGACCGGCGGCCCGGGCCGGGTGACCGTGCTCCCCGGCGCGTACGTGCCCGCCACGCGCCAGCACGCCGTCGATGCAAAGGCAACGCATGCCACGCGTGCCGCGCCTATCTCGAGCACTGCTCACGTGCCTACACCAACGCTGAAGCCGATCGCCTCCAGCGGCAGGGAAAAGAACCCGATCCCCTTCGGCGGCTCCCCCCGTCCGTTGCGGCTGTTCGGCGTGGGGCTCGGCGACCAGGCCGGGTGGATGCTCCCGTTCGCGTTTCTCGGCCTGCTCGGTGTGGCGCTGCTGGCACTCTTGGATCGGCGCGAGGAGTCTTCCGTTTACGAGAAGCCCTCCGCCGACGAGCAACCTTCCCTCCAGCATCGGAGCCGGCGCGACCGGCGGCTGGCGGCGATGCTCGTGCTCGGCGGGTGGTTCCTGGTGGAGGCCGTGGTGCTGAGCCTGTCCAAGGGGATCGTCCACCCCTACTACGTCTCGGCCCTGGCGCCGGGCACGGGCGCGATGGCCGGTGCGGGCGCGGTGGCCTTCGTCAAGCTCGCGCGCGGACAGCACCGGGTCTGGGGGCTCGTGCTGATGGTCTGCGCGGTGGCGGCGACCGTGGCGGCGCAGATCGTGCTGATGCGTCGCGAGCACTACCTGGAATGGTTCATCCCGCTGCTCCTGGTGGGCGCGGCACTGGGCCTGTGCGCGCTGCTCGCGCGGCGCCGTCTGGCGCTGCCGGCGATCGCCCTCACCTTCATCCTGCTGCTCGTCGCGCCGACCGCCTACTCGGCCACCACCTGGCTCGCGCCGGCCGAGGGCACGTTCCCCGTCGCCGGCCCCAAACACGACGCCGGCCCCGGCGCATACGGCAACAACGCGCGCAGCCTCGAGGTCGACCGGGCGCTGGCCGACTACGTGAGCACCCACGCTCCCGGCTCGCGCTGGGCGCTCCTGACCGTGGCCTCCAGCACGGCCGCGCCGATGATGCTGTTCGGCCTGCAAGCGGGCGCGCTGGGCGGCTACAGCGGCACCGACCCCTCCGTCGACGGCCCCCGCCTCGCACACCTGGTGGCCGGCGGGCAGGCGCGCTACGTGCTCCTCGGCGGCGAGTACTCCCTGCGCGGAGGCAACCGCGCCACGCGGGCAGTCTTGAAGGCCTGCAAGGAGCTGGCGCCGTCGGCCTGGCACAGCCCCGTCCCTTACCCCTACGGCCTGGTCCTGTTCGACTGCGCCGGACACGCCCCCGCGCTCGCCGCCGCCTGAGGGGCGATGGCCCGCGCGAAGCGGCGTCCTCGGTCGCTCGCGTGCACAGCACGCCACGCTCCCTGCGTCCTTGCCTCGCTTGACCCTCGCCCCTCAGGTCAGTTAGTTATGCAGCGACAGATAGATCACGGTGAAAGGCGCGCGCGAACAGCTCGGTCTCGCGGCTGGCGGCCCAGCGGGGGACGGCCGACTCGCCGTCGGCGATCACGCGCAGCTCGACCCCTCCCCCACCCTCGCCGGCGTCGTTCAGCAGCGAGATGTCCACATCGCGCACGAGCTGATCGCGCGAGCGCTCGAGGTCCTCGGCCAGGCGCAGCAGCACCGCACAGCGGTTCAGGCGCGCCGCGTCGTCCTCCCCGAACAGGGCCGCCAGCGGCCCCGGCTCCGGCATCCCCTTGCGGTGGTAGCGCGCGGCCTGCGCGATCATCGCCACCTCGACCGGCGAGAATCCCGGCAGGCCGCCGTTGAGGATCAGATAGCGCGAGTGCTTGTGGTGGTCGTCGTAGTCGACGGACATGCCGATGTCGTGCAGCATGCAGGCCGCCCACAGCAGCTCCCGCTCGCGCGGGTCGCCGGCGTGCAGCCCGAGGCGGGCGAGCTCGTCGAACATGCCCAGCGCCAGCGCGGCGACATGACGGGTGTGTGCGGCGTCGACGTTGTAGCGGGCCGCGAGGTTCATGACGCTCGTGCGCCGCACGTCCTCGAACAGGGGCGGGCGATCGGAAGCCGCCGGCCGGAGCGGCTCGTCCGCCCGGCGCCCGCCGAGCAGACGCTCGAAGAACACCCCCTCGCGCAGCCCCGCCTCGGTCACCTCCAGCCCGTCGAAGCCGCCGGCCTGCAGCACCCCCTGCACGACGAGCGCGCCGGCGAGGATCAGGTCGGCCCGGGCGGGCTTGATGCCCGGGACGCTGCTGCGCTCGGCCGCGGGCAGCGACGCGAGTCGCGCGATCAACTCCTCGAGCGCCGCGAGCGTGATGAACATCCCCTGCACGCCGTTGGACGGCAGTCCAGCGGCGCGCTGCGCGGCGGTCGCGAGGCTGCGCACGGTCCCCCCGAGGCCGACCAGGCGCCGGCCGGCCTGCGGCAACCAGGAGGCCTGCTCGAGCTCGCGCGCCACGTGCTCGCGCAGCTCCTCCAACTGCTTGCGCTTGGCCGGCCCGTTGGGTGGCAGGAAGCGCTCGCTCATCCGCACCGTGCCCACCCGCCAGGACCCCGACTCCCGCGCGAGTCGGTCGGCGACACCCACCAGCTGCAGTGACCCGCCACCGAGGTCGAGCACGCAGCCGTCGGTCAGGGTCGTGGAGTTGACCGCCGCGAGGTATCCGTAGCTCGCCTCCTCCTCACGGCTGAGGACGCGGATCGCCATCGCGGTCCGCTCGCGCGCTCTGGCCAAGAAGTCCGCGGCGTTCTCGGCATCGCGGATCGCGCTCGTCGCGACCGCGTCGACGGCGCCCCTGATCGGAGCTCCACGGGATTCCTGCTCGGGGGCTTGCAGCCCGTCGGGCTGGGTTAGGCCCGCGGCGCGGCAGAAGTGGGCGAACACGTCGAGCGTCTGAAGCGCCCGCTTCATCGGCTTCTCCCCCAGCCGGCCGCTCGCCGCAAGGCCCTCGCCGATCCGCACCGGCTCGTAGATCTCATCCGTGCGCTTCCACCAGCCGTCGGCCGCCGTGAAGACGACGAGCCGGAACGAGTTGGAGCCGAGATCGATCACGGCGAGGCGCTCCCCGGGCTGCATCCCTTGAGCGTATTGGCCGCGGCGGAGGGCTCCGAAAGGGCCGCGGCGGAAGACTCGGAAAGCGTGCATCTCCTCAGCCCGCCTGAGCCGCTCGGGCAAAGGCTTAGGAAGCCTTTCGCGAGATGCGCTTTCCTGAGAGGTAGAGATGGTCAGAGCCAACCGGACCATGACCCGCAGGCGGTTCCTTCGCTCCGCCGGCGTCGGCGCGGCCGGGCTGGCGCTGACGGGCGCCGCGGGCGAGATCGTCGCCGGCGCCCTCGCCTCGCGGCCCGCCCCACCCGGAACGCCGCGCTGGCACACGCGGCCGGATCTGCAAATCCCGCCCCTGACGGTCACCCAGCGCGCGCAGGGGGCCTCCACGGACCCGATCTTCATCGCCCCGTATAACGCCCCGAACGCGCAGGCCGGTGCGGTGATCGTCGACAACGACGGTCAGCCGATCTGGGAGAACCCGCTCGCCGGCAAGGTGACGACCAACTTCCAGGTGCAGAGCTATCGCGGCAGCCCCGTGCTCACGTGGTGGGAGGGAAGCATCGAACTCGGCCACGGGGTCGGTGAGTACGTGATCGCCGACTCCAGCTACCGCACAATCCGCCGCGTGCAGGCCGCGCGCGGCCTGCGTGGCGACCTGCACGAGTTCGTGATCACCGCGCGCGACACGGCACTGCTCACGAGCTATGTCGTCACCGGGGCCGACCTTTCGTCCGTCGGCGGCCCGCGCAAGGGAACCATCCAGGACGCGATCTTCCAGGAGCTCGACCTCGCCACCGGCAAGGTCCTGCTCGAGTGGCACAGCCTCGATCACATCCCCCTGGAGGAGTCCTACGCACCGGTGAGCGCGGACTGGGACTTCTTCCACATCAACTCCGTGGACTTCGACCGCGACGGGCGGCTGCTGGTCTCCGCGCGCAGCACGCACACCGTCTACAAGATCGACCGCAGCGGCGCGATCGTGTGGCGCCTCGGCGGCAGGCACGGCGATTTCGAGATGGGCGCCGGCAGCGCCTTCGCCTGGCAGCACGACGCCCGCAGTCAGCCCGACGGGACGCTCACGATCTTCGACAACGGCGCCACCCCGGCGGTGGAGAAGCTCTCGCGCGGTCTGATCCTCGACCTCGACGAGCAGGCGATGGCCGCCACGCTCGTGCGTCAATACACCCACCCGAGGGTCCTCGCCGGCAGCCAGGGCAGCGTGCAGCTGCTGGCCAACGGCAACGTGTTCGTCGGCTGGGGAGAAGCGCCGCACGTCTCCGAGTTCGACTACTCAGGCCGCATGCTGTTCGACGCCGTGCTCGGCGAGCAGTACCAGTCCTACCGAGCCTTTCGCCTGCCCTGGACGGGCCGTCCCGCCACGGCGCCCGCGATCGCCACGACCCGCCAGCGCGAGCGGCTGACCGTCTATGCCAGCTGGAATGGAGCGACCGACGTGCACAGCTGGCAGCTGCTCGCGGGTATGCAGGCAAGCGCCCTGGGACCGGTGTCGAGCACACGCTCGCGCGGGTTCGAGACCGCCCTGCGCACCACATCGGCCGGACCGCATTTCGCCGTGCAGGCGCTCGACGTGAGCGGCACACCGCTGGGCCGATCAAACACGGTCATCATGCCGAGAACACAACTCCGGGCGTGAGACCAGCCTGCACAGATCATCGGCTGTCAGTGGCTCTCACAGCGCAAAGGCGGTCGAATCGCCGCGAACCTCGCGCAACAGGTGTGTATCTACGTCGTAGACGAATCCCCGTGCCGTCCCCTCTCCCAGCAAGAACGACGAGCGCTGGATACGTAGCAGCGACTGCCTCACGTCCGCATCGACGTCGCTGAACGACTCGATCGCGAAAGCCGGGGCTATGCCGGTTGTGTCTTGCAGCGATGCCCGGAATCCGTCGTCGGTGAGCTTCTGCATCCCGCAGTCCGTGTGGTGGACGAGCATCACGTGACGGGTGCCGAGCACACGCTGGGAGATAGCCAGCGAACGAATTACGTCATCGGTTATGACGCCGCCGGCGTTGCGGAGGATATGCGCATCGCCGAACGCCAGTCCGAGGGCCGCGAACACATCGACGCGGGAGTCCATGCATGTGACAACCGCGAGCTGCCGCGCCGGACGGATATCGACGTGTCCAGCCGCGCTCCCGTCGGCGAAGCGTGCATTGTTCTGCACCAGCTCGTCGACCACGTCCATCTCACAGACCTCGATCGGATCGTGCGAGCGCCGCGCGCAGGAAGCCCACGGTGCGCTCCCACGAGCGCTTCGCAGCATCTGCGTCATAGGTGCCCAGGCGGTCGGTGTCGTTGAAGAAGGCGTGCCCGGCACCCGGGTATTTGTCGAAGGTCACATCCACGCCCGCATCGCGCAGTTCCGTTTCCAGGGCTTGGGCGTCCTCGAGCGAGACGAACTCATCGGCGGTCCCGAAGTGCCCGAGGACAGGACCCTTGATGTGGGAGAAGTCGGGCTTGCCGTGGGGCATCACGTAGTAGTAAGTGACGGCGGCGGCGATCTGCGGGCAGGTGGCCGCCGCCCACAGCGACAGCCCACCCCCCAGGCAGAAGCCGACCGAACCGACCCCCGGCCCCTCGACGCCCGGCTGCGAGGCGAGGAACTCGACGGCGCCGCGCATGTCCTGCTCGGCCTGGTCCATCGACAGCGCCATCATCTTCTGTTCTGCCTCGCTCGGCTGGACGGTGGTCTCGCCCCGGTAGAGGTCGGGGGCGAGCGCGAAGAACCCTTCGCCGGCAAAGCGGTCACAGACCGAGCGGATGTGCTCGTCAAGGCCCCACCACTCCTGCAAGACGATTGTCGCCGGGCCGCTGTTCGCGGCGGGTACCGCCAGGTAGCCGGGTGCCGTGCCGGCGCTGGTAGGGAACTCGATGTCGGGCATTGCTGGCTCCTTAGGTTGTTTCTCTATGGGCGTGTCCCGACGTGGCCGGTAGTGCCCCGTTGAGCTGGTAAGTGGGCCCGCCTGGACTCGAACCAGGGACCTACCGATTATGAGTCGGCAGCTCTAACCAACTGAGCTACGGGCCCGCGTCGCGCATTTTGGCGCGCAACGTGGCAGACGCTACCAGCGTGTGGAATGCTCTTGCCGGGCGCTCAGCCGCTGGGACAAACCCTTCGCGCGAGATCGCCCAAATCCACTTCTCAACGACCGGAGGCCAGCATGGCAGAGCGCGCGGCGATCGTCACGGGAGCATCGAGCGGGATCGGGCTGGCGATCGCGAGGATGCTCGGCGAGGAAGGGTTCGGCGTGACGATGGCCGCGCGGCGGGCGGACAAGCTGGACGGGGCCGTCGCCGGGCTCGCGGCCGACGGCCTCGACGTCCACGCGATCGCGGCGAACGTCGCCGACGAGGGTGCGATCCAGAGCGTCGTCGCCGCGCACCGCGAGCGCTACGGTCGCCTCGACGTGCTCGTCAACAACGCCGGCGTCGGTATCGGCTCGCCCGTCGGGGAGATCCAGACCAAGCACCTCGACATGCAGCTCTCGATCAACCTGCGCTCGATCGTCCTCTTCTACCGCGAGTGCCTGCCCCTGCTCCAGGCCGCGGCGGCGGAGCATAAGAACGCGCTCGTCGTCAACACCTCCTCGATCTCCGGCAAGTTCGGCCAGGGCTGGCTGTCGATCTACTCCGCCACCAAGCACGGCGTCGTCGGCTGGACCGAAGCGATGAACAAGGAACTCGGGCCGCACGGCATCAAGTCGACGGCGCTCTGCCCGGCGTTCGTCGACACGGCGATGACCGAGTTCGCCAAGCAGCACGTCCCCGCCGAACAGATGATCCGGCCCGAGGACATCGCCGAGGCCGTGCGCTACCTGCTCAAGACCTCCCCCGCCTGCATCGTCCCGGAGATGATGTTCATCCGTCCCGGCGACGCCCTGTAGGGTTGCGGCGATGAAGCTCGGCGTGCACATCGGCTACTGGGGCCTGGGCCTCAGCTCGGAGGATCAGCTGAACATCGTCCAGGAGGCAGAGCGCCTGGGCTATGACTCCGTCTGGGCGGCGGAGGCCTACGGCTCGGACACCGCCACCGTGCTCGGCTGGCTCGCGGGGCAGACCACGACGATCCGGCTCGGCTCGGGGATCTTTCAGATGCCCGGCCGCTCGGCCGCGATGACCGCGATGACCGCCGCCACGATCGACCAGCTCTCCGGTGGGCGCATGATCCTCGGGATCGGCTCCTCCGGTCCGCAGGTGGCGGAGGGCTGGCACGGTCAGCGCTTCGGCAAACAGCTCCAGCGCACGCGCGAGTACGTCGCCGTGATCCGCATGGCGCTGGCGCGCGAACGCGTCGAGTTCCACGGCGAGACGCTCGAGCTGCCCCTCCCCGACGGCCCCGGCAAGGCGCTCAAGCTGACGATCGCACCTGTTCAAGAGCAGATGCCGATCTACCTCGCCGCGATCGGCCCCAAGAACACCGCGCTCGCCGGCGAGATCGCCGACGGCTGGATCCCGACGCTGTTCTCGCCCGAGCACGTCTCCGAGCTGCGACCGCTGCTGCAGGAGGGCGCCGCGCGCTCCGGCAAATCGCTCGATGACTTCGACATCGCCCCGACCGTCAACGTCTTCATCACCGACGACCTCGCCGGCGCGCGCGACGCGATGCGCCCCTTCATCGCCCTTTACGTCGGCGGCATGGGCTCGCGCAAGCAGAACTTCTACAACCAGCTCGTCTGCCGCTACGGCTTCGAGGCCGAGGCCGCGATCGTTCAGGACCTCTACCTCGAAGGCAAGCGCGATGAGGCGATGGCCGCGGTTCCCGACGCGCTGATCGACTCCGTCTCGCTCTGCGGCCCGAGCGACGTCGTGCGCGAGCGCCTGGCGATCTACCGCGACGCGGGCGTCGGCACGCTCGGCGTCACCCCGATCGCCTTCACCGCCGCCGAGCGCCTGGAGCAGCTGCGACTCGTGGCCGAGCTCGCCGCGTAGCCCGCCGATCCTGTGCAGGTGCGCGCGGGCGCGGACGTTTTTTGCGGGATACGAGAAAGCGTCGTTCCCCGTATGAGAGCTTGCGACACCGGTCTTGATCGTCTGTGTCGCCAGTGAGGCCCTCATTGCGGGTGCTGCTCGGCGCCTTCGGCGACCCGGGCCACGCCTTCCCGATGATCGCGCTCGGGCGCGCGCTCGCCGCGCGCGGGCACGACGTGACGCTGCAGACGTGGGAGCGCTGGCGTGTGCCGATCGAGGCCGAGGGGCTGACGTTCGCCCCCGCGCCGGAGTACCACGTGTTCCCTTCCGGTCCCGAGCCGCTGGACTTCTATGAGGCCGTCGTGCATGTCACGCGCGACACGCTCCCGCTCGTCGCGGCGCTCAAGCCCGACGTCGTCGTCGCCGACATCCTCACGCTCGCCCCCGCGCTCGCCGCCGAGCTCGAGGGTATTCCCTGGGCGACGCTCATCCCCCACGTCTACCCCCAGGGGACGCCCGGCCTGCCGATCTACTCGCTCGGCGCTCGCCTCCCGCGCACCGCGGCCGGACGCGCTTTCTGGCGTCTGGCCGACCGATCTGTCGAGCACGGGCTCGAGCGCGGGCGCATCGAGCTCAACGATGTCCGCGCGCGCCTCGGCCTGCCCGCGCTTGCGCACACCCACGGCGGCACCAGCCGCGAGCTGGCGCTCGTCGCGACCTTCCCCCAGCTCGAGTATCCGCGCGCTTGGCCGGGCGGGTGGGCCCCACATGTTCACGTCGTCGGCCCGCTCATGTGGGAGCCCCCGGCCGAGGACGTCGAGCTCCCTCCCGGCGACGCGCCGCTCGTGCTCGTCGCCCCCTCGACCGCCCAGGACCCCTCGCACCGGATGCTCCACGCCGCCCTGCGTGGCCTCGCCGACGCGCCCGTGCGCGTGCTCGCTACCTGGAACCGCCGCCTCCCCCCTCGCTCTCTCCCCGTGCCCGCCAACACCCGCATCGTCGACTGGCTCTCCTACTCGCGCACCATGCCCCTCTGCGATGTCGTCGTCTGCCACGCCGGCCACGGCACGCTCGTTCGTGCGCTCTCCTCTGGCTGTGCCGTCGTTGCCTGCCCCGCGATCGGCGACATGAACGAGAACGCCTCGCGTGTCTCCTGGGCCGGGGCAGGAGTTCGCGTGCCGCAGCGGTTCATCTCTCCGCGGCCGCTTCGGTTGGCGGTGGAACGAGCGCTCGGCGAGCCTTCGATTCGGGCGCGGGCTCGGGAGTTAGCGGCCTGGGCTGGTTCGCACGACGCCGGGGGTGCGGCGGCCGTGCTTGTCGAGCAACTGGCGTTCTAGAGCCAAAAAGAAGCTCCGGGGGTGGGACTCGAACCCACAACTTCGAAGTTAACAGCTTCGCACTCTGCCAATTGAGTTACCCCGGACCGCTCTAAAATGCTACCCCGGAAAGCGTCGATCCAGCGCACTCACCGGAATGGATGCTATTCCGTCCTCGACCTCGGCGTGGCAATTAGAGCATAGAAGGACACACTTCTGCGCCTCGATGCGCAACTTCTCAAGCGCGATGGCGACTCCCTTGGCGTTGATCTCGTGTCGCTTCTGCGACGGATCGAGATGATGAAAGTGCAGTGCGCGCATGTTGCGGTGGTATCCGCAGATGCAGCAGCACCCCCCAGCGTCCTCGACTAGGATCTCCTTCACTTTTCTGCGCCTGCGAGAAACCGCTGCCGAGCGACAGCGCTTGCAGCGGTAGTAACCCTGTCCGTTGAGCCAAAACTCGGTCTCTCCGTGATGCCTGCAGCGCATCGTCACCGTGGCGAGCCCAGCTTGCTTGGCGGCCTTCGCCTCCTGTGCTGGTCGCCTTCCGCGTCCACTATGCGTTTTCAGGCCGTATCTGATCAGCCAGTGCCGAACCGTCGCCTTGCTGCGCCCGACAGCGTCGGCGATTTCCGCAATCGTCGCGCCCTGCTCGACCAGCGGCTCTATCTCCTCACGCGCGAGCCCGCCTCGCGCAACATGCTTGCCGTGGTTGGAGGCCTGTAGACCGTGTTTCTTGACCCAGTAGGCGACGGTCGCTTCGTGCCGCCCGAACCGCTTACCGATCTCGGCGAGTGACAATCCCTGGTCCAAAAGCTGTTTCAAAGAGGCGCGATCCATGCACCTCATTGTCTCGCGTTTCGCGGGTATCTCTGGACCAATACACGCGCCATTCCGTGCCGATTGTGTGTCTTCACGCGGTCGACGACCGTCATTGACATCCGGGGCCCTCTTGAGAACCCGCAACCCGGTCAGACCGACGTCGCCCCGCTCTGCTCCAGCGCCCGCTCCTGCGCGCGGTCGAACTCGCGCTTGACCTCGCCGCGGCGCGTCGCCAGCTCGCTCACGTCGCCGCTCTCCTGCCCGCGCGCCTGCTGGATCCGGCGGTCAACCCGCGCGAGCTCCAGCTGCAGACGCTGGACGTCGAGCATCGCCGACTGCACAGGTTCACGGCCGGCTTCCACGACGAGCTCGGCCAGCAGCCCCTTCAGCTGCGGATCGCCGTCCAACCCATCCTCGGACCCCGCCGGATCGGTCATCGGATCGCGGAGATGCCCGGCGCCCAGATGCCTGGCCGCCCGCTGGAGCAGGCCGCTGGTGAAGTGCTCCTCCACGTCCAGGCTCGCCAGCGCCTGCTCGCCCTCCTCCGGAGAGGCGATGCAGAGCGCCAGGAACGTCCGCTCGGTCTCTTCTCGGCGCGAGAGCCCATCCGCGCGTGGGGGCGAAGCATCACCAGTCTCCATGCGTCTTTCCTGCCCATAGCCCTTGTCTTGTCTCGGCTGCCCCTGCCTCTGTCCCGCCTGGGGCGCCAGCAGCGTCTCCATCAGGCTCTCCGGCAGCGCCAGGCGACCGG
>Ga0208849_1000789_pt1 | contig 26214 bp, 22 predicted proteins | sample NGESurdeep072012_10_FD_184470 | JGI IMG/M metagenome (GOLD analysis project Ga0208849, IMG submission 184470) | Arctic peat soil microbial communities from Barrow, Alaska - NGEE Surface sample 53-3 deep-072012 (SPAdes) | ecosystem: Environmental > Terrestrial > Soil > Wetlands > Peat ... | reverse complement strand
GATTTACTCCGGATTTGCAGTCGTCGTTGCGGATCACGCGATCCCGCTTTGGCGAAGTTGGATCGGTGTGCGCGCTGCCATGCCGGCATCGCGATGAACCGCGAGGCCGTCGTGTAGAGGCCATAGCGCCCCGGCAAATCGCGCCATGGCATCCCCCGTGCGCAGAACGTAAAAGATTGAATTCATGATCCTGCGGTCGTCTGCCCGGGCACTCTTGCGGCTTGCCGGCATCAGCGGTTCAAGCAGCGTCCACTCTTCGTCGCTCAAATTAAATCGCATGGTCCACCTCCGATCACGGTGAATCACCCTTCGACTTGCTTTTCAATGTTCTATGTGGGTACAGACCCTAGTACTCCATTTCCAGAATTAAGCCTTGAATCCTTTAGGGCAAGGGGACAAGTCAGCCATGACCGAGCCAGCGGAGACACACACAAAGTGCGACTGGGATGCTGCCCTCCCAGGACAAACCGTTCGCTTGAGGGACAACCCCGGTCGCCTAGGCAGGACAACCGGAAGAACCCGACAGGTCGGTAGTTACCTGTTGGTCCAAGTCGATTTTGGTCCAAGCGCGAAGCAGTTCAAACGGTACGATCTCCTAGAGCTAGTCGACCCAGATGAGGACATGATCGACTTGCTGGCTGCTGGCCGCTTTGGAGGGCCAATCGATCTCCGGCGCGTGCTGACCTTTGAGAAAATCAAGGGCGATCTTACCAACGTCTTTTACTCAATGGAGGCCAGCAATACCGACTTTTATGCGCACCAGTTCAAACCAGTCCTGAAATTTATCGAATCGCCAGTTGGCGATTGCTGATCGCTGACGAAGTGGGCTTGGGAAAAACCATAGAGGCCACCTACATCTGGAAGGAACTCCAGGCACGTCAAGATGCCCGCCGTCTGCTTGTGGTCTGCCCTTCATTTTTGCGCGAGAAGTGGCGTAGCGACCTGCAAAAGCGGTTCAACATCGTTGGCGAAATCATATCAGCGAAGGACCTGCTTCAAAAGATAACCGATGTTGAACGCGGCGGCTCCAGCAGCTCCTTCGTTTACATCGCCAGCCTCGAAAGCTTGCGCCCTCCGCCGGACTTCGAGGAAGAATCAAAGACCAGCACGCGTGCCCGGTTCGCACGGTTGCTAGACCAAAATGTCGCTTCAGATGACTTTGTGCTGTTCGATCTAGTGATTTTGGATGAAGCCCATTATCTCCGTAATCCTTCGACCGGGAACAATCGGCTTGGCCGACTGCTTCGCGAAGCAGCACGTCACTTGGTGCTGCTGACGGCAACTCCAATTCAGATTGCGAGCGACAATCTCTACCAACTTTTGCGCCTGATCGACCCGGAGGAATTTCACGACTCAGGCCTGTTTGGCGAAATGTTGAAGTCCAATGCGCCCATCGTCGCGGCACTTCGGTCGTTGTGGCGCTTACCTCCGGACGTAACCTCTGCCACCCAGGCGATAAGTGCTGCTCTTGAAAGTGCGTATTTTAAAGGCGACGCCGTCCTCCAGCGAATCAAAGATCAAGTACCGCTAATAGCAACGGATCCAAACCTTCGAATTGAACTCGCCCGGTATGCCGAGGCAACTGCCCCTTCAGAACCTGGATGGCGTTGCCAGGGGGAGAGCCGCCGTCGCACGCTTGTTCGCCGGCTTCCAGAAAAATCTTTGCCGCAAAGGCGCCCGAACGTGTCATCCGTAGACGGATGATTAACGCAGCCGGCTCCGGCTTCCGCCGGCTGTCGCTTCGGTGCGCGAGAGTGACAACAGAAGGATATGAAGCCGCAATGGCGGTGGAAACAAAGCATCATCGCGGCGACAAATTGGTGACGAGAAGACAGCAGCAAAAGAGCAACAAGAGTGCAACACGCGGCCTGGGCGCCGGGGCGCGGATTCGCTCCGCGCAGCGAGGGGAGGCTCCGGTCTCGCGCGGCTTTCCGCACAATCCGGCAAATACCCGCAAATACCGGCAAATACCGGCAAATACCGGCAAATACCGGCGCGGATCCGGCACCGTTTTCCCCTCGATTGCCGCACACTGCCGCGAACTGTGGCGACAAATCCACAGCGTTGCACGAATACGCATGGTCGATGCGCAATCCCATTGCTTGTCGCACCGTTCCCGGCACACTTGCGGCGCTGCGGAGCACGGGCAGGGGGCAGAGCTCCCGCGGCAAAGTGGGTCCGATTGACGGGGGCAGCGTGAGGCGGCTACGGCGCGACAATGCCGGCCGCCTCATTCGTTTCAGGCACAAATTTGCGGATTTCTGCGTCCTCTCGCTTCGAGGTTGATTGCACATTGGCGCCCGCCGCATGCTATCCGGGACTGGTTATCCGCCAAGCTGGGGTGCCTTAGCGCCAAACCGGGAACCGCTCGCAACGCCTCGATGCACGATATCGTCCACACCACCGTCGAATTCATCAAGCTGCACCAGGAATGGTCGCTGCCGGTCATGTTCCTGGTTTCGTTCGGCGAATCCTTCGTCGGCCTGAGCCTGCTGTTTCCCGGCACCACCATCATGGTGATTGCGGGAACGCTGGTTTTTTGGCCGCTCAATCCCCATGGGGTGCTGAACATCTGGCCGCCGATGATCGGTGGTTTTCTGGGCGCCGTGCTGGGCGACGCCATCTCCTTCTGGATGGGCCTGCGTTTCGGGCATCTGCTTGAAAAACACTGGTATTTCCTTCGCCATCCCGAGCTGTTGCGGCGCGGCTATGCCTTTTTCGACCGCTTCGGCGTGGCCAGTGTCTTTGTCGGGCGGTTCTTCGGGCCTGTGAGGGCCGTCATTCCGCTGGTGGCGGGCATTATGGAGATGGGCTGGCGGCCGTTCTGGTTCGCCAATATCGGGTCGGCGCTGATCTGGGCGCCGGCGCTGATGCTGGTGGGCACGATCCTGCGCAATCTGACGTGGATCCTCGGCGCCCGGCACGAATGGGTCCTGCTCGGAAGCCTGGCGCTGGCCTTCGCGCTGGCCGGCAGCGTTTGGGCGGTGCGCCAGTTCCGGGTGATGGACCGGGTCAAGGGCTGGCTGGGCTCGTCATGAAAACGCCGACCATACGCATTCTCGCGGCAGCATTTGCGCTTGGCGCCGCCTTTGCCGCGCCATGTAGTGGCGCATCGCCAACCGTCAATCCACGGTTGCTGGCACGCTGGGTGCAGATGGCTCCGGGCGGCGCGGCGGAGGCGCGCGCGGTCGTCAGCGGCGCCGTCTGCCCGGCACTGGAAATCGACGGCGTGCCCGCTCCCATGCGGGAGCGCGCCGCACCCGATAGCAAATTTCCCGTTCGGATCTGCGCGCTGACGCTGCCGAAGGCGGCCCGACGGGCCACGCTGCTGGGCGAAGCGTTGCCGCTGCCAAGACCCGCGCCGGCTCACATCGTCGTGCTGGGTGATACAGGCTGCCGGATCAAGAACTTGACGGTGCAGGCTTGCGACGATCCCGCGCAATGGCCGTTTCATCAGGTCGCCACCTCCGCGGCCCGCGAAAAGCCGGACCTCGTCATTCATGTCGGCGACTATCTGTATCGCGAAGGTCCCTGTCCGCCGGCGCAGGCGCAGGCCTGCGGGGGAACGCCATGGGGCGACAACTGGGCGACGTGGGATGCGGACTTCTTTGCGCCAGCCGCCCCCCTGCTGGCGGCGGCGCCCATCGTGGTCGTGCGCGGCAATCACGAGGAATGCGCGCGCTCGGGCGCGGGCTGGCTGCGACTGCTCGGTCCGCTGCCCTTCAGCCCACATGTGCCCTGTACCGATCACGTCGCACCATATGCGGTGCCGCTGGGCACCGTGACGCTGGCGGTGATGGATGACGCCCATGCGTCCGACCTCGATGCGCCGGGCGATCTGGTTGCGCTGTACCGCGCCGATTTCGCAAGCATAGCCAAACTCGCACCGGCGCCCGTGTTCCTCGTCATGCATCGTCCGGTTTGGGGGGTGGTGAAATTCGCTTTCGGCATGGTGCTGGGCGGCAACCGGACGCTGATGGCGGCGCAGGACCAAGGCGGCATTCCGCCTAACGTGACGCTGATGCTCGCGGGTCATATCCACACCTTTGAAGCGATCAACTATGAAAAGGGTGCACCGCCGCAAATCCTCGCCGGGGAAGGCGGCGATCTGCTCGACTCGGCGCCCAGCAATCTTGCCGGCCAGTCGGTGGGCACGTTGAAAATCGCCAGTGGTCTTTCGCTTCCCGGCTATGGGTTTCTTTCCTTCAGGCGCGCCGCGAACGATGCCTGGTCGATCGACGTCCTCTCCGCCGCCGGCGCGCCCGAGCGCACCTGCGCCTTCGCCCGCCGCCATCTCGATTGCGGGAAATAGGGAATTCGCAAGCGGCGTTGCCGCAATTGTTTTTGTGCTCGCAGGTCCATTAACTGTGACGCTACAATGCGCGCCAGGTCGAAATGAACGCAATCTGAACGGCGCGGCGCGATCCTGTGAAAAAGCGGCAAGGCAATGAAGCGGCGGAAGGTTTAGTCTAAAACGCATACCGCGCAATGAGAAATCCCGCCACCACCAAAAGCAGGAATACGACCATCACCCATTCCAGCCGCTTTTCGATAAATTCGCGCACCGGTTCGCCCAGCCAGTAGAGAAGTGCGGCCTCCACCGTGAATCGGGTGCCGCGCGTGATGGCGCAGAGAAGAATGAAAGACGGCAGATTGTAGCGCGCAAAACCGGCAGAGATCGTCACCAGTTTGAACGGGATGGGCGTGAACCCCTGGAAAAGGATCATCCATCCCATTTTCGCATAGGCCGAGCGGAAGGCTTCGAGCCTGTCGCCATAGCCGTAAAATTGAATCAGCCAATGGCCGACCGAATCGTAGAGCAGCGACCCGATCGCATAGCCGAAGAGTCCGCCCAGCACGGAGAAAAGCGCGCACCAGCCGGCGAGTTGAAACGCCCGCCGTCTGTCGGCCAGCACCATCGGTGCGAGAACCACGTCGGGCGGGATGGGAAAGAAAGAGGCCTCGGCAAAAGAAAGGGCCGCCAGCGCCCACCAGGCATGCCGGCCGGTAGCCTGGGTCATGCTCCATGCGTATAGCCGGCGCAAAATCCCCAGCCGGCCGACTGCCGCTGCTCTGTTGCTCATACGCGAGTGTCCCGAATTTCGCTGTTGTTAGCAGCCACGCCATGGCTCGTCCACTTGAGCCGCGGTCCACTCAAACACGGGATGCTTTAATAAAAGAACTGCTGAAGCTGACTGAAGCCCTTGCCGCCAAATGCCCAACCCGTGCGTTTGCCCGGATTGATCGCCGGGGCCGGCTCGCCGATGGCAAATTGAAAGCCGGTGATGCTTTCGATGAAATTGCCGGTCTCGTCATAGACCGCGACAACGCCGTCCTGCCCGCCGCTGCAGGCGTCATAGGTTTCCGTGACGAGAAAGAGCTTGTTGACGGGATCGACCGCAATGCCCGCGCCGCTGTAATATTGGTCGGCTGACCCGGTGCAGGGGAGCTGGACGGCGTTGACGCCCGTCTTATTTGCCAGATTGTAGAATTCGACCTGGGCGTTCAGTTCGGTGGTTGTCGCCGAAATGCCCGTGTTCGGGTCCACCGCCATGCCGTTGACGTAGCCGGAGCCATAGGGCCCGTTGTTATACCCGTTAAACTGCGTGGTCTTGCCGCTGCTCAAATCGACAAGCACGTTGATCGGCGCCGCGCCGCCAACTTCGCCTCCATCCGGAGACAGCGCGAGCGCGGCTTCGTTCGCCGCCGCGTATTGTCCAAGTTGGGGGCCGTTGCCCAGCCCGAAAAGATTTGGGTCCAGAGGGATGACGTTGTCGAACGTATTGGTCGCAATGTCCGAAACGATCAAATCGGGTTTGTCCTGGTTCTTCAGTTCGATGACGAAGACGACACTGGGCTGCGACTGCTGGTTTTCCGCTACGAGCTGGACGTCGACATCTTTGAGCGGCGGCGTCCACGCGCCGGTGAATTTTTCGCCCGTCACCGGATTCATCACCTTGTAAAATCGTTTGGCATAGAGCTTGCCGTTCGGCGTGACCTCGTGGGTAAGCAGAGCAACGTCACCGGCGAAAATCCCATCGACGATGTACTCGCTGTCGGGTCCCACGTTTTTGGACAACGTCCTGGTGATCTTCGCCGTGTCCTGATCGAAGGTGGAGACGGCGATGCCGCCCGATGCGGCGCTGGCCAGGACACCGTCATCGCCGTTCTGGTCGACATCGAAGCCGAAAATTTGACCGCCGCCTGGCGCCGTCAATACCTTGCCCAGCCCCACCATTTGAGCCGCGACTGCCGGGAATGCAGGCAGCCAGAACACCGTAAGAAGGGCTGCGGCGAATCCGAATTTCCGGTTGCGGCGAAAAGTTGCGGGGTTCATTGGTATCTCCCGGAGACGTTTTCGAGCGCGACGGCGAGCGGACGGCTTTCCTGGATAAGACGTCCGTCTTTGCCGGTTTATTCCAGGACTCCGCGGGAATAATTGGCGATCCGTGAAGTCGGTAAATCGTGCCGGAGCAGCCGGTCGGCAGTACAAAAGCGTCTCATCTTGCATTAACTTTCCCTTGGCGAAGGACACGACTTTCGATGGCAGTACGCAAGTCCCCTGCGAAACGCTCGCGCGCAAAGGCGAAAAAGCCCGTGCGGCGAAAAACGCGAGCGAAGGGAGCGAAGACTACCGCGATACCGACCGTGAAACCGGTTGCGAAAGCGCGGGCGAAACGCGTCGCGGCGTTGCCGTCGCGCAAGGCGCATGTGCACAGGAACGCGGCAATCGCTCTGCGCCGCGCCGAGAGACCCAGGCCAACCCTCGGGCGCAGCCCATACCAGACGGACCTGGACCGCAATCCCGCCAACTACCAGCCTTTGACCCCGCTGACGTTTCTTGACCGCGCGGCAAGCGTATTCCCGGATCGCAAGGCCGTCGTGCATGGAAAGTCGAGCTACGATTATGCAACCTTCTACGCGCGGGCGCGCCGGCTAGCGTCGGCTCTTTCGCGCCGCGGCATCCGCAAGGGCGACACGGTTGCCGCGATGCTACCCAATACGCCGCCGATGCTGGAGGCGCATTATGGGGTGCCCATGACAGGCGCGGTGCTGAACACGCTCAACACCCGGCTGGACCCTGCGGCGCTGGCCTTCATGCTCGATCACGGCGAAGCCAAAGTGCTCATCACCGATCGCGAATTTTCCGGCATCGTCCGGGAAACGCTTTCGCTGGCCAAGGTGAAGCCGCTGGTGATCGACTACGACGATCGCGAATTTCCGCAGAGCGGTGCGCGGCTCGGAGACCTCGACTATGAGGAATTCCTCGCCGGCGGCGATCCGGAATTTTCCTGGCGAATGCCGGACGACGAATGGGACGCCATCACCCTGAACTACACGTCGGGCACGACAGGCAACCCGAAAGGCGTTGTATTCCACCATCGCGGCGCGGCGTTGATGGGCTATGGCAATGTGCTGTCCGCCGGACTGTCGCGCCATCCTGTTTATCTGTGGACCGTGCCGATGTTTCACTGCAACGGCTGGTGCTTCCCGTGGACTCTGTCCGTCGTCGCCGGCACGCATGTCTGCCTGCGCTGGGTGCGCGCCAGGCCGATTTACGATTTGCTGGTGGAGGAGAATGTCACCCATCTTTGCGGAGCGCCGATCGTGATGTCCACGCTGATCAATGCAACGCCGGAAGAGAGGCGCGCTTTGCCGCGAAAGGTCGAGTTCATCACGGCCGCGGCGCCGCCTCCGGAAACCGTGCTGGCGGCGATGGCGGAGGCCGGCTTCAATGTCACGCATGTCTACGGCCTGACCGAGACGTACGGCCCGGCCGTCGTCAACGAATGGAAGAACGATTGGGATAACCTGGCGAAGGGCGCGCGGGCTGCCAGGAAGGCACGGCAGGGCGTACGCTATCATGCGCTGGATGCGCTCGCGGTGATGGATCCCGAAACGATGGAACCGGTCCCGGCCGACGGCGCGACCATGGGCGAGGTGATGTTCCGCGGCAACATCGTCATGAAGGGTTACCTCAAGAATCCGAAGGCGACGCGCGAAGCTTTCGCGAACGGCTGGTTCCATTCGGGCGATCTCGGCGTGATGCATGCGGACGGCTATGTGCAGATCAGGGACCGCTCGAAGGACATCATCATCTCTGGCGGCGAAAACATTTCCTCGATCGAGGTGGAGGACACGCTGCTCAGCCATCCTGCCGTTCTGCTCGCCGCAGTGGTTGCGCGGCCGGACGAAAAATGGGGCGAAACGCCTTGCGCCTTCGTGGAGTGCAAATCCGGTCACCAGCAGGTCGGCGCCCAGGATCTGATCGCCTGGTGCCGCGAACGTCTCGCTCATTACAAATGCCCGCGGCACGTTGTATTCTGCGAGTTGCCCAGAACATCTACCGGCAAGATTCAGAAATTCAAGCTGCGCGACCGGGCAAGAGCGATGGCTGCGGCCGGCTAACGGCTATCGCGACAGTCCTCAAGGTCGACGGAGTTTTGTCTGATGGTGAAAAACAAATTCAATGCAGTGAAGGACAATTCCGCAAGTGGCCGTTTCGAGATGGCCGTCGATGGCGCGACAGCATTCGTCAGCTACCGGTTGACAAAATCGGCGGTGGTTCTGGTGCATACCGAGGTGCCGAAGGCGCTCGAAGGGCGCGGGATCGGCTCTGCGCTCGCCAAAGGCGTGCTCGATCTGCTGCGGACGCAGGGGCGAAAGGCAGTCGTGGTCTGTGCGTTCATCGCCGCCTTTGTCCGCAAACATCCCGAATACGACGATCTGCTAGCGGCGCCGCTTCGCGATCCCGAACACGAGCAACTGGACAAGCGGCTGGACGAGGCGCTGGAAGAGTCGTTTCCCGCCAGCGATTCCCCCGCCGTCACCCCGCGACGCTAGGCCGCCAGCAGACGCCCGAAGAGCGCGTGGACGTGCGATTGGACGCTCGCCAGCCGTTGTTCGAGTGCGGTGAAATCGTCCGCGCCGCCCGCGCGCGCCAGCAGCGACTTCAGGCCCGATGTGGCGTGCGCCGGATCGAGCACGCCATCAACCGCAATGCGCAGCACCTGCATCAACGCATGCTGCAATTTGCAGGCATCGATCAGGGCACCGGCATCGTCCGCGCCAAGAAAATCCGCCCGCCCGAGTTTTTCCAGGGCGCCGATAATGTTCGGATCGAGCACATCAAGATTCGCCGCCGCATGTTTGAGCTGAAGAAACTGGGCGATGAATTCGATGTCCACCAACCCGCCAGGCGCAAATTTCAGATCCCACATGTTCCGAGCGGGGAATTGCACCGCAAGCTTCCCGCGCATTTCCACGGCGTCTTTGGCGACCGACTCATCGCATGGAGCGCTCAACGCGGATCGGATGGCTTCTTCGATAGCAGCGCGCAACGCAATGGGTGCGGCGATAATCCGGCCGCGGGTCAGCGCCAGCCTCTCCCAGGTCCATGCTTCGCGCATGCCATGGTAGCGCGAAAACGATTCGAGGCTGACGGCGACCGGTCCCTGATTGCCCGTCGGCCGCAGGCGCATGTCCACTTCGTAAAGACCACCCTCGCTTGTCTGCACGGTCAAGGCAGAGATCAGCCTCTGCGCGAGGCGGGCGTAGTAGGCAGCCACCGCAAGCGGCCTGGCGCCGTTCGAGATTTCGGCGTGTTTCGGCGCGTCGTAAACGAAAATGAGGTCGAGATCGGAAGCGGACGTCATTTCGCGTCCGCCGAGCTTGCCCATCGCGATCACCGCAAAGCTGCCGCTTTCGACGCATCCGGCGCTGGCCGCCAAATCGCTTTCCACTCTTTTCAGCAATTCCGCGATCGCGCATTCGGCGATGGCCGCGAAGGCGGCGCCGGCGGCTTCGGCTTTTGCTTCGCCCGCCACCATCTGCACGCCGATGCGGAAATTCTGTTCCCGGGCGAAGCGCCGCAAATCGTTGAGAACGGCTTCGTAATCGCGCGCCGACGCGAGTTGCGCGGCGAGCAAATCGTCGAGCCTGTCGCGCGAAGGAAGCGTGTGCAGGAATCCGGGATCGAGCAGGGCATCGATCACCTGCGGCGAGCGCGCCATGGTATCGGCGAGCTTCGGCGCCGAGCCTGCGATGGTGGCGATCAGCTTCAACAGCTCGGGATTGGCGAACAGCAGCGAAAAGAGCTGCACGCCTGCCGGCAACCGCGACACGAAGCGGTCGAACTGTGCGAACGCCGCATCGGGGTCGGCACTCGCGGCCAACGCATCCAGCAGCGCGGGCATCAGTTTGGTAAGCAACTCGCGAGCGCGATCGCTGCGGGTGGCGCGGATGCGGCCATGATGCCAGCCGCGGATCGCGGCCGTCGCATGATGCGGATTGCGGAAACCCATTCTCTCGAGAGTTCCGATGGTGGCGGGGTCGTCTTCCACGCCGGTGAATACGAGGCTTCCGGTCGCGCTTCCCAAGGGCGGCGCCCGCTCGAACAGGCGTGCATAATGGGCCTGAACGGTGACGAGCCGCGCCACCAGCGCTTCGCCGAACGCCTCCGTGCCGGAGTAGCCGGCGAAACAGGCGATATGATCGAGCGCCTCGCGCGTTTTCGGCAGCGTGTGCGTCTGTTCGTCCTCGATCATCTGCAACCGGTGCTCGATGGTGCGCAGAAAGCGGTAGGCGCCCGGCAAATCTGTCGCCGCATGGTCGGAAATAAAACCTTTCGCGCGCAACGCCGCGATGGCATCGAGCGTGCCCGGGCATCTAAGTTCCGGGTAGCGGCCGCCCAGAATCAGTTGCTGGGTCTGGGCAAAAAACTCGATCTCGCGGATGCCGCCGCGTCCGAGCTTAACGTTGTGACCGGCCACGCCAATGGCGCCATGGCGGCCATGCGCGTGCATCTGCCGCTTGATGGAATGAATGTCCTCGATGGCCGCGAAGTCGAGATTGCGGCGCCAGACGAAGGGTTCGATGGCTTTCAGAAACGAACGGCCGGTTGCGGTGTCGCCGGCGCAGACGCGCGCCTTGATCATGGCCGCGCGTTCCCAGTTCTGCCCCATGCTTTCATAGTAGAGTTCGGCGGCTTCGGTGGAAATCGCAACCTGTGTCGCGCCCGCGTCCGGCCGCAGCCGCAAATCCACGCGAAAGACGTAACCGTCCGGCGTGATTTCGCCGATGAGTCTGATCAGTCCTTTCGTCAGATCGACCGCCGCGCCTCGCGCATCGCCTTTTCTTCGGAATGGAAAACGCTGCGGGTCGTAGAGCACGATGAGATCGATGTCGCTCGAATAATTGAGTTCGAAGGCGCCGTATTTGCCCATCGCGAGCACCGCGAAGCCGCTTTGTCTTTCGAGCCGGAACGGATCGCCTTTGTCGAGCCCGTCGGCAGTTGCGCGTTCGCGCAGCAGAAAGCGCAAGGCGCCCCCCACGCAGGCATCGGCAAATCGCGTCAGCGCGAGCGTCACGTCTTCGAGTTGCCAACGCCCTGCGATGTCGGCCATGGCGATGGCAAGTGCCGCCTGACGCCTGGCGCGGCGCAGCACCACCATGGCGGTCTTTGCATCCTCGCAGCCATGGGCGTTCGCGGCGCCGGCTTCGATGCGGCCCATTGCGGCGGCCGGTCCTGCGGCGGCCAGCTCGCGCAGAAAATCATGTTCGCGCAGGGCCAGCCGCGCGAGAAACGGACTGTTGCCGAACAACGAGCCGAGAATGTCCCGCTCAGGCGGCGGCGGCTCGAAGCCCATTTCCTGCAACGTCGTGAGCGTTCGCTCCGCGCGGGCCCGATCGAAGGGTTTGGGAAGGGCCTCCGGTTGCGTGGCGAAATCGTTCATCGCCGGCAAGCATAGCATGCGAAACGAAATCGTCGCGCCTTCGCTAGCAGCCGGCGGCTTCCTTGAGCTGCGTGGCCGGCTTGAAGCGCAGGCTTCGCGAGGCCTTGATCTTGATCGCTTCGCCGGTACGCGGATTGCGCCCGATACGTGGCCCGCGCTTCGAGACAACAAAGGTACCGAAGGTGCCGATCTGGAGCTTGCCGCCGTTCTTCGTCGCCTTGAGGCCGGTCTCGATGGTATCGAACACCATCTCGATGGCACGCTTGGCGTCCGCCTTGGTGATGTTGGCCTTCGTAGCGACCGCTTCGATGAAATCGGCTTTGCTCATATCACTTGTCCTTTGCTCCCGGCTTCGAAGGCGACTTTACAGCCGCAATCCGCACGCGGCAAAGATGGGCGATCCTATCCGCCGGAGCGCAGCGGCGGAAACAGCAACACGACCTTCAGACCGGGTTTGTTGTCGGCGAGCGAGAATGTGGCGTCGTGCAGACGGGCAACGGCAGCGACAAGGCTCAGGCCGAGCCCGGTGCCGGGCGAGTTGCGGCTCGCCTCCAGCCGCACGAAGCGTTCCATCACGCGCGAGCGATCCTGGGGGGGGATGCCAGGTCCCGTGTCGGCGACACAAAGCGCCACGCCTCCGCGTGTTTCTTCCGCGGCGACACGAATCTGTCCGCCGGCCGGCGTGTATTTGAGCGCGTTGTCGATCAGGTTTGCGAGCGCTTGGGAGACCAGGCTCTTGTTGCCGAAGATGACGGCCTCGCCGCTGGGCACGACGTCCAGCAAAAGATTGTTCTCCTCCGCCAGCGGCGCATAAAGCTCGGCCACTCCTTCCACGACGCCGCGAAGATCGAGCGGCGCCATCGCTTCGCGTGCCACGCCTGCCTCGGCTTCCGCAATCAGCAGCAGCGCGTTGAACGTCGCGATGAGGCGGTCGGTCTCCGCGATCGCCGCGTCGATGGCGGTGGCCTGGGCCGAGTCGGGATCCAGCGCCGTCGAGATGCTTTCGAGCCGGTTGCGCAGCCGGTTAAGGGGCGTGCGCAGATCGTGCGCCACAGAGTCCGTCACCTCGCGCATGCCGCGCATCAGCCGCTCGGTGCGATCGAGCATGCGGTTCAGGTTCTGGGACAGCGAATCGAATTCGTCGCCCGTGCGCCCGACGCGAACGCGGCGGGAAAGATCGCCGGCCATGATCTCCCGGCTGGTGCGATTGATTGCGTCCAGGCGGGCGGTGAGCTGGCGGCTGATCAGCGCCCCGCCGGCAAAGCCCAGCACGATCATGAGCAGCACGCTCCAGGGCAGATTGGCAGCGACCTGACGTTCCGTTTCGTCGCGCTCGAACACGTCGCGCGCGACGAGAAGCTCGTAATCGCCCATGAGCGGAATGATAAGACCGCGGGCGCGGTGAATCTCGTGCACCCGGGGCTCGTAATTGAATTCGACAATGCCGCCTCGCAGATGTTCGGTCTGCGGCCAGTCGTCGAGATTGCCGACGACGCGGCGCAGATCCGAATGGGCCAGCAGATAGAGGTGCCCTTGGGACCCAAGTGGATATCGCGCGATGATCTGGTCGATGAGCCCCACAAGCCCAAGCCGGTAATAGGCATCGGACAGGCTGTCTGCTTCTTCCGAAGCGCCGAGATCGGTCTGGGCATTGAGCGCCTTGACCGTGTTCCAGTAGGTGAAGGCGACGATGGCGGCGGCGGAAAGCGCAAAGGTGGCGAAATAAATAAGGATGATGCGGAAAGCGAGCGTGCGGAAAAGCTTAAGCTTGCGCACGGATCATGTAGCCGGCACCGCGCACGGTGTGCAGCAGCGGGTGCCCGAATCCCTTGTCGATCTTGGCGCGCAGTCGCGAGATATGCACGTCGATCACGTTGGTCTGGGGATCGAAATGATATTCCCAGACGCTCTCGAGCAGCATGGTGCGCGTCACCACCTGGTTTGCGTGACGCATGAGATATTCGAGCAGGCGGAACTCGCGCGGCTGAAGATCGATGGCCGTGCCGTTTCTTTGGGCGCCGCGCGAAAGAAGATCGAGCTCGAGATCGCCCACCTGCAGCCGCGTCCTCAAGACCGAGGGTTGCCGCCTGCGCATGAGCGCATCAAGCCGCGCAAGCAACTCCACGAAGGCGTAGGGCTTGGTGAGATAATCGTCGCCGCCGGCCTTGAGGCCTTTCACGCGGTCGTCCACCTCCGAAAGCGCGCTGAGGAAAAGCACCGGCGTCGCATTGCCGTGCTCGCGAATTTCCTCCACCAACTTGAGCCCGTCCATCTTGGGCAGCATGCGATCGATGATCGCTACGTCGTAGGGCCGCGAAAGGGCCAGTGCCAATCCCGTTTCGCCTTCTGCCGCGTCGTCAACAACGTGGCCGGCCTCTTTCAGGCCGTTCACGAGATATTTCTGGGCCTCGAGATCGTCCTCGACTACGAGAATGCGCATCATCTCTTACCTCATTCGTCGAGTGCCATCGCCCCGCAGGATCGAAGCGGGTCCGCGCCGACGGCAGCAACGGGGGGGATGGGGCCACCACCGCCGGCGCGGGGGCCGGACGACATGAGGCGATGCCCCGCGCCGTCCGGTACTCGGCAAACTTGTGCCAGTCTGTTTGGTCTAGCCGATCTTCAGCGCGACGAAGCGCTGTCCACTATTGGACCCCTCCACCAGAACCAGCACGCTCTTGTGTCCCTGAGAGTGAGCACCGGCAACCGAAGCCTTGATTTCCTGGGGCGTATGCACCGGCCTGTTGGCCACCGATACCAGCACATCGCCAGGCTCGATTCCCTTGTCGGCCGCGTCGCTCTCGGGATCGACCCGGGTCACCAGAACGCCGTTGACATGATCGTCGAGATTGTAGGCGCGGCGAACCTCGGGTGTGACCGCCGCCAGACCCAGTCCCATGGCCTCGCCGGTTGCTCCCACGCTCGAATTCATTGCCGGCGCCTCGTTGGATGCAACCTGGTCTTCCTTGCGGTTGCCGATCATGGCGGTAACCGTCTGGTTCTTGCCATCGCGCACCAGCGTGAAAGTGGCCTTGGAACCGGCCAGCAAAGTCGCCACGCGGCGCGTCAGCTCGCGAGAATCCTCGACTGCCTTGCCGTCGACCGCGAGCACGAGGTCGCCCGGCTTGAATCCGGCCTTCGCGGCGGGACCGCCGGGGACAACCGAGGCGACGATTGCGCCCTTGCTTTCCCTGGCGCCGACCGACGCCGCGATTTCCGGCGTCAGGCTCTGGATCTGCACGCCGAGATAGCCGCGCGCGACCTTGCCCTTGGTTTCGAGCTGGGAGACCACTTCGTGGATGGTCGAAGACGGGATGGCAAAGCCGATGCCGACGCTGCCGCCGGACGGCGAATAGATCATCGAGTTCATGCCGATGACCTTGCCCTGGAGATCGAACGTGGGGCCGCCGGAATTGCCGCGATTGATGGGCGCGTCGATCTGCAAGTAATCCGTATACGGACCGTTACCGACATCGCGGCCAATGGACGAGATGATTCCGGCCGTCACCGTGTTGGAGAGACCAAAGGGATTACCCACCGCTATTACCCAGTCGCCGACGCGAACCTGATGATCGTCGCCGAAATCCACCGATGGTAGCGGCTTGTCCGCCTTGATCTTGAGAACCGCGATATCTGTAGGCTGGTCGGCGCCCACCAGCTTGGCATCGAATTCGCGCCCGTCGGGCAGCTTGACGGTAATCTTTCGCGCGCCATCGACCACGTGATGGTTGGTGACGATGAAGCCTTGTTTGTCGATGATGAAGCCAGACCCCATCGCGATCGCCCTGTGCGGCGTCTGGAACTGGTGGCCCTGGCCGAACTGATTGAAAAAATCGCGGAATGGTTCGGGAATATCCTCGGGATTGATTTGACGCGCCGGTTCGGCCCGTTCTTCCACCGTGACAGTGACGACCGCGGGGCTGACGCGTTCCACGAGATCGGCGAAGCTGAACGGCGCGCCGTTCTCCAACATGCGGGGGTTCGCCCGGGAAGCCGACTGCTGCGTGTGGAGCACGGGGTGCGCCGGCCCGGATGCGCTTGCCGGGGGCGCCAGCGAAAAGCCGCTGAGGCCCACGATCATGATCGCGGCAGCCGATGCCGCTCCCAGCAGGCGGCCGTTAAAGGACCCACGGCCAGAGTATTTCAATATCGTCATGCGGTCAGTTCTCCATCCAGTGGGGACCGGAACGCGGTGTCGCGCCCCGATTTCCGAGAAGCGGGCCTCGGGATACAGCCCTACGCCATTCGAGTTACGGGTACCTGTACGGAACATTAAAGGTTCTACACCTCATGGCATAACCGGCTGTTTCGCGCAGTTGTGATCGCTGGCTCGCCGAATTCAAGCCATTCCGCGCATGCGAGCCCGAGCCCGGACAACGACAACAGCCGTGCCCGCTCCGCCAATCAACAGTACAATCAGTGGGCCAAACCAGAGCGCAAAGGTAGCCAGCTCAAGTGGCGGCTTCATTAATATGAAATCCCCATAGCGCGCAACAAGATAGTTCTCAATCTGGCGATCGGTATCTCCCCGCTCGATGTGAGTGCGAATGAGTCTGCGCAAATCCGCCGCGAGTGGAGCGTTGGATTGATCCAGAGATTGTCCCTGGCAAACGACGCAGCGCAGGTCTTTTTGCAGCGCGACAGCACGGCCTTCCAGCACCGGGTTCGACAGTCTGTCAGGTCCGTCAGGCCCATCTGCGGCCGCCACCGGCAGCGACGCCACGACCAGGCATAGCGCCAACCAGACAAAGCAGAATCCGCGGAGTGAAATCATGGGATCGGCCGACGCCTTTCGCTGCGAGCATATTCGCCATGGGCAGGAATGACAAATCGACGTATTTCGGAATACGCAGTACGCCCGGTTGGCAGTTCGCCGCTGCGTGCCGCGCATGGGCCAAACTCTGAATTTTGTGAGCGACGCTCCGGACGTCGTATGGCTTTTTCCAAGCTCGATCGCATCGTCGGCGGTCGCTGCCTCCAGAACATGGAAATCGCATTCCGTCAGATGGTCGCAAAGCAGAAAGCGAATGAACTTCATCTTCCACGACGAGAACGGAGAGGTGTCATCCTTTTGAACCGTCATAACCTGTGTAAACTTTTACCGTTTTCCTGTGACCATCTGTTCCGGTCCCAATTTGGCAACGCCTGCTTACAGTGCAGAGGCCCGTTTCGGTCGTCGCCGTCTCTGTTTGCGTCTCACCAAAAGTTATGCTGCAACGCTGACGCCGGAGAAATTTTGCATGAGCAACCCATGAAAACCACGAATTTTGCCGAGGCAGAATCGCCGGGAGAGGCCGCACCGGCGACGGGCAGATGTCCTGGCATCGCGTCTGAAAGCCTATCGCGCGGTCGAAACGAATCCGCCATCGTCTCCATTCGCGGCGTGAGCAAGACCTATGCTTCGGGGTTGCAGGCACTGAAGCCCATCGATCTCGAAATTCGAAGAGGCGAAATATTTGCGCTTCTGGGACCGAATGGTGCCGGCAAGACGACGCTGATCAATATCGTTTGCGGCATCGTCACGCCAACCACGGGAATGATTGCGGCGGACGGGTTCGACATTCGTCGCGACTTTCGCGCCGCGCGGGCCCGCATCGGTCTTGTGCCGCAGGAACTGACCACCGACCGCTTCGAATCGGTCCGGGCGACGGTCGCCTTCAGCCGCGGCCTGTTCGGACATCCGCCGAACGCGAATCACATCGAAAAGGTTCTGCGCGATCTGTCGCTGTGGGAAAAGCGCAAGGATTCCATCCAGACGCTTTCCGGCGGGATGAAGCGGCGGGTGATGATCGCCAAAGCGCTTTCACACGAACCCAGGATTCTGTTTCTTGACGAGCCGACCGCAGGGGTCGATGTGGAGCTTCGCCGCGACATGTGGGCGCTCGTAAGGCGTCTGCGCGAGGGTGGCGTCACGGTCATCCTGACGACCCATTATATCGACGAAGCCGAAGAGATGGCAGACCGCATCGGCGTCATCAGCAAGGGCGAGTTGATCGTCGTCGAAGAAAAAACGGTGTTGATGAAGAAGCTGGGGAAGAAGCGGCTGACCCTGGTGCTGCAGGAGCCGATGACCGGCATTCCGCCGGCGCTGGCCGATTGGCCCGTCACGCTGAAGGATGGCGGCCATGAGCTGGAATACAGCTTCGACATCAATGTCGAGCATACGGGCGTGCCGACATTGCTGCGGCGCTTAAGCGAACTCGGCATCGCCTTCAAGGATCTGAACACCTCGCAAAGTTCGCTTGAGGAGATATTCGTGAACCTCGTCAGCGATCGCGGCGGGAGGAACACATGAACGCGATTGCCTTCAACCGTCACGGTGTGTGGGCGATTTACAAATTCGAGATGGCGCGCGCCATTCGTACCGTCTGGCAGAGCCTGGTGACGCCAGTCATCACGACTTCGCTGTATTTCGTCGTGTTCGGCGGCGCTATCGGTTCGCGGCTCACCCATGTGGGCGGCGTCTCCTACGGCGCTTTCATCGTGCCCGGACTCATCATGCTGTCGCTGTTCACGCAGAGTATCTTCAACGGCTCCTTCGGGATCTACATGCCGAAATTCGTCGGCACGATCTACGAGCTGCTGTCTGCGCCGATTTCCTATGCCGAGATCGTGCTCGCCTATGTCGGCGCCGCGGCGACGAAATCCATCGTGCTGGGGCTTTTGATCCTGGCCACGGCTTCGCTGTTCGTGCCCATCCATATCGTGCATCCGGCGTGGATGATCGCTTTTCTCGTGCTTATTTCGGCCGCGTTCAGTCTCTTCGGATTCATTCTGGGCATCTGGGCGATGAGCTTCGAACAGCTGCAGATCATCCCGATGCTGGTCGTCACACCGCTCACTTTTCTGGGCGGTGCGTTTTATTCCATTGACATGCTGCCGCCCGGCTGGCGCACGGTCGCCCTCTTTAACCCTGTCGTCTATCTCATCAGCGGCTTTCGCTGGAGCTTCTACGGCAATGCGGACGTGAATGTCACGGCGAGCCTTGCCGCCATGATCGTGTTCTTTGTTGTCTGTCTTGCCATTGTGAGCTGGATGTTCCGGACAGGTTACCGGATCAAGAGCTGAAGTTCACGTAACCGCAGCATGCCGCGAATGCACGGATAGGTTCCCTTCCGGATTTCACGTCTTCAACGCCGCAGCAATCCGCGTCTTGAGCGCATTCCATTGCACAAGAACCCCCACGAGCGTCTGGGTTCGCTGACGAAATCCCGATTCGGCATCGGGCGTGGGCGCGCCATCGGCGCCATCGACTGCATCCGCGAGCTTCGCGAAATCTTCCACGAGCCCCCCCAGGCCGTTCGGCAGCAATGGCGCCGGAACTGTATCAGCGCCGTCGTCGGGCGGCAGTTCCGAAAGCCGCATCAGCGCGTCGTCGAAAGCGAGAAGGCGTTGCTTGTTCTTCGCGTCCGCTTTGGCGGCACGCTGCGTCAGTGCGGCATGCAGGCTCTGTGCTTCCTTGAGGGCCGCGGCGGCACGAACGCGCGCGTTTTCGATCTGCTGCGCCAGCGCGAATTCATGTTGATAGTCGGGGGGGCGGGCGTGGACCCGCGGATCGGGCTTCAGATCGAACGATTGCCTGTATGTCTGCCCGTTCACAATCAGCGTGACGGCATAGCGTCCCGGCGGCGCCCAGACGCCTTTGTATTCGTCATCGTCAAATCCAGCGGGCTTGCCGTAATGGAGATCCCAGACGAAGCGGTGCTCGCCAGGCGTATTTGCCAACGGGATCTGCGGCGCGATCCATTCTGGCGCCACGTGAAGCTTGGCAGGATCTGGCGCAGAGGAATGTTTGTCGCTCGCGAAAGCACGCACCGCCAACCCTTTGGAATCGACGATCGTCAGTTTCACCGGGCCTTTCACACCGGCAGGCAACACGTAATCGATGTAGGCGCCGTCAGGAGGATTGGAGGCCATGGGCTCGTCCTTTGGCATCGGCGTTCCCGTGAAAGCCGATGGGCGGAAACGGATGGCGGGGGCGGGCGCGAAAAGCCGCGGGCCTCCTTGCGAATGCAGCGCCAGTTCGCGCAGCGGCTCCATGTCGTCGAGAATATAAAAGCCCCGGCCATGCGTGGCGATGACGAGATCGTTGCCGTGGATTTCGATGTCGCGCACAGAGGTGGGCGGCAATCCGCTTTGCAAAACCTGCCAGTCTCCGCCATCGTTGAACGAAACAAACGCGCCACGTTCCGTCCCCGCGAACAGCAATCCGCGGCGGACGAAATCTTCCCGTACGACATTGACGGAATTCAGAATGCCGCCGGTCGCGATGCCGTTGGCGATAAGCGCCCAGGTCTTACCCCCGTCATGCGTCGCGTAGACATACGGGGCGAAATCATCGAGCCGGTGTCGGTCCACTGCGATGTATGCGACGTTCGGGTCGAAATGCGAAGGTTCGACGGTGCCGATCTTCGACCATGCGGCGAGACCTTTTGGCGTCACATTCTGCCAGTGCGCGCCGCCGTCGCTCGTGTGCCAGACAAGACCGTCGTCCGTACCGGCCCATAACAGCCGCGCATCGCGCGGCGACGGGCCGATCGTATAGACGACGCCGCGGCGCGGGCCCATATGCCCGTCGTCCGCAACAGAAGGTGGATCGAGCGTGGCGGGAGTTGCCGGATTGGGTCGCGTCAGATCGGCACTGACAGGCGTCCAGTGCTGGCCGCCATCGCCGGTTTTGAATATGCGTTGATTGGCGAAATAGAGCGCGTGTTCGCGCTTGCTCCACACCAGCGGAAGCGTCCAGGTGCGGCGGTAGCTGTCGGGGAAAGCCAGCGTGGGATCGATGTCGCGTGTCTGGGCGGTTTTGAGATCGAGCCTGTCGACGCGACCGCCATAGACCAGATCGGGGTTGGTGGGGTCGGGTGCGATGTTGTCGCTCTCGCCGCCGGCGGTGATCTCGTGAAACTGCGGCATGGCGATGCCGTCGACGCTGCCGGTGCGCGACGTCACGCCCGCCGCGCCGGAATCCTGTTGCGCGCCGTAAACGCGATAGGGAACGCGGTTGTCCGTCGCAACGTGATAGAATTGACCCGTAGGCTGGTTATACCACGAACTCCAGGTGTTGCCGCCGTTCAGCGTGACCAATGTGCCCTGGTCGGAACCCAGGATGCGCCGGTCGGTATCGCCGGGATTGATCCACAGCGTATGAAAATCGTCGCCGGTGGGATCGCCCTTCAGGGCGATGAAATGCGCGCCGCCATCCATCGATCGCAACACGATCGTGTCGCAGACATAAACTTCGTCGGCGTTTTTCGGATTGACGGTGATGCCCGAGAAATACCAACCGCGCTGCCAGATGCGCTTGTCGCCGGTGATTTTCTTCCAGTTTGCACCGGCATCGTCGGAGCGATAGAGCCCACCGTCTTTCGCATCGAGGAGCGCGAAAACGCGGTCGGGGCGATTCGGTGCAACGGCGATGCCGATGCGTCCGGTTTGTGCGGGAAATCCGTGACCGACAATCTGCATCCAGTGCTGGCCGCCGTCGATGGACTTGAAGAGACCTCCTCCCGGTCCGTTCGACGGCGGATAGACATTCCAGGGCGGTCTGCGGGTCTGCCAAAGCGCGGCATAGACCGTTGCCGGGTCGCCCGGCCGCAATGCGAGATCGATCGCCCCGGTATCGACATTTTTGAAGAGGGTTTTCGTCCAGGTCCTGCCGCCGTCCGCTGAACGAAAAACGCCGCGCTCCGCGTTGGGCCCATAGGGGTGGCCGAGTGCGGCCACGAGCAAAACATTGGCATCGCGCGGATCGACGACGATTTTTCCGATCTGCTGCGTGTCGCCGAGCCCGATCGCCAACCAGCGCTTCCCGGCGTCGGTCGACTTGAACATCCCGATTCCCTGCGCGATGTCCGAGCGCATGTCGGCTTCTCCGGTGCCGACGTAAATCGTTCTGGGGTTTGATGGCGCAACCGCGAGCGCCCCGATCGAACCGGCGCCCGCGTCGTCGAAGATCGGCTGCCAGGTACGCCCGGCATCGCGCGTCTCCCAAACTCCTCCGTTTACTGCGCCGAAATAGAAGTGGTCGGGCTCCGCCGGTACGCCATCCACGGTCAGCACCCGCCCGCCGCGATAAGGTCCTATGGAGCGCCAGTGCAAATCCTGAAACAGGGCGGGGTCCACCGCGGCCTGCGCCGCGGGCGCCAGTATCAGCGCAGCCGCCATGGTTGCCGCGCAGGCGCCGAGCGTTTTTCTGCCGGTCCTCATTGCTGTCGCTCCCGCAGGGCGGCGATAGTAGTGGGGGAGTCGTACATGCGATGCTGCCAAACTCTGGTGCTGTGCCCGAGGTCCACCCCATAGCCGAGTCGGGCGCGGGGAGCGACGCTCCCTTAAGCGCTCCAGAGCTGCGCGTCGAGCGAATGGAAACGGCGGAAGCATTGCTGCCTCCGCCGCCGGTACCGATTCATGCTGGAAGGATAATCAGAACCTGACCCAAGCGCCGTTACGCCAATAGCCGCGGCCGGGGTGCTCGTGCCAGACATAATGGTCGTTCGCTCCCCACTTCCAGTTATCCGGGTGAACGACCACCCCGAAGTCCGGCTGATAATTGTAATGACGATGAACGTGCCAGCACTGGCCGTCGCCGTTGCAGGCGATTTCGGCGGAGGCGCTGGTGGCGGTTAGAGCCAGAGTGCCTGCTCCCAGCAGCGCTGCTGCTGCGAGTTTTAACGATGCTTTCATGCGTTTTTCTCCGTTGCGATTAAATTGCTGCCCCGAGGCAACCTCCCGAACGACTCAAAGCCCCGCGAAGTTCCCTGAGACTAGATAAATATTAAGCAAAGGTCACCCGACGCTCTGGGGACTCCAGCTCGAGCGCGAGATTGAGGTTTGCCCGTCACGCATGACGACGGGACTGCAGGGGTTGACGCTGGCGACCACCGCGCCGACCGAGATGCCCAGCTGTTCACGCTGGTCACCCGCCGGGGTCGCCAGTTCTAGCCCGAGCCGGCCCTGCTCCTGAGCGCCGCCGGCAGCCCTGATGTCCTCTTTGCAAAGCCAGATTTGAAGACCCGCGCGCAACCCCGCAACACCCCTCGCGATTAAGAAAATTCGAGGAAGCGCTGGCGAATACCCCCTTACAGCTTTGCAACCGCACGGTGCGCGCATTGCCGGTCGAGCGGGCAGGGCTCGCAGACGGGAGCCGCACGTTTGCACAACGCCTTGCCATGCTCGCGCAGCACCAGCCAGGCGTGCTTCAACCATCGCGCGTCGGGGTACCCATCTTTCGCGAGCAGCGCGACCGCTGCCCGGTACGAACGGGCGTAGGTTTTTTCCTCGTGACAGAAGCCCAGACGCACCAGCGCCCGCAATCCGTTGGAATCGACGGCCGCCCGGACGGCAATTCCCGAGAACAACAGTATCTTGTCGGCCCCTGGCTCGCCGATGGCCGGAAACCTCTTCAGCAGCGCGCGCGCTTTGGGGACCGGCAGCGATCTCAGCCGCGAGGCGAGGTCGCCGTCGCATTCGGAGATTGTAAGCTCTGCGATCCGTTGCAGCCGTTCGACCCGTGTCTGCGGGTTCATCCCTCCGCGGCGCGCGAGGTCGATAAGGATCGGCACGGGAGCGTTTGCAATTTGGGCAGCTTCGAGCCCTACGCGTTGCTCGAATTCGTCGAACAGCGCCCTGCGCCGCGCGTCGTCGATCAGATAACCGATATTTTCCCAGACGATCTGCGACAGCGGCTCGGCAATGGGTTCGGGCGGCGCGTAGATGTCCGAGAGCCGCTCGATCGCACCTTGCAGTGAAATATCAGCGCCGGGCACGGCGACAATCACATCCCGGCGTGCGGGACAAGAATCGCGTAGAGGATGGCCACCAGTCCCACCGTCACCTTCTCAGTCGCTCGAGGGTGCGAGACCGCGGTGCTCCAGCATCGGTTCGATGTCGGGATCCCGTCCGTAGAAGGCGTGGAACATCGGGCCATAATCCTCGGTGTGGCCGCGCGACAGAATCATGTCGCGGAAGCGCTGGCCGTTCTCGCGCGTCAGGCCGCCATGATGCGTGAACCATGAGAACGCATCGTCATCGAGCATCTCCGTCCACAGATAGGCGTAGTAGCCGGCCGCATAGCCATTGGCCCAAATGTGCAGGAAGTAACTTGAGCGATAGCGCGGCGGGACGTCGGGGAAATCCACATGCGCGGCCTTCAGCGCCTGCGTCTCGAAAGTATCGACATTCTGCTTCGGCGCACTGGCCGGCAATGCGTGCCATTGCATGTCGAGTTCGGCCGCAGCGATAATTTCGCCCAGCGCATAGCCCTGGTTGAAGGTGCGTGCTTTCTTGATCTTGTCAATGAGCGCCTGCGGCATCGGCTTGCCGGTGCGGTAATCGACCGCGTAATGCTTCAGCACTTCGGGATACATCGCCCAGTGCTCATTGAATTGCGAGGGGAATTCCACGAAGTCGCGCGCCACGCTGGTGCCGGACAGTGTAGGGTAGGTCTCGTTGGCGAACAGCCCGTGCAGCGCATGGCCGAATTCGTGGAACATGGTAGTGACGTCGTCGAAGGTGAGAAGCGCGGGCTGTCCCGGCGCCGGCTTCGGAAAATTCGCTACATTGTAGACGACGGGTTTGGTGCCGTTGAGCCTGGACTGCTCCATGAAGTTGCTCATCCAGGCGCCGCCGGCCTTGTTGTCGCGCTTGAAGTAGTCGAAATAGATCAGCCCGAGCTGCGAGCCGTCCTTGTCGAAGACGTCGAACACGCGCACGTCCGGCTGATAGACGGGAAGGTCCTTCCTCTCCTTGAAGGTGAGGCCGTAGAGCCGGTTGGCGGCGTAGAACACGCCGTTCTGCAACACGTTGTTGAGTTCGAGATAGGGCTTGATCTGGTTTTCGTCGAGATCGAAGCGGGCTTTGCGCACCTGTTCGGAATAATGCTCCCAATCCCACGGCTTGAGTTCAAAGTGCTGGCCGGAGCGGTCGATGACGGCCTGGATGTCCTTCGCTTCCTGTGCGGCGTGCGCCGCCGTCGCCGGCACCATCTGCGCCATGAACGTCAGCACTTTGTCGGGCGTGTTCGCCATCTGGTCGTAGAGCACATAGGCCGCGTAGTTCGGATAGCCCAGAAGCTGCGCTTTCTGGGCGCGCAGTTGCGCGATGACGGAGATGGTGTCGCGGGTATCGCTGGCGCCGCCTTTCTCGGTGCGGCTCCAGGAATTGTCGAACAGCTTTTCGCGCGTGGCGCGGTCGCTCAGCGACATGAGCGACGGCTGCTGGGTGGTGTTCTGAAGCGGAATGAGAAACTTGCCCTTCATGCCGCGCGCCTCCGCGGCATGGGCCGCGTTGGCGATGTCCGCCTCGCTCAGCCCCGCCAGCGCGGCCTTGTTGTCCACGACCAGCGCGCCGGCCTTGGTCGCCGCGATCAGCTTCTGCTCGAAGGCGGTCTCAAGAATGGAATCCTGCCTGTCGATTTCGCGCAGCTTCGCCTTGTCGCCGTCCGACAGGTTGGCGCCGGAATGCACGAACTGCATATAGTAGATGTTGAGTAGCTGCAGCGATTCCGGATCGAGGTGCAGGCTGTTGCGCCGGTCGTAAACCGCTTTCACGCGGGCGAACAGCTTGGGATTGAGATAGATGGCGTCCTGGTGCGCCGCCAGCTTCGGCGCCTCGTCGCTTTGCACTTTGTCCAGCACGTCATTGGTGTTGGCCTGCACGACGCCGGCGAAGTCCAGCGAAACCCGGTCGAGCATGCGGCCCGATTTCTCCATTGCCACCACCGTGTTTTCAAAGGTGGGCGCGGCAGGGTTATCGGCGATCGCATCGATTTCCGCGATCTGCCGCTTCATGGCCTGTTCGAAGCCCGGCTCGTAGTCGCTGTCCTTGATGCGGTCGAAAGGCGGCGCCTGCAAAGGCAGCGCACTCGGCTCGGCGAACGGGCTCGCCGCCGGCGCCTCGGCAAAGGAGACGGGCGCGGCCCAGACACCAAGGGCCATGGACGCGGCGGCGCCAAGGCAAAGCGTACGAAGACGAAGCATGGACATTCCCTTTTGAGATGGCGCGGGGACAGCCGCGCGAAGGCGGGCAGAATCGTGGGGCAGTCTAGCGCCTGAATCTGGCTTCGGCCACAGGGCGGCCCGCGACCAGATTTCAGATTTGCGTGAACACCGGCCCTGCGAGGGCACAGTTCGCCGTGAGTTTCTGCCTCATATTGTGCCCGATGACGGGCGCGACGATGTTTTTCGATTTCTCAAGCCACCAGGCATAAAACACGCCGAGCGCAACGGCGTAAATCTGCTGGCCGAGTGCCGCCGCTTTAGGGATTTACGCTCCCCTATTCGTGTTGGGTATGAAACGTGCGCCCGCGTCGCAGGGGAGCATCCGAAGTCCTGCGGCTCGCTGGCTGCCTTCCGATTCGTCCGGTAGGGTCGCCGGATGGGAAACGCCGTTCGGCAGGAAGCGAATTGACGAAATGACGGATCGTGGCTGGAACGAATTGCTGGACGAGCTTCGCGCTCTTGGGGGTACGGCCGACAATCTG
>Ga0208849_1000787_pt1 | contig 26253 bp, 25 predicted proteins | sample NGESurdeep072012_10_FD_184470 | JGI IMG/M metagenome (GOLD analysis project Ga0208849, IMG submission 184470) | Arctic peat soil microbial communities from Barrow, Alaska - NGEE Surface sample 53-3 deep-072012 (SPAdes) | ecosystem: Environmental > Terrestrial > Soil > Wetlands > Peat ... | reverse complement strand
GGTGCCGTCGGCAAAAACTACTGCTACCAGGTGAGTGGCAATGGCGTGACGGTGTTCTTCGAGGACAAGGAGATCAATCCGTTCATGGCTGCGGGCGCGCATGGCGTGCTGATCGACGATTTCAACGGCGACAATTTCGATCACTCCGGCCTCGGCTTTTTCGGCGGCGCCTGGATTCAGGCAGGGCCGACCAACGGTCGGCCTATCTTTACCCGGCCGGTGCCTCCGGGCACGCCGCGCTGGGGCGGCGCGTGGAAGCAGGCGACGGCGAAATGGTACAATCACGCCTTCAGCATCGGCGCCTCGGGCTGCAATTACGCCCACCGCAAAAATTTCCTCGATCTCGACCCGACCTACAAGGACGCGCTCGGCCGGCCGCTGATCCGCATGTCGTATAATTTCCGCGACAACGACTACAAGCTTGCGGAATATATCGGCGGCGTGCTTGGCCGGCTGGGCAAAGCCATGAACCCGACGATCATGAGCAAGCCAACCGTCAAGCATGGCGACTACAGCGTCGTGCCTTACCAATCGACCCACAACACCGGCGGCACCATGGCGGGCAGCGATCCGAAGACCAGCGCCGTCAACCGCTATCTGCAGGCGTGGAATGCCGACAATCTGTTCGTCATGGGCGCGTCGGTATTCCCGCAGAATACCGCCTACAATCCAACCGGCGTCGTCGGCGCGCTCGCCTATTGGTCGGCACACGCGATCACCACAAGCTACATCAAGAAACCGGGCCCGCTCGTTCACGCCTGACGGGTGAACACGTGGGAAGAGCACAGGTGCGAAGAGATCATGCGCAGTGCGATAGCGGGCGCCGCGCTCGCATGTTTTACGGTCATTGCTTTTGGCGTGATCGCGGCCATCCTCCGCACCAATGCGGCGCAGGCGGCCGACGTCGAGCATGGCAAGGTCGTATTCCAGACCTGCGCCGCCTGCCACAGCGACAAGCCCGATGCGATCGGACCGAGCCTGCGGGGCGTCTATGGCCGCAAATCGGGCTCGCTCGATAATTTCCGCTATTCGAATGCGATGCTGCGCGCCAACCTGGTCTGGGATGAGACCAATCTGCGGGCCTACCTCAAGGACCCGCAGGCCAAAGTCAAAGGCAACCGGATGCCATTTGCTGGCCTGAGCGATCCAAAGGACGTGGACGACGTCATCGCCTTTCTCAAGCAGTACAAGTAGCGGTCGGGGCATAGTCGCAGATGGGACTTTTCGCGCATTGATCCGGCGCGAAAGTGCCCAACGGCGCGATTGCGGCCTAAATCAATGCCGCCATAGAAAATCCACGGCGGGTCGTGTAGAGAGCGCCCCAATATCCTATATCGGGGGGCAGTGCGCAGCCGGGACGATACGACCCAGCCGCGGCCAAGAGCGGATTAACCGATGCTGAGTGTCGTTATCGCCATCCACCTGATGCTCGTCCTCGCCTTGATTGGCGTGGTTCTGCTGCAAAAATCCGAGGGTGGGGGGCTGGTCAGCACCACAAGCGGATTTATGACCGGCCGTGGCACGGCGAACGTGCTCACCCGGACGACCGCGCTGCTGGCTGCCGGGTTTTTTCTCACGAGCCTCATCCTGTCGCTGTTGGCGGCGCATAACAACGCGCCGGTGTCGCTGATCCCCGGTAGCGGCCCGGCCGCGCAGGCGCCTGCACCCGGAGCGCCGCCGCCGGCTGCACCGTTGAATTCAGGCAGCGGCGGCTTGCTTGGGACGCTCGGGGGCGGTACCGCGCCGCCCTCCGGTGCTCCGGTAGCGCCCAGCCCGTCGTCTTCCGCCCCGGCCCCGGCAAGTCCAGCGCCCACGCCAAGCGGTCCGCAGGTGCCGCAGTCACGGTGAGGACGGTCGAATCATCAGCTCACGGACAGCGTTTGGCGGCTTCGGAATTGGCCTGAGGATGCATGCCGAAGGCCATGCAGTGTATGGGTTTTTACCCTCTGGCCGAGCGGGTCATTCGGCGCGCGGCAGATATTCCAGAAAATCGCTCGTCGAATCGTAACCGGCACGCTAAGGATTGGCTCCCATGGCGCGGTACATTTTCATCACCGGCGGCGTGGTTTCCTCACTTGGCAAAGGCTTAGCGTCAGCGGCACTCGGTGCGCTGTTGCAGGCACGTGGCTACAAGGTTCGGCTGCGCAAGCTCGACCCCTACCTCAACGTCGATCCCGGCACGATGTCGCCGTACCAGCACGGCGAGGTTTTCGTCACCGACGACGGTGCCGAAACGGATCTCGACCTCGGCCATTACGAACGCTTCACCGGCCGGCCGGCGACCCGGATGGACAACATTACCACCGGCCGCATCTACCAGGATATCCTGCTTAAGGAGCGGCGCGGCGACTATCTTGGCGCCACTATTCAGGTGATTCCGCACGTCACCAACGCGATCAAGGATTTCATCCGCGACGGCAACGACGATTTCGATTTCGTTCTCTGCGAGATCGGCGGCACCGTCGGCGACATCGAGGGCCTGCCGTATTTCGAGGCAATCCGGCAACTCGGCAACGATCTGCCGCGTGGGTACGCGGTCTATATCCATTTGACGCTGATGCCGTTCATCCCGAGCGCAGGCGAGCTCAAGACCAAACCGACCCAGCACTCGGTGCGCGAGCTACGCGCCATCGGTATTCAGCCAGACATTTTGCTCTGCCGCACCGACCGGCCGATCCCGGCGAGCGAGCGCAAGAAGCTTGCGCTGTTTTGCAATGTCCGCGAGAGCGCCGTGATCGAAGCGCGCGACGTCGACAATATCTACGCTGTGCCGGAGGCCTATCACGCGGGCGGTCTCGACGACGAAGTGCTGGCAGCGTTCGGTATCGAGAATCCGCCGGCGCCCGATCTGAACACTTGGCATCTGATCAACGAGCGCGTCCGCAATCCCGAGGGCGACGTGACCATCGCCATCGTCGGCAAATATACCGGGATGAAGGACGCCTATAAGTCGTTGATCGAGGCGCTCTCTCACGGCGGCATCGCCAACAAAGTGAAGGTCAATCTCGACTGGATCGAGAGCGAGGTCTTCGAGAACGAGGATCCGGCGCCGTTTCTTGAGCATGTCGACGGCATCCTGGTGCCGGGCGGGTTCGGCCAGCGTGGCGCCGAGGGAAAAATCCGCGCCGCCAGATTCGCCCGCGAGCGCCAGGTGCCGTATTTCGGCATCTGCTTCGGCATGCAGATGGCGGTGATCGAGGCGGCACGAAACCTGTGCGGCATCGAGGCGGCGAACTCGACCGAATTCGGCGCCACGTCCGAGCCCGTGGTCGGCCTCATGACCGAATGGATGAAAGGCAACGAGCAGCAAAAGCGCGGGCTCGAAGGCGATCTCGGCGGCACCATGCGGCTTGGTGCCTATCCGGCGGTGCTCGGCCGCGGCTCACGGGTCGCGGAAATCTACCGTTCGACGGAAATCTCCGAGCGCCACCGCCATCGCTACGAGGTCAACACCGCCTATAAGGATCGTCTCGCCCAGCACGGCATGCGCTTTTCCGGCATGTCGCCCGATGGCCTGCTGCCGGAGATCATCGAATACGACGATCATCCCTGGTTCATCGGCGTGCAATTTCACCCCGAACTGAAGTCGCGACCATTCGCGCCGCACCCGCTGTTCTCGTCGTTCATCGGCGCGGCGGTGGAGCAGAGCCGGCTGGTGTAGTATTCCGTCATTCCGGATTGCCGCGGAGCGGCAAGTCCGGAATCCATATTCATGGACTATGGTTATGGATTCCGGGCTCCTCGCTGCGCTCGGCCACGGAAAGACGAAAGGGAGGAAACGTCAATGATCTACGAAATGCGCGTTTATCGCTGTGTGCCTGGCCGGCTTCCGGCTTTGCTGAAGCGGTTCCAGGACGTCACGCTGAAGATTTGGGACAAGCACGGCATCAAGCAAGCCGGCTTCTGGACCACGCTGATCGGCGAGTCCAATCACGAGCTGACCTATCTGCTCGCCTGGGAGTCGCTCGCGGACCGCGAGAAGAAGTGGAACGCCTTCATGGTCGATCCTGAATGGGTCAATGCACGCGCCGCGAGCGAGAAGGATGGTCCGATCCTCGCCAATGCGACCAATCAGATCCTGCAGCCGACTGCGTTTTCTGCGGTGAAATAGGCGGCGCCGTCGCGGTTGACCAGGCGCGGCGCGCCCGTCATGGTCGCCCGCGAGAAACCGGATGACCGAAAAGCCCAATGCATCTGTAACCGTCGGAAAGGCGCGTTTCGGCAACGCGCTGCCGCTCGCGGTGATCGCTGGACCGTGCGTGTTGGAAAGCCGCGCGCACGCCTTTGAGATGGCTTCGGCGTTGAAGGAACTCGCCGCGCGGCTTAATATCGACTTCGTCTACAAAACCTCGTTCGACAAGGCCAACCGTACCAGCGCCAAGAGTACGCGCGGCGTTGGCCTCGACAACGCACTCTCGATCTTTGCCGAACTGCGGGAAACGTTGGCGATACCGTTGCTCACCGACGTGCACGAGCCAGATCAGTGCGCTTCGGTCGCCGACGTCGTCGACATCCTGCAAATCCCGGCCTTCCTGTGCCGCCAGACTGACTTGCTCGTTGCTGCGGCAAAGACTGGATGCGTCGTCAATGTCAAGAAAGGTCAGTTCCTGGCGCCTTGGGACATGGCCAACGTGGTGGAAAAAATCACCGGCGCCGGAAATCGCAACGTGCTCGTCACCGAGCGCGGCGTATCGTTCGGCTACAACACGCTCGTCTCCGATATGCGCGCGCTGCCGGTCCTGGCGGAAAAGACCGGCGCGCCTGTCATTTTCGACGCGACGCATTCGGTGCAGCAGCCGGGCGGGCAGGGCACCTCCTCGGGTGGCGAGCGGCAGTTCGTCCCGGTCCTGGCGCGCGCCGCCGTCGCGGTCGGCGTCGCCGGCGTATTCATCGAGACCCATCAGGATCCCGACCATGCGCCCTCCGACGGGCCGAACATGATCGCGCTCAAGGACATGGAGCCTCTTCTGAAGCGGCTGATGCAATTCGACGCGCTGGCGAAATGCGGACCGTCGCCTCGTTAATCGCTCATCACGTGGATCGCCTCCGGCTTGATTTCGACGACGACCGGGCTACCGTTCTCGAGGTTCATTTTTCGCACTTGCGATCCAAGCAAATAAGCGGTGAGGCGAAGACCGCAATCGACGGTTACACCGACCAACGGCCCGGCGCGGCGAAGCTGCGCAATGCGCCCCGGCAGCCGGTTCGTGCCGGCTTTTCTCGGGGGTGCGGTGTGTACCGGGTCAATCTCCACGTCCTCCGCACGGATACCTAAAAGCACAGAACCATCAGACGGGGTCGCGCTCGCGGGCGAAACCGCGCGCACGACTTGGTCGCCGACCGTGACTGTCAGAAAGTCTTTGGAGGTCTCCATGACGCGGCCGGAGAGCACATTCTCAACGCCGACAACGCGGGCGATGAATGAATTTGCCGGCTTCTGAAAAACCTCTGCCGCAGGTCCGCTCTGGATCACAGCGCCGCCGCGCAGGACGATGACCTTGTCGGCAAGCGTCAGGGCGTCGCTGCGGTCGTGACTGACGAAGATGGTGGGGATCGCGAGTGCCCGAAGGTACGCCTTGAGCTCTTCGCGCAGTTGTTCGTGTGTCTCGGCGTCGAGCGCGGAGAATGGCTCGTCGAACAGGAACAGGTCGGGCGCGGCGGCCAGTGCGCGAGCGAGCGCCACCCGCTGTTTCTCGCCGGGACTGAGATCGGAGGGCGAACGCTGGGCCAAATGCGCGATGCCGAAATAATCGAGCAGTGCGGCGGGATCGCCGCTCGGCGGGGCGTACTTGGCCCCAGCGACAGGGCCGTCACGGCGTTGTGCAATGGCGACATTCTGCGCCACGTTCAAATGTGGAAACAGGCCGAAATTCTGGAACACAAATCCGACCCTGCGCCGCTCCGGGGGAAAAGCGGTGACGTCACGGCCGCCGATCAGCACGCGTCCGCTTTCGGGCCGGTGAAAGCCGGCAATCGCCTCAAGCGTCACCGACTTGCCGGCGCCGTTCGGTCCGAGGATGACAGCAATCTCCCCGCTGGATACGGCAAAATCGATCTCCTTGAGACGGAAGGCGCCGAGCGAAAGCGCAAGCGCCTCGATAGAGGCGCCCACACTCATCGGCTCTCCTGAGGTTGCCCGCCGCGTTGCGCCAGCGTGCGCAAGAGCACGAACAACGACAACGATACGATAAGCAGCAGCACCGCTGCGGCAGCCGATTGCTCGAGCCCGAAGCGAAGGAACAGCTCGTAAATCTTTACCGGTGCGGTCATCGGGTAATAAGCCAGAATGATAACTGCGCCGAACTCGCTGATCGAGCGCGCATAAGTCAGGGTGATGCCGGTCATGATGCTGCGCCGCGCCAGCGGCAGCGTGATGCGGAAAAATGTCCGCCATGGACCGAGGCCGAGCGAGCGGGCGACCTTTTCGAGTCGTGGATCGACCGCCTCAAAGCCGATGCGCGCGGCGTTCACCGTGTAGGGCGCCGAAACGAACAGCATGGCGACCACGATGCCGGCGATCGTACCCCAGAATTTGAGACCGATGGATTGCAGCGGTTGGCCGAACGTGCCCTGGCGGCCGAACACCATAAGGAGTGCGATACCGGCCACCGTGTGCGGCACAGCGAGCGGCAAGTCGATCAGGGCCGCGATTACCCCTTTGCCGGGAAACGCCGTGCGTGCGAGCGCATAGGCAAGCGGCACGCCAACGAGTGCGGCACAGAGAGCGGACAGGAACGCGCCCTCGATACTGAGCATAATCGCGTCGCGCACGTCGGTCATGCGCGCGATCGCGGCAAGGCTCGACCAGGTTTGGGTTAAGGCCAGAGCGATAAGGGGAATCACCAGAAACGCGATGAGGACGCTGCCGGCGAACCAGCACAGTAAGTAGAGCGCACCTGGGCGGCTTGGGGCGGCGCGGAAGCGCCAGGGGCTCATCGCCGCGCGCCCCGGCGTGAACTTAGCGTGCAAGCGGTCGCTCTCCCGTCAGGAGCTGGGCCACGGTTGGACGAGGCTCTTAAGCGGCGCAGGCATTGCGGCCACGTGCACCGCAAAAGCCGGACTGAATGTGCCAAAGCCGTTCGTCTTCATGACGGCTTGGCCTTGCTGTCCGAGCAGGAGGGCGACGTAGTTCACCGCCATCGTCGCATTCTTACTGCCGTTGACCACGGTAGCCGCGTAGACGATCGGCTTGCCGGCGAGGTCGCCATTCTTGGTGTGGGCGACGCCGTTTTGATAATAAGCCGACTGTGCCGGATCGCTGAGATCGATCTTCGCCGGCAGGTCGATGAATTTCAGATGATGCTGCAAGGCATCGGAACGATAGATTGCCAGATAGTCGATCTGTCCGAGCTGAAGAGCCGAGATCAGCGAGGTTTCGGTATCGCGCATATTGGTCAGCGGCGCATTCGCCAGTATCTTCTGCTCAAGCCCAGGCTCGTTATAGAACTTTTCCGCGAGATTGAGCATCTGCACCGTCTGATAGCCGGACGGATCGGTATCCGGATTGGAGCGGCCAATTTCGACGCCCGGGCGGGCCAGCACCTTGTACCAATTCTGCGGATTGATCTCGTTCGCGAACTTGCTCTTATCAGTGTAGACGAAGGTGATGGCGTTGCGGGCAAACCCCGCGTACCAGGACGCGTGGGCCGGGTTGCCGAACATGTATTTTGGGATGACGTTATAATCGGCGACCGCCAGGAGATCGGCGTCCTGGTGCAGGTCAGTGATTTTCTTGGCCATCATCACGCTGCCGCCGAATTGCGCCTGCACGGTCACATTCGGGTATTTTTTCTCGAGCAATGCGTTGACCTGCCTGAACGGCACGGCGAGTGTACCGGCGGCAAAAATTGACAGCGTTACGGGGTTCGCCGGTTGAGCCGCCAACGCGGCTGGCAGCAGCGCGCCAGCGAGACCGAGGGTGGCAAGCGACAAGCATACGGAGCGTTTCATGCGCATTCTCGCGTTTGGCTGTGTCTGCGCGGCCGCCCGCATTTGCGGGCCGACACCAGCGCGCTCGACATAGCACACGCGCGGCCAGGAAGATTGAAATTTATCCGAAATCACGCAATTTGCCGCGCCCACGATCGCAACGCCGCGGCTCCGATAAGACAAAAGAGGCCCCGCCATTCCCCCCGTCCTGAAGATCGTCAGCCTGGTTGTCTTCGCCTCGACGCTGTTCTCGCGTGCGGTGGATCCGGTCGTACCCAAGATCGCGGCCGATCTCGGCATCGACGTAAAGACCGCGGCTCTCTTGTCGAGCGCGTTTACGTTTCCCTACGCCTTCACCCAGCCCGTGCTCGGCACCATCGGCGATTTTTTTGGCAAGACGCGTCTGATGAATATCAGTCTCGCGGCCGTGGTCACGACGACACTGATCGCCGGGTTCGCCAGTAATTTTCCGCTGCTCGTTGCATTGCGCGTCATTGCCGGCGTATGCGCGGGCGGCATCTTTCCGGTCGGTGTTGCGATCATCGGCGATCTCATGCCGGTGCACGCGCGGCAACTCGCCATCGGCCGGCTCCTGGCCATCGGGCTTACCGGCAACCTGATCGGCGCGGTGATATCCGGCGTGATCGGCGATCTGCTCGGCTGGCGCGGCGTGTTTTTCTCGATCGGCGGCTTCGGTCTCATCGTCGCGGTCATCGCATCCTTTGCCTTTCGCGGCTTGACCGTGGCGAAGACGAAGCCCTTCAACCTCACCGCCGCGGCGGCTGGGTTTCAAAGCGTGTTCGCCGATCCGCGCGCCAAGGTCTGCTTCGGTTCGGTGTTTTTCGAAGGCATCGTCATCCACGGCATGTTTCCGTATGTAGCGCTGTTGCTGTTGATGAGTGGCCAGACCCATTCCTCGTATGCGGGCCTCATCGTTGCCGGCTTCGGGCTCGGCGGCATCATCTTTTCGCTGGCGCTGCCCTATCTGGTCGTACACATGAGAGAGCGGCAGCTGATGCTGACGGGTGCGGCCCTCGCAGCCGTGGCCTTCATGCTGATCGCGCTGAATTTGCCTTGGTACCTGCAGGCCGCGGTTTTCGTCCTGTTCGGGCTCGGTTTCTACATGCTGCACAACAACATCCAGGTGCACGTGACCGACCTGTCGCAGACCGCGCGCGGTACGGCGCTGTCGCTGCACTCGTCGGCGTTTTTTACCGGGCAGGCGATCGGTCCGATCTATTACGGTTATGCGTTCGGCCATTTCGGCGTCAGCGTGCCGCCGCTGATCGGTGCCGCTGTCATCATCGCCATCGGGCTTACTTGCGCCCGGCTGCTGCGGCATCGGCGGCAGAATCCGGCTCTTGCCGACGGGCCCTAAAGCTCCCATCATACGGCCATTGGCCCGGGGTGCCGCGCGGACAAGGCGCGGCTGAGATCAAACCCGTCGAACCTGTCTGGGTTATGCCAGCGAAGGGAGCCGCGCCTGACGAACCGCCTTGCATTTGGAAACGCTAAGCCGCGCGTCGCGATTATCGGCGCCGGCGTGGTCGGCCTCGGTATTGCTTGGCGGCTGGCCGGCCGCGCGACGGTGACGGTGTTCGACCGGAGCGCGGCGGGTTCGGGCGCGAGCCATGCGGCGGCCGGCATGCTGGCGGCGTGCTGCGAGGCTGAGCCGGGCGAGGAGGATCTGGTTTCGCTCGGGCGCGAAAGCCAAGCGCGCTGGCCTGGATTCGCCGAGGAACTGCAGCGCGCCAGCGGCGTCGATGTCGAGTTGCGTCGCGAAGGCACGCTCGTGCTGGCGCTCACTGCGGACGACCAGGCGGAGATCGGACATCGATTGGAGTTCCAGAAAAAGCTCGATCTGCCGCTGGAGTGGCTGTCGGCTGCGGCGACGCGCGCGCGCGAACCGCATCTGGCCGGAAAAATCGCCGGCGCGTTGTTCTCGCCGCAGGATCATCAAGTCGACAATCGCAAGCTCGCGCAAGCTCTGCATGCCGCCGCTAAGGGGTCAGGTGTGACGATCCACGAGTATCGGCCGGTGAAGGAAATTTCCGTCCAGGCAGGTCGCGCGAATGGCGTGGTGTTGGAGGATGGCACGACGTTCGAAGCCGACATCGTCGTGCTCGCGGCTGGCGCATGGTCGCGTCGCATCGGCGGGTTGCCGCCCGACCGGCGGCCACCGGTGCGTCCGGTCAAAGGCCAGATGATGGCGCTCAAGATGGACGCCGCGGCGCCGTTGCTCAATCACGTGCTGTGGGCGCCTGGCGCTTATCTGGTGCCGCGGCGCGACGGCCGGCTGATTGTCGGCGGCACCGTCGAGGAAAAGGGCTTTGATGACACCATAACCGCCGGCGGGATGCTCACGCTGCTGGAAGCCGCGTGGCGCGCCATGCCGGCGGTCGAGGAGTTGCCGATAGCGGAAATCTGGGTTGGTCACCGGCCGGGCAGCCGCGATGACGCTCCGATCCTCGGCCATGGGCCACTCGAAGGCCTGTTCTATGCGACCGGCCACCATCGCAATGGGATCTTGCTGGCACCGGTGACGGCCGACGCGATGGCGCGGCTCATTCTCGATGATGTGCTCGATCCGGCAATCCGGCCGTTCGGGCTGGAGCGGTTTTGGCCGGTGCGAGCCGCAGAGTAGGGAGACGTAGCGGTGAGCGAAGCAATCATCCGTATCAATGGCGAAAGCGAGCCGCTGCTCGTCGCTACGATCGAAGCGCTGCTGGCGGAGAAGGCGGTCGATACCGGCCAGCGCGGTATTGCGGTTGCGCTCAACGGCGCTGTCGTACCGCGTGCGGCGTGGTGCGATACGCCGCTCAAGCCCGGCGACGCCATTGAGATCGTTCGCGCCCGGCAGGGGGGTTAGAAGCTTTCCGCTCGTCCCTGCTTGCGCGGGAATGAGCAGCTGAGATCGAGGAGCACACCATGTCCGATCCGCTTGTCATCGCCGGCCACCAATTCGGTTCGCGGCTGTTTCTGGGCAGCGCCGGCTACCCGAACCGCAAGCTTATGCTCGATGCGATCGCGGCAAGCGGCAGCCAGATGGTCACCGCCTCGATTCGCCGCATCAGCCTCGCCGGGGAGGACGAGAGCATGGTCGATCTGTTGGCAGGACGCGTGAAATTTCTTCCCAACACGGCGGGTTGCCAGACCGCCAAGGATGCAGTGCTCACCGCCGAGCTCGCGCGCGAAGCGCTCGATACCAACTGGATCAAGCTCGAAGTCATCGGCGATCGTGAACTGCTTTATCCCGACGTCGAAGAATTGCTGAGCGCGACGCAAATGTTGGTGGCGAAGGGTTTTGTCGTGTTGCCCTATTGCACCGAGGACCCGGTGACCTGCCGTAAGCTGGCCGATGCCGGCGCCGCGGCAGTCATGCCACTCGGCTCGCCGATCGGCTCGGGGCTTGGCATATGCAATCCGCACCTGATCGAGCTCGTCTGCGCGCGTTCGCCGGTGCCGGTGGTGCTCGATGCCGGTATCGGCACTGCATCCGACGCCACGCTCGCCATGGAGCTTGGCTGCGCCGCGGTCCTGATCAATACCGCCGTGTCGAAAGCGCGCGATCCGGTTTTGATGGCGAAAAGCATGCGCTCCGCTGTGGAGGCGGGCAGATTGTCGCGGCTTGCCGGCCGCATCGCCAAGCGCATGCACGCTGAACCGTCGAGCCCGCAACTGGGTTTGGTGGGAACGTAGTGACTGCGACTCATTCGCATCCCTGCACGGCTTCGGTCCGATAATTTGCGATCGAAAAAGCCGATGCGGTGATCGCTTGCCGCCTCGACGTTGTTTCGTTGCTGTTGAAATCGTGCGATCATCAATTTTTCGACACAGGAGTATGCTGCGCTCGATTCGAGGTGTGAGGAGGGGACAATGCGGCACCTGTCTGTTTGGGTGGTCGAGTTCATTAAGCTCCTCGGCCGGCGGCGGCTGTATCCTCTCGTAACCCAGTGTCCTATCTGCAAGCAGATGGTGCGCCTGCACGTCGACAAAGCAGGCCGCCGCCATGTCTATGGCCACGCGCGCGAACTTTATGAGGGCTCGCGGCTATCGGTGCATTATGCCGCCGAGGTCAAATGCGTGGGATCCGGCGCCGTCAAGGCGTTCGACCCGCATCCGAACGAGCACTTGCGTTTCAAGCTGCCCAATTCGCTGTTGGAAGAATAGTGCCGCGCGTGTCTCTGTCAGGAACGGACCGCCGCTCCGCTTCGGCCTAAAGTGCCGTTAGCGGTGTTGTTTGCGACTGGCCGGCGCTGGCGCAGGTTTTGCGCGAATTTTCGAAGCTCCGCCTCGACTTCGGTGGCGCGTTGCTGGGCCTGCGCGGGACCAGGCACGACGCTGGGCGCGTGCCGCAGCAGAGCAGGCATCGGCGGTGGGCCTGCGACTGGTTCCACCAACCGGGGCTCCTGCCGCGCCAGGTTGATGACGCGTCGCCGACTCAATGCGCGTTCCACGAGCCGGCGCAGCAGCATGCCGACGGCCAGGAGGACGATCAGCCCGACCAGAACCAGCAGCACGGATATTCGACCTGGCGGATTTGCCCGAACGGGCGCGTCTGAGTCAGCCTTTGGGGCCGCGCCGTCGTTACCGGGAGCCTCAGCGGTCGGCTGCTGCCCGGTTACACTTGAGGGCGGGTCGGCCGCGGCAGACGCGCCGCCGGCGGCTGTCGAGCCGTCCGTACTCGGTGCCTGTGCCGCCGCAGCGCCCGATGGGTCAGGTTGGGAGCCCACATTGGGCGGCGGTGGGAAAGGCGATCCCGCTGCGCCCGCGGTTCGCGGCATGGATGGTGGGGCCGGCCAGGCGACGTTGTCTGTGGCAGCCGGCATGCCGGTGGCGGCCGTCGTGACCGGCTGATTCTCGCCGCGGGGATCAGCCGCGGGTACTGGAACTCGGGCAATCGGCGGGACTGCGCGCCTCGGCGCTGGGGGCGCGAGCGGTGCCGCATGCTCCTGGATTCGCGGAGGCGCAGGCGCAAGCTCGACGGGAGCCGCCGATTCTTGCGGAGCCTGAGTAGCGTCCGCATCGGGATTGGCCGGATCAGCTTGCGCGACCGGCGTCCTCGACGGCGCGGGCCGCGATGGCGTTGTCTCGGCCGGGGCTGCCTGGGCGGCTTGCTCCTGCCCCCGCGTGTACCAGCATTTCTGATGGGTCGCCTGATCAGTCTTGTAGTACCAATGGGTTCCCGCGGGCGCCGGTCCATTCGGGGATGCAAGGCAGACGGCATCCAGCGCACGCGCCGAGCCAGCGCCCAGGCAAGCGCCGGCCAGCACGGCGAGCGCCGTTGCAGCCAAAAGATGCGATCCTGCCGTGGCCATCATGAGGTCCCCACCCCGATTCAATGGCGCGCTCATTCTTCTCGCCGAATTCGGCGGGAATACGTCAAATACCCCCAACCCCCTGAAATTATGCGAGGATATCGCGCACCAACGGGATTACCTTACCTCCATAAAGTTCAATGCTGCGCATCAGTTTAGCGTGCGGCAGCGTGCCTTGGCTATATTTCATATCGAAGCGCGAAATCCCAAGGGCTTTGGCGGTCGTGGCGATCTTGCTGGCGACCGTTTCGGGCGAACCTACGTGCAACGCACCGCCGCTGGCCTCAAAATCGAACGAGCCGCGCGTCACCGGCGGCCAGCCCCGCTCGGCGCCGATTCGATCGCGTGAGGCTTTGTAGTGAGGCCATAGCTCCTCGCGCGCCTGCTGGTCGGTATCCGCCACGTAGCCGTGCGCATGGAGGCCGACGGCGCGCGCGGGCCGGCCGAATTGCTGACAGGCACGGTGGTAGAGATCGACATAGGACACGAAGCGCTTTGGATCGCCGCCGATGATGGCAAGCATCAGCGGGAAGTCGTAACGGGCGGCGCGAACGACCGATTCCGGGCTGCCGCCGACACCGACCCAGGCTTTCAGCGGGCCGCTTTCGAGCGGGGGAAACACCCGCTGATCACTCAGGGGAGGGCGCGTATGACCGCTCCAAGTAACCTTGTCATTACGGATCAGCGCGGCGAACAGATCGAGCTTTTCCTCGAACAGGACTTCGTATTGTGACAGCTCGAAGCCGAATAGCGGAAAGGATTCGGTGAACGAACCGCGTCCGAGTCGCGCTTCGGCGCGTCCGCTTGATGCGGCATTGAGCGAAGAAAAACGCTCGAACAGCCGAACCGGATCGTCGGTTGACAATACCGTCACGGCCGAGCCGAGCAGGATTCGTTTGGTGCGACCGGCAATGGCGCCAAGCACCACTTCGGGCGCCGAGATGGCGAAATCGGACCGATGGTGCTCGCCGACGCCGAACGCCTCGATGCCGAGTTCGTCGGCGAGGGTCGCTTCCTCGATCACATCGCGCAACACCTGCGCCGATGACAACGGGCGGTCGTCGGCGCCGACGGTGATGTCGCCAAACGTGTCGAGCCCGAATGCGAGCGTTGTTGTCATGCCTCAGTGATCCGTATGCCTCAGTGATCCGTATGCCTCAGTGATCCGTGAATTCGTAGGTTTTGACGTCCAAGCCGTGTAGTTCATCGAGATAGTCTTGCAAAGTGATCAGGCCCACGCACGGGACCGCGCCTGGCGCGGGCGGTCTGCCGGCAACGAATTTCTTGACCAGCACCACCGGCGGCACGGCCGGAATGTAGGGTCCGTCGCCGCTCCGCGCGATGATGAACCAGTTCACGACTGCGCGCTGCCCGGCATGATTTTCGCCTTCGACGATCATGTGCATGCCGCCGTCTGCGGAGCCGAAGCGATCGAACCACAGACTCGTCTTCAGCAGCGCCGGCGCGTACATCGGCAGATCGAAAGGAAGCTTTAGACGCACGGCCCACGACAGCAGCCAGACACCGAGATGGACGACGGACAGCTCCATGCCCGCTGAAAATCGAATCTTCTCAACGCCGTATTTCGCCGGCAGCAGATCCAGATCAGGTATTTCGCAGTTGCTCATCCATCGCCTGCCGATGTCCGGATAAGCCTGCACATGCAGGTCCTGCCATCCGTAGCGAATTTGGAAGCCCGCGCACGGCCTAAGCCTGCGGCCCACATAGCCCAAGATCGCCTGCGTCGTCGCCAGACCGCGCTCGGTTTTTTGCCCGGGCGAAATGCCGTAGTCGAGCGAATGGATTTTTCGAAACCGCGGCAGCACGTGTTCGATCACGGCCGAGCTGAGCGCTGGGACCGTGCTGGCGCCACTGACCACGGTGACGTTCCGGCCTTTCGCCTCGTCATCAAGCTGCGCGATGCCGGCGACGAAGTCGCGGCCGTCGGCGAGATCGATATAGTGCACACCCGTCGCGATGCAGGCGCGCGCCACGCCGTAGCCTGCGCCCTGAAAGGGCCCACACGTATTGATCACGATTCCGGGCCGCCAACGCTCCAGTTGGTGCGGCAACTCGGACGTCACATCGAACGTTGCCGGTTCGGCAAGCCCTGACGGCAGCGCCGCAGCAAAGTTGGCGGCCTTGGCGGCGTCGCGGCCGGCAACAATGACGCCAATACCCTGGCGGGTCAGCAATTCCGCAATGCGCTTGCCGAAATTACCGTAGCCGCCGAGGATGAGCACTTTCATGGCGGCGGCTCGGTTGGGGGCAGGCGATCGCGACCACGGCCTTTGTTACGCGCCGAGCAGCGCCACCGTCGCGCCCGTCGTGCCGCCGGCCGCCATATCGGGGCAGGTGCTGATTGCTGCCAATAGCCGCATTTCGGCGCGCAGGATCACAGTGGCGCCCGGCGGCTTGGGGCGGATATGCGAGTGTTCGAGCTCGCCGGTGTCGGCGTGAATAATCATGTGCTGAAAGATATTGAACGGGCTCGGCACGTCTTCGACGGCGATACCGTAGGGCGCCAGTACGCCGCCGAGATTTTCCGTGCAGCCGCGTGGCGGCATCTCGGACAGCGGGCGGCCATAGGTTTTTTCCCAAATCCCCTTCGCTGCCGCCAGCTCATGGCGCTTGCGGCTGCACATGCCTTCCTCGAGATCGTGGTGGCCTTCGAACGTATCGTCGACGATGGTCATCATCGTGTTGTTGAGCTTCGAGATCAGCTGGTCGCCGGTCGAGATGAAAATCTTGCGCTGATTAGCCTTGGTTCGCGCCTGATCGAAGCGCTCGCGCAGATTGTCGCGGTTGAAGCAGACGAAATCGATGATCGTCTGCGAGGTAACGCGCACGCATTGCCCTGCTTCCATGTCGAAGGCATAGCCGATGTTGCGCTCCAATTGCCGTTCCCAGAGTGTCTTCTCGGGCATTGTCCTGTTCCTGAAAATGTCACTGCGTCTGCGGTGCCAACGTGCGCCCGTTATTCGGCAATGGCCTTGGACGCCTTCGCGATTACATCGGGCGGAATCGCGTAGAGCTTGTCCAGGAGTTCGCCGACCTCGCCGCCGGTCATCGGCGCGATGTCCATTTTCTCCTTGGCGGCCTCGGCGAGCAGGGCCGGATCCTTCATGGTGTCATCGAATGCCTTGCTCAGAGCGGCATGGCGGTCTGCCGGGATGCCCGGAGGTGCGGCGAATGGCCGGCCGATCTGCTGGGGAGCGAAAGTGATGTAAAGGACCTGCTTCTTTTGCGGGTCGTCGATCAGATCGAGCGCCAGCGGGACATTAGGCAATTCGGGATCTTTTTTCAGCGCTGCCTGCACCAGCAGATTCACGCTTTTGTTTTTTATCCAGTCGGGGTGCGCCACCTTGAGCGTGCCCCACGACAGACCGCAGATGCCATCGACCTCGCCGCGCTCCATCGCCAACGTGATGTCGTTGGTGCCAGGATAGCCGGATACGAGTTTGATCTTGGCGCCGAAGATATTCTTGTAGAGATGCGCGTAGATGTCGGAATCGGCGGCGGCGAACTGGCCGCCCATGACCACCGGCATGGTCAGCATGTCATGGAAGGTTTTGACCTTCGACTTGGCGCCGGTGAGACACAGGCTTGTGTCGCTCGACATGCTGCCGATCCAGGAGAATTTTCGACCGTCGAAATGGGCATCCTGCGGCGTCACCAGCGGCATAGTTGGAATGCTGCGCGAGAAGGTGCCTATCATCGAGCCGTCTTTCGGCGCGGCGGTGAACAGGTAATTGGCGGCGCGCAGGCCGCCGGCGCCCGGCATGTTTTGCGGCACGACATTCGGATTGCCGGGAATGTGCCGCCCGAGGTAGTGGGCGAGCAGCCGGGCATAGAGGTCGTAGCCGCCGCCGACGCTGTAGGAGATCAGCAGCGTGAGGGTGCGGCCGCGATAGAAGTCTTCAACGTCATTGGCCGCCGCAACACGCGTGAGCGCGAGGATGAGCGCGGCCGCGACGGGTACGCATGCCGTAAGGCGTCGCGCCCGATATGCGAGTTGGTGCATGAGAGTGAAATCCCCGTGGGCCCGGCCTGCTTCGATCACGGCAACACTGTTGCGCAATCAAGTCAATTGAACAAGCAGGACCACGCGGGAGCTTGCTGCAGAAGGACGTGCCACGGCGCAGGTACAACCCAGCCCGTCTCATTGATGAAATTGGCCGAACGATTTCTTTACTGTGTTTTGCCGCAGGCGGGTGCATCAGCGGGACCAAGACTTTCACCGCTACGACGATGTTCACCGGCGGCAACGTGGGCATCACAACCGCCTCTTCCGGCAATCCGTTACTCGGATTGTGGGATACGACTGACGGCGGTTGGCTTGAATTTTCGCAAGGCGGCACATTGCATATTGCGGAATCCAACACGTCAGGCGGCTTTGTTGCTACCGCTCTGGCAATAACAGCAGCTGGCAACGTTGGACTCGGAACGGCAAGCCTCTGTTGTCAGCTTGACGTAGAGAACGCTGGAAACTTCGCCGCCTCATCCACTGAGACTGATTACGCGAAAATCAACATCAACAATTATAATTGGGGCACTGGTGTAAGCCAGGCCTTCCTTGGTGGGTTAGCCGTCGGCGTCAGCATCCCAAGTGCCGGAACGCAGGGTAGCAATCACAATGTTAATGCAATTGCCGGTTATGTGCAGAACGATGCGCCGGCGTCGACCAATATCGCGCCAGTTGGCGGATATTTTTGGTGTACGACAATAGGAGGAGGAGGTTGTTGGGGTGCAAATTCTGGCATTGCCGACAGCAGCGGGACAACGACCGCCGGTGCCTATTCCGACTACGGGCTGGAAATAAACGTCAACATGACCAACGGGACGACAGGTCCAAATGTGTTCGGGTTGTCTCTTGTAGGAGCCTCCACCGCGAAATGCAGCAGTGCCGTGATCTGTGATGCGATTTCAGTAGGGACGTTGGGGTCAGGGGTTCATTGGAATTATGGAATTGATTTGGGTGTCCATCAGCCCGCCACTTTCGTCGACGGGGCTATTCGGATTGCCAACAACCAATCTATTGTTTGGCGCAACGCAGCCAACAATGCGGACCTGACAGTGATGAACGTGACGACGGGAAATAACCTGGAAATAGCTGGGAGCGGAATCGGCGGCACATTCATCAACAGCGGCACTTTTCCGGGAGCCGATAACGCTTATCATCTAGGACAGGGTTCAAATAGATGGATCGATGTGTATGCCGTCAATGGCACCATACAAACATCGGATCGGCGGGAGAAAAAATCATTTGAACCTCTTCCGCGTTCGCTGCCGATTGTCATGGCAGTTAAGCCGGAAACCTACCTATGGCGCAGCGGCGTCGACAGCAGGCGCCATTGGGGGTTGATTGCGCAGGATATCGACGAGGCCACCAAACGAACAGGAGTGCCGTTTGGGGGCATCGATAAGTCCGATCCGGCGCGATGGGCGATGAATTACTCAGAGACGGAAGCAATTTTGTGGGAAGCGGTGCGCGAGCTTGCGGGCGAGGTCAATCGCCTCAAGCATCACGAGCGATAGCGCATCGCTGTGCGGCCCATTCACGATAACCAAGAAAAAATGAATTACCTGTCCAGGATGCAACGTCATCCAATAGAATCAAATACATCCGGCAGAGTGCAACAAACGTCGTAAACAGCCGATGCTTGATACGTTGCCTTTGATACGCAGATCACGGGCGATGGCAGCTATCTCCTTGTCGTCATAGTGCCGTAGTTGCTGCATCACCGTTCCAATCGAGAAGATATCGCGATATGCCAGATCGCGCTTGATTGGCGCCGCAAAGAGGTGGTGACTCAGGAGGGCGGCACAATGCGTCGGATTGTGCCGCTCAATCCGCCGCGACATTTCTGCGGCGAGATCGGCAAGAAAGGCGCCTTGGTTACGCTTGGAGCCTAGAGTCGTAATGCGGTAGCGCTGCAGTAAACGCGGCCATGATTCTCCGAGCATCGTTGCGAGCCCGGCCGCCGTGTCGTCGAGATTGTCGGTTGAATGAAGGGATTTTATAGCATCATCGACGATGCGTGCGCCGCTGTATTCTGCGTCTGGAAAAAACGCTGCCTTGCCCAGGGCGCGACTCAGCCCGACCTCGCCGCGGTTTATGGCGCGAGTGCGGGACGAAAAGGGAATGTATTTGCGCCAGAATTTCTTGAACGCCTCCGACTGGAATACGGCGGGTCCGAACATCTGAAAGAAGCTCTGAGCGTGGTAGTGATGCTCAAAGTTCTCGAACAGACAAGACCATCCGGAATGTCGCGCGGTCATGCGCTTAACCGTGCCGCCGAAACTTTGCGGGTAGAACATGCTGTCATTCGCAAGAACGAGGCGTTCGATCCGGCTCATGTCGGCCCTGTCGGCGATGATCGATAGCCCCATCTGATAGCTGCCAAAATCTCGGCCGACTGGCCGGCGCTCGATCAGGCAATCGCACTTACCGACCAGATCGATGGAGAATTTTCCAAGCGGCCCTGTCGAAAATGCCAGGATGAAAAATTCAGCTTCGCGCAGCGCACGAAAGAGATTGAGCGTGAACGGGATGGATTCGGCGCTCGGATGTAAAGCGACAATAGCGATGTTTGGCGCCGTAATCCTCCCGGCGTCACCAAACTGCCGCACGATTTCCAGATGGCGACCGCGAGCGATAGCGGCCCGATCCGCGATGTGAATGGGAAGATTATAGGCCGTTCCGATCGCGTGAAGCGCGACGCTTCTTAATAGCCCCATTGGCTCAAACCCCTCGCTTTTCGTGCAAAACCGTAAGTTGAATCGACCTACGGATGAAGTCAAGCCGTCCACAATCGAGGTTTCATGCGAGCCCTTCTCGCCCGCCTTTGCTGCGCATCAGCGTGGCTGGCCGCACTCCTCCTATTGCCGATAGCCGCCCATGCCGAGACCAGCCTTCGCTACGCTACGGCTCGGCAAGCCGGCATTGCCTCAGTCTACAGCTACGGGCGCATCACGGCGCTAGCTGGCGGCCGTTACGCGTTGCGTTGCGTTACCGTAACGCCTGTCGGCGTGTGGCGCGATGGCCAACGCCTCCTGTAATTGCGCGGCTCCCTATGTGCCGGCTGGGCCGCGGGCTGAGGAGGCGGTGAAGGCGAATCCGAGGAAATCGGATCGGGCAATCGCTGCGGAGTTGGGTGTTGGGCAAACAACCGTGCGGCGCGCACGGAAATCAGGTGCGCCGAATGGCGCACCTGGAACAAATGCCGCACCTACAGCCAGCGCGCCAGCCAGCCCACCTGAAAAGCGGCTTGGCCGCGACAACAAATATTGGGTTTACGGGCGCCGACGCGGGCGGCGTGGCTCACCTATGGTACGTTGCATGCCATTTTGTGCCGGTTGAAGCAGATACACGTCGCGAGCTCCATTAAGACCTTCTAGCTGTTGAAGAGTTTGGTCATATATCTCGAAGCCATTCGTTGCTTTGACCATTTCCTCGTCGGGGAAGCACCAGACGCGGCCTTTATGTTGACCGCAGTATCCTACTGAGAGGCGACCGGACCCGACCGCATCGCATGTGCAAAAAACGATGATTGCTGGTTTTTGAGACATGGCAATTCACTCTGCGGGCGCGGCCTCTTAGCTTTTGACCTTCGGCGCCTTCGTGCTGAAAGAAAGCCCCAGCTTGATGAGGCTGCGGAGCGCGGCTGATCGGGACGGCGCGTCGTTGTCGGCTCCCCAGCGATCGACGGCCAGCATGAGCGCGTCGGGCATCCTGACGCCGTAGAGCGGGTCTTTCCCTGTGCCTGGGCGGCCGCGCTTTTTAGGTTTAACCGACTGCGGTCGAGGAAACCTCGGTCGATGGCGTGCGTGCGCTCTTGCTTCACGATAAGGACTTGCCGATCTCGCAAGAGGAGATCGCGCGTCGAGAGCGATTGCTTGCTCGGCTTAAGTTGTCCCAAAAGTACGAGCGAAAGATCGGACGCGTGAGCAGCGATATTGGATTCAAGGCTCACAATAAGAAGCTGGAGAGGCTCGTCAATGAGCAAGGCAAGTTGGATCAGCGAATCCTTAGAACGTCGTCAATCGCGCGATCTGACTTTGCGGTGAAGATTGCGATCTATCGCGACTGGGGCGCCGATGGCGTGGTGAGCGAAAGTCTCGTCCGTGACATTCAGCGCCTAGTTGATGCTCCGTCCGAATTTGGCCGGTTGTGGGCCTTCGATCCTAATGAGCAGATTGAAAAAGCGCGCGCAGCAATTCACGCACGGGCTCAGTCGGCGGGTCGCGTGACATAAGCCCGTCAACGAAAGAGCTAGGCCGCAGGCTCCCAACCTCACTCAGCTCCGCTTCGGCGGGGCTTTTTCTTTGCGAAGGCTGGCGACCGGCATGGCGTGGCCCGCCATCAATCAAATCGAACGGGCCGCCAGGGTAGTGCCGCTGACGTGAATGCCGCACTGGCGGGCTTCCTGACAGCCCATGCAGCACCGTGAGGCGATGCTCCGGATTATCGGTGCAGTAGGTCCGGCAGCTTGGCGATGTTGGCCGCGATACGCCGCGCCTCGTCCTGGGTCATTAGCTTGGCGGCGGTGCGCCGGCCGGGCTCCTCCTCGTAATAGACGAAGGCAATATCCCGGCCGTTCGCGTCCTTGACGATGAAGCACGCCGGCCGCTCTTCGACGGTCCGGGGTGGCGGGAATCGGCGGGGCGTCATCGCGGCTGACATTCGACGTGTTCGAGCATGAGCACCATGCGGAGCGCAACCGCCGCGCCGGCAACGTCTCCGCCGCGGGCAGCGTCCGCGAGCACCGCAGCGCGTGCAGCGCCCGAGTTGGGCCGGCAAGCATATCGGCTTTCAGCCGTATCCTGTTTTCTTACCCGCCGAGGATATTATCCACCTGGATAGCCAAGAGTGACATCTGGAATGCGTCAATGACATTTGCGCGCGCCACTTTCGCGAACATCTTTACCGTCACGCCCGCCTCCTCCGACGTGGCTGGTCCCATAACCGAGAGCATCATTTCTCCAACCGAGCCGCTGCTGGTACCCACGGGCAGCAAGCCGTCACTCTCGTCGATGAATATGCCTCCGACCAATGTCAGGTCCACGTTCAAAGGCTGGCCGTACTTGTTCAGGAAAACCGCTTTTCCGAATACGATCCAGTCTCCTTTAGTGAGACGAATCGATGCAATCTCTTGCGGTGCTGAAGAGGTCGCCAACGCGACGCTGTTGCGCGCCAGATTCGGTACGACAATCGCATTACCAGCCATAATCGAGCCCTCCGTGCCTTCGCCATTTGCCTATCAGGAATATAACCGTGGCGAAAACGCATGTCTGTGATCCGCGTCACATGTGGGTGCACTGCTCCGCCTGCCGGACGATAAACGCAATCGACCTGCGCACGCTCGATCGGCACCACGACGCCGCAATCACCAGCCTCATTCCGGCGCTGTCATGCCGCTCCTGCCGGCCGCATGCGCCGTTCGCCGAACTGGTCCGGCTGTCATCGGCAAGCATCGCTGACGAATTGCGAGGGACGCACAGGCGGCGGGTGCTGGGGGAGTAGGACAGGGCGGGGCGCTGTCGGATGGACTAGGAGGGCGAGGCGTCGAAATGGGTACCAAGCTGGATTAAGGAGACAAAAATGCAAATTATTCAATAATTTCAATAGCTTGTGGCGGAAGGGGTGAGATTCGAACTCACGAGGGAGCGCAAACCCCCTGCCGGTTTTCAAGACCGGTGCCTTAAACCACTCGGCCACCCTTCCGGACGCGTAACGTCGGCCTGGTCGATATATTCGGCGCGAACGTTTTGGCCAACAAATCGTCGCCCGACCCAAGCTGACATCTTGCAGGTGGCCGACTGATTATCCGTTCACGGTGCCTGTTGCCAGCACGCCTTGCCCCGATAGGAAAATAAGCCGAGGCCGCATATGCTCGGCCCATGAGCGGCGAGCAGGCGAAATTCAGCAAAAAGGATATGGCGCGATGGCTCGCATCGCGACGGCGCTACAAATCCAAGCCGAGCCAGTGGGCGACGCGGCGGCCGACACTGGGCGATCTGCAGCGGTCGACGCCGTGGCTATGGCTTTACTGCGAGCGTTGCCAGCATCATTCGCCGCTCGCCTGTGCCGTGGCGGTGATTCGCTGGGGCGCAACGGCGTCAAGCGACGTGTTGCGCGAGCAAGCGCGATGCACGGCCTGTGGCAGCAAAGGCGCGACGCTCCAGCGTCCAAGCTGGGAAGGCGAGCAAGTCGGATTTCAGCCATATCCCAGATAGGCATATTCCCGGATAGGCATATTCCGGATCGGCGCGTCCGGAATGGCGGCCTTTCTCGGTGGCCTTTGGCCACCGCCAAGAACTGCGGCAGCGCGGACTAGCCGGCTGGGCCTGAACCTTCCGACCCGCCGACCGCATGATGCTTGAAGCCGGAATCCGGGGCGCACCAAGCATGCTGTGCACTCTTGCACGCGTTATTCATCACGGCCAGCGCGCTGCCCGTAGCGACGACGACCACTGTGGTCAGCACGATGAATACGGCTTTCATTGGCGACCTCGTTCTGCTGGTCCCCCAACGATAAAATCTAATCGCGCTGCGGATGAACCGATGCTGAACAAAAGACGGCGTGGCTGCGGCGGGTTCCAACCGTTGTCCAGCCGTCGCGCCCGCACCGAGGTCGGCCGTCTGGACCGCGCCCAGGGCGGTAGCGTTTTGCCGCAGGAGCTCGCGCGGAAAGACACGCTATTCTGGGCGTTGGCTGCTATTGCGGCGCGCCAATTACGGCTGCTAGACCGCGGCATTCGTTGTCATTGGGGAGAAAAATGTTCAGGAATCGATCTTGTATTCTTCTATCGGCGCTGCTCGGTCTGGCGGCGTTGATTCCCGCGGCGCGCGCCCAGGATTATTTCAAAGGCAAAACTTTCACCATCGTGGTCGGCTTCTCGCCTGCCGGCGGTTATGACAATTACGCGCGGGTCTTGGCCCGCTACATCGGCAAATACATTCCAGGGCATCCGACCGTGATCGTGCAGAACATGCCGGGCGCGGGCAGCCTGACCTCGGTCCGCTATCTCGATTTGACGGCGCCCAAGGACGGCACGGCGATGACCATTTTCAATCCCGGCCTGGTCACCCAGTCGATCGTCGAGCCGGATCGTGTGCGTCTCGATTTCCGCAAGTTTTCCTGGGTCGGCGTGGTGACGCCCGATTACCGCGTTTGTTACGGCTACGGGCCGAAGGGCATCACAAGCTGGGACCAGCTGATGCATGGCGGCAAGCAGTTCATCATCGGATCAACCGGCAAGGGCTCGGGCAACTACATCAACGGCGCCACGCTACGCATTGTGTTCCACGCGCCGGTCAAGCAGGTGCTCGGATTTCCAGGCAGCGCCGAGCAGCGCTTGGCGATAGAGCGGGGCGAGCTCGACGGCGATTGCGGGTCCTACAGCTCGATTCCGATCGACTGGATCAAAAAGGGCCTGGCGCACACCTTCGTTCGCTTCATCGATAAACGTCCGCCGGAAATTCCGGCGAACGCCGCCTTTATCGGCAGCTTCGCCACCAGCGACGAGCAGCGGCAACTGTTGCGCCTGCTCAACGGGGGCGACGAGGTCGGCCGGCCGTTCATCATGTCGAAGCAGGTACCTGCCGATCGTCTGGCGATCATCCGCAAGGCGTTCGACGACACCATGAAGGATGCGGGCTTCCTCGCTGACATGGCGAAGCAAGAGATGCCGGTGCATCCGATTACCGGTCAGGATGCCGAGAAAACCGTGAACGAGCTGATGACGGTGCCGGCTAATATCGCGGCGGAAGCAAAGCCGATCTACGAATAACGAGGCGTCAGATACGAGGCCTCGCATTGCGGATCAGGACGTCGCCTTGGTCCCCGATCGGCTTGCCAGGGTTTGCGGCCGCAACCGGCCGTTCACTATGGCGGCGTCGCTCCGCATATCCGCCACAATGTGACCACGCTAGAATCTGATACGACAGCCGGGGTGTGCGGGGTCGGGGGACGATGCGGCGGCGATCCAGCGCGACGTTTTGGCGTTGTGCGGTGTTGCGGCGATGGGGGCCATTGGGCGCCTGCGCCGTGATTTCGCTTCTGCTTGCCCAGTGCTCGAGCTCGCATATCGATTACGGCGTGTCCGCGAGCCCGCGGGTGATCGACCCAGGCGAGCCGGTGCCCAAGGGTGGCGGCAGCTACCGTGTCGGATCGCCCTATTTCGTCGGCGGCCGCATGTACGTCCCGCAATACGATCCGCATTACCAGGCGGTCGGTCTTGCCTCGTGGTACGGCGAGGACTTCCACGGCCGCAATACCGCCAACGGCGAGGTTTTTGACCTCGACAGCATCTCTGCGGCGCATCCGACCATGCCACTGCCAAGCTATGCGCGTGTCACCAATCTCGCCAACGGTCGCTCGATCATTGTCCGCGTCAACGATCGCGGACCCTACGCGCATAACCGCATCATCGACCTATCGGTGCGGGCGGCCAAATTGCTGGATTTTTATCGCCGCGGCACGACTTCGGTCCGCGTCGAATATGTCGGGCCGGCGCCATTGCAGGGCTCCGACGACCGCGTGCTGGAAGCGACCTTGCGCGAGAATGGACCGGCGCCGGTGCCAAGCGCGGTTCGCATCGCTCGGGGTCCCGTGTTTCCGCCGACGCCGCCACCCCCTTCGTCCCGCCGGGTGATCGCCAGCGTGCCCCCGGATTATCTGCCACCGCAGCCGACCGAAGCCGCGGAGCCGCGCTATACCGCCGGCGCGGATCCGGACTCGATGTCCTATGCCAATCGGCGAAACATGGACGGTACCTCGCAGTATCTCAACGGGCGCGGACTTTATTGATCAAGCGCGCACTGTCAGAATGGCTTGTTCATAATCGCGACATTTTCACGTGACCCTGTATTGACCTTGGGGCTTCCCGCACGTGCTAATTCGCGCCAGATGTCGTGACGGCGGTTTTGCGCGTTACGCGGATTGAGCAGCTCGGTGCCTAGGGTGGTAACGACACGACGGGGCAGGGGATCGGCGGGCGG
>Ga0208849_1000786_pt1 | contig 26293 bp, 21 predicted proteins | sample NGESurdeep072012_10_FD_184470 | JGI IMG/M metagenome (GOLD analysis project Ga0208849, IMG submission 184470) | Arctic peat soil microbial communities from Barrow, Alaska - NGEE Surface sample 53-3 deep-072012 (SPAdes) | ecosystem: Environmental > Terrestrial > Soil > Wetlands > Peat ... | reverse complement strand
CGCCGACGGAATCGTTGGAATCGGCGCGTCAGGGGCAGTGACGTTTACAGTCTGGTTGACCGTCCCTATCATCGAGCCGTCAGGACTCGAGCCACAGGGAGTGCCTTCTCCGTTCAGGTCGTAACACTGATCCCCAAAAGGATCCACCAACGCCAAAGGATTGTTCATCACATATCCGTAACGGTTCCAGCTTTGCGGACTTGCTGGATCAACCGCCGAGGCCTTCTTTGACTTCCAATCGTTGAAGAAAACCGAAAAGAGTCTCCTCTGTAATCTCGGGAAACGTCCTTTTGGCTTGGACTATTATCTTCGCGAATATTTTCCCGGAATCTTCCGGCAGCTTATTTGCGCACTGCGACTGCCGCGCATCCTCCGAGAGTTTCGTCATTTCGACTTCTATTCCTGCATCTGTGATAAATATAAAGCTGCCGCAGCGTGAGCCGAATTTTTTCGTGTGGTCCCACAGGTGACTGAAAATTGAATCCGTTTTCAGTTGGGGCTCCTGTTCGTCTTTCCCCTTTGCGCTGTATCCGAAGAATTCTTTCCACTTCCACGGCCCCTTTGCCTTCTGCCTTGTTTTAACTTGATGGAAATCGTAGCAACACACTGCATTTGTTTCAGTGACAAAGTCATCGTGCCACTCGCAATAAATGCAAATAGCGTCGGCACTCTCCAGGAGTATCAGGGCCTCAGCGGCAGCCTGATGATATTGATACTCGTATGCTGCGCCGGTCGCAGCTCCCACCTGCTCTCGCGGCTCCACTTCGTTTAACGCGGGGTCAGCAGTCAAGTTACGAGCACTCTCCGAAGTCCAGTTCTTGGGAATCTATAGCTGTTAACTTATGGAAATCGGCTCCATCGTACTACACTGCTTGAGTGCCATCGACAAACTGACCCTAACCTCTCGGAGATCCATCAAAAATGCTAACATATTGGGCGAATGTAAGGCGAATATGGCGCCGCCTTTTGAGTCATGGCGAGCGCTTTCCCATAAGAAGCACGAGCCTCGGCCGTCCTGCCGAGCCTGCGGTACATATCTGCACGGGCGGAATGCGCCAAGTAAGTAATTGGCCAATTCGCCATGTTCCAACACCGCGTCGATATGAGCCATCTGCGGCCGCTTCGTGCGATGATTTCGCCAACTTTGCGAGCTATAGAGATTTCCTCCTTGGGTCGCAAGGGTAGCACACCTCTCGCGCACTGCCGGGGCCACACGTCAGGGATTCATCAGTTCATTGACAACAGGACGACTGATGGGCCGTCAGCCAGAAATATCACATTGAGTTGACCCTCATTCCGCTGTCGCCGTTGTACCGTCGCCAACGAGAAGCTGCAGAAGACTCGGGGCGAACCCAAGCTCCTCTGTATGGGGTTTCCGTACACTGATCGAACGCAAGCCGAAAACCATAGAAGGTCAATCCCTGCCACCCGAAGATCGGAATTTTTTCTTCTGCCCGCAAGGCAGAAATGGGAATAGCACAGTCATTTATGGGAACAGAGGAATTTTAGCGACGCTTACAGGGCTTTATGGAGCGACCAGGGCCTTGTAAATACTGCGTTTGCGTCAAAACGGAAACTTGACACGTTAGACATAGGACACTATCCGATCCTTGCTGAACCGTCTATCTACGAGCATCCAGCATCTTGAGATCGGAACAGCTTCGTCAAAAGCTAACCCAAAACTAACCCTAAATACTAACTCTCCTATGCTCTTCGTAGCTCTTTTCCACTCTTTCAATTAGGCAACCACGCCCGCTAACTCGTTGAAATGCCCTTGCTACCGAGACTCATAACCCAAAGGTCGGTGGTTCAAATCCACCCCCCGCAACCAACGCAATCATAAGGTTACGGGCAATTGGGCACTTGTAGCGACTGTCCAAAACTGTCCAATAAGGGGAACTGGCACACAGTTCCCCTTATTTATTGAATGGAGACCTCTTGATTGGCAGGCCTTTGCAAGAGGCGTTGCACAATGGGCCGATTGGCCTTGCGCTTGGCCAAGACCGAGGCATTGCCGTACTGGTCCATTGTGGTTGAGACGTGCGCGTGTCGCATGAGTTTCTGCTGTACGCCCACGGGTGCTCCGGTCTCGTCCAGCCAAGCACGATATGTGTGACGGAACGTGTGAAACCCGATCCTGCCAAGTCCCAATTTCAGACCTGTAGGAACCAGGTAGTCGGTGCGCATCGAGTCGGCATGATACGGTCGACCCGTCACCGGGCTCGGGAAAAGCCAGTGCTCTTCGGTATCGAGACAGAGCGCTTGCCATTTCTTGAGTTCGAGGATAAAGCCCCGTTCGATTGGAACCTCGTCCTGCGAATACTCCGTCTTCAACTTGTTGAGCCGCTTTCCGACCGCTGATCGTTGAACCAGTACCACCGATCGCTTGAAATCGAAATCCGTCCAGCGCAAACCCAGGATTTCGCTGATTCGCAAACCGAAACACAGGCCAATTAGCACGATGGTTCGAAAGGGCTGAACCAGCGCGTCGAGCATTTGCCAAGCATCCTTCACCTGAAGGACGCGAGGACGTTTCTTGCGCTTGCTGATGCCCTTCACTTCGACCAAGTCCATGGGGTTTCGTTCCACATTCAGCAATTCCCAAAGCATCGCCTTGTCGAAAAGACGATACATCAGGGACCGAATATGTCCCTTGTACTTGGGCGAGAGGACGAGCTTGCGAAGCCAATCCTGTACCAAAGCGGGCCGAACGTCTTCGAGACAGACGTCGCCCCACTTGGGTCGGATGTGTTGGCAAATCATACTTCGGTAGGAGGCTAGAGTATTGTGAGTGATTTGTTCGGCGTCCTCTTCCTGTTTTTGATCGATCAGGAAACGGTCGAGGATGCCACAGAAGAGAACCGGCTCTCGGCGCAAGATCCCATCGTTGATCATCAGCCGCATGCCTTCCGCTGCTTTCAAGGCGTGGGCCTCCGTCTTGTACTTTACGACGGTTCCGACGGTGAACCCCCTTCTGGTCCTGCGGCCGTCTGAAGTCGGTTCCCACCAACGATAGAGCCATACGTTCGGTCCTGTTACGCGTTTGTTGATCTCAACACTACCGTACTGATACCGCGTTCGCTTAGCCAATGTAATCTCCTTGGGGTTGGCGACGCGGGTGGCTGCCTGAGATTACCTGAGAACGAAGCCACTGGTCTAGCTCCGAGAGATAGAAATGCCATCGCTTCCGACCTGTCCCAACCGGATGCGCGGGAAGCGAGCCCTCACGAGCCTTGCGAAGTACCGTCTTCGGATGCAGGTTGAGGAAACGTGCGGCGTGTTGTTGGTTGACGGGTGCTTCCCGAACCGAGCGTAGCCGCTCGCGTGGGGGAATTCGAGTGGGCTGGGTCGACATAGAAGCCTCGCTGCAATGCGGTTCCGCGCGCTATTGGATATTGCGCGGAACCGACGATGTCAGCCAATTTGCTTCGTTTTCTCGACCGTGTCCAACAACTTCTTGTCCGCGTGTTATTCCCGCCGGGAATATCAGACAGCGATAATCCGATTTCTCACGTGATATTTCATTGAGCAAATCGCTTCTCGGTTGCCGATTTGGCATTGCAGCAGAACCGAGTCGTACAGTTCGCGACAGCCTCATCTGCATCATCGCTAGGCACTTGGACGCAGATTTGCGAGCAAAGTGATTACGTACTCACCACCACAATCGTATCTCGGGGCCAAATACTTAGGCGTATTCCTTGAATCCGTGCCGGAGTCGCACTTGCCGACAAATCGCTTTGTCTGGAAGATTCGATAGTGAGCGGAAGGCTCAATTTACCTGCTCGCGACACCATGTTCATGTGTTATTCCTCCCAGGAATAACAGAGCGACGAGAAGTTGTTGGACATGGTGATTTAGTCAGGTTACGTTTGCGCCACAAGCAGCCGATTTAAGGTGCCACGGGAGTTGCAAATGCCACGTTGGTTTCGAGTCCATGCCGTCAGGCAGATCGAGCGCTTTCTTCAGTCGAAGTGCGCGCGTCCAACTGCGGTTGTTCTTTGCCTTGTTTCTCCTGATACCTAATCGCCGCGCTGGCACAGGGTTCACCGTTCCCGTTGCACCCGGCCGCGCACGTGCCCTGGAGATTGCACAGACGGCGCGGAGAATGATTGCCCGCAAGAAGATTGCTTTAATTTCGCTATCTATCAAGGAGAACGGCTATGCCACTGCTTGAGATCAGTCAGATCCGCCACATCAGTGCTTCTGTTCGGCTGATGAATCCACCGCTGCTCAGGTCGATCAGTACGCCGCTTCCTCCCACGCATCCGCAGACGATGTTGTGGACAAAGCGCTCAACTATGTCTTCTCAAAGGACCGCGACTTCCAGGACTTTCTGAAGACGTCTCAGGCCAAGCAGGTTGCCTCCACATTGCGCGTTCGTAAAGGTCCGCGTAATGGCGCAGCGGAGGCGCCTGCAAAGAAGCTTGTAAGTGGAGTGGAGTCCACGGCTTCTGTGCGGGCGTTAAAGGCGTGATCCTGCATTCAATTTCGTGTCGGAGCAAGCACGGTGCTTCGCACCGGAAGTATGGTGACACTCCACCCCTGGGAGGGAACTGTAGGGAAACCTGCGAGTGCTCTCGGGGAACTATCTTGGCATCCGATAGATAGCGTATTCCGTGGTTCCGCGAGGAAACCCGTGTATACCTGCGTAAACGCGAGTGTCGGGAGGTCTGGAGCAATGACGCTGCTCGATGAGAAGAACCTGGCGGCAGAGGCGGCCAAGCGGGCGCGGTTCCGAGTGCATCATGTGGGGACGAAGCTGAACGAGGCCGAACTGCACGAGCTGGAAGTGTTGGTGGCGAAGCGGAAGCAGACGCTGGCAGAGCTGATCCGCGGGCTGGTGCTGCGCGAGATCGAACACGACCAGACGAGCCTTCGACCCAGCGCGGAGATGGTGGAGATCACGGCGTGCCGGCTGCTGTTGGTCAACCTGCTGGGTCCGCTGGCGAAGGGGCAGGCGATAACGCAAGAGGCGTTCGACGAGATCGTAGACGAGGTCAAGAAGCAGAAGGCGCGTGTGGCTCGGGACCGGCTCAAAGACCACGAAGCGCAGCGCTGAGCCTCGATGGCCGAGTATTGTGCGATCTGGCGGCAGGCAGAGACCGAAAGAAAGCGCAGCGGGAAAAACTCGGTGGCCACGGGAACGGGTAATCTCCCATTTTTCCACTGGCGAGTGTACTGAGCGCGGGAGGCTAGTCAAGGCTCTGCGCTTCGCTCCGACCGCTACGCGGCGCAAAGAATGCGGCCTTGACTAACCTCCCTAGCCGCTCCTGTGTTGTTTCCAGCTATCGAAAAAATGTGAGAAATAAATGGGGCCGATTCAGTGATCTGGGGGGAAACCACCATCGAACCAAGCCCCGGGATGGTGGGGGAAGGCGCAGAGACTAGCTGGCGAGCACCCCTCGGGGGTGAAGATACAGTCCGACTCTCATCGAAAGGTGAGTCAGATCGCATGACCCAAAGATCGGCGGTTCAAATCCGCTCCCCGCAACCATGAACGCCACTGCCGAAACGCAGTGGCGTTCGCCTTTTTGTGGAAGCGCGTCAGGTCTCTACAAGCCGTCGAGAGACAGATTCGGAGTGAACGCGAGCTTCAATGCACAAATACCGACTTTCCAAGTTCAGGGGGGTGCGAATGCGTAGCGATCACAAAACCGAATGCCTTGCGAATCCTTACTTGAGTCCTGGTCGCCCTCCTCTTCAGGAGGCCATTCTTAGGAGTGGGTTCGGCAACTACTTCCGGCTGCCCGGCAGCCAGATTCTCCACCTGGCTTACGCGCATTGCGATCCGTGAGCCTGGCGAAAATGAGATGAGCGCGATACTCGAATCCGCCATAGCAAGCAGCCTTCCACCTCGCTAGCGGTCAGCGCGCCGCAAATGGTTCGGTTCCAGTCCTACCCTTGGCGAAGTGTTCGTGCTGAGGGACATCGAGGGAATCAGCATTGCGCAAATTTCGAAATGCATGCAAAGGGCGATTCTGGGATCCTCGCCTGAACAATGCGTCGCAGTTTCCGATCGCCGCAGCCAACGGTTTCGGAAATGCCCGGCTTGCCGAGCGGCCGGTATATTGATCCGGATGACGATCAGGCTTGCGCCGCTGCAAATCTATCAACTCGCGATTGTGTGATCGCAGCCCCCGCAGGAAAGCTTCGATCAGGCGGCAGCGGATCGCGGCGACATGCTCTTCAGCAGCAAAGCAAGGTGCAACAACTGCCATGCTGAACCTCTTTGGACTGATCCAAGCTGGAACCTCCACACTCCCGCCGAAGTCTGCATAGACGATTTCCAAGCCAGCCGCGCGCCCGACTTGCGCTATCGGACACCTCCGATTGGCGCGATATTCACGCACTGCAAAAGTGGCCTCTATCATGATGGCCGGTTTAAATATCTGAGTGGGGTCGTGGACAGTTAGGAAACGCACCCTCAAACCTGTACGCGTTGCATCACTTCGCGGAGCGTTTGAGCGGCACGAGAACGGTTTCGTCTATGTTTTCTCGAGTAATTACCTCAGAAACGACCTCTAACGAGGCAGAGGCCTGTGTCTGCCAAGTAGATTTCAACGACATTCGAAGTTATGTTCATCTTCAATGCCGCCGCGTCCCTTGTAGTGCGCGTGCTCTGGATACGGACATAACGGGCGGCTACGTCCCGGGAACGCGTTGCCCGTGGCGCTCACGGACATCGGCGCTGTTCGTTTTTCAACCCAGTTGACCAACGCGCCCAACATATCAAACTGATCAAGGGCCTGACCTCCGCCACAGTGCCCCATTCCGGGGACGAAATAAAATTGGCTCCACTTCGACACTGCATCGAGGCCGCCATTGGCAGCCGTCATGTCTTTGTAATAGGAGAACGTGTCCAGCGGCGAAAACCAGGGATCGCTGTCGCCATGGTAGAAGATCAGCTTTCCGCCATGAGCGGAAAAGGTTGTCAGGTTGGCTGATACGGAGTCCGTTAATGGCTGTGTATCCGCCAACGCTTCCTTCTCGACATCGATTTCCATGGCTGTGGTTGCAGGTCCGAAGACGCCGGGGCCAGGAGAAAGTATTCCGCGGATCGGGCCGTTGGCGGTTATACCGACATCGTATAGAAAACCTGGATAGACCTGGATCCCTCCCGACGTCTTTGGGCCGCCCATGGCTTTCTTGATCGCGGCAACTTTGTCGGGAGCCAGGCACGAATCGGTCTTTCCTTCCTTGCATGTCAGTTCGGCGGGATCAAAATCGCATCCGAGCGGGTCCGAGATCATTCCGTCCACTACACCGTCTTCCGCATCGCACTTTTTCAGGATGGCACTACTGATGAGTTTGCGATCATTATCGGTAATGGCTTGCGTAATGATTGGCTTGCCGTCAGCGTCCTTCGGCGCGACTTGATTGAACGCTACGGGGATCCATTTGCCGATCGCCAGGTTGGAAAGTCCGGTGCGCATTGCGGGATCGCCGACGATGATGCCGTCAAAGACGGTGGGGTAGCGCTGGGAAAGAATCATGCCTTCGCGGCCACCGGTTGAGCATCCGGTGAAATACGAAAAGGCCGCCGTTTTTTCGTAGTATTGCGCAATGAGTTGCTTTGCAAGCGAGGCGACCTCAGCGTTGCCGAGATACGCAAAATCAAGATACGCCTGCTGATCCTTCATGAAAGCGAAATCAAATCCTGGATGATGGCTCTTATGACCGGTATCTGTACTGACCACAGCGAATCCGCGCATCAACCCAGGTGTGCCCCCCGCAGCATTAAGGCCTAGCGGCGGCATTACGACGCCATTGCTTCCAGCTCCGCCTTGCATGAGAAAGTCGCCATTCCATTTTTCAGGCATGGCCAATATGAAGGTGATGCCAAACTCCTCGCCGCCAAGCCCGGTCCGGCGGTTGATCACGCCCTCCACCCGGCAATATGCAGGTAGCGGTGCGCTATGACCCGGACCCCACGGATTTGGCTCGGTCGTTCCCGCCGCTATGGCTGTCGATTTTGTGATTTCAAGATTTGGAGTTTTGAAATTCATGAGGGTGGAGCATGAATCTGATTTCTGCGCCCACGCGCAACCAGCCGACACGAATACCAGAAGCATATTTCTCAGGAATTGGGAGCGCATCTTGCCTCTTTCCTCTTCGGGGTACAACCAATAAGAGTCAGACTCTTATTTTTCTAACTCCACTAGATCTGCATCGTGTGGCTTCAATCGTATCGCACCTTCATACGCTATACCGCTGATGATGCCGCGCTTGCTGCCGCGAATCGGGATAGCCTTCTCTTCGCCCGTGGTATTCACATAAAGCGTGCGTCCTTCCACCACCCGTGCGTAAACTCCCGTAGGAGTTTCTGGACCCTTCTCGATGCCGAGGTCTGCGTACATGCTGCGTACGAGAGAAGCGAGCACAGACATCTGCGCGGGGACAGCGACATAAATTGCGTGTCCATTCCCGTAATCATTGACCGTGATTGCCGGTGAGTTCTCTGACGTGTTGGTGAACAACGCCATTGATTTTGCGGTGCGGGGTTCGAGCACTTCATAGAAATTGATGCTCGCTTGCACAGTCTTGCCGTTCAGGCTTATTTCAGGAGACGTATCAGGGCGATAAAACTCGGAAGTGCGAATCCCGAAAACATCGCTCAACCGCCCCGGAAGCGGTGTGTCAAACCACTGGCTGTTCTCGTCCACCTTCGCCGAGAAAGCAGTCATGATCACCGTTCCACCGTTGCGAACGTAATTACGGATAGCCTCCGCGCTTCTGGTATCCATCACGTAATCCGCGGGCACAACCACCAGTTTGTAGGTCTCGAGATTAGCGTGTCCAATGTTGATCAGCGCGACATCGATGTTGTCTTCAAAAAAAGGCTGGAATGCGCTCTCGACTTGATCCCGGTAAGAGGTACTGAAATACCTCCGGACTGTATTGCTTGGGCCGGGTGGGTGCGAGGCCATATTGCTTTCGAATGAGTACGCGATCGCGACCTTGGGTTTGTGATAACGAGGGAAGCCCAAGTGCTGCAGCTTGGAAAACTCACTCGCAATCTGCTTGAACTCCCGATATTTCCAGGATGGAGTACCGTCGTGGTCGAGCAATCCGAATAACGCTTGCTCTTCGCCGCCTCGGTGAGTATTGAAGGTCCACGCGAGAAACGTCTGCCCATAGTCCATCCGGGCGAGATACGCCCACATGCGAATGATCCCCTTGGGGCCGCCATAAACTCCTCCACCGCCGGTTGTGAATTCGTTGAACCACAGCGGAGCAGTAAGGTCGCCCTTTTCGACCAATGCTCCGAACGAGACATCGAGCGGGTTTGCCGGATAAAACCCCTCGGCTCCGTAACTCACATATTTTCTATATGAGCTCAGGTAATCGAAACCTCTGCGTCCAGCAGTATCCCAAAGGTTCGAAACTGCTGGGAGATCGGGAAGGTTGCGTTCGCGTACTCTCTCTAGGCCTTCAAGAACCGAAATCGTCACGTCCGACCAGAAGCGCCGCAGATCAAGAGATCGCTCTGGCGGAGAAGGACCGTCGGCATAGGGCAGCTGTACTTCGTCAAATGAATTAAGGTGACGGGACCAGCGCTGCGTTGCCCACGCCTTGTTCAAATTTTCAATCGTTCCATACTTGGCCTTCAACCACTCGATGAATCTCTGGCGGTCTCCTTCGGAATATGACATCACGCCGTCGCCGATCTCATTGTTGTAACCAATGGCGGCCAATGCAGGATTGTGGGCGTAATGGCGTGTCAACTCATCGGCAAAGCGAACCAAGTGCTCGCGGTAAGCGGGATCAGTAATATCATCCATGTAGCGTTGCGGCCGGGTACACGGTGGCGCCTTGTTCGTTAACCATGTTGACCGAGGGATATTTGTGATGGAGCCAAATTGGCGCCGGCGATCCGGCAATATCGAGAATCACCTTGATTCCGGCCTGATTCATTTGCTGAAGTATGTCGTCGAACCATGCAAATTGGAACTGTCCTTCGGATGGCTCGAAGGCGTCCCAGGAGAGGTCTCCCATGCGGACCAGGTTGAATCCCGCCTGTTTCATCAGAACAATATCCTGGCGGATTTGTTCGGTTGAACGATCCACGGGCTGATAGCAGGTGCCCACAAATAGCTGCCCCTTACCGGGCCAATCGGAATGTTGATCTACGCTTTGTGCGAGAAGCGCGCCGCTTAGGAATAGGAAGACGAGAACAATGAACGAGATTAGTTTCCGGGTCATTATCTTTCGTCCGCAGAAGTTGCTCGATCGGAGATACTCTGACAAGTTAATCGCGAAGTCCACATTATTCCGGCAACGTTATTTGGCTTATGATTTCGAAGTTTCCACTGACCGACGGAGCACCAGTGGCGGGCTGTCCGCCGCCGACTGAGATACTGTACTTGCCTTGCGCCACGATGATGTCTCCGATATCGGTCACCATACTCAGGTCTCGCGGGTTCAAGTGAAATTCAACTTTTTGAGTCGTGCCCGGTTCAAGGTGGACACGCTGAAATCCGCGTAAGGCACGAATCGGCGCGCCCGGAGTATCAGGAAACTTCAGATAAAGTTGTACGACTTCATCTCCGGCATCTTTCCCGGTATTTGTCACCGTCACAGATGCGTCCAATGGGTCGCCGGCATTGATTGGTGCGTTCGGCAAACTTAGATCGCTGTACCTGAAGCTCGTGTAGCTGAGTCCGTATCCAAACGGCCAGAGCGGTTCGCCTTCAAAGTAGCGGTAGGTGCGACCCTTCATTGAATAGTCCTCAAAGTGGGGCAACTGGTGGACATCTTTATAGAACGTGACCGGAAGTCGTCCTGCGGGATTATTCTTACCGCTCAGAGTTTCGGCGACCGCGGCCCCGCCTTCTTCGCCGGAATACCACGCTTCGAGGATTGCATTGGCGTGTGCCTTTTCCCAGTTCACGCCCAGTGCGCTACCGTTCATCAGAACAATAACCAGAGGCTTGCCAGTCGCGGCAACAGCTTGCACCAGATCTTCCTCCTCTTTGGGCATATCCAGGTTGGTCCGATCCCCGCCTGAGAAACCGGGCTCCTCGATTGGCATCTCCTCGCCTTCAAGGTGGCTGGTGATCCCGACCACAGCTATGACAATGTCGGCGCTTTTCGCGGCGGTGATGGCCGCAGGGTCGGGCGCATTGTTCACCGGCGCCCACATGAGCTGCGCTTCGACCTTACTGTCTCCCGTGTGACCGTATGTGACGTCGAGCTTCACTGGGTGTCCTTTGTCGAGATGAACCCGTCCGAGGCCGGATCCGGCGCTATACATCTGCATGACCGTCTTGTCCCCGATGGTGACGCGTGAGAAGCCGTCGGCTTTCATCCCGACGAGATAATCGTCGGTTTCAGAAGCTGTCAAAGAACCCGTCCACTGCACAGATAGATCGTGACTTCCTTTGGCCTCTTGGGGCAGGTTGGTCTCTTTCAAGTCCACAGTGGGCTCAACACGCGAGGTTAGCGGCGCAGGCTTCGCATCAAGGCTGAGACCAGAACTGTACTCGGCCTTGAGACCAGGTTTTCCATCAGGAGTGCTGAGCACAGACGCTGGCACCGGATTCCCCTGATTCGACAGGAACTGCGTTCCAGCCACATAGGTGATTTTCGACTCCGGGAACTCAGCCTTCAGCCCTTCCAACACGCTTACTATGTGCGTGGGTGTGCCATTGTAGTTTCCAAGCAGAGCCGTGGTCTGATCGGCGAGCGGCCCGATCACAGCGATGCGCTTGACTGATTTGAGAGGCAATGTGCCGTCATTCTTCAGCAGCACCATAGACTGATTCGCGATGCGGCGAGCGAGTTCGCGATGAGCGGCGCTGTCGAGTTCCTTTTCGTCAATCTTCGAGTAAGGAACCATATCCGGCGGATCAAACATTCCGAGCCGCATGCGGGCGGTGAACAGGCGAATGAGCGCGGTGTCGATTGCGCTCTCAGGCAAATATCCCTGCTGCACAGCCTCTATGTACGGCTTGTAGTCGTGATCGTCTTTTACCTTCGTGAAGAAGTCGATGCATTCGTTGTCCATGCCGCGCTGCAACGAAATGGCCGAGGCCTGCGGCTGAGTTGGACGATAACGGTGTCCCTCAAAGATATCGTGCACCGCGCCGCAGTCAGAAACGACGTATCCCTGGAACTGCCAAGCGCCGCGAAGCGTGTGCTGTAGCAGAAACTGGTTAGCGCAGGCGGGCTCGCCGTTGATGCCGTTGTATGCGCACATCACAGACCCGGCGTGGCCCTCCACAACGGCCGCGCGAAATGCCGGCGTATAAGTGTCTTCCTCGTCATGCTTGCTGACGTCCACGTCAGTGAAGTGGCGCGTTGGCTCGGGCCCGCTGTGTACGGCAAAGTGTTTGGGCGTAGAGATCACGCGATAATAGTGCGGATCATCGCCTTGCATGCCGGTGACGAAAGCAACGGCCATGCGGCCACTGAGAAAAGGATCTTCCCCATAGGTCTCCTGGCCGCGACCCCAGCGCGGATCGCGGAAAATATTGACGTTAGGGGCCCAGAAGTCAAGACCTTCAAAGATGTTTGAGTGGCCCGCCCGGACATCCTGGGCGTGTTTGATCCGGCCCTCAATTCCAATAGCAGTCGCCATCTCGTGGATGCGGGGAGTATCGAATGTCGCCGCGAGACCGATCGGCTCTGGAAACTCTGTGGTTCCGTTCGCGATCACGCCATGCAGAGCTTCGCTCCACCAGTCGTATGCTGGAACCCCGAGGCGCGGAATCGCCCGGGCCTGATTAACCAGCTGCGAAGCTTTTTCCTCAAGCGTCATGCGATGGACGAGATCCGCAGCGCGCTCTTCAGACGTGAGTTTGGGATTCATGTAGGGCAAGTTGGAATTGTCCTGCGCACCGGCTGCACAGGTCATGAAACTCAGGCACGCAATGCGAGCCACCAACATCAATCGTCCGGAATAATTCATCTCTTCTCCCTATCCCTATAAGTTTTTCTTGTATGCCGTCGAATTGCAATCAGCGGCAACTTGCCTCAAAACAAAGGTGCCGGCTGAAGAAAGGCATTACGTGGTTCTGGAAACGGTCAGCCACCGCACTCGTATGAGTGCCGTGATATTCCTCGAAACTATGTGCGATTCCATACTTATCGAGAACATCATGCAGCTTCGCGGTGTCAACTCGTAAGCCGTCTTGATCGCCAACATCGATTGCAATTGCCTGATACTGCCGCAAATTATCGATGTACTGATCGATGAACGCGAGCGGCGCGTTGGCGGTCCACTTCGCCAGGACGTCTGGCTGGGGCACGCCGTCTTTCGTTGGTAGGTCAAGATAGAGCGGTGGGTTCTTGGGATCGGGTGACCACGACGCGGCTGTCGCGAGCTGGGCACGGGCAAAGAAGGACAACTTTGCCGAATCCTCAGGTGTCTTCACCGCCTCCAGGGCCTTGTCCATCTCTGGGTTCGGTCCAATTGGTCGAGGCGCTAAACAGCACGGACTCATCACGTAAAGACTCACGAATACATCCGCATGCTTCATCCCAATTCGCGTTGCGCCGTACCCTCCCATCGAATGTCCCACCAGGCCCCGACTCAGCCGATTCGGCAGCGTCCGGTAATGCGCGTCAATGTATGTAACTAAATCGTTGGAGATAAACTTCTCGAAGTCCCCGGTGGTGACTGAACTCGAATACATTGACCCATTGTGCAGCGTCTTCGAATCGGGCAGCACAACGATCATCTCTTTAGTACCCTGCGCAAATGCACCTTCTATGGTTTGCGGCACATGGATTTCATGACTCCATTGCTCGGCGCCAATCGAGTAACCGTGCAGCGCGTAAACCACCGGATACCGGCGACTCTTGTCCTTCAAGTAACTCGGCGATAAGAACACGAACACGTCGCGATCAGAGGCATCACCTTCCAAATTTCCGTCCAGCGCTTCCCCGTGAACCTTTACGTGTTCTACATTCACGGGCTTCGCCCCGGGAACAACGGGGGGCACCTCCGTCTGTACCTGCGCCGTCAGTTGAGTGCCGAGCAGAGCTGCCACCAGCATTAGCCCACATAGAAACCTCATCGTTGCTTCATCTCCTTGTTTCGGAATCCCTTTCCTGCCGCGCGCACATCTTGTCATTTCTGCTTACGATTCCACCTCATTGAAAAAGTCTGGGGGCGAAGTCTTTCAGATCGCGACGCCATGTCTGCCATTCGTGGTCTGTTCCCGGCGACTCGTAGAAAACGTGCTGAATGTTCGCGTCCTGAAGTGAAGTGTGCAGCCTTAGCAGTCCGGTGCGCATTCTCTCGGGTTCCTTCGTGCCGACGCCGAGCCAAAGCAAGTGGACTTTCTTCGCGAACGCGGCCGGATCTGAAAATACCCCGTTGTAATCGGTCTTGGGATCCAACTTTCTATCCCCAAGCACAAGCATTCCTCCCGCTCCACTGAATCCGCCAATATAGGAAAACATATCGAGGTGGTTCAATGTTATCTGGAACGTCTGCATTCCTCCCATGGAAAGCCCAGCCATTGCCCGGTGATCTCGATCCGATAGGGTTCGGAATGTCGAATCTATGTACGAAATTAGAACTTGCGTGACATCGTCTTCGAAGGCTGTGGCCATGTCTTGCATGGCCCTCATCATTTCGGGAGAACCAAAGGGCTTTCCGGCGAGGTCAGGCGGAGCCTGCCCCGCGCGACGCGCATAACCATATGCCATAACGATGATCATCGGCTTGCAACTCTTAGTCGCGAGCAGATTGTCGAGGATGAAGTTTGCGTGCCCTTGGCGAATCCATCCAGTTTCATCTTCGCCAGCGCCGTGCTGCAGATATAGCACTGGGTAGTGCACCTTGACCATCGTCTCATAGTCGGGAGGCAGATAGACCAGTGCGTGGCGCCACGTTCCCGTCACCTTCGAGTTGTACCAGACTTCACGAACCTGCCCGTGCGGCACATCTTGAATTGAGTAATAGGTAGAGCCCGGTTCAGGGACCTCAACCATGCTTGTGTACTTGCCTCCGCCGAAAAATGCACGACTGTTGGTGTCACTGACCTCCGCGCCATCAATGATCAATGTGTAATAGTGCAGTCCGGGAACAAGCGGTGTGGTGGTAACGGTCCAGAACCCGTCTGCCTGCTTTTCCATGTCCACTTTGGGCCCACTCCAAAAATTCAAACGGACTTTCGTGGCATCAGGGGCCTTAACACGAATCTGAACTCTCCCCGCGCTATCGACCCGGGGATATTCCGCTCCCCATACGTTCGTTTCAGCGGGATGAAAATCGCTTGCCTCTTGTGCACAGGAAACCGCCGCTAATAGTAACAGTGCAATTACCAGTCGTTTCATGTCTCCTCCTGGAGAAGTAGTCCCCGGACGCAATTCAAAGCAAATCCGTTATAACCGGTGCGACGCTCGTCGAATAAGATCGCACCATGATGGCCCTGCAGCGTTTCAGTGTCATTTTTTGAAATTGGAGGCTCCCGTCGTCTCGTGATGGAATTCTAAGTCGCTTGAATCAAGCAAGCCATTCGCTGCCGAGGGAACTCTACATTGAGATCTCCATTTGCAGCGGTGATCTTAATGTCAAGATCTGTTGGGTAAATGAGTTTAGGATTCGTAATGGCCAGCGGGATTCTCGCCGTCCCGGGCCCGTCGATTCTCCAGACGGCGAGCAATGTGTGTTCCGGCGATCTCATGCCCAAAGCCACCGGCGCATCGAAATCGGTTACGTCCGATGTTCCGAGCGGATAAAACGGCACCGCCGCGGGAATATACCTGCGAAGGACTTCCTTATAAATCCGAATGCCCTTTGCAACCTGCGCTGCGGCTTCCGCGGAAAGCGAGTCAAGTCGGCCGCTCTGGTGAATTCGGCACATCATTGCCGTCACCATGTTGAAGCTAGCCTGATCCGCATCGGCGTTCGCCAGCGGGTAAGACCAGATGGCAAGTTGCTCCGGTAAAACGGCTGCGGATGCGCCAACCAGAATCATCGGGACCTTAAGATAATCTTCCTGGTCGGTCATGGACTGCACTTGCAAACGACTGAGCATGGCGTAATCCATGCGACCGCCGCCGCTGCCGCAGTTTTCGATTACCAGGTCTGGGTAGCGGTTGAAGATACCATCTAACCATGCGAGATGCGCACGGTTATGCTCGAGCAGGCCCTGACCGAAGCTGTCTGCGTTGAGCTCGGTGCCTTGCAGTGAATCCACGTTGTAATCCATCTTGATGTAACCGACGCCGTAGTCGTTCACGAGCCTTGCGATCACCTGATCGGGGTAAGAACGGACTTCCGAATTCCGAAAGTCAAGAAGAAGCCGTGAATTCTTCAGCACCCTCTTGCCATGACGCACGAGAAACCAATTGTCTGGTTTCCGTGCCAGCACTGACTTAGGCCCGGCAACTTCTGGCTCCAGCCATAGACCGGGAACCATTCCCGCCTGCCTGATCTGAGCGAGCAGAGACTTCAGTCCGTGGGGAAAACGTGTCGTAGAGGCTTGCCATGTCCCAAGGGTCTGACTCCAGTCTTCGTGCAGCTCGGCATACCATCCGGCGTCAATCACGTAGTATTCGCAACCAGCTTTCGCCGCCGCTGCGATCATCGGCAACTCGTTCGCTTCAGTTGGGTCGCCCCACAGGCAGTTCATGTAATCGTTGAAAATCACGGGGCATCGCGCATTGTCCTTGTGCGGCCTCTTGCAGGCTGTGCGCCGGTATCGCGTCAACGCTTCAACGGCATCGCCGAACCCGCCGCGCACACATCCCACGGCTACTGGAACAGTCTGGTAGGTTTCTCCGGGCTTCAGATTTTTCCACGCAGAGGAATGAAGATCGTCGGGACCGCCGAGATATGCGTACACGTCGTCGGCATTGTTGTCGCGGGCCGAAACATTGGATATCTCCCAATACCATGATCCGTTATGTTCAATCTGCCAGAACCATATCAGGCCGAGCTTTGTGTTTTCGGCCATCGCCATGGGCAGGTACCGCTCTGTGGACCAGCTGCCGACGCTTCCCGCTTGCGCTTCCGACCAGCTGGTACGTTCGTTTTAGACGAAACCCATTTCCGACGGACGCATCGTATGCCACTGCCCTTCGGCCATCCAGCTATTGACGGCCAGGTGAATGCGGAGTTCACGATCATAGTTTTGTGGGTCAGCGAGTCCGTGAAGCATTGCGGAACTCAGAAACTCGATTCCGACAGGTGACTTTCCGTCGTTTGTAACTCGCGAGAACCGGCGCACAATCGGCAACTCATCGAAAGATTCATAGACGGATTCCACACGAAGATGGAGGTTTGCGTCCGTGTGTGTGCACAGCAGACGCTTGCCCCTCGGCGTGGACTCTTCGCGGCGCCCCGCAAAGAGCAAACGCGCTCCGGGCTGACCCATGCCGGATTTCACTCCCTGGTCGGGAGAATTTTCGCCGCTGCACTGAAGCGCGACTTCAACACCCGAGGATTTGCCGACAGCAGCGACGTCCATCGGGACGAGCTGTCTTTGCCGTAATTTTCCCGCGATCACTTCGAAGGAGAAAGTCAGGTCCCCAGTTTTCCATTGAAATGGCTCTACCGCATCTGAAGCATAAGCGAGAATGGTTATAGGCGGGAATGCAGCGCTCAACGCCGTAAAAGCGCAGGACTCCAGGAATCTTCGTCGGTGCATGGACCTGGCCTTGGTATCGTTAACTGTAACGAGTTCAAATAGCAGGATGGAGGCGACTCTGTCAAGCGCGCAATCGCGATACTCAAGTCTTTCGGGAAACTCGTCGGTTTGCTACGCCCGCGCCTTGGCTGCGGCAACCGTACGCTTAGCACCGCGCCGCTGTGTCGATCTGCGCACGATTAACTCTGGCTGCAGCACAACGCTTTCAACTTTCGGTGGCATTTTGGAGTTCAGGATCGCGAGTGCAATGCGCGCAGCTTCCTGGCCTATTCGCCGGCTGTGCTGATTGATGCTTGAAAGTGGAACGCTTAGCGCATCGTCGTAGTGGAGATTCCCGCAGCCAATAACGGCGATGTCCTCCGGGATCCGCAATCCTTGATCTAAGGCGTAATTCATTGCGCCCATAGCCAACGGATCATTGAAACAGAACAATCCGTCAGGTCTGGGCTTTAGGCTGAGGAGTTCGCGCATTGCTTCTGCACCCCGTTGCCGCGCTTCCACATCTCCCTTAGGTTCGGCGATGATGTACTCCTCATTGACCTTCAAGCCTGCCTGGGTGAGAGCCCGTTTATATCCTTCCACTCGATGAATACCGGGGCTGGTTTCCGGGCCTCGAATATGGGCGATTCTTTTGCAGCCGACATCAATCAAGTGTTTTGTAGCAAGCATTCCAACTGCTTCGTCATCTACTCCAACGAAATTCGCGCTCAAGCCAGGCAAACCGCGGTCAATCAGCATGTAGGGTGTTTTCTGTTTCTCAATGCGAAAGAAAAGATCAACTGTAGAGCGGCAGGAAGCAATTATGAGTATATCGAGCCGGCGTGCCAGCAACTGATTGATCTCTTGTTCTTCAAGGTCCGGATCTTCTTCAGAGGAGGAGATGATCAGATAATAGCCGCCCCCCCTTAACACGTCAGAAAGCGACTTGGCAATTTCTGCGAAGAAAGGATGGAGTAGGTCGGGAACCACCAAACCGACCAAATACGTGCGTCCGGTGACTAGGCTCCGTGCCGCCAGATTGGGCTGATAATCAAGCTCTTTAACCCGGGCTAGAACTCGTTCGCGAGTCTCATCACCAACATCGGGATGATTGCGTAGGACCTTGGAAATGGTGATGACCGACACCCCAAGATCTCTGGCGATGTCCTTCATTCGTGTGCTCATAGAGTTGACACAGTATATATAAGGCTTAATTCGAAAGGTGGCATAATTCTTGACATCGGTAACTTTACCGATTATCGTGCTTGATACGCGTTAACGTTGTAGCTCCTGAAGATGTTTAAGGTCAACCGAAAAATCAGATTCGGATGAACGAACAAGAGGAAACCAGAATGAAGCTCCAAAGCGTGCCCGGGCAACTGGTTAACGGGTGTGTTGACCCTGGGCTTGTCCCTCAAAGGATTCTTTACACCGGAGCCCAAATGCCGGCCATCGGACTGGGCACGTTTGGATCGGACCACGTCACAGCGGCAGAAATCGCGTCGGCCGTGGAAGGTGCGGCAGCGGTCGGATATCGACATTTCGACTGTGCATCCGTGTACAGCAATGAGAAGCAGATTGGATTTGCGCTGCAAGAGGTGTTGCGCAGCGGCGTTAAACGTGAAGAACTGTGGATTACCTCAAAACTGTGGAATGACAAACATGGCGAAAACGATGTGATTTCTTCCTGCAAGCAGTCCCTCACCGATCTCAAACTGGATTATTTGAACTTGTATCTAGTGCACTGGCCGTTCCCGAATTTTCACCCGCCCGGCTGTGACGTGACATCGCGGAGCAGCGATGCAAAACCCTACATCCATGCGAATTTTATGAAGACCTGGCGAAAGCTGGAGAAACTGGTCGATCTTGGGTTGGTTCGTCATATAGGCACGTCAAATATGACGGTTCCTAAACTAAGGCTTCTCTTGCGCGATGCTCGCATTAAACCCGCCGTGAATCAGATGGAGCTGCACCCTCATTTTCAGCAGCCGGAGTTGTTCGATTTTGTACGATCGAACGGTATCGTTCCCGTAGGTTATTCTCCGATCGGCTCTCCCGCGCGGCCAGAGCGTGACCGGACACCTGAAGATACTTCGCCGACGCAGGACCCGGTGATTGTCAGAATTGCCAATCGGATCGGTGTGCATCCGGCAATCGTGTGCATAAAATGGGCCGTTCAGCGCGGACAGGTTCCCATTCCGTTTTCGACTAAGCGAAATCAGTACTTGAGCAATCTTGAAGCGGTTGTCAGCGAGCCTCTGACAGAAAATGAGATGCGCGAAATCAGCGCGATTGATCGAAACTGCCGGCTGATAAAAGGCCAGGTCTTCCTTTGGAAAGAAGGACAGTCATGGCAACACCTGTGGGATTTGGACGGGGAAATCACACCCGCATGAGCCCGGTCTCGACAACCTTGCCGAAGATCGGAGCCGTGGAGACCAAGCAGCAAACCATGCGCGCCGCGTTTCTTCCCGGCAATGGCAAGGTTGAATTCCGCACTGTGCCCGTGCCTCACCCAGCTCACGGAGAAGTTCTGTTGAGAGTGAAAGCTTCGACAATCTGCGGTTCGGACATCCGCTGTATTTATCATGAGCATCTCGGCAAAGGTCCTGAAGGATATCACGGAGTGATCGTTGGCCACGAGCCCAGCGGGCTAATTGTAGAGGTGGGTCCCGGGTGCCGTCGTTTTGATGTTGGCGACCGGGTGATCGTGTATCACATTTCCGGCTGTGGCGTTTGCAAGGATTGCCGCCGCGGCTACATGATTTCCTGCACAAGCGAAAAATACCGCCGCGCATACGGTTGGCAGCGGGATGGCGGAATGGCCGACTACATGATCGCTGAAGAGAAAGATCTCATTGCGCTTCCGGGTGACCTTTCGTATGCGGACGGCGCGCAAGTGGCTTGCGGGTTCGGTACAGTTTACGAAGCGATCGAAAAAGTCGGAGTCAGCGGGAACGACGCCGTGCTCATCACGGGGTTGGGCCCGGTAGGGTTGGCGGCTGCGGCGTTGTGCCGAAAGCTCGGCTCGCACAAAATAATCGGCATTGATGTCGTTCCCGAGCGCTTAGAGTTAGCGCAGTCCCTCAACCTTTGCGATTTTGTCCTTCGGTCTGGTGACGACAATGTGGCAGAGGTGAAAAGCTTGACAGGTCACCACGGGGCGGAGCGTGCGTTCGATTGTTCCGGCAATGCCGAGGCGCGGGCCACAGCAATTCGAGCTACCCGTAAGTGGGGCAAAGTTGCCTTCATAGGCGAGGGAGGAACAGTCGAGTTCAATCCGTCGCCAGACATCATTCACGACCAGAAGACGATCTACGGTTCGTGGGTGACCACGACGTGGCTGATGGAGGAATTGGTAGAGCGCCTGGTCCGTTGGAACCTTCACCCGGCTGACATCATTACACACCGGTTTAGCTTGGAAGATGCCGCAGAAGCCTATGCCCTTATGGCTTCGGGGAAATGCGGCAAAATCGCCGTTTGCTCCGACGAGGAATTGGCCCTCCGATGAAGGCGAGTTGGGAACAGATTCTTAGCGATCGGCTGCAACTGTTTGGGCATCGCAACTGGGTCGTCATCGCCGATTCCGCATATCCTGCACAGACACGCCAAGGTGTGGAGACCATCGTGGCAGATGAAGAACAAACCGTTGTTCTTTCGCGGGCACTTGCAATTCTTGTCGGATGCCGGCACATCAAACCCACGATTTATGCGGACAAAGAACTGCATTTTGTCGGGGAGCAGGACGCCCCAGGGATCACGGCGTACCGACAGCAGATCGAGAGCCTTTTTGATGGGCAACAAGTGCACTCCCTCCCGCACGAAGAAATCATCTCGAAGCTTGATCAGGTCGGAGAAATGTTTCGAGTACTCTTGATCAAAACGAACATGCGAATCCCATATACGTCAATTTTTTTCGAGCTGGGGTGCGGATACTGGGATGCCGAGCCGGAGAAACGGCTACGGGCTGCAATGCGATCGAAAAATTAGCGTCCAAACGTCGCAAAATGCAGGGCAGTGCTAGTCTCGGAACCCAAACATGAAGGCGTTTGTACTTCAGAAGGCCGGGCAGGCATCTATCGAGACGGTTCCGGACCCCGTGCTCACAGACGGAAACTTACTGCTCAAGGTTCGGATGGTCGGTTTCTGCGGAAGCGACTTGAATTCATTCCGGGGACTTAATCCGCTTGTCTCGTTTCCCCGGATTCTGGGGCATGAAGTCTGTGCAACCGTGGTTGGGGGCCAGAACGGGTTCGCAGCGGGAACAGACGTCGCACTCTCGCCTTACACCAGCTGCGGCCAGTGTGCATCATGCCGGCGCGGACGCCCGAACGCATGCCAGCTCAACCAAACCCTTGGCGTTCAAAGGGACGGCGCTCTTACGGAATTTATAGTGATGCCGGCGGAGAAGTTATATCCGGCAAAACTCACGCTGAAGGAATTGTGCCTGGTTGAACCATTGACGGTGGGATTTCATGCCGTGGCACGGGGACGGGTGATTGCGGACGACACAGTTGCAGTTTTCGGGTGTGGCGGGGTGGGGCTCGGGGCCGTGGCTGCTTCGAATGCTCGCGGTGCGACAACGATCTGTGTTGATGTGGATGACGATAAGCTGGAACTTGCGCGGCTGGCGGGCGGCACTCACTGCATAAACATGTCGCGCGAGCTGTTGCATGATCGCTTGCAGGAAATAACCGAGGGTCGCGGTCCAGATGTGGCGATCGAAGCGATCGGGTTACCGGCGACGTTTCGGGCTGCGGTAGAGGAAGTGGCCTTCACCGGAAGAGTCGTGTACATCGGGTACGCCAAGGAACCGGTGAGCTATGAGACGCGGATGTTTGTCCAAAAGGAATTGGACATTCTCGGGTCGAGAAATGCTCAGCCGGAAGATTTTTACGCAGTGATCGAACTTCTCGAAGCGAGAAAATTCCCGGTCGAGCAGGCAGTGAGTCTAGTGGTTTCTCTCGAGGAAGCACCGGGTGCATTGCGTTCGTGGAGTGAGAATCCATCGCAGTTCAAGAAAATTCTGGTTGCACTGGACTAGACAAAATGAACATTGCCGTGAGTGAAGCAGCATCCACGACCCGTCCCGGAGTTGCTAACGGCGGTCTGTTCCGCACTGCGCGAGGCGAAAATCTCGCTTTCACTTTCGTGCTCCTTACCTCGCTATTTCTCTTGTGGGGCTTCTGCAATGGAATGATCGACATCCTGAACAAGCATTTTCAGGATACGTTGCACATCAACAAAGAGCAATCAGGTCTGGTGCAGGCGGCGAATTATCTCGCCTACTTCCTGATGGCGGTTCCCGCGGGATTTATCGCGAAAAAGTTCGGCTACAAAGGCGGCATTCTCGTGGGGTTGTCATTGATCGCGACCGGCGCGTTCTGGTTCATCCCTGCCGTGAAGATCGGCACTTACTCTGCGTTCTTGTTGGGTCTGTTCGTTATTGCCGCAGGCATGACTTGCCTGGAAACGATCGCGAATCCCTACGCCACGGTTCTCGGTTCTCCGGAGGCTGGCCCCACGCGGATCAATATCGCTCAAACGCTGAACGGAGTTGGCTGGATTCTGGGTCCGATCGTCGGCGGCCACTTTGTTTTTGCGAGCGCAGGCGGCGCCAATGCGAACGGCGGTCTTACAACACCTTACATGGGTATAGGCTGCTTCGTAATTCTGCTGCTGATGACGTTCGCGTTCTCTCCGATTCCGGAGTTGCACGTCGAGGATGAGAGCCGTCGTTCACAAACTCACAATGACATCAAACCTACGGATAGACAGCAGGTGACGATCGCGTTTGTGTTGGCAATCGTTTGCGGGCTGCTGTATTTCTTCATCGCTCCGATTCTTGGTTTGATATGGACGCTGTTGCAGATGAACGAGGCGCTATTTCAGCCGGTCAAGATTATTCTGCTGATAGGCGGGTACGTAATTTCATTCCTGGTCGTCTCCCGGAACTGGGACATGTTTCGGCGCAAGCATTTCACGTTCGGCATTGGCGCGCAGTTCCTCTATGTCGCGGCGCAAACCGGTATCTTCAGCTTTTGCGTCAACTATGTTCTTGAGAATGATCCGGGCGTTACGCGCCTTCAGGCGTCGCGATGGTTGGGCGGCATCGGATTCGTATTGTTTATGGTCGGACGTATGTGCGGCAGTGCCGTGATCAGCCAGTTTAAGCCGCATCGCGTGCTCGCCGCCTATATGGGAATCAACATTGTCTTGGTTGCGGTCACGATGGGCGGGGGCAAAACGGGAATGTACGCCATGTTTGCTAGTTTCTTCTTCATGTCAATCGGATTCCCGACCATTTTTGCGCTTGGCATCCGCGGGCTCGGCGAGCATACCAAGCTCGGTTCATCGCTGATCGTGATGTCTATTGTTGGAGGAGCGATAGCCGCGCCATTTATGGGGCATATCGCAGACCTGCATTCGATGCGCACTGGGTTCGTGGTGCCATTGGTTTGTTTTGTGTTCGTCGCGCTCTACGGACTGAACTGGGCAAGACTCAGCAGGCAAGACTCGTTGCCGCTCACAAAGGTCTAGCCGATTTCGCGTAACCACATGATCGCAACGCAACGTCCCAGTTGAGGGAAGGACACCATGCTCTCGCATTCTTCACTTCATCTTTCGTGGTCGATTCGCATACTCGCCATTTTCTCTTTGGGCTTAAGTTCGTTTTCCTCGTTGCAAGCGCAAACTGCGACGGCTCCGACTGCCTCGCAGGACCCAGAGACTATTGATCAAGCTTGGCAGAAGGCCAGCCGCAAATATGATTCGCAACGCGCGAGCCTGCTAAAAGATGTCGAGACCATGGACCACCTGGGCCCGTTCCGGCCTGATTGGGAATCGCTGCAGAAGTATGAGGCGCCCGACTGGTACCGGGACGCCAAGTTCGGGATTTTTATTCATTGGGGAGTGTATTCCGTACCGGCGTTCGGCAACGAGTGGTATCCGCGACTCATGTATGTGGAGGGATCTTCGGAATACAAGCATCACATCGCCACCTATGGTCCACAGGACAAGTTTGGCTATAAAGATTTCATTCCCATGTTCAAGGCAGAGCATTTTGACCCGGCTGCGTGGGCCGAGTTATTCAAAAAAGCAGGCGCAACGTATGTCGTGCCGGTTGCGGAACATCATGATGGTTTCGCGATGTATGACAGTGGTGTAAGCGACTGGACTGTTGCGAAAATGGGACCTCATCGCGATACCACCGGAGAACTGGCCAAAGCGGTGCGTGCCGCAGGTCTGCATTTTGGCTTGTCATCTCACCGAGTGGAGCACGACTTCTTTTTGGGCCCGGGCCGGACCATCACTTCCGACGTAAACGATCCACAATATGCCGCGTTATATGGCCCGGCGCACACATGGCTCATGGCTCCGTGGGGCCTGCCCCTGAACGATGACTTTACGTACGTTTCATCAGCGTGGGCGAACGATTGGTTGGCGCGCTCCGCGGATCTCGTCGAGAAATATCATCCCGACATTGTGTATTTCGACTGGTGGATTGGGCAGGCCTCGATCCGTCCTAATCTCACTCGCTTTGCCGCGTTTTACTACAACAGTTCCCTGAAATATGGCGACCACATAGGCGTGATCAACTACAAGGATTACGCGATGCAGGACCACTCCGCAGTGCTCGACTTGGAGCGTGGACAACTCGGCGACATTCGTCCCCTGGCCTGGCAAACTGATACCTCGGTGAGCAACAAGTCCTGGGGCTACATCAAAGACGACACATTCAAATCATCAGAATTCGTGGTTGACCAGCTTATTGATATTGTCAGCAAAAATGGCAATTTGCTGTTGAATATCGGTCCGCGTTCGGATGGAACCATTCCTGAAGAAGTGCAGCATGTGCTTCTTGACGTGGGCACCTGGCTGAACATCAATGGAGACGCCATCTATGGAACTCGTCCTTGGCGTATTTATGGCGAGGGTCCCACCAAAGTTGCGGCGGGATCCTTTCATGACACCGACACCACCCACTACACAGCCGAGGATTTTCGTTTTACGACAAAGGGCAATGTTCTTTATGCGATCGGACTTCAGTGGCCTACGAATGGGGAGGCGGTGATTCACTCGTTGGCAGCCACCGCTGGCAGCGAACCGGTGCGGTCCGTGGCGTTGCTGGCTAGTGATGCAAAAATCTCATTCGAGCAGCGTCCAGACGGCCTGCACATCCACTTACCCGAACAAGGCCAAGGGAAGTATGCGTACTCGATCCGCCTTACGTTTGAGAGTAATTCGCAGTAACAGGGATCGCATTTCAACTGGCCTCGCATGCACAACTGCCGTGTCCTCGGTCGTTTTGCATTGAGCCGCTCTGATCAGCTCATACAGGGGAACATTCCTCCTCGACGATGTAAGTCATCGAGACTCGCTTTCGGTTCTTCGCGCACCCGAGTAATGTGTACATTCGTGACATCGTTGCCTGTAACGATAACTGCAACTCCGAGGATTACTTGCAAATGACCATACAAGAAATTGCGAAGAGGGCAAAGGTCTCGGTCGCTACTGTGTCCCGAACTATCAATCGAGTTCCGAATGTTAATCCGGTGCTTGCCAGACGAGTGTGGAGGGTGATTGAGGAAGTAGGCTATTACCCAAATACTCATGCACAAACGCTTGTTTCCGGCCGTAGCCGGATCTTTGGTTTGATCGTCCCTGAAATCAACAATCCATTTTTCCCTGAAATCGTTCAAACTTTT
>Ga0208849_1000785_pt1 | contig 26357 bp, 18 predicted proteins | sample NGESurdeep072012_10_FD_184470 | JGI IMG/M metagenome (GOLD analysis project Ga0208849, IMG submission 184470) | Arctic peat soil microbial communities from Barrow, Alaska - NGEE Surface sample 53-3 deep-072012 (SPAdes) | ecosystem: Environmental > Terrestrial > Soil > Wetlands > Peat ... | reverse complement strand
TTTTTCTTGCGCCGTGACGGAGGGGGTTCTCCGCCACGCCGGCGCTGCGGATCACCCCCTCCACCCCCTCGTCCTTCGGCGAGGCGGTCCCCCTCCCCCCTGCGGTGGAGGAGCTATACGCGAGCAATTCTGAGTTGTGTGAATGCCGTAGCCCCATGAAGGGAAGGGAGGATTCCATTGGGGATGGGGTCGCCATGGGTGAGTCCCTATGTAGGCGATACCCCGACCTCCTCAAATCATCGAGGCCTCCCCTGTTCGACGAAAGCCTGCCCGACGCGCCGCTGGCTCTCGAGGCGATCCACCTGACCCTGCCGTCGGCGGCCGGTCCGGTGGAGATCCTGCGCGGGGTCGATTTCCGGGTCGGGGCCGGAGAGCGGGTGGCCGTGGTCGGGCCGTCGGGGTGTGGCAAGTCCTCGCTGATCGCGGTCGCCGCCGGGCTGGAGCGGCCGACCAGCGGCGTAGTGCGACTGCTCGGCGAAGACCTGGCGAGGTTCGACGAGGACCGCAGGGCGCGGCTTCGGCGTGGGCGGGTGTCGCTGATCTTCCAGGCCTTTCACCTGCTGCCCAACATGACCGCCGAGGAGAACGTCGCCGCGCCGCTGGAGATCGCCGCCATGCCCGGGGCGACCGCCCGCGCCCGCGACTGGCTGGAGCGGGTCGGCCTGACCGCGCGGCTTCGCCACTATCCGCATCAGCTTTCCGGCGGCGAGCAGCAGCGGGTCGCCCTCGCCCGGGCCCTGGCCGTCAGCCCGCGCCTGCTGTTCGCCGACGAACCCACCGGCAATCTCGACGCCGCCAACGCCGGCGCCGTCGCCGACCTGATGTTCGAACTGGCAGCCGAGACCGGCGCGGCCCTGGTGCTGGTGACCCACGAGGCGGCGCTCGCGGCCCGGGCGGACAGGCGATGTGCGATGGCCGACGGGCGTATGGTCGAGGACATCTGAGGCGTGCCGTTGTCGTTTCGTTTCGCGGGCCGGGAGCTGCGCGCCGGCGTCCGGGGCTTCCGCATCTTTCTGGCCTGCCTGGCGCTCGGGGTCGCCGCCATCGCCGCCGCCGGAAGCACGGCCGAGGCATTCCGCCAGGGCCTCGCCTCCCAGGCGCGGGAGATCCTCGGCGGCGACGTCTCGGTGACCATCGAGCAGCGCCGGTTCACGCCGGCCGAGCGAACGGTCATGGCCAGCATCGGCCGCGTCGATTTCGCGGTCGCCGCCCGGGCCATGGCCCAGGCCCCGTCGGGCCAGCGCCGTCTGGTGGAATTGCGCGGGGTGAGCGCCGGCTACCCCCTGTCCGGCCGGGTCGAACTGGCCGGCGGCGTCACCCTCGGTCAGGCCCTGGCCCCAGTGGATGGCGTCCAGGGCGCGGCGGTGGAGAAGCCGCTTCTGGATCGCCTCGGCCTGAGGATCGGCGAGAAGTTCCTCGTCGGCAACGTGCCGGTGATCGCCCGGGCCGTGCTGGTCAGCGAACCCGATCGGCTGTCGCGGGGCTTCGCCCTGGGTCCGCGCGTGCTGACCCGCCTGTCGGCCGTGGAAGCGGGTGGGTTCCTGGATCCCGGTCTGCCGTTCGGAGAAACCGCCCGCATCGCCGTCCCGCCGGGAGAGTCGCCGGCGACCGCCAAGGTGGCGCTGAAACGGGCTCTGGCGCCCGGATCGCTGCGCGGCGGCTTCCGCCTGCGCGACCGCAACGACGCGGCCCCGGGCATCCGGCGGATGATCGACGAGCTGGAATATTTTCTCGGCTTCATCGGCCTGGCGTCGCTGGTGGCGGGCGGCCTCGGCGTCGGCGGCGCCGTCTCCGCCTTTCTCGAGGACCGCAAGCCGTCGATCGCCATTCTCAAGGCCCTGGGCGCGGAAGGCGCGCTGGTGCGCGATCTGTACCTGATCCAGATCGGCCTGCTGGCGATCCTGGGCGTGACCATCGGGCTGGGGATCGGCGCGGCGACCCCCCTGATCCTGGGGCGGCTGATCGCCGAGCGGCTACCGGTTCCGGCCCTCTTCGCGGTCTATCCCTGGCCGCTGGCCAAGGCCGGAGCGTTCGGCCTGCTGTCGGCGGCGGCGTTCTCGCTGGGTCCGCTGTCCCGCGCCCGGGCGACGCCGCCGGCGGCCCTGTTCCGCCATGATCTCGCCGGCCGGCCGGCGTTCGGGGTCGAAACCGTCGGGGCCTTGGTAGCGGCGCTCGCCCTGGCCGCCCTCGCGTTGGCGACCGCTCCGACGCCGCTCGCCGCGGCGGTGATGATCGCCGGCGTGATCGTCGGCTTCGGCGTGCTGTGGCTGCTCGGGATGGCGGCGGCTTTCGGCGCCGGCGTCCTTCGACGCTGGGCGCGGGGTTCGGCGCGCATTGGCCTCGCCAACCTCGCCGGACCGGGTTCGGCGGCCAGGAGGGCGACTCCGGCCATCGGACTGGGGGTGGCGCTGCTGGCCGCCGTGGTGCTGATCCAGTCGAGCCTGCTGGCCCAGGTGCGGGAGGTGGCGCCCAGGACCGCGCCGGCCCTGGTCTTCACCGATATTCCCGCCGACCGGGCCGTCGCCTTCGACCGTGCGCTGGCTCGCGCCTTTGGCCGTCCGCTGACGCCGAAGGACTATCTGCGCGCGCCCTTCGCCACCGGCCGGATCGTCGCGGTGCGGGGCCGGACGGTGGATCGCGCCGGCATCGGCCGGGCCGACCGCTGGGCCTATGATTCGGACATCACTCTGTCGGCGATCGGCCCGCGACCGCTGAACGCGGGAATCGTCGCCGGCCACTGGTGGCCATCGGACTACCACGGGCCGCCCCTGGCGGCGATATCCACGGACGCGGCCAAGGGCGCCGACCTGAAGGTCGGCGACGCCGTCACCATCGACATCCTCGGCCGCCAGATCGAGGCCCGGGTCGCGGTGCTTCGCAAGGTCGATTTCGGCGGCTTCGGGGCGAGTTTCCCCCTGATCGTCGATGCCGCCGCCCTGGATGGCGCGGACCTCACCAACGTCGCCATCGCCAAGGCGACGCCGGCCGAGGAACGGCGGGCAACCGTGGCCCTGGGCTTGGGCTTCCCGCGGGTCAATGTGATCAGCGTGCGCGAAGCGCTGGAGGCCGCCAGCGATCTCTTCGGGCGGCTGGCCCTGGCGATCCGCGGCGCGGCGGCGGTGGCGGCCCTGGCCGGAGTCCTGGTGCTGGCCGGAGCCATCGCCGCCGGCGCGCGGCGGCGGGGCCGGGAAGCGGCGATCCTCAAGGTGCTGGGCGCCGACCACGGTCAGATCATCGCCGCCTACGCCATCGAATACGGCGCCGTCGGCGCGGTGGCCGGCCTGGCGGGCGTGGCGCTGGGCTATGCCGCCGCCTGGCCGGTGGTGGTGAAGGTGTTCGAAGCGCGCTGGGCGATCGACTGGGGCGGGGTCGCCGCTCTCGTCGCCGGCGCGGCGGCCCTGGCCGGGCTGGGCGGTCTCATCGCCGCGCTCCAGGCCCTGTCGCAGCGGCCCGCTCCGGTTCTGCGCAGCGAGTGAACGGCGGGGCGTCAGCCATGAACGCGGCTTAATCCAGCGCGGCCTTGCGCCGGGACGCGGCGAGGGCGATATTTCGCTTTGAGCGTCCAATGGGGACGCGTGACGAGGATTTGTCTCTCATGAGCGACTTCGATCGCGGTCTGACGCGCCCGGGTGTTGTGGCGCAGCCGGACATGGCCGTGGATGCGGGCCTGCGCGTCTTCATGCTCGGCGTCTACAACAAGGTGGCCCTGGGCCTGGTGCTCTCGGCGGCGATGGCCTTCGTCACCGGCGTCTATCCGCCGGTGCGCGATCTGATGTTCACCACTGTCCAGGGACCGGACGGACTGGCCCATCTCAGGGGCTTGACCATGCTCGGCATGGCGGTGACCTTCGCGCCGCTCGCCATCCTGCTGTTCTCGGCCTTCATCACCAAGTCGATCACGCCCCGCTCGTCGGGAATCGTCTACTGGGCCATCGTCGCCCTGATCGGCGCTTCGATGGGAACGCTGGTCCTCTTCTACACCGGCGCGTCGGTGTTCTCGACCTTCCTGGTCACCGCCACCGCTTTCGGCGGTCTCAGCCTGATGGGCTACACCACCAAGCGCGACCTTTCGGCCATCGGCAGCTTCCTGGTGGTCGGCCTGTTCGGCCTGATCATCGCCATGGTGGTCAATATGTTCCTTCATTCCGGGACCATGGCCTTCATCATCAACGCCGCGGGGGTGCTGATCTTCGCCGGCCTGATCGCCTGGGACACCCAGCGCCTGAAGATGACCTATTACAATCTCGGCGGCGATCAGGCGGCCCTCAGCGTCGCCACCAACTACGGCGCGCTGAACCTGTATCTCGACTTCATCAACCTGTTCCGCTTCCTGCTGTTCTTCATGGGCGGCGCGCGCAGGTAGGCTAAGCAGAGATTCGCTGGCTTACCAACGGATGGCCGGCGCACGCGGCTTTGCGCCCCCTCCACCGCTTCGCGGTCCCCCTCCCCCGTGAAGGGGCGCGGGGGAGGAAAGAAGAGGCTGGCTCTCCTGCTATCCTCCCCTGCGCCTCTTCGCGGGGGAGGGGGCGCGGCGCTCTTTCTCGCGCCGTGACGGGGGGGCATTCCTCCCCTGCGCAGCGGGGGAGGTGGCTAACCGCCGGAGGCGGTCGGACGGAGGGGGCCTGGGCGGCCACAACGGCAATCACGAGATGTGTGCATCCCGTAGCCATAAAGAGGAGGTTAGATTCGTTCGCCTACTCGGCGGCGAACCGGGCGCCTTCGAACAGGCGCAGGAGCTGGGTCAGATCGTGGCCGCGACGCAGGATCTGGCCGCCATTTCCCGTGACCAGCCACGCGCCCTGGCGCCTCGCCAAGCCGGGGCGCTTTTCGATTCGATAGAGCGGGGTTTCGCAGGCGCGGCGGAAGATCGAAAACACCGCCGCGTCCTTTAGGCCCGCGATGGCGTAGTCGCGCCACTGGCCGGCGGCGACCCCGCGGCCATAAAGGCCCAGAATCTCGCGCAGTTCCTTGCGATCGAAGAATACCACCGCGCCCGAGGGCGCCGAGGGTGACGGCTGCTGCGGAACCGAATCGAACGCCATGCGGAGGAAAATCTAGGGCGCCCGGAGTGGCTTGGCGAGGGCTCGGCAAAGGTTGCCGAAATGTCACCCATCGCCAAGAAATGACCTTGTTTCGGTCCCCCGAGCGCCCGCTTGCCCCGCGAAAAGCACCTCGTCGGCTGATCGGACAACCACTGGTTCCGGATCCTGAACAGCCCCCCCAGCCCCCCTGGATCGGCGGGTTCGGTCAGCCGACAACAGCCTCCCAAGCGAACCCCCGTCGCCCCTCCCCCCGGCGCCGGGGGTTTTTTTGCGCCTGACCGCCAGCGTCACCGAAACGACACATCCGGCCAGGTAATTTGCGAAAGTGCAGAACAGGCCATGAAAATACCTTATTTCGGTCGAGCCGCCGCCGCGTTGGGGCGCGAGAAGGTGAGTGTCGGCTGATCAACGAGCCCTGGTTCCGGAGTTCCTGAGCAGCCCCCCCAGCCCTCCCGATATGGGCCGGTCAGTCGATCATTGCCCAAGACGCCCCCGCGGTCTGCCCCCTCCGGCCGCGGGGGTTTTGGCGTTTGGGCCGGTCCCGGGGTAAGACCCCGCGCCGATGGACGCCGAGCCCTTCTTCACCCGCGACGCCGAGCGGTTCGCGCCCACCGGAGCGAGCCGGGGACCATGGGATCCAAACTCCCTGCACGGCCGGGTGATCGTCGGCCTGTTGGGCGCCGAGATCGAAGCGCGCCACGGCGGCCCCGACTTTCAGCCCGCCAGGCTGACCGTGGACATGTACCGGCTTCCCGGACTGGATCCGGTCGCGCTGACGACGCGCATCGTCCGCGAGGGCTGGCGGATCAAGGTCGTCGAGGCGGAATTCTTCAGCGCCGGGGTGAGCATGGCCCGCGCCTCCTGCCAGCTGCTGCGCCGGACGGCGGCGCCGGCGGGCCGGGTGTGGACCCCGGAGCCTTGGTCCGTTCCCGACCCGGAAACCATCGCTCCGCGGCAAGGCTCCGGCGAGGCCGACTCGATGTGGGACCTGCGCCCGGTCGTGGGCTTCATGGGGACGGTCGGGCCGCGGCGATTGTGGATGGCGGAGGTGCGCGAGCTGGTCGAGGGTGTCACGCTGACGCCCTTCGTCCGCTCGGCCCTGGCGGCGGACTTCGCCAGCCCGTTCGCCAATGCCGGCGACCAGGGGCTGGGCTATATCAACAGCGACGTCACCCTCTACCTTTTCCGCGCGCCCAGGACGCGGTGGATCGGCATGGAAGTGGTCGATCACGGCGCGGCGGACGGCGTCGCCCATGGCCAGTGCCGGCTCCACGACGAGGACGGCGCCATCGGCACGGCAAGCGTCGCCGCGCTCAGTCAGGGCGTCCGGCGAGTGGTCGGGGAGACCGAGGGTTAGCCTGGGAAACGCGACCCGCGGGCGGCGTCGGCGTAGCCGGCGAAGGAGTGGCGGGCGATCCGGCCCAGGCGGTCCACGAGCGGAGCGATCTCGGCGTGGCTCTCCATGAGGAACCCGAAGCCCGCGTCGCGCGCGTCGTTCGAGGAGCCGATCCCCTCGATCAGCCCGTCGATGGGAATGGTCATCCGCACCACCAGGGAATGGACGGCGGTGCGCAGGGCGCCGTCCCGCAGATCGTAGAGGCCGGCGCGGTTGCGATCGTACATGTCCAGCTCCCGCCGCGCCACCCGCAGCATGCGCATGGTCAGCGGGCCGTAGGGCTCGCCCCGGCCGCGCGCGCCCTTCGCCGCCTGGAGGATTACGTCCAGGCTGGAGAACAGTTCGCCGAAAAACAGGGCCGAGTCCCGTTCGCGTTCCCGCCGCTTGAACCAGTTCTCCATGAGCGTCGCCGCGAAGCCGCTGATCGTCGCCAGCAGGGCGCCCAGCACGACCGCGACCAGGGTGTCGGCGTGCGGCGTGAAATCGAGATTATCCAGTTTCATCGGGGCCGGCGTAATGTTGGCCTATTGTCGGCCGACCGGAGTACTAAGCCATGCCCACCGGGGAGACCAGGGCCGCGACGCGCCAGCGCCAAGGCGGCTGTCTGTGCGGCGCGGTGCGTTACGCCCTCGCGTCCATGCCGACCGACATCGGCTATTGCCATTGCCGGCTCTGCCAGCGCGCCGCGGGCGCCCCGGTGCTGGTCTGGGCGAGCGTGGCGCTGGCTGATTTCGCCGTCGTCCAGGGCTCGCCGCGCCGGCGGCGATCCTCGGCTTTCGGCGAGCGGTGGTTCTGCGCCGATTGTGGAACCCAGCTGGCCATGCGCGTCGATGACGAGCCGGACACCATCGACGTCACCGTGGCCTCTCTCGACGAACCGGCCGCCGCGCCACCGGATTTCCACATCTTCGCGGCGGATCGCCTGGCATGGTTCGAAACCCGGGACGATCTTCCCAGGTTCGGACAATCCAGAGTCCGATGACACGAGGGGAACTGTCTCGTGTCTGAACCGCTGGGCGCCGCCTTGCGCGGTTTCCTGGCCACCCCTTCGGGCCGCTTCGAGGATCGCCCGCCGGCCGACGGTCTGGCCTCACGAGCTGGACGGCGGCTTCGTCGAACGGCGCGTCCGCGCCGTCCCGCGCTTGGGCGCCATTGCCTGGACGGCGATCGCCGGCGCCTCATCCACCGCCATCTCGAGACCGAACAGGGCGGAGAGGTCATCGACTTCCAGGACCTTGGCCTTGGCGGGACCCGTGCGCGCCAAGGGCGCGGCGTCGAACTGACCGAGCAGGTCGCCGGGATCGACGCCGCGAAGGCGAAACAGAAGTTCCGGCGCGTGATCGAGCCTGGCGCCGACTCCGTAGAGCGCCGCGGCGACGTGCTTGCACATGTCCGCGTAGTCCGGACAGGTGCAGGAAAACTCGATCTCCGACGGGCTCGGAAACAGGCCCTGGTCGTGGCGGCACAGCCGTTCCATGACCGCCTTGGAAAGGCGCCCCCGCAACAGTTCGATCAGGGAATCGACGCCGCCGGCGCAGTCGCGGCATATGGAACGCCAGCGGGCGGCGGGCGGCGCCGCCACCTTGATGTCGATGGTGTAGATTTCCGATCCGCTGACCAGCGCCTGGACAGCCATCGGCTTGATCTGGAGATCGAGAACGGCGTTGTTGCGGACATAGCTTCGCCCTCTGGGGAGCCGGTTTTCGAAGTCGCGGTAGCTCTCCAGGTTCTTGCACCACGCCTTGCCCCAGAAGGTCGCGGCGATGGCCCCGCCGTCGATGGTCACCGGCGCGATCATGGGGTTCTTCTTTTTCAGCCTGGCGACCTCGCGCGCGGCCTGGCCGCGGCGCTGGGCGACCGTGACATAGGCTGGCCAGATGTCGTGGTGGTAGCGGGACATCGCCGGGGTCAGTCCTCCATCGCCGCGTTCAGATCCAGGGCCACCAGCCGGAGCAGATCGTCGTCCGCCATCTCGGTGAGGTTGATCTCGCCCGACCCGGCGAGAAGTTCATCGGACAGGGCGCGCTTGGAGGCAATCATGGCGTCGATCTTCTCTTCGACCGTGCCCAGGCAGACGAACTTGTGGACGAGCACGTTGCTCCTTTGCCCGATTCGGTAGGCGCGATCCGTCGCCTGGTTCTCGACGGCCGGATTCCACCAGCGATCGAAATGGGCGACGTGGGACGCGGCGGTCAAGTTCAATCCCGAACCTCCCGCCTTGAGCGACAGGATGAAGAACGGCGCCGCCTCGTCTTCCTGGAAGGCGCGGACGAGATTCTTGCGGTCCTTCACCGCCGTGCCGCCATGCAGGACGAGGCCCGGCCGGCCGAAAATTCCGGATAGAAGCGCCCGCAACGGCTCGGTCATTTCGCGAAACTGGGTGAACACCAGCATCTTTTCCTGCCTTGCCGCCACCGCCTCGGCGATCTCGCGCAAGCGCGCGAACTTGCCGCTGTCCGCCTCGGCCCAGACGCCGTCGCCGAGCCATTGCGAAGGGTGGTTGCAGATCTGCTTCAGCCGCATGAGGGTCGCCAGAATCAGGCCCCTGCGCTCGATCCCGTCGGCCTCATTCAACCTCTCGGCCAGGTCGGCGACGGTCCTGGCATAGAGCGCGGCCTGCTTCGGGCGGAGGGCGCAATGGGCGGTGACCTCGGTCTTGTCCGGCAGGTCGGAGATGACCGACTTGTCGGTCTTCATCCGCCGCAGAATGTAGGGCCGGATCAGTTCGCGCAGTGGTCCGTAGGGGTTGTGCGGGCGGTCGGCGAGACCGCCGGCGTAGCGCTTGAATTGCGCCGCGCTACCCAACAGGCCGGGGTTGATGAAGTCGAAGATCGACCACAGGTCGCCTAGGTGGTTCTCGACCGGCGTGCCGGTGAGGGCGATGCGGGCCTGTGATTTGAGAGCCTTGGCGGCCCGGGTCTGTTTGGCGCCCGGGTTCTTGATCGCCTGGGCCTCGTCGAGAATGACGAAGCGCCACTCGGTTTCGACGAGCTGGGGCAGGCGCAGCAGCGAGCCGTAGCTGGTGATCGCCAGATCGAGTTCGCCCAGGCGCCGGGGCGTGAACTCCGCCAGTTGAGCGGCGTTCATCGCCGAGGGGTGGACGATGGCGGCGTCGAGGCTGGGGGCGAACCGCTCGATTTCCGAAGCCCAGTTGGCGAGAAGGGACGCCGGGGCGACGAGAAGGCTGGGACCCGCTCCCGCGCCCTGCCCGGCGCGCGCCAGCAACAGGGCCAGCACCTGGATGGTCTTGCCCAGGCCCATGTCGTCGGCCAGGCACGCGCCCAGCCCCAGTCCCGAAAGCAGGTGCAGCCATTGCACTCCGGCTCGCTGATAGGGTCGCAGGGTCCCCTTCAGTCCGGGGCCGGGGTCCGTCCCCTCGCCCCGGGGCGCGCGCAGAGCCTCCAGGGTCTGGGCAAGCCACGGTCCGGCGGAAACCGCGGCCCAATCGGCCGTCGCGGGTTCGAGGTCTTCCCCGGCCACCGCCGCTCCGGCGAGCAGGCGCATGGCGTCGGCGAAGGTGAGGTTGTCGCGCGCGGCCAGATCTTCGGCCGCCTTGAACCGGATCATCGCCTGTTCGAGGCGTCCGCGGTCGATCTCCACCCATCGACCGCGCAACAGGGCCAGACCGTCGGCTCCGGCGAGCAGGTCGGCGATCTCGTCGCCGCTCAACCGTTCGCCATCGAGGGTGACGTCCATCTTGAAGTCGAGCAGCCCGTCCAGGCCGACCGCCGACGGCGCGCGCGACCCGACGGTCGCGGTTATCTTCGGCCTCGCCGGCCTGCCGGCGCGCCAGGCGGCGGGCATGCGCAGGATGACGCCCGCCCCTTCCAGGTCCGGCGCGCTGGCGAGAAACCGGCCGGCCTCCGCCGCCGTCCAGCGCATCGGGTGGAATATTTCGCCGGCATCGATCGCCCGGCGCAGCCAGCCGCAAGCCTCGGCCGCGCGCTGCACGGGAAGCAGGAGGGACAGCAGCCGGTCACGGTTCTCGGGTCCGGAATACTCACGCAGCGCCTGGCCGAGGGGAATGTGCTGGGCCCTGGCCTGCGCGGACAGGCGGGAGGTGTAGGTGGCCATGAAGGCGAAGGGGTGGTCCGGGTCGCGCCGGTTTTCGGCGAGGTTGAAATGGACCCGGCCGACCAGGTTCCAGGCCGGATCGAGGGTCTTCAGAAACGATTGCAGGTCGCCTCCCGACGCCGCCATCGATTGCGTCAGGGCGACGCCCAGTTCGGCCCACAGAGCCAGCAGGACCTCGGCCTTGAGGTATTCGGCGCCGGTCATGATCGGCGCGGTGAGAATCAGGCTCGCGAGGTCCGCGCCGGTCGGCGGCGTCGCGCTGGCAGCCCGGCGCTCCTGTGTGACGTCGTCCGCCCCTTGCCCGCAAAGCGCCGATATGTGGCGGGACGCGAAATCGCGCCACCAGAGAAAGGCCGGCGGAAGGACGCGGCCGATCTCGCCGGCCCCCAGGCGCAGGAGACCATGACCGGCGCCCCGGGCGAAGGCCTCGGTGAGCCGCGCGGCGACCTCGCCGTCGAGGATCGGCTCGTCGGGCGCCTCTCGCAGGAGCAGCTGGCCACGGGGTGTCAGGCGCGGGCCGAGACGACGATCCTCGGCGCCTTTGTGCGGATGATCTCGGCGCGCCGTCTTCAAGGTCCCCATGGCCCCGGTGTCCGAACGCGAAGACGGGCTGTTCTCACCGACCCGCCCCGCGCGGTGGAGTTCTCCGCCCCCGTTCGATGCTGAACCCGATCGAGGCGGCAAGGGTTGATAGGCGGATTCCCCGGAAAATCGATGCGAGGCCGCGAAAGCCGACGCGGACTTCGACCAGAGGCGCGGCCACGACGAGGATCCGGTGACGGGCGAACCCAATCCACCCGGCCGGAGAGGATCGCCAGCCTGAGCCTCGGTCGCCGCGGCCGACGGTTCAACCGCAAGGCGCCGTGTCGCCGGTTTCCAGGTCGATCCTGAAGCAGTGTTCGCGACCGCTCTCGATGTCGCGAACCACCACCGCGAGTTCGCCGCCATCGGCGATCTCCGGCGACCAGACCTCGACGAAGGCGACGGCGGCGGCTTCGAAGCCGGCCTCGACGACGCGATGACCCCCGTGGGTCCCGGCGTCTCTGGCGCGGACGTGAAATTCCCGATCGGCTCCGGCCATGGGTGTCTCCCTCAGGTCTGCTTCAACGCTCGGGGAGCGATTTGGATTCACGATCCCTATGGCGGGTGGACGTCGTCTCTTGCAAATCGGGCAAACTTGGCGGCTGGCGCGGATATGGTATTCTCCTCGGTGCGGGGAGTGGGTCCGGGGCAAGTCTCGTGGACGAATCCGAGTACCAGGGGTTTCTTGATCTCGTTTATGACTCGGCGGTCGAGCCGGACCTTTGGCCAAGCGTGCTCCAGCGGCTGGGCGAAATCGCCGGCGCTCCCTACGCCGCTCTGATCCACCAGGACGAAGCCACCGGCAAGGGACACACCATCCGCTGGAACATCGACCCGGCCTGCGGGAATGACTTCTACGGCCACTTCGCCACCCGTAACCCCCTGCACAATACGGCGGATCCGGAGGCCACGATTCGCCAATGGCGACCGTGCGTCCTGACCGACGAAGACAAGATATCCAAGCAGGAGCTACTGCGCACCGAATACTATAACGACTTCATGCGCCGTTGGGATTTCCACTCAGTCATGATGATCCGCGTCGCCCTTCATGGGATGGACACGGTAACCATCAACCTCAGCCGACCCCGCACCCGCGAGCAGTATGGGTCGGAGGAGATGGAGTTCGCGCGTAGAATCCAGCCGCATCTGATCCGTGCCTTCTACCTGGGACAGCGGGTCTCGCGGGTGCGAATTTTTGGCGACGATCTCGTCGCCTGGATGGATCGTTCGCCGGACGCGCTGTTCCTGCTGGGCGCGGACCGGCGGATCAGCCACCTGAACCAGGCCGCGCGGGCGCTGCTCGCCAGTTCGCCCTCTCTGCGGGATGTCGGCGGCCGGCTCGCGGCGACGCGGCCAGTCGAAGCGCGCCGGCTGGACCGCCTTGTCGCGGCCGCGACGGCGCCGGAGGACGCCAGTCGTACGGGCGCCGCCATGCTCCTGGAAAGACTTCCACAGTCACGGCCTCTCCATCTGACGGTTGCGCCGCTGCGCGGCGGCGGTCGCCAGGGCGCGGTCGTGTGCATCAGTGACCTCGAGGCCCGCGCCAATCCTCGCCAGCAGGCCTTACAGGATATTTTCGGGCTGACGGTCGCCGAGGCCCGGGTGGCGGTGGCGTTGTTCGAGGGCGCGACGCTTAAGGAGGCGGCGGAGGTCTTCGGCGTCACCCGCCTCACGGTCCGCAACCAGCTCGCCGCCATTTTCGAGAAGACCGACACCAACCGTCAGAGCGACCTGGTCCGCCTGTTGGCGCGCACCGTGAAGCCCGAGATGCACTGACCGCGGCGGCTCTTCGCCGCCAGCCCCGCTCTCCACCCGCCAAGCGCGGCCGTGGTTCAAACGCACCATGCGCACGGGTCCCGGCGGCGGCTAAATCCTCAACGGCGCCGGGTCGCGTGGCGTCTTCGCGCGAACAGGGATCGCGACGGTCGGATCGGGGAAATGTTCCAATGACCACCACCCAGACAATCAACATCTACTTCAACGGCTACACGTTGAAAATGCCGACCTATGTCGAACTCAGCATCACCAGTACCGGCTCAGTCGGCGGCCCGGGCGTGCTGCTTGAGGACGGCGGCGGCGAGGTGGTCAATTCCGGATTGATCAAAGGCGCTCTGGTGGCGGGCGAAGAGGGCGTCGATTTCGCCGCCGGCGGCACGCTGGTGAACGGATCGGTGACTACCCCATCGACGACCATCGAGGGCTACACCGGCGTCCAGGTCAGCGGGGCGGCGGGCCTCATCACCAATTTCGGCCAGATCGAAGCTCTGGGGTCGAGCGGCCAGGCCGGGATCGCTCTGGCCGTCGGCGGCACGATCAGCAACGGGGCGACCAACGCCCAGAAGGCCCTGATCAGCGGGCAATACGGCGTCGTCTTCGGCGCCGCCGGCGCCCTGACCAACTTCGGCGCGGTCGAAGGCACCGCCGCCGATGGCGCGCAATTCACCCAGGGCGGCAACGTCGCCAACGGGGCGGCGACCGACACCACGGCCCTCATCGAAGGGGCGACGGCGGGAATCGATTTCCTCGCCAAGGCCGGCACGGTCACCAACTTCGGTACCGTGGTCACGTCCTCCACCGCCGGCGCCGCGGTCACCGCGGAGGACGGCGGCGTGGTGACCAACGGCTCCGGCAGCGACGCGACCGCTCTGCTCGTCGGCGGCATGGGCGTCGAGCTGGCGGGCGCTCCCGGCGCGGTGAACAATCTGGGAACCATCTCCGGCCTGTACGGCGCGGGGGTCCAGGCCGACGGCGGGGTGGTCAACAATCACCTCTCGATCCGGGGGATCGGCGGGATCACCGAAAGCGGCGCCGCCACCGTCAACAATTTCTCCCTGATCGAGGGCCTGACCGGGGAGGGCGTGCTGCTGCAGGCGGGCGGCAATGTCTACAACCTTGGCCTCGGGGGCCTCGGCGGCGCCGCCAGCATCGGGGGCGTCAACGGAGTCGACTTGGCCATGGCCGGCTCGGTCGTCAACCGCGGCGTGATCTCCGGCTACAGCGAAGGCTATCCCAACGCCGGCTACGGAGTCCTGCTCAGAGCCGGCGGCACGGTCATCAACGGCGGCGGGACGGCGAATGACGCCCGGATCGAGGGCCAGCATCCGGTGGAGGTCAAGGGCGGCGCCGGCACGGTCAGGAATTTCGGGACCATCCGCTCCGGGGGCGCGGGCGACGCCTACGCCGTCGCCCTGACCGACGGCGGCAGTCTCACCAACGGTTCGCTGAACAACGCCTCGGCCCTGATCGAGGGCTATGGCGGGGTGTCGCTCGACGGCGTGGGGACCAACTTCGGACAAATCGTCGCCGACGGCGACGCCGGGGGCGCCGGCGTGCTGGTGACGGCCGGCACGATGACCAACGAAACCACCCCCGCCTTTACCCGCGGGCAGATCGCTGGCTATACCGGCGTCATCCTCGCCGGCAGCTCCGAACTGGTCAACTTCGGCTTGATCAGCGGCTACGGCGGGACGGCGGTTCGGCTCCTCTCCAGCGCCGCCACCCTCGTCGACGAACCCAAATCGGCATTCCAGGGCGCGGTTCTGGGCGACGGGGGCACGCTCGACCTGGGCTCGGGGAACGGCACGGTGGAATTGCTCGAGAACAGCGGCGACGATGTGGTCGCCAATAGCGGCATTCAGACCACCTTCACCAACTTCGGCACGGTGGAGATCGGCGCCGGGGCGAGCTTCCAGGACGACCAGAGCTTTGTTTCCGCCGGCCAGAGCCTTGTCGTCGATGGAACCCTATCGGAAACCGGACAGATCGACGTCGCCGGCACGGTCATCAGCGCCGGCACGATCACCTTCGCTGGCAACGGGGAAGGATCGACCGGGACCCTGGCCCTTCTTTCCGGCGGATCGGCCACCTTCGACGCCGGCTCGGCGCTGAGCATCGCCAATGTGACGCAGGCGGCCGGATCGACGGCGACGGTGAACACCAACCTCACCTACGCCTCCTTCGGGCACTGGACCCAGACCGGCGGGACCCTGAGCGTCGCCAGCGGCGCGACGATGAACTTTGAGGACACGTCCAACAGCTTTTCGGGAACGGTTTCGGGGGCCGGGACGGTGATCCTGGACACCGGGTCCATTTCCGGCGCCACGCTTTCGGTGGCCCATCTGGTGGCCCAAAACGCGGTGACCTTGTCGGGGACGATCGCCATCCCCTCCGTCACCACCTTCAGCGGTGAGTTGGAGGTGGCGGCGGCGGGGGCCACGCTCTCGGGTCCCGGGGCGCTGGTCTTCAATGGCGCCGCGGTGAGGATCCAGGGGGTGACGGGCAGCTCGACCCTCACCAACCAAACCCGCCTGGTCGGCGAGGGCTTGCTGGGCGCCAACTTCATGCAGCTGGTCAACGGCGCCTCGGGGCAGATCTACTCGGAGGGCGCCGCCGGCCTCGTCATCGGCACCGAGGGCACAATCACAAACGCGGGGCTCATCGTGTCGAACGGTGGTCCGCTGACGGTCCAGGGCTTCAGCCTCGACAACACCGGCGAACTGTACGCGTTATCCGGACCCCTGACCGTCGATTTCGCGGTGACCGGATCGGGGAAGGCGCAGATCGGCAAGGCTGGAACCCTGGTCTTCGACGCCGCCTTCAATCAGAACGTCACCTTCCTGAGCTCCGCCGGCGGGACCCTGGAACTGGCCGATCCCCTCGCCGACACCACCGGGGTGATCACCGGCCTTGCCAGCACCGCGGAAAACGCCATCGTTCTGACCAACGTCACCTACGCCAGCGCCACCACCACCTATGTCTATGCCGGCGGCGCGACCGCCGGCGTACTGACGATCCAGCAGTCGGGCGCGACCGTCGCCACCCTGAACCTGGCGGGGGGGACGAACTACTCGACCACCAGCTTCACCCTTGAGGCCGGCCCGGGCGGGGTGGGGACCGAGATCATCGATCCGATCAGGCGGCCGGCGACGCACGCCGGGCCTTTGCCACCAACCCACGCCGGGCCTCTGCCACCAACGCACGCCTTCATCGCCGCCATGGCCGGTTTCGGACCGCGCCTGGCCGCCGGAGCCATCGCCACCACCGGCGATGTCTGGCGCCCGCCAGCGATGCTGGCGTCCCCGGTGGCCATCCACGCCGCCTAGCGCCCGCTCGCCCCCGGCTCCCTCGACGGCCACTACGGCGCCCCGCCCGACACCGCGGCGATCGGCGTCGGCCTCGGCGCCAACGCCCTGATCGGCGGCTCCAACAACACCGTCGCCCTCCAGCCCCTCAGCATCGAGGGAGCCGCGGGATTGAATGTCGCCGCCGGCATCGGCGAGCTGACCCTGCACCACCGCTAGCGACCGGCGCGCGTTCGGAAGACTTGCCAGCCTGCCCGGTCGCGAGGCAGACCGGGCGGGTTGAGTTCCGCGGCCCGGTTCTGCGCCCGGCGCCGCCGAGGCGCCCGTTCCCGCACACGCCTCCATCCAGGCGATGGCCGGCATGGGCGCGCGAGGGGAGGCGCCGTTCTCTGTCTCGGCGGCCCCGGCGCCCTATCGGATCGCGCTCGCGAGGCCGGCTTAAGGCCGCGCGAGGACTTGTCGCCGACGTTGCGTCTCGGGGAAATATCGTTGACGATTGAGCGCCACGCGAATCCACGGGAAGCGGGACCATGAACTACAAGACCATCTCCGGCTCCAAGCCCGCCGGCTACACGGTGCCGGCGGGCTACAGCCTCGACATCACCAACAACGGCTCGGTGGGCGGCACGGGGGTTTTCCTGACCTCCGAGGGTGTCGTCAACAATGACGGCAAGGTCATCGCCAACACCACCGCTGGCGTGATCGGGGTATATCTCCACCAAGGCGGTGAGGTGTTCAACCAGCCCGGCGCCAATATCTACGCATCTACCGGCGTCATTTCATCGAGCGGCGTGCCGACGCTCGGCACGGTGGCCAACTACGGCAGTATCGGCGGGGCTCGGTACGGCGTCCATTTCTACGAAGGCGGAAATGTGCTCAACGGGGCGGGCGGCACGATCTTTGGAATTGTCACCGCCGTCGAGATCACCGGGGCCGCCTTGGTGACCAATTTCGGGGTGATCGACGAATTGGCCGGGGCTGGTGGCTCTGGGGTTCTGCTCACCGACGGCGGCAGCGTGACCAACGGCTCGGCGGCCAGCCAGAGCGCCCTGATCGAGGGCTATGTCGCCGTCGCGGTGAATACCGGCGCCGGCACGGTCAGCAACTTCGGCACCATCGCGTCCTTGGGCGTGACCTCCCAGACGCTGCCCGGCGTGTCGCTGGCCGGCGGCGGCAGCGTGATCAATGGCGCGGTCAACGACACCGGCGCCCTGATCAAGGGTGGCGTCCTGATCGAGGGTCTGAGGCCCGGAACCCCCGCAACCCTGGTCAACTATGGCGTCGTCGATGGCCTCAATGGGTCGGCCGCGGAACTCGCCCTCGGCGGCTCGATCACCAACGGATCGGCGACCGACCACGTCGCCGTCATCGAGGGCCTCAAGGGCGTTGTCGACATCAACTATACCTCGACGGTGGCCAATTTCGGTACCATCCAGAGTCTGGACCGAACCGACGCGGCGGCTTTCCTGACCGGCGGCAAGCTCACCAATGGGGCGGCCGGCGACACCGCGGCTCTGATCATCGGCGCTCTCGGCGTGAAGGTCGAGTCCGGGGTGGGAGCGGTGGTGAACTACGCCGCCATCACCGGCGAGGCCGGCGGCGGCGTCCGACTGGATTTGGGCGGCTCGGTGGCCAATGGCGGCGGCGCCGACAGATCGGCGTCGATAACCGGTCTCTATGGAATACAGATTGACGGAGGGTCCGGGTCGGTGACCAATTCGGGAACCATCCAGGCCACCGGAGGGGCGGGCCATTACGGCGTCGGCATCAGCAATGGCGGAAAGCTCACCAACGGCTCGGCGACCAACCGCACGGCGCTGATCGCGGGCTATAGCGGTCTCTTCCTCGATGGCGTCGGGCAGAACTTCGCAACCATCCTGGGGCAAGGCGACATCTCCGGCGTCGGGCTCGATCTGGCGGCCGGCGCCCTGATCAACGGGGCGGCCACGCACACCGGGGCGCTGATCGAAGGCTACACCGGAGTGGATGCCACGAACCTCGCCACGATGACCAACTTCGGGACGATCATCGGCGATGGCGGCATTGCGGTGCAATTCTTCAATGCCGGCGATGAGTTGGTGGTGGAAGCCGGATCTGTGTTCGTGGGATCGGTCCTGGGCGACGGCGGAACCCTGGTGTTGGGCGATGGCGTCGGGACCGTCACCGGTCTGTTCACGGCGCCAGGCGTGACGGTGTCGGGCAGCATGACGCCGACGACGTTTCAGAGTTTCAACACCGTGGCCATCGCGCCAGGCGCCGCTTTCACGGTCGCGGATTCGCCGACGGTGGGGGCCGGCGAGGCGCTCGTGGATTCGGGTTCGCTGTCGGTGGCCGGCACGCTGACCCTGACGACCGGCGGATCGCTATCGACGACCGGGACGCTCTCCGGCGCGGGAACCCTGGCGCTGGCCGGCGGCGCGGCGACCTTAGGCGCCGGGACCAGCCTGACCATCGCCAATGTCACGGTGTCGAACTTCGCCTCGATCGCCAGCGTGGCGGCGAGTCTGGCCTACGCCGGCAAATGGACGCAGAGCGCCGGGGTGCTGACCGTGGCCGCCGGCGACACCGCGACCTTCACCGGGACGGGCGACAGTTTCGCCGGGACCCTGGCCGGGGCCGGCACGGTGGCCTTGGCGTCGGGGACCGACAGCCTGACCGGGACCACCCTGGCGGCGAGCGGGGTGACCATGACGTCGGCCACCGTGACCCTCGCCGGGACCATCGCCATCAGCCACCAGGTCACCGCCGGCGACCCCAGCCTGATCATCGCGGCCGGCGGGGCCACGCTTTCCGGCGGCACGTTCAATCTCACCGGCAGCGCCGCCAACGCCATCATCGGGGCCACGGCGACCGCGACCCTGACCGTCAAGGACACCTTCCTGGGGGCCGGCCAGCTGGGCGATGGCAGGATGATCCTGGTCAACGACGGCGTCATCGCCGGCGACGATCCCGTCGCCCTGACCCTGAACACCGGCGCCCACACCATCGTCAACGCCGGGACCATCGAAGCCACCCGCGCCGGCGGCCTGGCGACCATCGTCAGCGCGGTCGACAACACCGGCGTGCTGGCCGCGGTGTCGGGCGGGGTGCTGACCGTCGATGGCGCGGTGACCGGCTCGGGGATCGGCGAGGTGGGGGCCGGGACCTTGAAGTTCGCCGCCGCCTCGACCTTTAATGAGAACGTCACCTTCACCAGCGGTTCGACCGGAACCCTGGAGCTGGCCCACGGCCAGACCTATTCGGGGACCATCACCGGCTTTTCCACCACCGGGGCCAACGCCCTGGATCTCGACGACATTCCCTTCGTCTCGGGGACGACCACGGCGACCTTCGCCGGAACCGCCAGCGGCGGCGTGCTGACGGTCAAGGACGGCAGCCTCGTCGCCAGCATCAAGCTCACCGGCGACTATCTCGGCTCGACCTTCGTCACCAGCCTCGGCGCCGGCGGGGTCGGAACCCGGATCGTCGATCCGCCCAGGACCGGCGGCGCCCATGTGCGGGACCCGCTGTTGCCCTCCCACGCCTTCATCCAGGCCATGGCGGGGATGGGGGCCGTTGCGGCCGTGACCCCATGGCGAGTTCCGGCTGAACGCGCGTCGCCGGCGGGGATGGCCCTGTTCAAGCCGGCGTGAAGGGGGGAGCCACGCTCGCCCTTCACGTCATCCGCGCCCAGATCGCGGCGACGCGGTCGCGGAGGTCGAGGGCTTCGGCCCAGCGGTCGGAGAGTTCGAGGCCGTCGGCGCCGGTGATGGCGTAGGGCGGCGGTCCCAGTTCGCAGAGGAAGGTCACGGTCTCATCGTCCGTCGCCCGCGCGCGCCACGAGCGCAGGCCGCGCTCCCACCAGAGAAGGTACTGGTCCAGCCACCCCTGGTGTCGCGGAAAGGCGATCGGCACCTGGATCTGCTCGCCGGAGGAGACGCGGCCCTGGAAGGCCCAGGACCGGCCGAGCACCGCCTCGATCATGGCGTCGGCCGCCGGATCGATCGGCAGGGAGAACTCACGATCGATGACGAAGTGGCTGAGATCGGCGGTGAGGACGAGATCGTCGATCGCCTCGAGCATCCGAAGGGTCGGGAAGAGATCGTTGAGCAGGCCATGGCGGTGGGTCTCGAAGTGCAGCGGCATGCCCGCTTCGCCGGCGATGTCGATCCACCGGCGGGCGACGTCGATCATGGCGGCGAGATCCAGGGGCATGACCTGTCCGATGACGCTCAGGAACGGGCACCCGAAATCCCTGGCCATGGCCAGCATGAACCGCAGGTCGTCATCGCTCCTGGGGAAGCCGTTGAACAGGCACCGGAGGCGATGGCGTTCGAAGAGCGGCGCGGCGGCCCTCGCGGCGGGCGCGTCGCTCATCGCCAGATCCAGGGCCATGCCGGCAAAGCCCGCCTCGGCGACCCGCGCGAAACTCTCTTCGGCGGGCGGTTCGGCCTCGCCCGGACGCCGACGCTCCATGGCCCACAGCGACTGGTAGAAGGCGATCGATTGCACCGGTCAGACCGGCGCGGGCCGAGCGATCAGGAAGGCGAAGATGTCGCGCTGGGCCTGGAGATAACCGCGCGTGGGGACGGGGCGGCCCAAGCCCGCGACGATCTCCCGGTGCAGGTCCGGCAGGGCGTGGAACGGCACGCCTGGAAAGCAGTGATGGGCGGTGTGGAAGGACATGTTCCACATCAGCCAGCGCATCGGCGGCGGACCGGCGAGAGTGCGGGTGTTGCGGAAGGTGTCGGGATCGTGCGCCAGGCCGGTGTGTTCGCCGGTGTTCTGGAGCTGGTGAAACCACTTGGTCGCGAACATCGGGCCGATCCACAGGCTCGCCGCCGCCCAGGATCCGAGCACCGCCGAGGCGGCGGCGATGGCCGCCCACGAGGCGACCATGATCCGGGCTTCGATAACGACGATCCGCAGATCTTTCGGACTGAGCCAATAGGCGTCCTCGAGGCCGCGGCCGGCGGCGGCGCGCAGGATGCCGGTCACTCGCCGCCACCAGAAGCTCACGCCCGAGAAATCGAGCAGATAGGTGGTCAGGGTGTAGGGGCCGGTTCCGAGCAGCTCGGGATCGCGGCGCGGATCATGGGTCGCGCGGTGGTGCGCGAAGTGGAGAAAGCGGTCGGTATAGAACGGGTTGAGGGTGACGAAGCCGAACACCCAGCCGACCACGTCGTTCAGCCGCTTGGTGCGGAAAGCCGTCCAGTGGCTGAGTTCATGCTGGCCGGCATAGAGGCAGTTGATCAGGATTCCCTGGGCGACGAACAGCGGCAGCCACAGCACCGGCGAGGCGGGGGCGAGGAACACCAGGCCCGTGGTGGCGGCCCCGACCGCGCCGACGTGGCTCGCGGTCTGCAGCCAGCCCCTGCGGTCGGACCTGACGCTCAGCGCCCGCAGCCGCTCGCGCCGAACCACTTTCAGACCATCGCGGGCGATCCAGTCATCCATGGCGACTTGGGCTCCCTCCGGAAAGTTCGACGTTCGCGCCCGGGCCGAACTCGAGCGTGGACAGGCCCGCGGGCGGGTTGGCGGCCATCTCAAACTCGCGATGCCGCGCTTCGCGAAGCGCGGCGTGTTCGCGAAAGAGCCTGGTGTAGGCCCCGGCGATGGCGGCGACGTCGAAGGCCCGGGCGCGCATCCGGCCGGCCGCGCCGAGCGCCGCCGCGAGCGCTGGATCGCCCAGCAGTGTGTCCAGGGCGGCGGTCAGGGCGCCGGCGTCCTCCGACCTTGCCACCCAGCCGCTGAGGCCATGGACGACCTGCTCACGCGGCCCGAAGTCGCAGTCGGTGACCAGGGTCGGGGCGCCGCAGGCCAGGGCTTCGGCGACGACGTTGCCAAACCCTTCCCAGCGCGACGGCAGGACGAACAGGCGGGCTCTGGCGAACCAGGCCCACGGATTTGACTGGAAGCCCACGAACCTGACCCTGCCGGCGATGCCCAGGCCGGCGGCCTGAGCCCGCAGCTCGCTCTCCAGCGGACCTTCGCCCAGGATGACCAGATCCATCCCGCGCGCGGCCTCGCTGTCGGCGAACGCCCTGATCAGCAGGTCAAAGCCCTTCTGGCGGACCAGTCGCCCGGCGGCGACGACGAACGGCCGGGCCGCGTCCGACCATGGGCGCTGGACGGCGAAACGCTCGACCCGGGCGATATCGACGGGATTGTAGATCACCCGCGCCCGCCGCGAGCGCGCCCGGGACTGGTCGTCGATCCTGTCGGCCAGGTCCTTGGCCACCGCGACCACGCCGTCGGCCGACCGATGGATCCGCCGCATCGCGGCGGTGACCGCCGCGCGGCCGACGGGGCCGATCGGCAGCTTGTCGATCTCGGCGTCCGGGTTGCTGTCGCCGCGGCAAATCCAGCTCGGCCGGGCGCTTCCGAGGGTCCGGAGCGCCGGCCAGGCGAGCAGTTCGGTGTCCATGCCGAAGGTCATCAGGACCTGGGCACGGCTGGCGCGGATCATGGCCGCGATGCCCCAGGGCGCGGCGCCCCCCAGCACGCGGTCGGGATCGATCTCCGCCAGGTAGGGGCCGGCGCGCTTCATGAGGCCCAGGCGGACATCGACGGCGGCCGGATCGCAGTGGTTGGCGATGTTGACCGCCACGCGCTCCGCGCCCCCGCCGCTGAGCGATTGCAGCAGCAGCAGCACCCGCGTCGGACCGGCCAGGGACGGTCCAGGACAAGGCCTGCTGTCGAGCGCGGCGATCTGGGGGAAGTGACGCATGACCCTTCCAGGGGCGCGAACAAGGGGCAAAGTCCAACTGGGCCTTAGACGGTCGATGGGCGCGGGGCAAACACCTTCGCCGCCGGCGGCGGCAGACGACCTCGGCGCGGTCGGGCGATTCTTCGGTAAGGATCGCCGTCATGCTCAATGTCCAGTCATCGCGGAACCTCGGCTACGACCTCGCCATCTCCTCCGCGGCGGTCAGACCGCTCCGGCCGCGATCAGGGTGCGGGCGCAGTCGAGGACGGTGTCTTCCATCGGGCGGGGGCGCCAGCCGAGGAGGCGTTCGGCCTTGGCCGAAGTGAAGGTGCGCTTGCGGCCGAGACCGGGGATGACGGTCTTCAGGTCCGCGTCGAACAGGGCGACGAGGCGCAGGAGCAGGTCGGGGGCCTTGCTGGTGGGAACCTTGGCGGCCTCGGCGCCCAGCCGCGCGCGCAGGAGGGCGGCGAGATCGGCCATCCAGGCGAAGTCGCCGGCGGCGATGAAGCGCTCGCCGGCCGCCTCGGGGGCGGTCATGGCGCGGATGTGCAGGTCGGCGACGTCGCGGACATCGACGATGTTGAAGCCGAGCCGGGGCAGGCCCGGAATCTTCCCCGACAGCAAGCGCTGGACGATCTGCACGGAATCGGAGAAGTCGCGGCTGAGAACCGGACCCAGGACCAGCGACGGATTGACCGTGGCAAGCGTGGTCGCGCCGCCGGACGCGGCGATCAAGTCCCAGGCGGCGCGTTCGGCGATGGTCTTGGACCGGGCGTAGGCATCGACGCCCGGGCCGTTCGGATCGGTCCACACGGTTTCGTCACTGACCCCGTCCGGGCTCGCCGAAGGTGGGCTGGTGGCGGCGACGGAGGAGGTCATCACCACCCGCTTGACGCCGGCCTTGATGGCGGCGTTCACGGCGCGCAGGGCGCCGTCGCGGGCCGGGACGATCAGGTCGTCGGGATTCTTCGGCGGCGGCACGCCGAGCGGCGAAGCGACATGGAGGATGTAGTCGCAGCCCTCCGCCGCCGCGTCCCAGCCCTCGTCGCGGGTCAAGGTCAGGGCGCGGAAGCTCAGGCGGTCCTCGGATTCCACCAGGGTCGCCAGGGCCTCGCGGACGGGCGCCTCGCGGGAGAGATCGCGCACCGAGGCGCGGACGGCGAAGCCGCGGCGCAGAAGCTCGATGACACACCAGCCGCCGATGTAGCCGGAGCCGCCGGTCACCAGCACCGTTCCGGTTTCGCTCATATCAGACTCGCTCCGGCGAAGTTTGGAGGGCCCAGTTAACAGTCCGGGGATGGTAGTGCTAGATCGCGGCCATGGCCAAGCAGGGCAATCGGGTGAGGGCGTTTGATCGTCGATGCTGGTCAAGTCGCGCTTCGCAACCTGCCAAACGCATCCGTAGCGCGGGCTTCCAGCCCGCTCTCTGCCTCAGAAATCCTGCCGCGCGAATCGGGCGTAAGTGCGGGCTGGAAGCCCGCGCTACGGTCTCGAGCCTTCACCCGATTGCCCTGGATGGCCAAGGGCGCGCATGACCGGGAGGGACGGATGACCGAGGTGAGCCAAGTAGCCGACCGCCCAGACTGGGCGGCGATCGCCGCCGAACTCGAGGGGCTGCTGAAGCTGCGCTCGATCCCCTTCGGGATGAAGATGTTCGAGCGCCGCGCGGACATGGAGGCCATCCCGCGCATTCGACGGCCGGCGTCGATCCACACCCTCGACCAGGTGGTCGGCCAGGCCTCGCGTCTGGGCTGGACGGTGGGGATCACCGCCGATGATCTGGTCGGCGCCCAGTGCCGGGCGGTGGTGGGACTGGGGGCGGCCAAGACGGCGGCGTGGGAGTCGGGCGCCCACATGGCCGGGGTGTGGTTCTCGACGCGGGAAGACGCGGCGGCCCACCAGGGCGCCATGCACTGCGTGCCCGACGGCCGCTATGAGGCCCTCGCCGTGGCGCCGCTGGCCAGCGGCCGGCTCGACCCGCCGGACATCGCCCTGTTCTACGCCACCCCGGGGGCGATGATCTATTTCGTCAACGGCCTGCAGTGGTCGGGCTACAAGCGCTTCGACTGGAGCGTGGTCGGCGAAAGCGCCTGCGCCGACTCCTGGGGCCGGGCCCTGACCACCCGCCTGCCCAGCCTGTCGATCCCCTGCTTCGCCGAGCGGCGCTACGGCGGCGTGCTGGACGACGAGATGCTGATGGCCGCGCCGCCGGAATATCTGGTTTCGGCGATGACCGGTATGAAGGCGCTGGCGAAGAACGGCTTCCGCTATCCCTTCCCGCAATACGGCGTCCAGCAGGACGTCCGCGCCGGCATGGCGGTGAGCTATGGCGAGCGGGGCTAAGCAGAGGTCCGTTGAATTCTCAGCGGATGGGCGGCGCTTGCGGCTTTGCGCCCCCTCCACCACCTCGTCCTTCGGCGAGGCGGTCCCCCTCCCCCGCGAGAGGGCGTGGGAGGATAGAGGCGGCTCGATTTCCCTCTATCCTCCCATTCGAGCGGAGCGAAGAGGGGGAGGTGGCGCGGCGCTCTTTCTCGCGCCGTGACGGAGGGGGCGTCACCGCGTCGGCCACGCAACAAGCGTGGCTAGAGCCTCAGGCGGCTTTCGATGACGGTGATCGCCGAACCGCGCAGGCGGACCCTCTCGCCGCGGTGTTCGCACTCGAGATCCCCGCCGCGGCCGGGGTAGGCCTGGTGGAAGCGCAGGGTCGGGCGGCCGAGCTTGGCGGAGAACAACGGCGAGAGGATGCAGTGCAGCGAGCCGGTGGTCGGATCCTCCGGGATGCCGGCCCCGGGAGCGAAGAATCGACTGACCACGTCATAAGGGGCGCCGGGCGCGGCCGGCGCCGTCACGGCGACTTCTCCGGCCCTCTGGCGCGCGATGGCGCCGAGATCGGGTCTCAGGTCCCGCACCGCCGCTTCGTCGCCCAGGACCGCGACCAGATATTGCCCGGCCCACGCCTCCCGCGGTTCGAGGCCAAGGGCCTCGGTCAGGCCCTCCGGAGGCTCGATTCGTCGCGGCGGGTCGGCGGGAAAATCCATTTCGTAGCCGGGCTCCGCGCGCCGCACGGTCAGCGTTCCGGCTAGGGTGTCGAAAGCGATGGGGATGCCGGCAAGGCCCAGTTCCGAGAACAGCACATGGCCGCTGGCGAGCGTCGCGTGGCCGCAGAGCGGGACCTCCAGGGCCGGGGTGAACCAGCGCAGGCCGAATCGGGCCGGGTCGGCGGTCTTCAGCAGGAAGGCGGTCTCGGCCTGGTTGTTCTCCGCCGCCAGCGACTGCATCCAGGCGTCGGCCGGCCAGGCGTCCAGGGGCTCCACCACGCAGGCCTGATTGCCCCTGAAGGGCGCGGAAGCGAAGGCGTCGATGGTCCACTGACGCATGGAGTGCTTATCGCCCTTCGTAGCGCGGGCTTCCAGCCCGCTCTTTTCGGCCCGAAAGACAAGAGCGGGCTGGAAGCCCATAGGCGCCAACTTTGGGCGAAACGCTTTCCTCCCCTC